>Ga0256914_1003642_pt1 | contig 12032 bp, 9 predicted proteins | sample HulkmetaG_FD_191571 | JGI IMG/M metagenome (GOLD analysis project Ga0256914, IMG submission 191571) | Hydrothermal chimney microbial communities from Main Endeavour vent field at the Juan de Fuca Ridge, Pacific Ocean - Hulk | ecosystem: Environmental > Aquatic > Marine > Hydrothermal vents ...
CCTCCAGACGGGAGGTTTTTTAGCCGCGACCGGCCTGGCGGACTGGCAGTCGCACCGGCCTTTCTTTTACATTTCCCTGACCATTTCCCAGCCGGTCCAGGCATTTCGCAGGCCTCTTTTGATCATTTGACCCAAAACCTGCTGAACCCTTGACGGATGATTTCTTCCACGATATATAGTGGTGTAGCATCAGTTTATATCCAACATGATGTGGGCGTCGAAAATTAACGATTTTGGGACATTTCATTAAAAAAGGAGAGATCAGGAGGGGAAGATGAGAATCACTCAGGGGCTGACAGGTGCGGAAAATTCTCCGGTCGTTTTTGACAGGATCATAAAAAGAGACGGCCGGGTAGTTTCCTTTGCAAGCTCAAAGATCACCAATGCCATCTTGAAGGCCGGCAGGGCCACGGGGGAATTTGGCCAGGTAGAGGCCAGGCGCCTTACCATAAGGGTGCTTACCCTGGCGCAGAACGTGTTCGAAGATTCCCTGCCAAGCGTCGAGGAGATACAGGACCTGGTGGAGGAGGTACTCCTTGCATCTCCTTTCAAGCGCACCGCCAAGGCCTACATACTCTACAGGGACCAGCATGCCCGTATCAGGGAGATGATCCAGAAGGCAGACATGGACCTGATAGAGAAATACCTGGAGCGCCTGGACTGGAAGGTCAAGGAAAACAGCAACATGGCCTATTCCCTGCAGGGGCTGAACAACTACGTCTCAAGCGAGATTACAAAGACATACTGGCTGAACAAGATCTACACGCCCGAGGTGCGGGAGGCCCATCTTTCCGGAGACCTCCATATCCATGATCTTGGCCTTCTTTCAGTCTACTGCGTTGGATGGGACCTCCAGGATCTCCTTCTTTCCGGATTCCGCGGAGCCCCGGGAAAGGCCGAAAGCAGCCCGGCCAAGCACTTCAGGAGCGCTCTCGGGCAGATCGTAAATTTTTTCTATACCCTCCAGGGCGAGGCTGCGGGCGCACAGGCATTTGCCAACTTCGACACGCTCCTTGCACCCTTTATCCGGTATGACAAGCTGTCGTACCGGGAGGTCAAGCAGGCCCTCCAGGAATTCGTATTCAACATAAACGTACCCACCAGGGTAGGCTTCCAGACACCCTTTACCAACCTCACCATGGACCTGGAACCCCCGGCAACCCTCAAGGACCAGCACGTGGTGGTTGGAGGCGAATTCCGCCCCGAGACGTATTCGGACTTCCAGGAAGAGATGAATATCTTCAACCAGGCATTCCTTGAGGTCATGGCAGAGGGCGATGCAAGGGGCAGGGTTTTCACCTTTCCGATCCCCACATACAACATCACGGGGGACTTCGACTGGGAAAACCCGGGCATAGAGCGCCTCTGGGAAGTTACGGCGAAATACGGCATCCCCTACTTTGCAAACTTTGTAAATTCCGACATGTCACCGGATGACGCCAGGTCCATGTGCTGCCGGCTACGGCTTGATGTCAGGAGCCTTGAAAGGCGCGGCGGAGGGCTGTTTGGCGCAAACCCGCTCACCGGCTCCATCGGGGTGGTCACCCTCAACATGGCGGCTGTGGGCTACAGGGCCGGAACCGAACAGGAATTTCTGGACCAGGTGGAAAGGCTCATGGAGATCGCCCGCACCAGCCTTGAGAGCAAAAGAAAGGTCCTTGAGCAGTTTGCCGAACAGGGACTCTACCCTTACACGAAATTCTACCTGAGAAACGTAAAGAAGCGCTTTGACAGGTACTGGAGCAACCACTTTTCCACCATAGGCCTCATAGGCATGAACGAAGGGTGCCTGAACTTCCTTGGAAAGGACCTTTCAGAGCCTGAGGCAGTGGAGTTCACCCAGAAGGTCCTGGACTTCATCAGGGATCGGCTGGTGACCTTCCAGGAAGAGACCGGGAACCTCTACAACCTGGAGGCAACCCCTGGCGAGGGTACCGCATACCGCCTGGCCAGGATAGACCAGCAGCGTTTTCCAGCCATCAGGGTTGGAAACATGGAGGCCACGGGGACGCCGTTTTATACCAATTCCACCCAGCTGCCGGTTAACTTTTCCGACGACATCATCCAGGTGCTTGACCTCCAGGAACCCCTCCAGTCCCGCTACACAGGGGGGACAGTGCTCCACGTGTTCCTTGGTGAGGCAGCCCCTGACCCCGAAAGCGTAAGGCGTTTCGTGCGCATGGTCTGCCACAACTATTCCCTGCCCTATTTCACCATAACCCCGTCGTTTTCAATATGTCCGAAGCACGGATATCTGAGGGGGGAACAGGAAGTCTGCCCGGACTGTGGCCAGAGCACCGAGGTGTATTCCAGGGTGGTGGGCTATCTGAGGCCGGTGAACCAGTGGAATGACGGAAAACGAGCCGAGTTCACCATCAGGAAGAGGTACAGCGTGAGGGAAGGTTAGTCTTTCCATGCTCATCGGGGGCTTTACTCCTTTTACCCTTACCGACTTTCCAGGAGAGATTGCAGCCATCTGTTTTACACAGGGCTGCAATTTCTCCTGCCCGTTTTGCCATAACCGCCTGCTGATTCCACAAAAGGTCCAATCTTCCCCAGGTGGCTCAATGGAAGACACGAGGGAAGTCCTGGATTTCCTGTCAAGGAGAAAAGGCCGGCTCAATGCCTTGGTGGTAAGCGGGGGAGAACCCACCCTGCAGGAAGACCTTGAACCGTTCCTGGAAGAGGTGAGGTCCCTGGGTCTCAAAATCAAGCTGGACACCAACGGCAGCAGGCCCTGGGTGCTTAAAGGGCTCATTGAAGGAAGGCTGGTGGATTTCGTGGCAATGGACATAAAGGCACCATGGGAAAAGTACGGCCTTCTGGCAGGGGCACCGGTGGATACGGCAGCGATTGAACGATCCATGAATCTCATCCTTGATTCCGACATAAGGCACCTTTTCAGGACCACCTTTGTCCCGCATCTCCTGAACCAGGACGACCTGGAGCGCATAAGGAAAACCCTTCCCTCCAGGGCATGTTACAAGGTTCAACCCTATGTGAAGCCGGGCCTTGCAGCCTGAAGGATAACGGTCTAAACCGCCTGGGTCTTTCCGGAAAAATCCTTCAAGCCGCTTTGCCTTTGACAGACCTTGTACCCGCACATAATCTCGCAGGAGCTATCCCACCTGTAAATACGGACCCGGGCTTCCGTGCAGAATTATTTCCGGAAAGACCCCGGGCGGTCGAGCAACTCACCCCCATCCGAGCAGCCGCGTAAAAAAACGAAAATACACGTTGGGGTTAAAGGGCCGGGTGAAGTCCCATCTGGTAGTAGATTTCCTTTCTGATCTCGGCAATCTTTCCCGTGGTCAGGTCCCTTGGGTGCGGAAAATCAAGCCTGATGTCGGCGTTTATCCTGGAGGGCCGGTCGCTCAGGACTATGACCTGGTCTCCCAGCTGAAGGGCCTCGTCAATGTCGTGAGTGATAAACAGGATGGTCATGTCGTACATGGTATGGACGTTTACCATCTCCTCCCTCATCTGGAGCCTTGTCACAAAGTCAAGGGCACCGAAGGGTTCGTCCATGAAAAGGATTTCCGGTTCCACTATGAGCGCCCTGGCCACCTCGGCCCTTCTCTTCATGCCTCCGGAAAGTTCGTGGGGATAATGGTCCTCGAAGCCCGAAAGGCCCACAAGGTCCATATGTTCTTCTATCTCGTGCCGCCTCTGCTGAGGGTCCTGGATGTGGCGTGCACCAATTGATACGTTCTGCCAGGCGGTAAGCCATGGAAAGAGACCATCTTCCTGGAAGACAAAGACGTGCTTTTCACTTGGCGCATCCACGCTTTTGCCATCGATGAGCACGGTGCCTCTGGTCTGGGTTTCAAAGCCTGCAATTATCCTTAGAAGCGTGGATTTGCCGCACCCTGAAGGGCCTACAAAGCAGGTAAAGCTCCCCTGTTCCACTGAAAAGTTCAGGTTGTCAAGGACCAGACAAGTTTCACGATGATGACACTGCCCTGGAAACCTTAGACGGTTCCTGCGCTCTATAAAGGTCTTTTTAAGCCCCCTTACCCGGATCTTTTTCATCTTCTCTTTCTGCTCCATTCCACCCAGGGAAGGTCCTCAAGGAGCCTTATGAGGTGATCAAGGACCAGGCCTATAACACCTATCACCAGCATCCCTGCCACCACCTTGTCCATCCGGAGTGAATTTCTGGCATCTATTATCAGGTATCCCAGACCGGATTTTACCGCTATCATCTCTGCTGCCACAATGACCAGCCATGCGGTGCCGAGGGTGATCCTGAGCCCCACAATTATTTCCGGCATGGCTGCAGGAAGTATCACCTTCATGTACAGCTGCCGCCCCCGGAGCCCGAAATTTTCCGCAACCCTCAGAAAGGTTGTCTTTATGCCTGCCACACCGCTTACGGTAAAGACCACCATTGGGAAAAATGCCGAAAGATATATGAGGAAAATGGCCGGCCTGTCTCCAATGCCAAACCACATGAGTGCCATGGGTATCCAGGCAAGGGGTGAGATGGGCCTTAGAAACTGTATGACAGGGTTCATTACTTCCCTGATCTTCCTGAGCCGGCCCATGGCAAGCCCCAAGGGCACGGCGGTAAGCACTGCAAGGTAAAAACCCCAGCTGACCCTGAAAAGGCTTGCTACCGCACTGCGGAAAAGTTGCCCGCTTTGCGCCATTTCCTCCAGGGCATCTGCCACCTCAAGGGGCCCCGGCAACAGGTAGGACGGGATGTCAAATGCCCTCCTTACCCCTTCCCACAGGGCCACAATCAGGATGAAGCCGTAAAGGGAATTTGCGCGATTCACTGCCAACTCCTGTAGATCCTGCAAGGTGGCCTGCCGTCCAGCAAGTGATGCCTGGCCATCAGCTCTCCGATCTTTTCAAGTTCACTGTCTCTGGGAAGAAGATTCCGGTAACTGACCCGGACAGGCGAGGCTGTAAGCACCTTGACCAGGAGTTCATCCGGAAGGCCGAAGAACGCGGCCCCTATCTCTGCTGCCTGCCTTCTGTGATCCTCTATCCATTGAGCCTGGGAATAAAGGGTGCGGATCATCCTGTTCAGTTCTTTTCCGTGTTTTTCAAGGGCTCCGTCCCTGACTATGAGGACACTTGATATGAAATTCGGCCAAAGCTCCTGGATCCGGTGCATTATCCTTCCTGCCCCTGCAATCTCTGCCTGGGCCGCGTAAGGCTCTCCTACTATGTATGCATCTATGGACCTGGATGCCAGGGCAGAGGGCATATCAGGAGGAGGCAGCTCAACAAGCTCCACGCTGCCACCTTGTATGCCGTTTTCAGAAAGGTACTCCTGGAGGGCCAGGTTCTGGGTGCTGAATCTTATGGGTATGGCAACGGTTTTACCCACAAGGTCCCGGGCATCCTTGATGGCTTCCCCTTTTGAAGCTACCAGGCATGTACCGTTTCTGTGGCCGAGAAGCGCTATTTCCACCGGCACCTCCTGGTCCCTGAGGGACAGGGCAATGGGTGCAAGAATAAAGGTTGCATCAAGTTCCCTGCCCTTTACAGACTCGATCATGTCTGGCCAGGAGGAAAACTTGACCGCCTCCACGTGCTCCCGGAACCACCTGCTCCTTTCCATTGCAACCGGCAGCAGGAGGTGGCAGGTGATGGGCAGAAAACCCACGCGCAACTTTTCTACGCCACTTTCCGAAGAGGTTAGAAAAAGGTGCAGGCATGAGATCAAGACAAGCCAGCCTGCAGCTGCCAGCAGAGCAACCCCTTCCGGTGATATCTTATGTTCTTTCAAGCTGCAATTCACATATTATTTATCGGACTTTAGGCGTCCCAGGCTGAGCCGGAGATGCTGGAAGGTTGCACGAAAAGGAGAAAAACGGTTAACATCCAAAGGGTTGCTTCAGGGTTTTTAAATGTTTAGAGTATCGTGATCTGGGAATTACTCCTTTCCTGCACTTGGCATGTTCCAGGGGTTTTTTCCTTCATCTTGGCTTCATGAAAAAATATCTTGTCCGGAGCAGATCCGGCACTGGAGCGGGAAATGAAAAAGACGTTGAATGTGGGACTTCTTGGTTTCGGAACAGTTGGAAGCGGTACCGCCAAGATATTGCTTTCCCAAAAGGATTTACTCGAAGAAAGGGCCGGATGCCCGGTTAACCTGAAATGGATCTGCGACCAGGATCTTGAAACAGACCGCGGTTTCCCAGTGCCCCCTGAAATCCTAACGGATGATGTTGAAAAACTCTTTCAGGACCCGGAGCTGGACGTGTTTATCGAACTCATCGGCGGACTGGAGCCGGCCAGGACCTTTGTTCTAAAGGCCATTGAAAGCGGAAAGCACGTGGTTACCGCCAACAAGGCGCTTCTTGCAACCCACGGCTTCGAGATCTTCGAAGCCGCCTCCAAGAAAGGCGTGGAAATAGGCTTTGAAGCAAGCGTGGGCGGAGGCATACCCTGCATAAAGGCCCTCAAGGAAGGCCTGGTGGCAAACGACATAAACACCGTTCTTGGCATCATGAACGGGACGGCAAACTACATACTGACAAGCATGACGGACCGCGGCCTGCCATTTAAGGAGGCCCTGGCAGAGGCCCAGAGGCTCGGTTATGCCGAGGCCGACCCAACCTACGACATAGAAGGGATCGACACTGCCCACAAGCTGACAATCATGGCAACCCTGGCCTTCGGGCAAAAGATCGGCCTTTCGGACATATACACGGAGGGCATATCACGGCTTACTCCCGTGGATATAAACTTTGCCACTGAACTTGGCTACAGCATTAAGCTTCTGGCAATAGGCAGGCAGGAAAACGGGATAGTGGACCTCAGGATACATCCCACCATGATCCCAAACGATCACCTCCTGTCCCAGGTAAGAGGGGCGTACAACGCATTCTATTTTACAGGTGACAGCGTGGGCAAGGTCATGCTTTACGGCATGGGTGCCGGCCAGATGCCCACTGGAAGCGCCATCGTGGCAGACGTGGTGGACATAGCCAGGAACCTTGTCAAAGGATGCAGCGGAAGGGTTCCTTCCCTATCCATCCCATTCGACCACCTTTCACCTGCCAGTATCAGGCCAATGGAAGAAGTGAGGCTCAAATACTATTTCCGTTTCACCGTCAGGGACCAGCCAGGAGTGCTTTCCAGGATTTCAGGCATCCTGGGGGATGAACAGATAAGCATAGCCTCCGTGGTCCAGAAGGGCAGAGGCAGGGAATCCTCGTCGGTGCCCATTGTCATGGTCACCCACGAGGCTGCCGAGGGCCAGGTAAGGACTGCCCTTGAAAAGATAGACAGTCAGGAATTCGTCCTGGACAGGACTATGATAATCAGGATCGAGGATCTCAAGGCATTGGAGGACTGACGGGATGGATGAAGAAAAAGCAAAACTTCAAGACGGAGAAACCGGCGAGGAAATGGAAGAAGAAAGGATACCTCACCCTGTTGAAAAATATATAATACTCCTGGGAGACGGCATGGGCGATTTTCCCATGGAGGAGCTCGGGGGCAGGACCGCCCTGGAAGCTGCCAGGACCCCATTCATGGATCTTATTACCAGGATGGGAGAATTTGGCCTGGTCAAGACCATACCGGATGACATGGAACCCGGAAGTGACGTGGCCAACATGTCGCTCTTGGGGTACGATCCGGCCCAGTATTATACGGGAAGAGGTCCCCTGGAGGCAGCAGCCATGGGGGTCAAGATGAACCCGGAAGACGTGGCCTTCAGGTGTAATCTCGTCACCCTAAGCTTCCGCGAAGGCAGGGTCTTCATGGAAGACTACAGTGCGGGACATATCTCAACAGAAGAGGCCAGGATACTGGTGACCGATCTTGCAGAGCTTGTAAAAAGCAGGTCCTTTGAACTGTTTCCAGGGGTGAGCTACCGCCATCTCCTCCTTTGGCGGGGCGGGCCTGAAGGCATAGCGACGGTTCCGCCACACGATTACACGGGCCACGACGTCACAGAGGCCTGGCGGGTCTACGAGGATGAACCGCTCCTCTACGAAGTGCTAAAGAAGGCCATCAACTTTTTCCACAGGCATCCTGTAAATGAAAAACGCCAGCAGGAAGGTAAACTTCCCGCAAACGCCCTCTGGCCATGGGGCCAGGGCAGGAGGCCGGTAGTTGCCACCATCCCCCAGCAGTACGACCTGGAAGGCGCCGTCATAGCCGCCGTAGACCTCATCAAGGGGCTTGGAATCTGGGCCGGGCTTGAAACACCCGAGATAAAGGGTGCCACAGGATTTCTTGATACGGACTACGGGGCCAAGGCCAGGGCAGCCCTGAAAGAACTGAAGGAAAAGGACTTTGTATTTCTTCATGTGGAAGCGCCTGACGAAGCCGGACACCTGGGTGACATCCAGGAAAAGATCAAGGCCATCGAGCGTTTTGACAAGGAGGTGGTAGGGCCTGTATTTGAGGGACTTAAAAACATGGGATGTTCGTTCAGGATGATGATAGTAACGGATCACTACACCCCTGTAACCATTAAGACCCACGCCAAGAGCCCCGTGCCCTTTGTCATCTACGACAGCCTTGACGTTAAAAACAACCCCGATGCCGCCTTCAACGAGGCAGCGGCCCAGAAGACCGGGATAGTCTTCGAGGAAGGCCACCGGATTCTGCCGCATTTCATAGGGGCAGAGCCAAGATACGTGGAACTTGACCCAAAAAAGAAGAAATGACGCAGGATACCGGCACTGGTGCCGGAAAATTCACCGTGCCCTACAGGGTGATCTATGGCGACACCGACAGGGCGGGAGTGGTTTACTATGCCACATACCTCAGGCTCTTTGAAATGGGCCGGACGGAGTACATGAGAAACGTCCTTGAACGGCCATACAGGGCCATGGAGGAAGACGGCCTCCTGTTTCCAGTGGTAGAGGCCTACGTCCGTTACAAGTCATCTGCCACATACGACGATCTCCTGCACATAGAAACCCGCATAGTTAAAGTCTCAGCCTATTCCATAACCTTTGACTACAAGATCACATGTTCCCGGCGGCTGGTGGTGCAGGGACACACCAAGCATGCTTCAACCAACAGAAAAGGAAAATTGACAAAACTTCCTCCAGGGCTTATAGAAGCTCTTGGCCGAACCATGAACCGATAACCTTTACCGGCCCGAGGCCACCGAGCCTGGAGGGCAGACAGGGTTCCCATGGGTTATATTCCTGAAGACATTATCCAGCAGATTCATGAAACTGCTGACATCAGGCAGGTGGTCCAGGAATATGTACCTCTCAAGAAAAGGGGCAAAAACTGGGTAGGCCTTTGCCCGTTCCATCCTGACAAGGACCCCTCGTTTTCCGTAAATGAAGACAAGCAGATATTTTACTGTTTCGGCTGCGGAGAAGGGGGTAACGTCTTCAAGTTTCTCATGAAGATCCGGGGCCTTTCCTTTGTGGAGGCTGTCCGTCACCTTGCAGACCGTCTAAACATCGAGATTCCCCAGCGTCCTGTATCAAGGTTTCGAAAAAAGGAAATCGAGGAAAAGGATGCCCTGGTCGACATAAACCAGGCAGCAGCCGAGTATTTCTCAGATCTCCTGCATCACTCGGTATCAGCCCTCGATGCCAGGGCCTACCTCGAGAAAAGGGGTCTTTCCCAGGACACCATCAGGCAGTTTTCCATAGGCTGGGCACAAGACTCCTGGGACGGACTCATAAAGTTCCTGGAAGAGAAGAAAAAGAGCCTTTCCCTGGCAGAAAAGGCCGGACTCATAATCAAAAGGACTAACGCCCCCGGGTGGTATGACAGGTTCAGGGGGCGAATCATGTTTCCAATAAAGGATCACAGAGGCCGTATCGTTGCCTTCGGTGGCCGGATCATTTCTCCGGATGCCGAAAAAGAGCAACCAAAGTACATAAACTCCCCGGAATCGCCTGTATATCACAAGGGCAGGGTCCTCTACGGGCTGTTTGAGAACAAGTCTGCCATAAGGAAAGCAGGGGCTGGAATAATAGTCGAAGGATACATGGACGTTGTCAGCCTCTGGCAGTTCGGGGTGAGAGAGGCCGTTGGCACCCTGGGCACGGCCCTTACCGGGGATCATGCCAGGAGGATGAAGGGCATTACCAGGGACTGGACCGTCCTTTTTGATGCGGATGATGCAGGCATGAAGGCGGCATCCAGGGCGCTTCCAATATGCTACGGGTTCAACATACGGCCAAGGGTGCTTTCCCTTCCAGAGGGAGAGGACCCTGACAGCTTCGTCAGGAAGGAAGGGGCAGAGGGCCTGGAAAGGCTGGTGAAAGAGGCCCCTTCAGGCATAGACTTCCTGCTGGAAATCGGGAAGAAAAGATTCGGCAGTGACACCGAGGGGAAGGCCAAGATAGTGGATACCATACTGGAATCTGTTTCAAAGGTTGCAGACCCGGTACGAAAATCCCTGCTCATCGGTCATATTGCCCAGAAGATCGGCATTCGGGAGGAAAGCCTGTGGCAGAGACTGAAGCAGGATGAAAGGCCTGTCCCGGGGAAATCGCCTGGAAAACGCGAGGGGGTTTCAGGACAATCCCAGGAGCAGAAACCTGTAAGAACGGTGTTTAGCATATGCAATAAGGCCGAAGAGAAACTGCTGGGCTTTATTCTTAGCTATCCCCAGTTCATTGAGGAATTTCTAGACGAAGGCCTGGATATATGGCTTTCAGACAGGGGACTTCTGGAATTGTGGGAATCAATGGTTAATCTTTATAATATATCAGGCAGGTGCGATCTTTCGTCCCTGTGCCAAAGGCTTGAAGACACACCGGCGCTCAAGGCCATGGCGCTTCGCCTGTCTGCAGAATTTCCCGTGTGCGGGGATGAAAGAGACATGGTGGCCGGACTCAAGGGATTTTGCCAGGCCAGGAAAAAAAAGGCACTTCGGATGCATCTAATGGATGAAATGAGGGAAAACAGCGTAGAGGGGCAGGAGGCTGAGATCCTGAAGAAGCTCCAGGGCCTTAGGTAGGCTGGAAACTGTGGGAGGTTTCCAGTATTTAACGGGAGAGGGAGAGTGATCCATGACTGACAAAAACACCAAGGGTTCTCCAGATACAGAGCTGAAAGGTGCCGGCCTGGAGACGGAAGACCCTGTTTCCAAACTGGCTGATTCCGGCCAGGCGCTCGACGTGTCCATCCTGAGCGATCTGGTTTCAGAAGACGAAAAGGACCCTGCAACTCCTGTTGAAGCCGAAATTCCACCATCCCTTTCAGGGGTGGCCACGTCCAAGTCCTCGAAACTGGACCCCATAAGGCTGTATCTCAGGGAGATGAGCAGTGGTGACATCCTGGGCCGGGAAGAAGAGGGAAGGATAGCAAAACAGCTGGAGGAAAGCGAAAAGAACTATGTTTTTTGCGCCCTTCACATTCCCCAGGTGGTAAGCCTCATACTTGAGCAGATCGACAGCTATTCATCCGTAATATCCAAGGAGGACCAGCGTGAGAGCATAAACACGCATCCGGCACACCTGGGGCCTGTATTCCGGACGGTAAAAAAGATTTCCTACCTGGAAAAGAAACGCCAGAAGCTCATAACTGCCATAAATGACGCCGGCGGCCTGGAGAAGCGCAAGAGGATAAACAAGGAACTCCTCCTGATCCCCCAGAAGATGCTTTCCCTCTTGGGAGGGGGCAGGCTGGACAAGAACTTTCTCCACGTTGTAAGGCTGTCCTTTGACCAGTTCATGAATGACTCGGGAAGCGCCAGCATGGATGAACTGTTTCAGACCACAGGGCTTTCGGAAAAATCCCTCCATGAAATAGTAAGGGGCTACTACAACGGCCTTCAGCAGGCACGTCATGCCAAGGAACAGCTAATAAAGGCAAACCTAAGGCTGGTGGTGAGCATTGCAAAGAGGCACGTAAACAAGGGGCTCCACCTCTCTGATCTCATACAGGAGGGCAATATCGGGCTCATAAAGGCCGTTGAAAAGTTCGAGTACAGAAAGGGCTACAAGTTCAGTACCTATGCCACGTGGTGGATCAGGCAGGCCATCACCAGGGCCATTGCAGACCAGTCAAGGACCATCAGGATTCCGGTCCACATGGTCGAGACCCTTAACAGGCTGTGCAAGGCGGCCAAGGAATAC
>Ga0256914_1003643_pt1 | contig 12026 bp, 10 predicted proteins | sample HulkmetaG_FD_191571 | JGI IMG/M metagenome (GOLD analysis project Ga0256914, IMG submission 191571) | Hydrothermal chimney microbial communities from Main Endeavour vent field at the Juan de Fuca Ridge, Pacific Ocean - Hulk | ecosystem: Environmental > Aquatic > Marine > Hydrothermal vents ...
TTTTGGGGGGGGGAAGGTATCGGGGTTGATGCCACTCCCCGGGCGTCTTCGGTCTGGGTCTGGCGACCCAGACCTCAGCCGGCCGGGGCTAACGTGTGGGCTAACGATAGGGCTAACGTGTGGGCTAACGATAGGGCTGACGTGTGGGATGACGTTGGGTGTGACGAGGGGGAAGGGGACCTCTGCCTGCCGGGGCCGGTGATCTGCAGGCTCCCTTGGAGGGGGCGGCCTTGCTATGATGCCCCGCTCCGGAGGGTCAATCGGAACCAGGTGTCCCATGGAAACCAGGAAGGTGGTCATTACCCACGCCTTGCGGAGTCCCATGGGGGCGCTACACGGAGCTCTCTCCGGCGGCGGCCCTGTGGCTCTCGGGGTGGAGATCGTCCAGGCCCTGCTCCGCCGGGCCGGCCTGAAACCTTCGGTGGTGGAGCAGGTCTGGTTCGGCCAGGCCAGACCCGACCCGGAGCAGGGAAACGTGGCCGGCGTCGTGGCCTACCGGGCGGGAATCCCTGTGGAGGTCCCGGCCTGCACGGTCAACCTGGGGGCGGCCTCGGGGCTCCAGGCCATCCTGATCGCCGCCCGGGCGGTCCTCTCCGGGGAAGTCGAAGTGGCCCTGGCGGGGGGGCTGGACTGTTCCTCCTCGGTGCCACGCCTGGCCCAGGGAGACAAGGAAGCCCAGTACGGCCCGGGAGGCCTCTGGTGCGCCCTCCTCCAGGAGCCATGCGGCATGGCCGCCGAACACCTGGCCGCCAAATTCCACGTCTCCACCGGTTCCATGCTGGAATTCGCCCGCCTTTCCAGGGAGCGGGCCCGGACCGCCCGTGTCCAGGGCGCCCTGGACCCCCAGATCGCCCCGGTCCACATACGCTCGGGCAAGGAGATCTCCCGCACCTTGCGTTCCGACGAATATCTGCTCACCCCTCCCGATCCGCCGCCGGGTTTCCCCTTCCGGCCCGAAGGAGGGCTCGTTCCGGGCCCTTCGGTGGCTCCCCTGGCCGACGGCGCCGCCGCAGTGCTCCTCATGAGCAAGGAAGAGGCCCTGCGGCGGGGCTTCCAGCCCCTGGCCCAGGTCGGGATCGGCCGGGCCTCGGGAGAGGATCCCCGCTTCTCCGGCCTGGCGGCCGTTTCGGCGGCCCGGAAGGTCCTGGCCCTGGCGGGCCTTCCTCCTGCCTCCCTGGACCTGGTGGAAGCGGGAGAGACCTTCGCCGTGGACGCCCTGCTCTTCCTGGACAAGCTGGGCCTGGACCGGGAGAAAGTGAACGTCCTCGGCGGCGACCTGGCCCTGGGCCACCCAATGGGAGCCACGGGAGCCAGGATGGTGGTCACCCTGGTTCACGAAATGGCCCGCCGGGAGGTCCGAAAAGGCCTGGTGGCCCTTTCCACCTGCGGAGGCCTCGGGCTGGCGGCCACGTTCTTCCGGTTTCCCCTGAACAAGAGGGACATCTTCGAGATGCCCCGCATCGAAGAGAGGCCTCCCTTCTTCCGGAAAGGGGCCGGACCCAGGCGGAAGGGGAGGGAGGACCGTTGAGGATCCTTTCTCCAAGGCGGTTCCTGGGGCTCCTGGGCATCCCCTTTCTGGCCGGGGCGGCCCTCCTTCCCGGGACGGCCGGTCCTCCCGAGGGAAAGGGCCTGTCGGTCCTCCTGCGGCCCGCCCTCTCCCACTGGACTTCCATCCTCTCCCGGGGGGAGAAGATCCTCATGGAAGTGGATGTTCCCGGGCCCGCTCCGGCCAGGGCGGACCAGGCCCTCTTGTCGGGAAACGCCCTCCACTGCGGAATCTTCGGGCCCGTCCGTCCCATCCCGGCCGGCCCGGAAGTCCCTCTCGCTCCCGGGACCAGGCTCCTCCGCCGCCTGGCCGTTCCCGCCGAGTGGTTTCGCCTTCCCGAAAAGGCCGGGGCCCTGGACCTGCCCGCGGCGGAGATCTACTGGAAGTCCCCCGGCATCCGGACCCGGTCCAGGCCTTTCCTCTACCTGGACGAGGACATCCGCCGGGCCCGGGTGTCGATGGAGACCTCCCTGGGGAAGATGGAGTTCGTCCTGGAACCCGACAAGGCCCCGGACCACGTGAAGAACTTCCTCCGCCTCGTCCGGGCCGGGTTCTACGACGGCACCCTCTTCCACAGGGTGATCAAGGACTACATCGTCCAGGGCGGAGACCCCAACACCAAGGACGACGACCCCTCCAACGACGGCCGGGGCGGCCCTCCCTGGCGCCTGGAGCCCGAATTCTCCTGCCTGCCCCACGTCCACGGCGCCCTCTCCATGGCCCGGGACATGCGGAATCCCGCCTCGGCGGGAAGCCAGTTCTTCATCGTCGCCGCAGGGCGGGAGCAGCCCGCCCTCAACTGCAAGTTCACGGTTTTCGGAAGATTGGTGTCGGGAGACGACACCCTGGAGCGGATCGCCTCCGTTCCGGTGGGAGGGCCCTCGGGGACCACCCCCAAGACCCCGGTTGTCCTGGAGAAGGCCCGTATCGTATATCCCGACTGAGAAGAGAAGGAGGCTCGCCATCGTGACCGACCAGGGAATCCAGCCGGCTCCGGGCAAGAGGCTCGTGGCCAGGATGAATACCGAGAAGGGCCTCATGTCCTTCGAGCTCTATCCCGACAGGGCCCCCAAGACGGTGGCCAACTTCGTGCAACTGTCACGGACCGGCTTCTACGACGGCCTCACCTTCCACCGGGTGATCCGGGGGTTCATGATCCAGGGCGGGTGCCCCAAGGGAGACGGCACGGGAAACCCCGGCTATACCATCCCGGCCGAATTCAACGACCTTCCCCACGAGAAAGGGGTGATCTCCATGGCGAGGGGCGCCGACCCGGACTCGGCGGGATGCCAGTTCTTCGTGGTCCATTCGCCCCACGCCGCCCACCTGGACGGAGCCTATACCGCCTTCGGGAAGCTCGTGGAGGGCTTCGACGTCCTGGACGCCATCGCCTCGGCGCCGGTGACCAGGAACGGCTCGGAGCGGTCCCGCCCCGTGGAACCCGTGAAGATCCTGGGAATCGAGGTGGAGGAGGTGGAGATCGAGGCCGAAGCCCCTCCCGAGGAGGATGCTCCCGGCGAGGGCGGGGAGGAGCCGCCGGCCGGCCCGGATGAGTCCGGAGATTCCGGAGAATCCGGGGAGGGGGAAGGAGAGGAGGCGGATCCGCCCCACAGCCCGGAAGGTTGATTTCTCCCGGGAACGGGCGCGGATGTTTCAACCAGGACGGAAAGGCCTTTTCCCTGGCCGGCGTGTCGCCGCAGGAGGATCCCTGCGCCGGGCGTGGTCCTTCCGGGACGGACACACCCCGGCAGGTGTCACCTTTCCCCTTCCTTCGCCCGGAGGTGAGCAGTGGGCGAGGAAAGGACGAATAAATACAATGAATAAGAAACCATGGACCGGGAGGTAGAGCGGCCGTGAAGGAGGAAGGACTTCGCCCCCTGGAGGCCTTGAGGGACGCCCTGAGGGCGGCCCGGGGCCGGTTCGGCCGGCCCTACAGGATCCCTTCGGCCTGGCTGGGACAAGGAACGGGCCAGATCCGGGTGGATCCGGCCGGGTGGATCCTGGATGTGGTGGAAGAGATCCTCGCCCGTCCGGCCGCCCCGCCTCCCCGGGAGCCCGGCTGGTCACGAAGGGCCGTGGCCTACAACCTTTTTCCAAGGCTCGGGGCCGCCTGGGATCACGACGGCGACGGAAGGGTGGGAACGGATCTCCTGGAGGGGGGATGGCGGGAGACGGGCACCCTGGTGAAGGCCCTGGGGCTCCTGCCGTATATCCGGGGGTTGGGATGCGATACGGTCCACCTCCTTCCAGTGGCGGCCATGGGCCGTTGCGGGAGGAAGGGGATCCTGGGCTCGCCCTACTCGGTGAGGAATCCCTACAAGGTTGAGGAGACCCTGGCGGAGCCCGCCCTGGGTCTCTCTCCCGAGGCCTGCATGGAGGCCTTCACCGCCGCGGCCCGTCTTCTCGGCATGAGGGTCGTGGTGGAATTCGTCCCCAGGACGGCATCTCCCGACAGCGACTGGGTGGGGGAGCACCCGGAGTGGTTCTACTGGATCGACGCGGACCTGCCCGACAGGCCCGCCGGATCGGCCGATCCCCGGCTCTACGGCCCGCCGATCTTCGATCCCGCCGCCCTGGAGGTCATCAAGCGCAAGGTCGAGTGGGAGAAGGATTTCCGGGATCTCCCCCCTCCACCCGAGGCGTACCGGGCCCTCTTCCGGGACCCGCCGGCTCCGAATACTCTCGAGAAGGTGGATGGGTGCTGGATCGGCCGGGACCGGGAAGGCCGGCGGGTCCGGGTCGCCACGGCCTTCGCGGACTGGCCTCCCGACGACAACCAGCCCCCATGGAGGGACGCCGCCTACCTCAGGCTCTACGACCACCCCGACTTCAACTACGTGGCCTACAATACGGTCCGGATGTACGACGAGCGACTGGCCCGGCCCGAGAACCGCGTGGCCGGCGTGTGGGAGCGGATCCAGGGCATCCTTCCCTGGTGGCAGGAGCGTTTCGGTGTGGACGGGGTCATGGTGGACATGGGCCACGCCCTTCCGGGGAAGCTCAAGGAGGGCTTCGTCCGGGCCGCCAGGGAGAAGGACCGGGCCTTCGCCTTCTGGGACGAGAACTTCTCCATCACGGCCGAGAGCGCGGGAGAGGGCTACGACGCCGTCCTCGGCTATTCCTGGCTGGACGTATGGCACCGGGGGAAGCTGGAGGGGCTCCTTGGGCGGCTCGCCTCGGAGAGGCTTCCCCTCCCCTTCTTCGCCACGGCCGAAACCCACGATTCGCCCAGGGCTGCGTCCCGCCCGGGAGGAGAGGTCCTTTCGCCGGGCCTCTTCGCCCTTCTCTGCGCCATGCCGGCCATCCCCTGGATCCACGGGGGCTTCGAGCTCCGCGAGCGGGTTCCCGTAAACACGGGCCTGGATTTCACCACCGAGGAGATCGGAAAATATCCGCCGGAACGGTTACCACTCTTCAGCCCGGCGGCCCTGTCCTGGACTGAGGAGGAGAGCCTGGTTCCCTGGATCGAGAAGGTCCTGGCCGCCAGGAGGCGTTTCCTGGAGGCCGCCGCCGATCCGGACCCGGCCTCCTTCCGCCTGCTTCCGGCCGGCGGCGAGGGCGTGCTGGCCGTCCACCGGCCGGGACGGGAAGGGGGCTTCCTCCTCGTCTTCAACCCCGACCCGGAAGGGGAGCATTCCTTCCAGGTTCCCTCACCCTTCGGCGGAGCCCGGAGCTGCCTTTGCCTTCTCACGGAGAGGACCTTCTCCGCCGGCGGCGAAGGCCTCCTGGGGGGCCGGATCGAAGCCGGCGGGGCCCTCTGGCTCGTGCCCGGAGAAGGAGCGGAAGGGTGAGAGCCGGGGGAATCTCCCGGGATGGAGGCGGTGCCTCCTTCCGGCGGAGGGAGACCGGGGCGATCCTCGTTCTCTTTTTCCTTCTCGCTCTCTCCGCCCTCCTGGGGGGGTACCTCTCCCGGCGCCACCCCAACATCATGGAGGCCCGGAACTTCCTTTGCGCCAGGGACATCCTCCGCGGCGGCGATTGGCTCTTTCCCGCCATGGACGGGGAGGTGCGCCTCCAGAAGCCTCCCCTTCCCACCTGGCTCTCGGCGGCGGGCTCCCTCCTCCTCGGGGAGGGGAAAGGAAACGCCGGCGAAGGGGCCGCCATGCGGTTCCCCGCCTTCCTGGCCGCCCTGGCCGGGCTCTTCCTGGTGTTTCTCTTGGCCCGCGACTGGGGCGCAGGGCCGGCCGAGGCCGCCCTCGCCGCCTGCGCCGCCGCCACATCCTGGGCCTACGTCCAATGGGGGGTCCTGGCCACGTGGGACGTATACGCCTACGTGTTCGGCCTGGGAGGGGTGGTCTTCCTGGACAAGGCCCTCCGGGCGGGGAAGGGCCTCCGGGCCTGGTGGGGATGGGCCCTGCTCTCGATCCTCTTCTGGGGGGCCGCCGGCTGGAGCAAGGGGCCCGTGGCCTTCTTCGCCCTCTTCCTGCCCTACCTGGCGACCATGCTCCTCTTGAAGGAGTCCCGCCGTTCCTTCCCCTGGGGTCGGGCGGCCGCCGTCCTGGTCCCGGGGCTGATCCTGGGGGGACTTTGGTGGGGGATCGCCTGGTTCTCCCACGGCCAATCCAGGGAGGCCTTCAGGGCCGAGGCCGCCGCCTGGGGGACCAAGCACCTCCACGGCTTCCTCTACTACATGGCGGGCCTTCCAAGGTATACCCTTCCCTGGTCCTTTCTTCTCCTGGCCGCCCTGGGAGGTTGCTGGAAGAGGAGGGGACACCTCAGGTCCATGGCGGTGTGGTTCCTGGCGGGACTGATCCTTCTCAGCCTGGTGCCTGAAAAGAAGTTCCGCTACGCCCTGCCCCTCGTCTTTCCCATGGGGCTTTTGGTGGGGGCCTGGATGGCCAGGGAGACCGATCCCTGGGAGGGAGTTCCCCGGTGGGTGCGGGGGGTGTGCAACGGCCACAGGGCCTTGCTGATCCTTGTTGGGCCGGCCGGGGCGGGGGGGCTCTTCTGGGCAGTACGTCACGGCGCTTCCCCCCTTTTCCTTCTTGGTGCGCCCTTCTTCCTCTTCGTTTCCTGGGCGGCCTGGAAGAAGGGCTGGAGGCCCTTCTGGCTCGGAGGGGCCACGGCGGGGGCTGGAGCCCTGGCGGCGGCCCTGCTCCTGCCCGCCATGGCGATCCTGCCCAGGTTCCAGAACCGGTTCCGGGAGTTTGCGCTCGCCGGGATGAGGGACGCCGGCCTCCCCCTCTACTCGCTGGAGCCCCTCTCCCCCTGCATGTCCTGGGCCCTGGACCCGAAAGGAAGGCTCACCCTGGATGGTCCCCTTCCCGAAGGCTCCTTTCGCCTCCTGGCCCGGGAGGAGGAGTCTGGTAAGGTGGAGAAGGCTCTTTCCCTCGAGGGAAGGGGCCTGGTGGCCCTGGCCCGTCCCGTCTACTGGGCGGGGGAGCCGGAAACTTTCGTCCTCTGGAGGGTTTCAGGAAAGAGGAAAGGCGGGGAGGCGGGAAAGGGCCGGAGCGTTCCGGGAGGAAAAGACCCATGAGCGAGGTGAAGGTGGATGCCCGGGGGCTTCCCTGCCCCCAGCCGGTCCTGCTGACCCGGAAGGCCCTGGCCGACCTCGGCGGGGAAGGGGTTGTGGAGGTCCTGGTGGACTCGGCCGCCTCCAGGGACAACGTGAAGCGCTTCGCCGAGAGCCAGGGATGCACCGTCCAGGTGGAGGAGCCCGAGCCCGGACTCTGGGAGATCCTGGTGGCCAAGGGCTATACATGCGGAATCCCGCAAGAAGAGGAGTCCTCCCGGGAGGTGTCCCCCCGGCCCGGGGCCTCCTCCGCCCCCGGCGGGGAGACCGGCACGGGGGTGGTGCTCTACGTCAACGGCCCCACCATGGGCCGGGGAAACGAGGAGCTCGGCCGGATCCTGATGAAAGGCCTCCTGGCGACCTTGAAGGAAGTGGAGCCCCTTCCGACCCACCTGGTCTTCGCCAACGAGGGGGTCCGCCTCACCACGGAGGGCTCGGAGGTCCTGGAAGAGATCGCCGCCCTTGAAAAGCTCGGGGTGAAGGTGCTCTCCTGTGCCACCTGCCTGGGCCACCTGGGCCTGGAGAAGGACCTCCGGGTGGGCCTGGCGAGCAACGCCTTCGAGATCGCCACGGTCCTGATGCAGGCCCGGAGCGTGATCACGCCCTGAGAGAGTGAACATCCATGACGGAGGAAAGGAAACAGCGGCTGACCGAGACGGTGCGCGGCTCGGGCTGAGCTTCCAAGCTCGCTCCGGGGTCCCTGGAGCAGGCGTTGCGAGGCCTGGAGTTCGGCACCCATCCCGATCTGCTCGTGGGCCTGGAGCAGATCGACGATGCCGGTGTGTACCGCCTTTCCCCCGACCTGGCCCTGATCCAGACGGTGGATTTCTTCACTCCCATCGTGGACGACCCCTTCGATTTCGGCCGGATCGCCGCGGTGAACGCCCTTTCCGACGTCTACGCCATGGGAGGCACCCCCAGGACGGCCCTGAACCTGGTGGGATTTCCTGTGAAGAAGATGGAGATCGACGTCCTTCGGGAAATCCTCCGGGGAGGGTTGGAGGTCCTGAAGGAGGCCGGGGTGGTCCTCATGGGGGGACACAGCGTGGAGGACGACGAGCTCAAGTACGGCCTGGCCGTGACGGGTTTCGTCCACCCCGATCGCTTTTTCACCAAGCAGGGGATCCGGCCCGGGGACGAACTGGTCCTGACCAAGCCCCTGGGCACAGGGGTCCTGGCCACGGCGGTGAAGGCAGGACTGGCCCCACCGGAGGCGGTGGAAGCCATGACCCGCTCCATGGTCACTCTGAACCGGGAGGCCTCCGAGGCGGCCAAGGATTTCCACGTCCACGCCTGCACGGACGTGACGGGCTTCGGGCTCCTGGGCCACCTGGCCGAGATGGTGGCGGCCTGCGGGATCTCCGTGGAGATCCGCGCCTCGGCGCCGGAGATCCTCCCCTGGGCCGAGGAGGCCGCCGGGATGGGGATGATCCCAGCCGGTTGTTACGCCAACAAGGAATTCCGATCCTGCATGGTGGAGGTCGATCCAGGCGTGGCCCCTGAGAAGGTGGACCTTCTTTTCGATCCCCAGACCTCGGGCGGGCTCCTCCTGGCTCTTCCCCGGGAGGAGGTCCGGGCCTACGAAGAGGCCCTGGAGAAGAGGGGCGGAAAGGCCGTCCCCGTGGGGCGGGCCTTCAAACCGGAGGACCCTCTCCGGGCGGGGAAGATCCTCGTCCTTCCCTAGGCCGGGGGCGGAAGGGCCGCTCGCTCCCCGGCGGGGGGCCTTCTATAATCGCCGGCGGAAAAGCGGGAGGATTCCCCGGCATGGACGGGCCTTCATGGACGGATCGGAAACCAGGACCTTCGGAGCCCGCAGGCCCTATACAAGGGGCAGGGCCTTCCTTCTCGGCGTGAAGGCTCTGCTTGCGGCCGCCCTGGTGAACCTCCTTCCCTTCCTCTTCGCCATGCGGGGCGTCCCGCCGGCCGACGTGGAAGGGAAGTACGACTTCCTGGCCTTCGTCCACGCCCCGGCCCTCCTGATCGTGGACGGGCCCCTTCCTTCGCCGGAGTTCTTCTTGGGAAGGCTGGACTCCTTTACGGCCAGGCTCGCCGGGAGCGTCCTGGTGTTCGCCGGTTGGATTCCCTGGGCCTTCCTGGCGGGAGTCCTCCTGGTCCTCCTGGGTTGGCGGACCAAGGATCTCTGGTTCGAGAGGCGCCTGGTCCTGAAGGGGTTCCTCTTCTCCGAGGCTGCCTGGTGGGTCCTTTTCTTCTTCGCCGCTCCCAACAGGGACTCGGCCTGGCTCAACATGGCCGCCTTCATCGTGGGACTTCCCCTGGTCAAGTTCTTCCAGCTCTACCTGGCCGCCCGGGGGTGCGCCGTCCTCAGGGTTCCTCCCAGGAAGGCCTGGATCGTGAGCGCCCTGGCGGGTTGCATGGTGGTCTACTGGGGGGCCCTCTTCTTCCTCTTCGAGGAGTTCAACCACGTGGAGGAGATGCGCGAGGCGGCCCTCAGGCGGAAGGATGGGGCCCCGGGAGAGAGCGGCCGAAGGGAGGACCGGAAGGATGGGTGAGCGCCCCTACGAGGCTCTGAAGAAGAAGAACCTGGAGCTGTCCGCCCTGGACGTCCGGGAGAAAGGGGCCGTCTGCCGGGCCCTTCCCGTGAAGGTCACCCTCAACAATACGCACAAGTGCAACCTGACCTGTCCCCTCTGTTTCAAGCAGTTCGAGCCGGGCGCCAACATGTCCTATCCCGACATGCCCATCGAAGTCTTCCGGGCGGTGGCGGAAGACCTCTTTCCCGCCGCCGACGAGGTGGCGCTCTCCGTATCGGGTGAGCCCCTGGCGGCGGGCCCCATCGAGGAGGAGCTCGAGCTCGGCGGGCGTTACGGCGTCAATTACAGGATCACAACCAACGGGGTGTTTCTTGCGGTGGACCGGATCCGAAGGGCGGTCCTGGAGAACGTGGCCTACCTGCACGTCTCCATGGACGCCGCCCGGAAGGAGACCTTCGAGCGGGTCAGGGAGGGGGCGCGCTGGGAGCGGGTTTTGGGGGGGATCCGGGCGCTCCTGGAGGAGCGGGCCCGCCTGGGGCGCGGACCCGAGGTGTGGCTCAACTTCGTGATGATGCGGGAGAACATCGAGGAACTTCCAGACTGGGTCTCCCTTGGTGCGGAACTCGGCGTCGACGCCTTGTACGCCGAGCACGTGGTGGTCCCGGCGGCCTTCTCCATCCAGAGCCTGGTGCGCCACAGGCGCCTTGGGGCCCGGATGATGGAGGAAGCCCGGCGCAGGGCGGAGGCCCTGGGGATCCGCCTCCACCTTCCCGCACCCTACCCCTTGCCGCCGGAAGGCGAGGAGGATCCGCCGGTGAGCCGGGAGGAGGCCAGGGAGATCGTGGCCCGGGGTGGAGACGGCGGAGGAGATACGACCCCCGATGAGGTGGCCGGGAAGGAGGAACCTTCAGGCGGGGAGGGTGTCCCCACCGGAAGGGGGAGCGTGGAGGGGGAGGATCCCTCCGGCGGGGGAGAGAAGGCCCCCAGGATCCCGACGCCCCAGGAGATCTGGGCCTACAACGCCCGGATCGAAGCCGGTCCACCCGTGCCCTGCCCTTATGCCTGGAGGGAGATCTGGATCCACTACGACGGGGAGATTCTTTGTTGTGATACACCTACCTTTCCTCACAGGATGGGCAACGTGATGGAGGAGAAGGCCTCCCTTGCCTGGAACGGCGCCCCCTACCGGGAGCTGAGGGAGCGCCTGGCCTCGGGGGAGGTTTTTGCGGCCTGCCGGCATTGTCACGTGGTGGCCCAGCTTTCGGACGGCGGGGATTCCCTTTCTTTCGTGAAGGAGACCTGAGCCGGCGGTGCGGGGGGAGAAGGTTCCGGAGGGAGGAACATGAGCCGGGAAAGAGGTGTGCTCTTCGACATGGACGGGGTGCTGGTCGATTCCGGGCCCCTTCACAAGGAATCCTGGAGGCGGATCGCCATGGATGCGGGCCGTCCCATGGAGGACTCCTTCTTCGACCGGACCTTCGGAATGCGGAACGAGGAGATCCTGGAGGAACTCCTGGGGCCGGACCTGGAAGGGGCGAGGAAGGCCGAGCTGGGGAGGCGCAAGGAGGAGGTCTACCGGGAGCTGGCCAGGGAGAGGCTGGTGGCGGCTCCCGGAGCGGCGGACCTGGTGCGGGCCCTGAAGGAGGCAGGGTTCCGGACGGCCCTGGCCTCGTCGGGGCCCAGGGCCAACGTTGAGCTCGTCCTGGATGTGACCGGACTGGGAGAGATGATGGACGCCTACGTATGCGCCGAGGACGTGGAGAGGGGGAAGCCCGATCCCCAGGTCTTCCTGGAGGCGGCCCGGCGGCTCGACCTGGAACCTTCCCGGTGCGTCGTCGTGGAGGACGCCCTCGTGGGAGTGGAGGCGGCCCGGCGGGCGGGAATGAAGGTAGTGGGGGTGGCGGGGGAGGAGGAACGGAAGGCCGTTCTCCGGGAGGCCGACCGGGTGGTATCCTCTCTGGAGGAGCTTTCCCCCCGGGTTTTCGAGGAACTTCTGGAGGTCCCATGGGAGACCTGAGAGACCAGCTCAAGAAGGCGGGCCTGCTGAAGAAGAAGGACCTGAAGCGCATCGCCCACGAAGAGCGGGTGAAGCGCAAGAAGGAGGGCCGGGACGCCCTGGAGCGGGAGAAGGCCAAGGCCCGGGAGGCTTTCCGGAAGAAGCAGGAGGAGAAGGCCGCCCGGGACCGGGCACTCCAGGAGAAGCGGAACCAGGTCCTGAAGAAGAAGGAGGAGGTGGCCAGGCTCAAGGCCCTGGTGGAGAGCCGCAAGGTGGTGGACCGGGACAAGAGCCGGAAGTTCTTCTTCGTGGACCGGGCCGGGTGGGTGCCTTACCTGGAGATCGGACCCGACACGGCGAGACTCCTCGAAGCAGGCAACCTGGGAATCGTGGAACTCCCTTGGGAGCGGCAAGGCGTATTCGCTCTGGTGCCAAGAGAAGTGGCTCTCCAGATCAAGAACCTCGACGCCGAATGCCTCC
>Ga0256914_1003644_pt1 | contig 12023 bp, 11 predicted proteins | sample HulkmetaG_FD_191571 | JGI IMG/M metagenome (GOLD analysis project Ga0256914, IMG submission 191571) | Hydrothermal chimney microbial communities from Main Endeavour vent field at the Juan de Fuca Ridge, Pacific Ocean - Hulk | ecosystem: Environmental > Aquatic > Marine > Hydrothermal vents ...
CTCGACTGGAAGATCTCCGACCATGCCATGGCCATGGCCCCCGCCACTCCCGCCACCGTCGAGGGCGACTTCAGCGGCGTCACCTTCACCGACAAGGAAGGGACCACCAGCAGGTTCTACATGAAAGACAGCTCTTTTTACGTCCACACCCGCGGCCCCGGAGGTCACTACGGTGACTTCCGCATCACCTATACCTTCGGGGTCCGCCCCCTGCAACAGTATCTCGTCCCTTTCGACAGCGGACGCCTGCAGTGCCTCCCCCTGGCCTGGGACACCGAACGCAAATGCTGGTACAGTCTGCCCGACTCCCTTTACAAGAACGAGAACCTCACCCCCGACAACTGGCTCTACTGGACCAACAACGGCCAGAACTGGAACGGTATGTGTGCCGATTGCCACTCGACCAACCTGCGGAAAGGATATGACCCCGATGAACACACCTATCACACCACCTGGACCGACATCAACGTCCATTGCGAGGCATGTCACGGCCCCGGCTCCGAACACATCCGGTGGGCCCGGCTGCCCCGAGCCGACCGGCCCGAGGGGGAAAACTACTGGCTGACGGTCAACACCTCTTCCATGACCACCGAAGAGGAGGTGAAGCTCTGCGCACGGTGCCACGCCCGCCGCTCCGTGCTCAGCGACTTCCTTCCCGAACATTTCCACCGCGACATGCTCGACCAGATGGTGCCGCAGCTGCTCAATGAGCCACATTACTTCTCCGACGGTCAGATCCTCGACGAGGACTATGTATGGGGTTCGTTCACCCAGAGCTACATGTACCAAGAACATGTGCGGGTGCGTTGCAGCGACTGTCACAACGTGCACAGTGGCGAGACCATCCTTCCTGATGAAGACAACCAGCTCTGCCTGCAGTGCCACCGCGCCGATGTTTACGACACCTATGCCCACACCTTCCACCACAAGGCCGGCGAGGGAGGAAAGCCTTTGTTTCTTCCCGGGGGTGACACCGTAGCCGTGGGCGAAGGAGCCCTGTGCGTCAACTGTCACATGCCGGGACGCTATTACATGGGTGTCGATTACCGGCGTGACCACAGCCTGCGCATCCCGCGTCCCGACCTGTCGGTGCGTTATGGCACACCCAACGCCTGCACGCAATGCCACACCGACAAGAGCGACCGCTGGGCCGCACGCCACATGCGGCAATGGTACGGCATCAGTCGCCGTCATCACTATGGTGAGGTGCTGGCCCGGGGCCGCCGGAGCGACCCCGCCGCCCTCGACAGTCTCATCCTCCTGTCGCAGGATATCCTCTTCCCCGTGATCGTCCGGGCCACAGCCCTCACCCTGCTGCAGAACTATCCCGTCCCCAGGAGCTTTGATGCCCTGGTGAAGGCCTTCAGCGACCCCGAGGCGCTCATCCGCGAGGCGGCCGTACGCAGCCTGCCCAACCTCCACCCCGACACCTTCCGCACAGCCCTCGAACCCATGCTCCTCGACCCCGTCAAGGCCGTACGCATCCAGGCCGCTTTCCGTCTCTCCGCCTTCCCCCGCCGCTCGATCGGCGCCCGTTACCAGCAAGCCTACCGGAAAGCCCTCGAAGAATACCGGGAGGCCATGCTCTACATGGGTGATTTCGCCAGCAGCCGTCACAACCTGGGCATCCTCTACACCAACCTGGGACAGACCGACCGGGCCATCCACAGCTACGAGGAAGCCCTCCGCATCGACAACCTCTTCTATCCGGCCCGCATCAACCTGGCCCTCCTCTACAACCAGAAAGGCGAGAACGACAAAGCCGAAGAGATGCTGCGCAAGACCCTCGAACAGGAACCCGACTTTGCCGAAGGTTATTATTACCTGGGACTTTTGCGGGCCGAGGAGAAAGACCTTCAGGGAGCTCTCACCTACCTCCTCGAGGCGGCCCGCCGCATGCCCCACTACACCAGGGTCAAGTACAACCTCGCCCTTCTCTACCAGCAAACGGGACAACCCCGGAAAGCCTGGAACTATCTGCAGGAATGCCTGCAGGATGAACCTTACAACTACGACTATCTTTACGCTGCCGCCTCCTTCGCCATGCAAAAGGGCGACCGTGCCACGGCCACGAAATACGCCCGGATGCTCAGCGAACATTACCCCGACAGCCGTGCCGGCCGGCAACTCCTGCAGACACTGTCAGGATCATACGATCAATGACCTTATTTCTCATCCAAAAACATACCCACATGAACACGACCGACACTCCCCGGCGGGTCTCCCTCGCCTCCCTGGCTTATCTGGTCATCATCCTGGCCGGGGTCAAAACGGCCAGCCCCATCCTGGTCCCTTTCCTGCTTTCGCTTTTCCTGGTGATCATCTTCAAGCCCTTTGCCGATGTCCTGCACCGCCGCCGACTTCCCGGATGGCTTGTCTTCACGATCATTCTCTTGGTGATCCTGCTGTTCGATTTCCTGGTGGTGATGATCGTTTCGGCCTCGGTGAGTTCTTTCACCGACAACATGGATCTTTACAACGAGCGGCTGCAGGGTTATCGCGACCGACTGGTGACGCTTTCGGCACATCTGGGCTTTCACGACCGCAGCCAGCTCGATGCCCTTTTTGACCCGCAGCGTCTGATGGGGTTCATCGCCGGCACCCTGAGCAGCTTCAGCGACCTGCTCTCCAACGGCATCCTCATCCTGCTGACCGTCGGCTTCATCTTCATCGAGGCCAAGATCTTCCCCGCCAAGGTACGGGCCATCAGCCGCAAGCCGGAGAACATCCGCTATTTCAATGTCATCAACCACCAGATCAACCGCTACATGATGATCAAGACCTACGTCTCATTAGGTACAGGCGTCCTCATCGGCGGCCTGCTGGCATTGGTGAGGCTTGATTTCGCCGTTCTGTGGGGCCTGATCGCTTTCCTTCTCAATTACATCCCCAACATCGGCTCGCTCATCGCCGCCATCCCGCCGGTGGTGCTGGCCCTGGTACAGTTCGGCATGGGCGGCGCCATCGGTATCGCCATCATCTTCCTGACGGTCAACTTCGTCATCGGAAACTACATCGAACCCAAGCTCATGGGACATGGTCTCGGCCTCTCGGTCCTCGTGGTGTTCCTCTCCCTGATCTTCTGGGGCTGGCTCCTCGGCCCCGTGGGGATGTTCCTCTCCATACCCATCACCCTGGTGTTCAAGATCATCATGCAGATCAACCCCGGCACGCGCTGGATGGCCATCCTTCTGGGCGACGGCACCGAACTGTCGGAAGAACCCTCCGTGCCTGCCTCACCCCTTTCCTGAGCACCTTCTCTCGCAGAACATCCCGAAAAAGACCTGCAGCCGCAGGTCTTTTTCTATTACGGAAATTGACCTAACTTTATCACCTTCATCAAAAAATGGTACGTCATGGAACGAACCGGCAATTTCCGATCTGTCTCGACCCTCGGCATCCTGGCTTCCCTGGTCATTGTCCTGGCAGGAGTGAAGGTGGCTTCCGACATCATCGTTCCGTTCCTCATGGCCCTCTTCATCGCGATCATTTTCAAGCCTTTTGCCAATGCCCTGCACAAGAAAGGTGTCCCCAACTGGCTGGCACTGACCATCATCATCCTGGTGATCCTCATCTTCATCGGCCTGCTGGTAACCCTCATCACAGTGACGGTACAGAATTTCTCGGCCCGCATGCCTTTCTATAACGAAAAACTGTTGATCCAACGTGACCATTTCCTGGCCCTGGCCAACCGGTACCATCTGCACATCGACCAGGAGCAGCTCAATTCCTTTTTCGATCCTGCCAAGATCATGGGCTTCGTGGCAGCAGCATTACGCAGCTTCAGCGACATTCTTTCGAACGGTCTGCTTATCCTGATCACCATCATTTTTATCTTCATCGAATCGAATGTCTTTCACAAGAAAGTGCAGTTCATCGTGAAAGATGAACATAAGCTGCGTTTCTTCCGCGAGATCAACGAGCAGCTCAACCATTACATGCTCATCAAGTCGATCACCTCGGCCGCCACGGGTCTGGTGCTGGGTGGCGTGCTGGCCGTTGCCGGGATCGACTACGCGTTGTTGTGGGGGGTGATCGCCTTCATGCTCAACTACATCCCCAGCATCGGCTCGCTCATTGCCGCCATCCCGCCCATCATCCTGACACTCGTTCAGTACGGTCTCCCCCAGGCCCTTCTGGTGACCCTTCTCTTTGCAGGTGTCAATTTCCTGATAGGCAGTATCATCGAACCCCGCCTCATGGGCCAGGGGCTGGGTCTCTCCATCCTCATCATCTTCATCTCCCTGATCTTCTGGGGATGGATCCTGGGACCGGTGGGCATGTTCCTCGCCCTGCCCCTCACGCTGGTGATCAAGATCATCCTCCATTCACAACAAGAGACACGGTGGATCTCGGTATTATTGGGTAACGGCTCGGAGATCCCTGACTATCCTTTGCCTGCCCACAAACTCCCCGAACCCGATCATTCAAAACCTTCCGTATGACACACCGATCCATTTCCTATCTGTTTTTCCTGGTCATGCTCTACCTGGCGGCAGGAGGCTGCCGTACCGCCTCCGAGCGATCCGACAGAAAAAAAGATGAAGGACAGACATCTGTCGCAGCCTCTGACGTCACCGGCACATTCCTGGAGGCGGCTTTGCAGGGCGATCTCTCCGCCGTTCGTCGTCTGGTGGATGACGGCATAGACCCCGACCTGCCGGGTGAGGGAGGACGTACGGCGCTCATGCTAGCCGCTTACAACGGTCATGACGAGATCGTGCATTATCTCCTCGATCACGGCGCCGACCCTAATCGCCGTGATGATCAGGGGATGCATGCCCTGATCTATGCCGCCTCTGGACCTTTCCCCAACACCGTCCAGCTCCTTCTGAATCACAAAGCCGACCCCAACCTCATCGCACACGGCGACGGCTGGACAGCCCTCATGTTCGCCGCCGCCGAAGGACAACTGGAGGTGGTCAAAGTGTTGCTGAAACACGGTGCCGACCCTGCGATCCGGGAGAAGGACGGCGACACCGCCGAATCCTTCGCCCGCAAGAACGGCCATACCCACGTGGCCGACTACTTAAAACAATACATGGAGAAAAAGAAATGATCATCCCGCTCCCCGGGGGAGATGGTTGCTGTATCCTCTTCCGACCAGCTCTTCGGCAGCTGCCATCACCTCGTCCGGGATCTCCACCGGCACCTGATAACCCAGGGCAGGATAATCCCGCAGCCTGAACAGATCCCCTACGAGGATATGGATCACCTGTTGCAAGGGGATCTCGTCGGTGGGATAACGCTCAAAAGGGATGCGGGGCGAGGTGACCGCCACTTTCACCGGCGGCCCGGGCCACTGCCTCAGAAAAGTGGCCAGCGTCCTGCGCTCCATGTAAGGCTTCTGCACCAGGAGGATACTTGCGGGGATGATATCCCGTTCCCGCAACATCCGCCAGGCATAACGTATGTTCTCACCCGTGTTGGTAGCCTCCTGCTCCACCAGGATCGCCTCTTCCGGCACGCCGTGCGCCCGCGCCCACGACGCAAAACGCTCCGCCTCTGTCTCCTGCCAGTCCTGCGTCAGCACCCCCCGCCTGCCCGAAAAAAGGATCCGCGGCGCCCACCTCTCCCGGTAAAGCTCCACCGCCCGCTCCGCCACACGCAGATCATGACTGCCCAACACCAGGATCAGATCGGCAACGATCAGATCCTGATCCAGATGGTGATAATCCCACAACAGCCGGGCCAGCTCCTCGTCACTTCGCCTGTCAATGAAATTCTCCATGAGCTTCATATGAAAAAAACTGCATATGACATCCCTCCCTTCTTGAGGATTTTTTAAATTTGTTTCTTCCGCAAGGAAGAGGTCGGAATATGCCGAACAAGACCTGATAAACTGAAGTAGGCATCATCAAAATGCTGAAGACCATGAAAAGAAAGTTCATCCATGTTGTCGTGGCACTTGTTTTCATGTTCTCGCTTTCATCCTGCTATTCCCATACTTTCGTGATCGGTGACGGTCCCAAGACGGGTGTCACGGTGACGGCCAAGAACAATTTCTTCCTTTACGGTCTGATCCCCGGCAAGGTTTCCGATCCGCAGAAGATGGCAGGCGGCGCCAAAGACTATCAGGTCACCGAAGTCCACACTTTCCTCGACGGACTGATCGGAGGACTCACTTTCGGGATCTATACACCGACCACGACCAAAGTACAGAAATAACCTGTTGCGGTGGCATCAGCCGCCTTTTTTTTGCTTATGCGATATCTCTTTTTGGTGACAGGGGTCCTCCTGTTGCTTCATACGGGCCTTTATTTCTTTCGTCTCGCCCATTATCTGCAGGCAGGGCTTTTCACCCTGTCCCCGTACGGGAAGGGCCTGCTTGCAGGACGTATCCTCCTTTTCCTGGCGGGAGTTTTTCTCCTATGGCTTGGACTGCGCAGAACCAAGAAAGAACGGAACGATGCGAAATGATGTCCTTTTCAGGTGAGGGCTTTGGAGACCCGCATCTTCATCCTGCGGTTCAGCTTAAGATAGAGAAGTATACCATCAAGCACCATGTTGCGGAAGATGCCGCTGCGGATCAGCACCCGCATGAAACGGTGCTGGATGTGGTTGTAACGCACGATGCGGTCGATCTCGGGAAATGAGCTTTTCGTACCCAGGATCTTTTCCGCCGCAGCCTTGCCCGAGACAAGGGCCTGGTAGATCCCCTCGCCCGTGAGCCCCGAAGCCAGTCCGGCAGCCTCCCCCACGAGGAGGATCCTGCCGAAATCCCATCCCCGGTGATCATAACTGATGGGGAAGCTCTCGTAACGGGCCCAGCTGATGTCCAGCCCCTCACGTTGCAGCCAGCGGCGGAAACGCCTGCGCATCCAGGTGGGGGAGACATAACGCGGGTCACCTCCCACTCCTGCCACCAGCTCGTCACGGTGAGGGAAGATCCAGCCGTACCAGGAATGGAAATAGCGACCGTTCATGTGGATCTCGAAGCGGGGCTCCTTCTCCCACGGAATACGGTACTGCATGGTGAAGATCCTTTTCTCCACCGGCAGCCCCAGATGACGCCGCACCAGCGAGGTGGCACCGTCGGCACCCACCAGGTGACGGAAGCCGATCCGCTCTCCCTGCGAGGTGACCACATGGTCCTCTCCGATGGTGGTCACCGCCGTGGCCAGCCGTACCTCTCCGCCGCGCTCCCGCACCCGGGCAACCTGCCATGACCCCAGGGCTTTCCTGTCGACGGTGAAGAGCACCGGCTTGGGATGACGGGTGTACATCGTCACGTGGGGAGCCTTCAGCAGCGACTCCTTCATCTTCACCTCGATCAGCTCCTCCGGCACCGGCAGGAGCTCCAGGTCTTTCTCCGTCAGGCCGCCGGCACACACCTTGTCGCCCGCCACCGCCTTCTTCTCCAGCACCACCACCCTGCGCCCTGCCGCAGCCAGATGCTCGGCACAGAACAGCCCCGCAGGACCCGCTCCCACTACGACCACATCGTACCTTTCCATCCTCGGCATCTTTTGAAAGCTCCAAAAATAGGAAACTTTCTCTTTGGACCTTGTTCCCTGCCTTGGCAGATCAGGGGGAAATACATACTTTTGGACATCCTGCAACGTTCTGGATGAAGGACCTTTTTTAGGCTCATGACACATCCCGGCATAACGGTCAAGAATTTCATGCTGCTGTTGCTGTTGACGGGAATGTTCTTCCCTCTTCCGGCACAGACGGGGGGTACGCGCACCTATCGTTTCCTGGATCTCCCTTACAGCAGTCGTGTGGCGGCACTGGGCGGGGGTGTGGCGGCCATGCCCGCCGAGGAGCTCAGCTTCGCCACCGCCAACCCCGCCCTTCTCAGTCCGGCCTCCGTCCGGCGGCTCGAGATGCACTACATCAATTACTTTTCCGACATCAACTTCGGCAGTGTGGCTTATGCTTTCCACACACCGCTGCCCGTCATGACGGCTGCCGGCATCCAGTATGTCAACTACGGCCGTTTCGAGGGCACCGACCCTCAGGGCAATGTAACAGGCACTTTCACGGCGGCGGAATACATCTTCCATGTTACGGCGGCCTATGTGCTCCTGGACAGTTCCCTCACGGTGGGCATGAGTCTCAAGCCGCTCCTCTCGGTACTGGAGCGTTACCGCTCTTTCGGGCTGGTGGCCGACCTGGGTATAGCCTGGCACTCGCATGACGAGCTGGTCACGGCAGGCCTGGTGCTCCGCAACGTGGGTTTCCAGCTGACCCCTTACGTGAAGGGTGAGCGTGAGCCGGTGCCTTTCGAGATACGCGCCGGCATGGCGGCCCGTCTTCGCCATGCACCCTTCCGTTTCGTCGTCACCTTCCGCGACCTGCAACAGCCGGATCTGCTTTACCCCCGTCCCGACGACCCCGAGAACCCCACCAGCATCTACCCGTCCGACAAGGAGTACCACGGCATGGCCCGGGTGGCGGAGAACTTCATGCGTCATACCGTTCTGGGCGTGGAGGTGCTGATGGGTCGCAGCCTTCTGCTGAGCGCCGGATACAACTACCGCCGCAGGAAAGAACTGCAGGTGCCCCCCCGCACCGGCATGACGGGCTTCTCCCTCGGCGCCACCCTGCGCCTGAAAAAGTTCAGCATCAGCTACGGACGGGCTACCTACCACCTTGCCGGCGCCTCCAACCACCTCTCCTTCGCCACCAACCTGAAGAACTTCTTCCCTGGTCACGACCTATAGAAGATTGGCCCTCCTATCCGACCGTCGGGGCCCGCCTCCCCTCACCGTCTTTTTTGGTATCTTTGCCCCCATGGGACGCTCCTCCATGATCATAGCCGTCGACGGCCACTCTTCCTGCGGCAAGAGCACCTTCGCCAGGGCGGTGGCCCGCGAGCTGGGGTACACTTACCTCGACAGCGGCGCCATGTACCGCGCCGTGACCCTCTATGCCATGGAAGAAGGACTCATCCGCGACCGGCAGCTGGACAGGGAACGGCTCGTTGCCGCCCTGCCCAACATCCGTATCTCTTTCAGGACCGACCCCCGCACCGGCGAGAGCATCACCTTCCTCAACGGACGCAACGTGGAGGAGAAGATACGTTCGCTGGAGGTGTCGCAGTGGGTGAGCGAGGTGAGCCGCATCCCCGAGGTGCGGGAACATCTGGTCCGTCTGCAGCGCCGTCTGGCCGGCCGCGGCGGGGTCGTCATGGACGGCCGCGACATAGGCACCGTGGTCTTCCCCGATGCCGACATCAAGATCTTCATGACCGCCCGCCCCGAAGTGCGTGCCCGGCGCCGCTACCTCGAACTGCAGGAAAAAGGGCAAAAGACCACCTTTGACGAGGTGCTCCGCAACATCCAGGAACGCGACCGCATCGACAGCAGCCGCCGCGTAAGCCCCCTCCGAAAAGCCGACGACGCCATCCTCCTCGACAACTCGGAGATGACCCTCGAGGAAGAACTGCAATGGTTCAGGGAACTGCTCAGAAAGAAAGAACAAGAAAAGCAACAGAGAGATGCAGATCGACATTGACCAACGGGCAGGCTTCTGTTTCGGCGTACAGAACGCCATCGAGATCGCCGAGAAAGAGCTGCGGGCAGGCAACACCGTCTACTGTCTGGGGCAGATCGTGCACAACGAGATGGAGATACGCCGTCTCGAGGAGCTGGGGCTCATCACCATCGACCATGAACAGTTCCGGCGTCTGCGGGGGGTGAAGGTCCTCATCCGCGCCCACGGCGAGCCGCCGGAGACCTACCGCATCGCCCGGGAGAACGACATCCGCCTCATCGACGCCACCTGCCCCATCGTCGCCCACCTGCAGAACAAGATACGCACCTGCTACGACGAGATAAAAAAAGAGCTGGGCCAGGTGGTCATCTTCGGCAAGAAAGGGCATGCCGAGGTGATCGGCCTCATCGGCCAGACGGGCAACACCGCCATCGTCATCAACAGCGAGGAAGACCTGGAGAAGATCGACTACCACAAGCCGGTCTACCTTTACTCCCAGACCACACGCGACATCCACCAGTACGAGGCGCTGAAGCAGGAGATCCAGCGGCGTATACGCGCGGCCGGCGGCTCCCGTCCCGCTCCTTTCATCAGCTACAATACCATCTGCTCGCAGGTGTCCAACAGGGCTCCCGAACTGGAGCGCTTCGCACGCGAACACGACCTGATGATCTTCGTCAGCGGCCGCAACAGCTCCAACGGCCGTTACCTCTACGAGATATGCCGCAAGACCAACCCCAACACCCTTTTCGTCAGCCTCCCCCAAGAGCTTGAGCTGCCCCTGCCCGGCACCCCCCAACGCGTGGGCATCAGCGGCGCCACTTCCACCCCCGGCTGGCTGATGGAACAGATACGTGACCGCATCGCCGAACATTACGGTCTGGGATCGTCCCGGTAAGCATTTGTCTTTTGCAGATTTTGGCCTTATCTTTAAGCCTCCGAACCAAAAAACCAGCTACCCATGGCCAGGATCAAACGCATAGGTGTGCTCACCTCGGGCGGCGACGCTCCGGGGATGAACGCTGCCATCCGTGCCGTCACCCGTACGGCCCTCTATCACGGCATCGAGGTCATCGGCATACGCCACGGCTACGACGGCATGATCAACGGCTACTTCAAGCTGCTGAAGACCTTCCACGTGAGCGACATCATCCAGCGTGGAGGCACCATCCTGAAGACCGCCCGCAGCGACGAGTTCCGCACCCCCGAAGGACGCAGGAAAGCCTATGAGCAGCTGCGCGACCGCGGCATCGACGGCGTGGTGGTCATCGGCGGCGACGGCACCTTCACCGGCGCACGTATCTTCGGCGAAGAGTACGACATCCCCCTCATCGGCATCCCCGGCACCATCGACAACGACCTCTACGGCACCGACTATACCATCGGCTTCGACACCGCCCTCAACACCGTCATCGAGGCCGTCGACAAGATACGCGACACGGCCAGCTCCCACAACCGCCTCTTCTTCATCGAGGTGATGGGCGCCGAGGCCGGCTTCATCGCCATACGCAGCGGCATCGCCTGCGGCGCCGAGGCCATCATCATCCCCGAGGTAAAAGACCAGGTGAAGAACCTCCGGGCCTTCCTCGAAGAGGGTTACAAACGCAAGAAGTCGAGCAACATCATCATCGTCGCCGAAGGGGCTTACCCCGGCGGCGCCTTCGGCATCGCCGACGCAGTGAAGGAGGATTTCGAAGGCTATTCGGTACGTGTCACCGTCCTGGGACACATCCAGCGGGGTGGCTCCCCCTCGGCCTTCGACCGTTTCACGGCCAGCCGTCTGGGCTATGCCGCCGTCGACGCCCTCCTCGACGACCAGAAGAGCGCCATGATAGGCCTGCAGAACAACGAGATCACGCTGGTGCCCTTCAGCAAGGCCGTCAAGCTGCATAAAGAGGTGCGGCGCGAATACCTCGAGATCGCCAATGTCCTCTCCATCTGACCTTTTCGGCGTATCCTTCCCGCGATGACCCCGGCCACCTATGTGGATGTCCTGCTCCCGCGGCCCCTCGAGGGCACCTTCACCTATGCCGTGCCCGAAGGGATGAGCGTCACCGCCGGCGTGCGTGTCGTCGTGCCCTTCGGCCAGAGGCAGCGTCTCACAGGCCTGGTGCGGCGGCGCGCCCCCGCTCCCCCCGCCGGCATGGAGATCAAGCCCGTCGAACAGGTCCTCGACGATCAACCACTGGTCACCGAGACCCATTTCCGTTTCTGGGAGTGGATGGCCGACTACTATCTCTGCACCCCAGGCGAGGTGATGGACGCCGCCCTCCCCGCCGGCCTGCTGCCCACCTTCCACCTCACCTACCGCACCAACCCGGCCTTCGGTGACCTGGCCACCCTCGACGAAAAAGAGCGGGAACTCTTCTTCCTCCTCGAGGGACGGGAGGAGCTCACCCGCGAGGAGCTGGAAAAGATAGTGCCGGGACGGCGTCTCACCGGTTTGCTGCGCTCCCTCCTGGAAAAAGGGGCTGTGGTCGAGGGAGGCCGGCTCGTCGACACCTTCCGTCCCCGCACCGAGAAGTATGTCCGTCTGCGTTTCGTCCCCACCCCCGAACGTCTCGAGGTTCTTGCCGGCGAGC
>Ga0256914_1003645_pt1 | contig 12022 bp, 7 predicted proteins | sample HulkmetaG_FD_191571 | JGI IMG/M metagenome (GOLD analysis project Ga0256914, IMG submission 191571) | Hydrothermal chimney microbial communities from Main Endeavour vent field at the Juan de Fuca Ridge, Pacific Ocean - Hulk | ecosystem: Environmental > Aquatic > Marine > Hydrothermal vents ...
GGGTGAAGAGATTCTTCCAAACGGTGGAGTCGATTTTGGGCGTGTCGGGGTGCGAGCCGAATTTGTAGTTGTGGACGGGGAGCAGGTCGAAATGGTCCATGATTTCGACCAGGTAGGGCGTGCCGATTTTGCGCATTTGGTTTTGTTTGTCGTCCAAAGCCACAATTTCGGCGTTGATGCGCTTGCCGGCTTTTTTGACCAACGACATATCTGCGGGGTTGTTGGAATCGCCCTTCAGGTGGCTAAAACGCACCACAATGCCCTTGATTTTCTTATCGCGGAAGACCGTGGCCGAGCCACCGCGAGCGGCCTGTTTGACGCGCATTTCTTTGCGGCGGACGTCGTACCAGCTGAAGTTCAGGGCGCCATACCAACTATGCTCGGCGCCGGGGCCCGCGGTGATGGTCGAGATGGCCAGTTTCCCTTTGCGCCCTTCGGGTTTGTAGATTTCAGCCAGTTGCTCTTTGAGGTCGTATGTGTCCAGGGCTTCCAAGGGGGCGGCTTCGATGGTCACTTTGCCGTTGTCGCCGTCAATGAAGATGATGACGTCTTCCTTGGCTTTGCCTTGAATTTCCAGCGCGTCGAAGCCCGAAAACTTGAGATAGGGGCCAAAATAGCCGCCGACGTTGCTGTCAACCACCTGTTTGGTCAGCGGTGAGATGAACACCACAGTGGACTTGCCCGAGCCAGGATAGGCCGTGTTGCCCGAAATTGGGCCGTTGGCAATGACGAGTTCGTTTTCGGGGTCGTCCCATTGGGTATCGTCGTTGACGGCATTCCACAAGAGCCAAAGCGCAAAACCGCGCCCACCCGTAAACAAATCTTTCATCTGTTGGGTGACGGGTTTTTCTTGGATGGTGTAATCATCCAAGTTAATGTAGAGGGTGCGGTTGGCGTAGCCGCGTTCCACCGGGCGCAGTTCGTAAGTGTATTCGGCCAAAATTTTATGCGCCTTTTTGAGTTCTTCCACAGGGGCAGAGGGTGCCATACAAAACCTCCTCAAGAGGGTGTAGAACGGGGAGCAACGGACAAGAATGGCCTGGTTATTATAGCAGAAGAAAAAGGGGCACACGGTGGTGTGCCCCTTTTTTGGTTCCAAGGCTTTTGAGGCAAGAAGGCGACGAGGGGCGCCCCACGCGCCGAGGGGTTATTTGCCCAGTTTTTTCTTGAAGGCTTGGTTGAGGGCGGGGACGATTTCCCACAGGTCGCCAACCACACCGTAGCGCGCCAGTTTGAAAATAGGGGCTTCGGGGTCGGTGTTGATGGCCACGATGATTTTGCTGTTGCGCATGCCGGCCTGGTGCTGAATGGCGCCAGAGATGCCACAGGCGATGTAGAGGTCGGGGGAAACCACTTTGCCGGTTTGGCCGACCTGATGTTCGTAGGGGATGTAGCCGGCATCCACAGCGGCGCGGCTGGCGCCCACGGCTGCGCCCAAGGTTTCGGCCAATTCACCGATGAGTTTGAAGCCTTGCTTGCCGCGCCAGATTTCGATTTCGTTGTCGTCGGTGATGTCGGGCGGCGGGGTCAGGTTGGGGTTGTTGGAAACCCCTCGGCCGCCCGAAACGATGATGGCCGCCTCGGTCAGGCTCACGCCGCCTTGGGTTGTGGCGTATTCCACCACCTTGGTGGCGATGGCGTCTTCGGGCAAGGCAGCCTCGATGGTCACGACTTCACCGCTGCGGCTGGTGTCGGGCTCCAATTTAGGGAACGCGCGCACCCGCAGGGTGATAATTTGCGGTTCGCCTTCGGCCACGGCTTTGGCCAACAGTTTGCCTGCATACACTGGGCGGGTGGTCACAATTTTGCCGTCCACCACGTCCATTTCAATGATGTCGGCGATGACGCCCGCGTCCAGTGCGGCGCCGGCCATAGCGGCCAGTTCGCGGCCGCGGGTCGTGGTGGGGAAGAGGATCACCGCGGGCGCTTGGTCGGCCGCGGCTTTGGCCAGGGTTTCGGTGTAGGGTTCCGCCCGATAATCGGCCAAGGTGGCGTCGTCGGCCACGATGACTTTGTCGGCGCCGTAGTGGAAGGCCTGTTGCACCACGCCGTCCACACCGCTCCCCAAGACCACCGCGGCGACCTCGCCGCCCATCTTCTCGGCCAGCATGCGCGCCGCGCCGATGGCTTCCCACGAAGGCATCAAGGGGTCACCCTTGAAATGGTCTACGTAAGCCCAAATTTGCTTGCTCATAGCACCTTCTCCGCAAGGATTTTATCGGCCAGTTTCTCGGCAATTTCTTCTGGCGAGTCGCCTTCGATGAATTCGCATTCCACTTCCCGCTTGGGCGGGTTCATCAATTCGGTCAGGCGCACTTTGACCGCGGGGGCTTCCAGGCCCAGGTCGGCCAGGGTCCAGGTAGGCACTTTCGCGCGCGCGGCCTTGCGAATGCCCATGAAGGAGGGGTAGCGTGGTTCGCCATAGTCTTTTGCCACGCTCACCACGGCCGGCAGTTTGCTGGCAAGGACCTGGCGGCCTTCTTCGATGGTGCGCTCGACCACAAAGGTTTTGGCGTCGGCGTCCAATTCCCGGAAGGCGGCCACCAGGCCGATGTAGGGCCAGCCCAAGAGGCGGGCGGTCTGTGGGGGGGTGAGGCCGGTATCGCCGTCAATGGCTTGGCGGCCAAAGAACACCATATCCACGTCGCCGATTTTGTTGACCGCCGCGGCCAGCACTTTGGCGGTCGAGAGGCTGTCATCTTCGGCCAGCGCGGGGTCGTTGATGAGAATCGCATCGTTGCAACCCATCGCCAGGGCCCGCCGAATGGCCTCTAAGGCTTGTTCATCGCCCATGCTGACCACGGTCACCGAGCCGCCGTGGGCTTCTTTGGTTTGCAAAGCAGCCTCTACGGCGTACTCATCCCACGGGTTGAGCACCAACGGTGCGTCGCCCCAGGTCACGTTCCCGGCATCGTCCACCTTGACGGTGGCCGCGGTGTCGGGTGTGACTTTGACAAAAACTACAATTTTCAAAATACACCTCCTCCATCCAAAAGGGTTCAGTGCGAAAAGGATGTAGCACGAACCCGAAAGGCGCGGCCTTCCGGGTTCTGAGCACGACTATTGCCAAGTTTCGGGGTCGTAGGGCGGCAACTCCAGGCGGAGGGGCTTGTCTTTGCGATAGCCCAGGGCGTAGTCGGCCTGGATGAGGGTATGAATCTCGCTGCTGCCCTCGTAAATCATGGCCCCACGGCCATTGCGCAGGTAGCGCTCGACGTCGTATTCGTCGCTAAAGCCATATGCGCCGTGAATTTGCACCGCGTCGCTGGCAGCCTGGAACGAGGCTTCGGTGGCAAACCATTTGGCCATCGAGGCAAGGCGTGTGAAGCGCTTGCCTTGGTTCATCAGCCAGCCGGCTTCCAGATAGAGCAAGCGCGCCATTTCATAATCGCGCGCCATGCGGGCAATTTTTTGTTTGATGAGTTGGTGTTGGGCAATCGGCACGCCAAAGGTTTCCCGTTCCCGGGCATAGCGCACACTGGCTTCCAACGAAGCCCGAATGAGCCCCGTCGCGCCCGCGGCCACGGTGTAGCGCCCGCGGTCAAATGCGCTCATGGTAATCTTGAAGCCTTCGCCTTCTTCTCCCAAGCGGTTTTCAACCGGCACTTTGACATCTTGGAACGCAATCCATCCCGTGGAACCAGCCCGCACGCCCAGTTTGCCTTTGATGTCGCCCCGTTTGATGCCCGGGGAGTGCAAATCCACAATAAAGGTCGAAAGCCCGCGATGGGGTTTTTCGGCCTCGGGGTTGGTACGCACGGTCACGATGGCGTAGTCGGCCAGGGTGGCCAACGAAATCCACATCTTCTCGCCGTTGAGGATGTAATAATCGCCTTCCCGTCGGCCGGTCATCTGGATGTGAGCAAAGTCCGAACCGTGGCCGGGTTCGGTAAATGCCCCACAGCCGATTTTCTCACCTTTCGCCAAGGGCACCAAAAATTTCTCCTTCTGTTCTTCTGTGCCCCAGTGGAAGATGGTCTGGGCACAAAGCCCCATGTGAACCGACATGACCACCCGCAGGGTAGAGTCGGCGGCTTCCAACTCTTCACAAACCAGCCCCAGCGAGATGTAATCCAGCCCTTGCCCCCCATATTTAACCGGAATGCCCACGCCTAAAATCCCCAATTCGGCCATGCGGGGGATGAGCGGCGCGGGCTCGTGCTTGCGGTCGTATTCTCGGATGACCGGTACAGCCTCTTTTTGGGCAAAATCTCGCACCATCTGCTGCACCATTTTGTGTTCTTGGGTCAGGGCAAAGTCCATGCTGGCCTCCGGCAAGTTATCAAAAGTTAGGGGAATCGGGCTCATTATACCATGCAGCCCCTTGCGGAAAGCAAGTGTGAAACGTCACTTCTCTCTTCCCACCCGCCAGGGCAAGCCCACACAGCCCCTTGGCCAAGCGCGGCCGTGCCCTGGCTTCCCCCTCGGCTATAAGCCTTATGCTACAATATAGTCAGCCTACCCCTTATCTCCCCCCAAAAAATTCGCTTCTTTTCCCTTTAGGAGAATCGCATGAATAAACGCACCCTGCTCTCCTTGCTCTTGCTTCTGGCGATCACCACGGTTGCCTGCACGTGCAACCTTCCAGGCTTGAGCGACTTGCTCAACAGTGCCAGCACATCCAGCAGCAGTCAACCAACCGTTAGCGCGACCGGAAATGACCAAAACACGGCCAACGTCCTCTACTTTGATGACTTCTCTGACCCTCAAAGCGGCTGGGACCGCGTTCACGATGGCGACAACATCACCGATTACTACCAAGGGCAATATCGCATCTTGGTGCAAGAAACGCAAACCGACCTGTGGGCCAACCCCAGCCAATCCTTCCCCGCCGATGTCATTGTTGAAGTCCAAGCCGTCAAAAACAGCGGCCCCGACGACAACGACTTTGGGGTGTTGTGCCGCTACCAAGGCGTCAACAACTATGTCTTCTTCATCATCAGCAGCGACGGCTATGCCGGCATTGGCAAAGTCGAAAACGGCTCGCAAAATCTGCTCAACCCCGATCAGGCAATGGTGCCGGTCGAGGGCATCCCAACAGGCGCCAACGCCATCTATCACATCCGCGCCGCGTGTGTCGGCAACAACCTGACCCTTTACGTCAACGGCCAAAAGATCATGGAAGCCCAAGACCCAGCGCCCACCGCGGGCGATGTGGGCCTCATGGCAGGGACGTTTGACACCCCAGGCACCGACATCCTCTTTGACGATTTCAGGGTGCTGTCACCCTAACCGCTTTTGCCATCAGGAAGCGGGCGCGTGGCCTTAGCCACGCGCCCTTCTCATATCTCGGACGGAGTGCCGCCATGCCATCCTTTTTCACTCGGTTAGCCGCCCGCGCCCGAGAAGCCCACACGCTGCTCTGCATAGGGCTGGACCCTCACCCTCAAGACCTTCCCCAACCCTCGGCCGCTGCGGCGCGCGATTTTTGTCTGCGCCTCATCGAGGCCACCGCCCCCTTCGCGCTGGCCTTCAAGCCCAACGCCGCGTTTTTCGAAATCTACGGCGCCGCAGGCTGGCAAGCCCTGGCCGACGTCATCGCTGCCGCCCGCGCCCAAGGCGTGCCCGTGATTTTAGACGCCAAACGCGGCGACATCGCCTCCACCGCACGCGCCTATGCCCAAGCCGCCTTCCACACCCTCCAGGCCGACGCGCTCACCATCAACCCCTACCTCGGCCACGATGCCATCCAACCCTTTTTGGAAGACCCCACCAAAGGCGTCTTCCTGCTGTGCAAAACCTCCAACCCCGGAAGCGCCGACCTGCAAGACCTTCGCCTGCACACGGGCTTCTATCTCTACGAACACCTCGCGCGGCAAGCCCAAGCCTGGAACACCGCCGACAACGTGGGCTTGGTGGTCGGCGCCACCCACCCCACCGCCCTCCAACGGGTGCGGTCCCTCGCGCCCCAACTGTGGTTGCTCGCCCCCGGCGTAGGCGCGCAAGGCGGCAGCATGACCGCAGCCCTTCAAAACGGCTTGCGCCCCGACGGCTTGGGCATGCTCATCGCGGTTTCGCGCGGCATCAGCCGCGCCGCAGACCCCACACAAGCCGCCCGCGATTTGGCAGCCCAAACCTGGCGTCAATCTACCGTGCCCCTGAAACGCACCTCGCCCCTCAAAGCCGACGTCATCCGCGGCTTGGTCGCGTCGGGTTGCGTGCAGTTTGGCTCCTTTACCCTCAAATCGGGCCTGCAATCGCCGATTTACATTGACCTGCGCCGCCTGGCCTCCTTCCCTGCCTTGCTCACCGAGGTGGCCATGCTCTACGCAGACCTGCTCGCCACCCTGACCTTCGACCGGCTGGCCGCGTTGCCCTACGCAGCCCTGCCCATCGGCACCGCAGTGGCGCTGCAAACCGGCCATCCCTTGCTCTACCCCCGCAAAGAAGCCAAAACCTACGGCACGCGCGCGGCCATCGAAGGGGAATTTCGCGCGGGCGAAACCGTGGTCATCTTAGATGACCTGGCCACCACCGGGGGCAGCAAGTTGGAAGCCGCAGCCAAACTCGCCGCCGCCGGGCTAAAAACGCGCGACGTGGTGGTGCTCATTGACCGCGAATCTGGGGCGCGCGAGGATTTGGCCGCCCACGGGCTCCATCTGCACGCGGTGTTCACCCTCAGCGAATTGCTCGCCCAATGGCGCCACGCCCACCTGATTTCCCCCCAAGACGAGGCCCGCGTGTTGGCGTTTCTCAATGCCTCGCGACGGACGTAGCCTATTCCTGGGCTGAGGGCTTCCCCGGGCTCAGCCCCAACGCCAACAGGGCCAAAATTTCGGGCGGAATCGCATCATCATTCGCCTGGGCTGCCCGATAGGGCTGGGCGCTGCGCTCACGCAATGCGCGCCACAACAAACGGCGCTCTTCGCCCTCCACCACCAAATCGTGCAGGGTCTCCGCGGCCAGCAAGCGCTCGCCCGTGGTGTAGAGAAAAGTGACGCGCTTCCACTTGCGGGCCTTGATGGGGTGGGGCAAACGCTGCAAGGCCCCCAACTGAATTTTGTAATAAGTCTCATGGGCTCGCGGATGCGTCGGCTCATCGCGAAACAACGCGAGCCGCGTGGTAAGCTCATGCCCCTCGACCGGCGCAACCCACTCAATACGCCATTTGTGGGCTTCGCCAAACGCGGCAGGCTGATAAAACGCCAGCCAATCCACGGCCACCACTTTGGGCGCGGTCGCGAGGGGAATCCGATACCAGCCCAGCACCCGGGCGATTTCCAAATCGCGCGGCTGTGGAAGCACAGCCACCAAGATCAAATCGGTTGGGTGAGGCAAAACAGCCATCGCTGCCCCCTTTGTCGCCGAGCCAGGATGCCACAAGCGCTGAGACACCCTGCCCCGGCCTTTAGCCAAACAACATTTCAATATCTTCGGCGGTGAGCTCTTTCAGGAAACCGCTTTCTGTGGTGATGAGTTGCTCAACCAAGGCTTTCTTTTGCTCTTGCAGTTGCAAAATCTTCTCTTCGACGCTCTCACGGGTGATGAGTTTGAAGATGAACACGGGCTTATCTTGCCCGATGCGATGGGCGCGGTCCGAAGCCTGACGCTCAACCGCGGGGTTCCACCAGGGGTCCACGTGGATGACGTAATCTGCGGCCGTCAGGTTGAGCCCCAAGCCGCCGGCCTTGAGGCTGATGAGGAAAAAGGGCACGGTGGGGTCTTCCTGAAAACGGTCCACTTGCGCTTGGCGGTCGCGGGTGCTGCCATCGAGATAGGCATAGGGGACGCCGCGCGCATCAAGGGCTGTGCGGATGATTTTGAGCATTTCAACGAATTGCGAAAAGACCAATGCCTTGTGCCCTTCGCTTTGCAAAGTTTCCAGGGTATCCAGCAAGACTTCCATTTTGCCGGAATCGCCGCGGAAGTCGGGGTCTATCAAGCGGGGGTGATTGCTGGCCTGACGCAGCCGCAGCAGGCCTTCTAAAATTTTCATCCGGCTTTTGTCGAGGCCTTCGCTTTCCAGCAAGCCCAACAACTGATCGCGATAATAATCGCGCAGTTTGAGGTAAAAACGGCGTTGTGCGGGCTCCATGGAGCAGTAAATGATGCGCTCGGTGCGAGGGGGGAGCTCGGGTGCCACTTGCTCTTTGGTGCGCCGCAAAATGAAAGGATACACCCAGCGCCGCAATGTTTCTGCCGTGCGGGTGTCATGTTTCTTTTCGATGGGCTTGACGAATTCCTCTTTGAAGTAATCCAGGCTTCCCAACAGGCCGGGCATCACAAACGCGAATTGCGCCCAGAGTTCAAAGGTGTTGTTTTCCACTGGGGTGCCCGTGATGGCCAGACGATGGTCGCTTTGCAGGCGGCGGGCCGCGCGGGCGGTCTTCGCGAGGGGGTTTTTGATGGCCTGCGACTCATCCAACACCACGTAATGAAAATGAAATTGGCGCAAGGCCTCGTTGTCCACCCGCATGACGCCATAGGTGGTCAACACCACATCATAGCCTGCCAAGGCTTCGAGGAAAGGCCGCTGGGGGCCGAAATAGGTCAGCACTTTGAGGTCTGGGGTGAATTTTTCCACCTCTCGCTGCCAATTGACCAGCAGCGAGCGCGGCACCACGATGAGGTCTGGGGCTTGGGAGTGTCTGCGTTCCCGCAGCGAGAGCAAAAAAGCCAGCACCTGCACTGTTTTACCCAGCCCCATATCGTCGGCCAAGATGCCACCAAAGCCATAATCGTGCAAAAAGTGCAGCCATTGGTAGCCTGCGACCTGATAAGGGCGCAAATCGCCCCGCAAGCCGTGGGGCAGGGGGTGCTCAGCCATGCCTTGGAAATCTTTCAGGCGGGCCAGGCGTTCCCGAAAGGCCTGGTCGGCCTGGGTTTGCTCGGCTTCTTCGGCCAAGGTTTCCAGCATGGCCGCGTGGAAGTCGGCAAAGCGGAAGGTGTTGGTGGCGTCGTCGGTCTTTTCGGCCAAGCCAAAAAGGCGCTTGTAGCGTTCCAACCATTCTTCAGGCAAGCGGCCAATGGAACCGTCGGCCAGTTTGACATAGCGCCGTTTTTTGCGCAGCGCCCGCCGAATTTCGGCCAGCGAGACGGTTTGGTCGCCAAAGGCAATGACGGCTTGGACGTCGAACCAATCAATGCCCGAGGTGATGTTGAGCGTCAGGGTAGGGCGATGGCGGTTGACCCGCACTTTTTTGAGTTTTTCTTCGCCAAAAATCTCAAATCCGGCCTCGGCCAGTTTGGGCACTTTATCCAGCAGAAAATCAACCGCCGAGATTCGCGCCCGAAGTTGCAATTGTGCCGGTGTGAGGCGCGCGCCGCGCTTGAGGCCATATTTGGTTGTGGTGGCTTCACGATGCCAAGCCGCTTCGGCCTCGCGGTCACGATGGAGCACGAGGAACTTCCAGGGGTCTTGGGTATCTTCCAAAATTTCGGTTTCGGGCGCGGCAGGGTCGTAAGGGACCTCGTAATCGCCATAGGCAAAACGCAAATGGGCAACCAGGGTGCCTTGGCGGTTTTCTTCCAAATAGAGCCGCGGCTGGGGGCGCAAGCCCTGGAGGTACTCATACTTTACAACGCCGCCTTCCAGTGGCCGCCCCCATTTCCGCAACAAGCGGGGCAAGTAACGGTCGCGAAATTCGTCTTCGTCTTCAGAGGGGATGTGCAAAGGGGCTTCTAAAGAAGCCAGCCAAGCCTGGGTGGCGGGTTCCGGCAGTTTGGCCAAAATTTTGTTGTTGATCAGCAGCCAGGCCGGGTCCGCGGTTACGACATCCACCGAATGCACAGGCACGGTTTGCTCGCCCACGCGGAGCCCCGCCCGCAAGAGCAGGCCGTCTTCTCTGCGGCTGAGGGAGAGCCTTGCTTCCACATGGTGGGCAATTAGCTGAAGCGGCGCGTCTAAGGCATCGAGGGCACGATACACCGGCGCTTGCCATGTGGCCAATAAATCCAACAAATCGGCTAATTGGTTCACGGAATATTGGACGCCCATCTGCGCGTGTTGGGTGAGCCAGCGGGCGATGCGCAGGCTTTCGGGGGGCAAATTGAGGGCTTGCGCGCCAGCCGGGGGCCGACGATGGTGGAGCAGGCTCCGCAATTCCCAACGATGGTCTCGAATCCAGGCTTTCCACGCTTCGGGCGTTTGGGGCAGGCTTTCGTCGTCGGTCAACAATTCGGCTTTTTGCAAACGACGCCGCGAGGCCCAAAGAGGCTTAATCTGCCACAGGGGCAGATGGGAGTAGGTATTGTAGGCGATGTAATGAGGGTTGCTCGAGCCCTCTTCTAAAAGAAACAGGAGGAAATACTCATCTGCTCGATGTGGCTCGACCGTGGGCGAGCGCTCGGCAGGCAGTTTGAGCATCTCTTGCACTTGCCATCGCCAAGGGGCTCGAGAGAGCGCCACGTCGTCTTCATTGGCCACCGCTTCCCGCAATACCAACGCCGCGGCGACACAATGTTTGCAAAATTCGCCCCGCTGCCCCACTGGGCAAGTGCAGTCGTAAATGAGTTCGTCTTCAAATTGCTCTAAATAGACGGAATACTCCAACGTGCCCCGAACGATGAAACGGGCTTCGGAAGAATCAATTTGGACCACATGCACACGGCCTGCGCGTGCGTAGTCTTTCCCCCGCTGAAAAGCCCGCTCCCCCGCCCAGCGCAACAGCGCTCTATCCGAAAGCAATCGTAACTGCCACATGCCGTTTGCCCAGTCCTGGTCAAAAACACGCTATCCAAAACACCCCTCCCATGACCGACGGGGGTCGGCCAGGGAGGGGTGTTGATGTTCCCAAAAGGGGTTTAGCCTTGGAGCACACGTGCGTTGAATTCTTTGATCAGTTCGTCAATTTGGGGCACGATTTCTTGCACGCGCTTCCAGTAGTCGCGGTCATACCATTGTGCCCGCAGTTCGTCGGAATCTTTGCCCTGTTGTTCGACCCAGGTGAAGTATTTGAGGTTGTGGATGCGGCGGCGGTCGGTGTAGCGCAGTTCCAGGAGGTGGGCCAAATCGGCGCCCTGGAGGTAGCGGGCATAGTCCACCGCGGCGTCTTGTTCGGTGTATTCGCCGTGGGCTTCGTGCATTTCCTTCAAGCGGCTCTGGTAGAGTTCCATTGAGTCGGTGAGCACGGTGAGCACGACGTCGTGTTCGCCAAGTTCGTAATATTTGGCAAACTTGATGCTCATCAACAGGTTGGCGATGCCCGAGAAGCCGAGCAGGTCCAATTGCGAGACCAGGGCTTCAGGCACGCCTTGCTTGATGAGGTAAGCCCGCCCCGCGGGTTCGTTGAAGAGCCGCGCCAGGCTGACCACCGCGTCGTCGTCAATGTCGATGATCATGTCGGTGTTTTTGACGTTGTGAATCCACGGCACGTGCTTGTCGCCGATGCCTTCGATGCGGTGGGCGCCAAAGCCGTTTTCCAGCAGGGTGGGGCATTGCAGAGCTTCGCCCGCGGCAATCTTGCTGCTGGGGAAAATCTGCTTCATGTAATCGCCGCACGCGATGGTGCCCGCCGAGCCGGTGGTGAGGGCAACGCCGCGGTATTCATCCTGCGGCCCCATCACCCGCTCCAAGACCTCTTCCATCGCGTGGCCGGTGATTTCGTAATGCCAGAGGTAGTTGCCAAATTCCTCAAATTGATTGAAAACAAAGATGTTGTCGCGCGTGCGGCGGAGTTCCCACACCTTGTCAAAGATTTCCTTGACGTTGCTCTCGCTGCCCGGGGTCTTGATGACCTCGCCCGCGACCTTAGAAAGCCACTCGAAGCGCTCTTGGCTCATGCCCTCAGGCAAAATAGCGATGGATTCGCAAGCCAAGAGGTTGGCGTCGTACGCGCCGCCGCGGCAGTAGTTGCCGGTCGAGGGCCAAACGGCCTTGTGGATGGTGGGGTCAAACTGGCCGGTGACCAAACGAGGCACCAAGCAGCCAAACGTCGCACCTACTTTGTGTGCACCCGTGGGGAACCACTTGCCCACCAACGCGATGATGCGCGCCGGCGTGCCGGTGAGGCTCTCGGGAAACTCCAAAATGTTCACCGGGCCAAAGTCGCCCCCGAAGGGTTTGGGCTCATTGTGCCAGGTG
>Ga0256914_1003646_pt1 | contig 12022 bp, 11 predicted proteins | sample HulkmetaG_FD_191571 | JGI IMG/M metagenome (GOLD analysis project Ga0256914, IMG submission 191571) | Hydrothermal chimney microbial communities from Main Endeavour vent field at the Juan de Fuca Ridge, Pacific Ocean - Hulk | ecosystem: Environmental > Aquatic > Marine > Hydrothermal vents ...
TGCATGGAGCAGTTCAGGTTCAGGGTATCATCCCCGGCGACGCGGATGGCGTACTGAGCCTTCTTCTCGGTCACCGAGACCAACGCAATCCTGACCGAGCGCTGGGAGGAGGTGGCCAGAGAGCGCCTCGAGGCGTTCCGTGCCGGCGTTGCCGACTTGACCCTGAGCAAGTCGGGCGGCGATTGGGACCCCCCTGGTGGCAGCGCTTCTCGTGAATGACTGCTCCCCCACGCATGAACACGTTCATCCGGAGCAGAGGGCCAGGAGTTCGCGCTCCAGGTCTTCCCCGATTGTCCCGGTGGCCAGGAGGTTGACCGGGCCCCGCTGGTGCACGTGGCCGTCTTTGTCGATTTGTACTTCCAGGGTCCCACCGTCCATGACCACCTCCACCGCCCGTTGCAACCTGCCCGTGCGAACACCGGCCGCCACCACGGCGCACGCGCTGCTGCCCGATGCCAGGGTTTCTCCGGCGCCCCGTTCCCATATTCGGACCCGGACCCGGTTCGGCCCCAGGACCTGGGCGAACTGCACATTGGTCCGGTTGGGAAACCACGGATGCCGCTCGATGCGCGGCCCCATTTCCTCCAATGGAACCGCGTCCGCGTCCGGGCAGAAGACCACCCAGTGGGGGTTCCCGACCGACACCGCCGTCCCAACGAGGTCGCCCGAATCGAGGTCCAGCGGCACCTCGATCGCCTCGCCCCAAGGCACCTTCACTGGAATTCGGCTGGTGTCGAACCAGGCTTCTCCCATGTCCACCGCTACCCTTACGCCGGAATTCGATTCCTGCTCAAGCTCCGCGCGGACCACGCCGCCCCGGGTCTCGATGGTGCACGCGCGCAGCTCCCGATGATGAGTCAGAAGGTACCGGGCAAAGATGCGCAGGCCGTTTCCCGATTTCTCCGCCTCGGTCCCGTCCGGGTTGAAGATTCGCACGCCAAAGTCCGCACACGACGAGGGTGTCGGGACCAACACACCATCCCCCCCCAAACCCCGGTGGCGGTCGCACAGACGGGCCACCACCGCCGGCTCGAGTCGAAAACCAGGCGCGAAGTCTGAAACGAGCACGATGTAGTCGTTCCCCAGCCCTTCGGCGCGAGCAAATCGGATCATGGCCGTTCTCCTGCCGTTCCTCCGTGGAGTAGGTTCGCCATCGAGGCGATGGCGCGAGGCAATGGAGCGTAACACGGGCCGGTGCTGTGTTCAAGGTCGCGCTTGACCTCGACAGATTGTCATAGTACCTTTGCGGATTTGGGTCTCACCCGACAGGAGAAGAGACGGACGGCGGGTGCGAGGAGGACTGCGGAATGACGATGTGCGCGCGCTGTGTGTTGACTGAAGCCCCTCCAGACATCGAGCTGGACGAGCAAGGAGTCTGCAACGTGTGCAGGGCGGCTGAGGCTGTGCCGCATACGACGTTGCGAGGCGAGTTTCATGAGACGGATCTGACGCGGCTGTTGAAAAAGGTTCGGCGCAAGGGGCCTTACGACTGCCTGGTCATGTGTAGTGGGGGCAAGGACAGTACCGCGGTGCTCTACTACGCGGTGAACCGATACCATCTTCGTCCCCTGGTGTTCACCTTCGACCACGGATTTGGGAACCCATCTGGATTTGAGAACGTGAAACGGGCGGTGAACCGCCTCGGGGTCGACTGGACGTTTCATCACTCGGAATACATGCACGACTTTTTCGCCTATCTGGTTCGGACGGGTGCTCCCGTCCCGGTCTGCCCTCCCTGCTCGTTGTGGTACATGCAAATCGCCTACGACGTGGCGGCGCACCATCGTATTCCGTTGATACTCGGTGGATGGACCCGGGGTCAGGTTTCCGGGGAAGGCGTGGTAGGGGAGCCCGAGTACGTGAGCTTGACCCGGGCCACGGAGTCCTTTATAAAGGAGGTGAGGCGGGCGATACCGAAGTACCGGACTTTTCCGATGAAAATGGCCGAAGTCCAGCGGAGGTACCGGAAGATCCGAACCCTGTCGCCTTTGTGGTTTTTGCCCGATGAGCCGGAATCTTATCGGCGACTGATCATGAAAGAGCTGGGCTGGAAGCCGGCGGCGGTGAGCTATCCAGCGGGGTCGACGAACTGCACCTTGAATTTCGTGGGCGCGTACCTCTCGATGAAGCACTACGGATATACGCATTACCACATTGAGATGAGCCATCTCATCCGGCGGGGGGAGATGACCCGAAAAGAGGCACTTGATGCGCTGGCCCTCGACCTCGATGATCCGGCGATCCGGTCGGCGCTGGACCAGACGCTTCATCGACTCGGATGTGACATGAGCATGCTTGTCAGGTAGTGCGGTCACGGGTGGTGGGGTTGATCTCGGGTAGGTGGGCGGAGCGTGTGGGGCTGGGGGGAGCAAGGGTGGCCGGGGCGGTGCGGCGCCTCGATTGCGGTGGAGGTGGAGAATGCGCAAGCTGCGGGCGTTGTTGCAGGCGGTCATCCGGAAGGTCCAGTGGGCCTTGATGGGCGTATTGCTCTTTTTCCTCTACGTGGTGGGTTTCGGCGCCACGTTTCTCTTCGCAACCGTATTCAATCGGCGGTTACTGAAGGCGCCTCGAGGGGGTGAGGGCACGAGTTGGGTTGGTGCCGAGGGGTATGACCCCGATATGGACGACGCGGTGAGGCAGACGTAGGAGGTCCCACGCATGCGGAAGCTGATCTACCTGGTCAAGGAGATGTGGTACCTGATGAAGAAGGAGCGCCTCTATGCTCTGGGCTTCATCCTTTTCGTGTTGCTCATTGCAGCGTTTCTCGTCTACCAGGTCACTCCGGTGGCAATCATTTCATTCGTCTACGCGGGCATCTGAACCATGGACAAGCCTCTCAATGTGCTCGGCGTCTCGTGCTACTACCATGACTCCGCGGCCGCCCTGGTTCGTGACGGTCGGATCGTGGCCGCGGTCCAGGAGGAGCGGTTCGACCGGGTCAAGTACTCGAATGTCTTCCCCATCAACGCCATCAACTACTGCTTGCAGGCTGGGGACATTTCCATCTACGACGTGGACTACGTGGCATTCTACGAGAAACCCTTTCTGAAACTCGCCCGGGTGCTCATCGGTCATCTGCGTTCCTACCCCTTCTCTCTGAAGAATTTCATGGATATGATGCCGGAGTGGCTGGAGCACAAGCTCACGTTTCCGCTGCGCGTGAAGAGCGACCTGGGGTTCGAGGGGGAGGTCCTGTTTTTCAAGCACCATCTTTCCCATGCGGCGAGTGCGTTTTACGTGTCGCCGTTCGAGAAGGCGGCGATCCTGACCGTGGATGGTATCGGCGAGTGGGCAAGTGCCAGCTACGGCCGGGGTTCCGGGACGGATATCACCATCCAGAAGGTGCTCAACTATCCACACTCCCTTGGGCTTCTCTATGCCATCGTGACCACCTACCTGGGTTTTCCCGTCTTTATCGGAGAGGGCAAGGTCATGGCGCTCGCCGCCTACGGCAAGCCCCGGTATCGGGAGGCGTTCCGCAAGTTCATGCACGTGCACGCAGATGGGAGCTTCACCCTCGACTCGAAGTACTTCAATTTCAATCGGGGCGCCAGGATGTACACGCGCCGGTTCGTGGACCTGCTCGGACCGGAGCGTGCACCGGACGCTGAGTTCGAGGAGCACCACAAGGATGTGGCCGCCACCTTGCAAGCCGTCACCGAGGAAATCCTGGTGATGATGGCCAATCACGTCCACAAGGAAACCGGTCTGCCCCATCTGTGCTGTGCCGGAGGTGTGTTCCTGAACGTCATGGCCAACAGTCGTATCGTGAAGGAGACGCCGTTCGAGGACATCTTCATTCATCCCGCGGCCGGTGACGCCGGGGCCGCCCTCGGCGCCGCGCTCTATGCCACCCATGGGCTGCTCGGGAAGCCTCGGGCCACGGTGATGCGCCATGCCTACCTTGGCCCATCCTTCACCGAGAGCCAGATGGCGCGTGTCCTGGAGAACGAGGGGGTCCCGTACCGGCGTCTCGAGGAATCTGCGCTGGCCGAGTTTGTCGCCGAGCAGGTGGCGGAAGGCAAGATCGTGGGATGGTTCCGGGGGCGGCTCGAGTGGGGGCCTCGAGCTTTGGGGGCGCGCAGCATTCTGGCGGATCCGAGGAATCCGGGGCACCGCGATTACCTGAACGAGAAGGTCAAGCACCGGGAGTGGTTCCGGCCCTACGGCGTGGCCATCCTCGAGGACAAGGTGGGGGAGTTTTTCGACCTGGAGGTTCCCAGCCCTTACATGCTCCTGGTGGGGCGCGTCAAGGAAGAGAAACGAAGCCTCATCCCATCCGCCCTGCACGTGGACGGCACGTGTCGCCTCCAGACGGTCAATGCCGATGACAACGGGGCCTACCATGCGGTGGTGGAGGCCTTCTATCGGCGAACGGGAATCCCGATGGTCATCAACACCTCGTTCAATCTCCAGGAGCCCATCGTGTGCACGCCGGAGGAGGCCTTCGACTGCTTCAAGCGCGCGCGGATCGACCTGCTGGCCATGGGGCCGTTCGTGGTGGAGAAGGCGGCCCTCCAGGCCGCAGCCTGATGGGCTGGACCGCCTGTCGATCTCGTGTCGGTGCTGGGGAAAAAGTCGTTGCCTTTCCACAGGTCGCGTCCTACCCTGGATCGAGCCCGCTTGCGGGCGAAGGGGATCGTCGCACACGGGAGGACGCACGCGCATGGTCGACTATCCAAAAATTGCTCAAACCCTGGTCGAGCGGCAACTTCGTATTCGTGAGGGCGAGGTGGTCCGAATTTCCGCGGGGCTTCACACCTTGCCCATGGTGGAGGAAATCGCCGTGGCTGTCCGGCGCGCAGGGGCCTTCCCGCGACTGGACATCACCTGGCCGAGCCTGGACAGGCGGTTGATCGACGAGGTCCCCGAGACCTGCCTGGCACGCACCCCGCCGGACGCTCCAACCCTCGAGCAGACCGTGGATTGTCATATCGGGCTCCCCAGGTATCCTGCGCCCGGAGCACTGGACCAGGTGGACCCGCACCGGCTCAAGATCCTCGCCGACGCCACCGCGCCCGTGCAGGAAGCTCGAGTGCGCCGGAACGCCCGCAAGATCGGGGTTGGTTTCCCTTCCGAGGAGGAAGCCCGGGTGTACGATGTGCCGTTCGACACCTACCGCGAAACGTTTTGGCGCGCCGTGACCGCTGACATCGAACGGATTCACGACCTTTGCCTGAAGGTGCGGGACCGGTTGCATGGAGCGCGGGTTCGGATCGTGTCTCCCGAGGGCGACGAACTCGAGATGTCCATTGAGGCGCGGCGAGTGAACATGGACGACGGGATCATCAGTGACGAGGATCTGGTCAGTGGCGATGTGACGGCGAATCTCCCTTTTGGTGAGGTTTATCTGGCGCCGGTGGAGGAGTCGGTGGAAGGAACCGTTCGCTACCCGGTCGTGTTTCACCGGGGACAGCGTATCCGCGACCTGCAGCTCGAGTTTCGGTCCGGCCGACTGGTGGGGTCGCGTGCACGGGAGGGGCATGATCTGTTCCTGGCCGCCATGGCGGCTCATGCCGGGGACAAGGATCGGATCGGAGAACTCGGGTTTGGAACCAACCACGAACTCCGCCGCCCCATCGGCCCCACCCTGTTGGACGAGAAGATCTACGGTTCCATCCACCTCGCCCTGGGGGAGAACCGAAGCTACGGTGGGCACAACCGGTCTTCTCTCCACTGGGACATGGTGATGCTGGAGCCGACCGTGACGGTCGACGGGGCGCTCCTTCTGGACAGGGGGCGCTTTGTGTTGTAGGGTGGCACACTGAAAGGTGGTCTCGCGTATGCGGGGCCGGTACAAACATCGATTGGCATGGGGATACGCCCCCTTTCGAGGACCTCCGGTTTTCCTGACGATGTCCCGGGACGATGGCGGCGGACCCATGTGGAGAAAGGAGCGACATGAGCTGGTTCGGTGGTCGCAAGCCCGCGGGCAGTGTGGATCTGCCTGAAGAACTCAAGGGTGAAGGCAAGCTGTACGCGATCTTTCATACCACGATGGGCGACATCGTGGTGGAGTTGTTCGAGGAGCAGGCGCCGGTCACGGTGAGCAACTTTGTGGGCCTGGCCACGGGGACCAGGGAGTGGACCGACCCCCGGACCGGCAAGCGGGTTCGGACGCCGCTGTATGACGGGACGATCTTCCATCGGGTCATTCCGCAGTTCATGATTCAGGGAGGAGATCCGCTTGGTCGGGGAACAGGTGGCCCGGGCTATCGGTTCCAGGACGAGTTCCACCCCGACCTGCGCCATGACAGGCCCGGGATCCTTTCCATGGCCAATGCCGGCCCGAACACCAACGGTTCCCAGTTCTTTATCACCGAGGTCCCGACACCGCACCTGGACAACCGGCACTCCGTATTCGGCGCGGCTGTGTCTGGACTCGACGTGGTCAAGAAGATCGCCAACACCCCTCGAGACCCCATGGACCGCCCCCTTACCCCCGTCGTGCTCGAAAAGCTCGAGATCGTCCGGTCCACGTCGGTCCCTGCCTGACCCGTCGTCCTCCACACCACCGAGGGACCGCTCGGTACTTCCACGCGCGTATCCCGTTCATCGTCCGAAACACGCTTGCAATTGTGCCGTGCTCGAGGCATGTTGTCCCGACTGACACCCTTCGATCCGGCGGTGCGCTTGCCGGGGGTTTTTGGAGCAGGCCGGGGGTCTGTGGAAGGTGTGCGTACTGCGACTGGTCTCCCGACGGGGGAAGGACCCTCCCCCGGCACACGGGAAAGGATGGAGAACGAGACGATGTTTCGACAGGTGGATTCGACCTGCAACCATGTGGAGCTTGAGCACCGGATTCTCAAGTGGTGGGACGACGTTCATGCGTTCGACAAATTGCGGGAAAAGAACGCCGGCAAGCCGCCGTGGTCCTTCCTGGATGGTCCCATCACCGCCAACAACCCCATGGGCGTGCACCATGCCTGGGGGCGGACGCTCAAGGACTGCTACCAGCGCTATCACGCCATGACCGGGCACGAACTTCGTTATCAAAACGGGTTCGACTGCCAGGGCCTGTGGGTGGAGGTCGAGGTCGAGAAGGAGATGGGCTACGCCACCAAGGCCGACATCGTCAAGGCCGGCCTCGAGGATTTCATCAATCGGTGCAAGGCTCGAGTGGCGAGGTTTTCCAGGGTTCAGACCGAGCAATCGATCCGGCTCGGGTACTGGATGGACTGGGACAACAGCTACTACACCCTGTCTGACGAGAACAACTACACCATCTGGTCTTTCTTGAAGAAGTGCCACAATCGGGGCCTCATCTACAAAGGGCGGGACGCCATGCCCTGGTGTCCTCGCTGCGAGACCGGGATCAGCGAGCAGGAACGCCGGGAAGGGTACCGCTTCGTGGAAGACCTCTCCGTGTTCGTTCGATTCCCCCTGCTCGAGCGCGACAACGAGAGTCTGCTCGTCTGGACCACCACCCCCTGGACCCTCGCCGCCAATGTGGCCGCCGCCGTGAACCCGTCCATGCGCTACATCGCCGTGCGTCAGAACGGACAGACCCTCTACCTGGCCGAATCGCTCGAGCACGTGGTCAAGGAACGAGGCCCTTACGAGGTGATACGGCGGCTCGAGGGCAAGGCGTTGCTCGGGTGGACCTATGCGGGTCCGTTCGACGACCTGGATGCGGTTCGCCATACCTTCTCGAGCCAGGACTATGTCCACCGGGTCATTCCCTGGGAGGAGGTCTCGGAAGGAGAGGGAACCGGGATCGTGCATATCGCCCCGGGCTGCGGCAAGGAGGACTTCGAACTCGGCAAGGCGCTCGATCTCCCTGTCCTCACCCCGATCGGGGAGGATGGAACCTACGTGGATGGATACGGATTCCTGACCGGTCAGAGCGCTCTCGAGGTCGGCGAAGCCGTGGTCGAGCGCTTGAGAAAGAAGGGCATCTACTACAAGCGCGAGCGGTACGGGCATGACTACCCCCATTGCTGGCGGTGCGGCACCCCCCTGCTGTTCCGGGCCGTGGACGAGTGGTACATCGACATGGCGTGGCGCGACGAAATCAAGGCCATCGTGGACCAGATCCGGTGGATTCCCGAGTGGGGACGGGACCAGGAGCACAACTGGCTCGACAACATGCACGACTGGATGATCAGCAAAAAGCGCTTCTGGGGCCTCGCACTCCCCATCTTCGAGTGCTCTTGCGGTTGGTTCGACGTGATCGGCAGCAAGGAGGAACTCAAGGCCCGGGCCGTGGCCGGCTGGGAACAGTTCGAGGGCCACAGCCCCCACCGGCCGTGGGTGGACAACATCCGAATCCGGTGTGAGCGGTGCGGCAAGGAAGTCGCCCGGATTCTGGATGTGGGCAATCCGTGGCTGGACGCCGGGATCGTGCCCTATTCCACCGTCAAGTACAACACCGACCGGGCCTACTGGGAAAAGTGGATCCCCGCAGACCTGGTGCTCGAGTGCTTCCCCGGGCAGTTCCGGAACTGGTTCTACGCGCTCCTCGCCATGAGCACCATGATGGAGAACATCCCTCCGTTCAAGACGCTCCTGGGCCATGCCCTTGTCCGTGACGAAGAAGGCAAGGAGATGCACAAGTCCACCGGAAACGCCATCTGGTTCGACGAAGCGGTCGAAAAGATGGGCGCCGACGTGATGCGCTGGATCTACTGCGGCCAGATCCCAACCAACAACCTCAACTTCGGATACCGGATCGGCGATCAGGTCCGACGCCGCGTGTTCAGCACCTGGTGGAATACGTACAGCTTCTTCGTCAACTATGCCCGCCTCGACGGGTTCGACCCCTCCAGACCCACCGTGCCCTACGACCAGCTCCAGGACATCGACCGCTGGCTCCTCAGCAAACTCCAGGTCCTCATCCGGGTCGCCAACGAGGCGCTTGCCGACTATGACGTGCCCAGGCTGGTCGCTGCTGCCGACGACTTCATCGAACGGCTGAGCAACTGGTACATCCGCCGCAACCGGCGTCGGTTCTGGCGGCCCAGAAATCAGTCCGACACGGACAAGCTCGCTGCATACCAGACCCTTTACCGCGTCCTGGTGGACCTCGCCAAGGTGCTCGCCCCGGTGGTCCCATTCGTCACCGAGGAAATGTACCAGAACCTCGTCCGCTCCTGGGACGCAACGGCTCCGGAAAGTGTGCACCATTGCGACTATCCCCGGTTCGACCCCGCCCTCCATACCCCGGGGCTTGCAGAACAGGTGGACCTGGTCGCCGACGTGGTCAGCCGCGTCCTGGCACTCCGCGAGGCGCGGCAGATTCGGGTCCGTCAGCCCCTCCCGCGCCTCATCGTCCAGGTCGCGGACGAGGAAACGGCGACCACGCTCCGACGGTTTCAGGACCACTTGCTGGACGAACTGAACATCAAGCAAGTGGTGATTACCGATAGCCTGGATGAGTTCGTCCAGTACCAGGTGAAACCCAACCACAAGCGGATCGGGCCGAAATTCGGCAAGGATACTCGAGCCATCGTGAAGGCCCTGGCCCAGGCTCCGGCCGGCGAAGTGGCTGCCGCGGTGGCTGCCGGGCGGCCCTATCGGCTCGAGGCGGACGGAAAGGCCTGGGAGATCTCGGCCGAGGAGGTGGTGGTCCAGAGAGTCGTTCCAGAAGACATGGTGTTGTCCGAGGAGGTTCCCGCTCTGGTCCTCGACGTGCACCTCACCGAAGCATTGCGAAGGGAGGGGCTGGCCCGGGACATCGTGCGGCACGTGCAGCAATTCCGGAAAGAGCGTGGCCTGGAGGTTCAGAACCACATTGAGCTGGCGTGGTTCTCGAGCGGGACGGCCGTTCGTGCGGCCCTGGAGGCGCATGAGGAGCACATCCGTCGTGAAACATTGACCGACCGGTTGGTGGAGGTTGAAGGGCTGACGGGCGAAGATGTCAAGACCGTCAAGTTGGCGGGAGAGGCCCTTTCTCTGCGGATTTCGGTGGTGGGCTGAGCGGCGGGCGGGGATCAGAAGGGGGAGACCAGGATGCGCAGTTTCTGCGCCAGGACCGGGTCGAGAGGCTCGAGCGCGCGGACCTGGTCGAACGCCTTGCCCCGGTCCCCGGCCGCGAGGTAGGCCATGCCGAGTCCGAAACGCGCCTCGGCCGAGGTGGGGTCGAGCCGGACCGCTTGCTCGAAGGCCGTGACCGCTCCGGCCGTGTCTCCCAGCCCAGACAGCGCCACACCCAGGCCGCTGTAGGCTCTCGAGTTGTCTGGAGCGAGCCGAATCGCTTCCTGGAAATGGGTGACCGCCTCCTCATCCCGTCCCTGTTGCGAGAGGACGGCGCCGAGACCGATGTGTCCTTCCACGTAGGTGGGGGCCAGGGCGATCGCCTCGCGATACGCGGTTTCGGCCCGCTCCATGTCCCCCCGTTGGAACGCCAGCCCTCCTCGATTCACCGCCTCCTGGGCGGCGTGTGCGCCGCTCGAGACCTCTGTTCGAGCGCACCCGGTCAGGAGCAGGATCGAGGTGACGAGCGCTGGCAGGAAGCGACTGGGTTGTCCGGAGCGCTGTCTCTGGCGTGGGAACCGGCGTATCATTGTCATCTCCTCGTCAATGGATTGAACGCTTGTTCGTGGCTGTGTGTTTGACCTTCTGGGGGAACAATGGTCACAATGGGGCTGTCGGAGTCCACTGTTTTCTTGGAGGAGGACGACGTGGGGAGAGCCCGGGCTCGTGACAAACAGTTGCTGAAGGCCATCCGGGCAGGGGACGTGGAGGCGTTCGAGGGGCTGTATCGCCGGTTCGCCCCCGGCTTGTTGGGGTTTATCCTTCAGCGCGTGCCCAACCGGATGGAGGCCGAGGAACTGCTTCAGGAAACCTTCCTGCGGCTGTTGAAGGACCGTCGGTTCGAGCCGGACACAGCGGGGTTGAGCACCTACCTCTATGTCATTGCCCGCAACCTGTGCTTGACCCATCGTCGCGATCAAGCGCACCGGCGGTTCGCTCCCCTCCAGGACGCTCGTGCGGATCAGACAGTGCCCATGTGGGGCCGGTCGACCTCGCTCCCTGATGAGGTTGCTGATCGCCATCAGGAAGGCGCAGTGTTGGAGCGGGCATTGAGCATGTTGCCGGACGCGCAGCGGGAGGCGTTCCTCTTGCGGCACCATCACGGGCTCACCTACGAGGAGATCGCCCAGGTTTGTGGGTGTCCTGTGGGCACGGCCAAGTCGAGGGTGCACCTGGCGGTAACAGCGTTGCGGGTATCCCTGGCCCGGCTCCCGGACAATGTGACGCCCATCGCGTCTGCACGCGGGCGGGGACCGGGTGAGCACCAGGTACGGTGACGGGAGGCCATGAGATGAACGGTCGGTGGCAGAGGACAGGCAGGGTCGGGTCCGGGAAGGACTGTCCGAGTTGGGAGACGTTGATCGATCTCACCTACGACGAGTTGGAGGCGGATTTTGCTGCAGAGGTGCGGAGTCACATTGCCCAATGCGAGGGCTGCTCTGCGTCGTTCAAGGAGTTGCTGAGCGTGCTGAAGCTCGCCGATGAGTTGCCCGGTGGTCCTGTATCTCCCTCGCCTGTGGTGGAGCGGCATCTCAAGCAGATGGTGGCGGGGCGGCGATCCTTGCTTCGGCGGTTCGGCGACTGGTTCTGGAAGACCGCGCACACCCCTGTTCCCGCGTACCAGGTCCTGGTATTGGCGGCGCTTCTGGCTGCCGTATTTCACCTTCTCTCTGTCATCTCTCCTGCCGGGCTCGAGGAGGTGGCGCACCAGATCCAGACCCTGGAAAGCACCCGGCCCGGCGCGGCGCCCGGTGCCAGCCACGCCGGTATGATGGGCCTGAACACTGCCCCTGCGACCGACTGGACGATCCGTCGGATCGAGCCCGAGGCCGCTGCCACCCCTGCAGTCTATCCCAGACAGGCCCTCCGGTTTTCCGACAGTCCGGATACGGACGCCACCATTGCCGAGGTGTTTTGATGCAGAAACGCTTGTGGCGTTGGTTTCCTGCCCTGCTTCTGGTCCTGGCTGGTGGTGCGTTCGGCCAGGACGGGGCGCAGACGAAGGGTGGGCCTGGCGGGGTTGATGTCGATGAGACAGGGGCAGTGG
>Ga0256914_1003647_pt1 | contig 12020 bp, 10 predicted proteins | sample HulkmetaG_FD_191571 | JGI IMG/M metagenome (GOLD analysis project Ga0256914, IMG submission 191571) | Hydrothermal chimney microbial communities from Main Endeavour vent field at the Juan de Fuca Ridge, Pacific Ocean - Hulk | ecosystem: Environmental > Aquatic > Marine > Hydrothermal vents ...
TATGGGTTGCATGTAGCCTGAAGGAAGCTTATTCTCCGGGGGAGGCCCCGGTACTTTGTCGATTTTTTGTCCCACTGAATATTCTAATTTTCTTTTGAGTATGTGAAGTTTTCTCTTTTGGTAGGCTATGCTTCTCTTAAGATTCTTAATATCATTTCTGAGTGCAAGATATTCATAGCTTTCTTTCGAATAACTACCCAGTTTTTCCATTTTAGTTAGTTGGTTTTCTTTTGTTTCGAGAAGATAGTTGTCTTTTCCTAGTTCTTCCTCTGTTTGGAGAATGATCTTTATTTGAGAGGCAATTTCTTCTTTTATCTCTATTACACGCTCTTGAATTGCTATTTTTGCCTTCTCTACGTTGTAGAGACTTTGGGTATCGGTTAGGATGGTGGATTCTGTTAAACCCAGTATGGTATTTAGTGGTTGTTGTATGGAGAGGGTGGGTGTTATGGAAACTTGTGGGCCCTGCGGACTCAGAGTAGATGTGAGCGTAGAGGCAAGAGAGATATTGGTATAGTAGGGATCGCCCAGGTTGAGTGATATAAATGGAGTTGTAGATATTCTATAAGAATTGCCCGGATAGGAATATGAGAGAGATATAGCTGGGGAGGAGGAGTTTCCGATGGTTATGGAAGTTCCCTGTTTTAGCTTTGAGCGTTTCTCTTCCAGAAGTGCATTATTTAAGGATAGTTTGAGTTGTTTTAGCTGGGCATCATTTTTCAATGCTAGGTCTATCAATTCTTTAAAATCAGTGGGCGAAAGGTAAAAAAGTATCCCCCCTAAATATATGGCAAGAAAAATTATTTTTCTCATATTTACTTTTTAGACGAAGCAAAGTGGAGAGAGGTTTCAAAAAAATCGGTTAAATCCATTTGGGGTAGTCTATAACGAGCAAATGATTTGGCTTTACGTCCTCCTCGATCTCAGGAAATCTTCCCAGTTCCTCGTAAAATCTGTTGTCAGTGTTATCATCGTTTACAGAGCTAACCTCTCCTACCATAGTGGTTTCCCCTATAGCGTAGAATCTGTGATATACGTAGGGTTCCAAAAATATACTCTCTCCGGGTTCGAGGATTACCTCTCCCCCTGCCTTTACCCTTCTTGGTATATCATCTATCATTACGGTAATTTCCTCATCGGAGAGCTTTTCATCCTCTGTAGATTTGTATAGTTGTATTGCAAGTCTCCCCCCGCCTCTGTTTATTATGTCTTCGTGTTTACTCCAGTGAAAATGGAAGGGGGTTTCCTGATTCTCGCGAACCACCATTATCTTTTCCGCGTAGCATTTACCCCCGGTGTTTAACCTTCCGTTTCTTAAAGTGAATAAGAGGAGTCCCCTTTCGAAAAACCTACCGGAACCGAAATCTGTCAAATCCCACCCCAGCATTTTTTCGGTAACTTCTTTTACATCCTTTCCCTTCCATTCATCCGGGGTCCAATAAGCCCATTTGGGGAGGTAGAATTTTCTATCGTTGAAAAAATCGATTGCCTCTTGTATTAGTTGGTTAATTTCGCTTCTTTTCATTTTGCTCTCCTTAGTCGGTTAAGATAACACAAATGATAGGCTTTTTGGCAAAAAAAGAAAAGTAGATACCTTAGTATACAGGGGTGTGTATCTGGGTATACAGAGGTGAGGAATTAAGAGGAAAATATTTCTGGAGAAGACCACACAGAAAAATCTGGCTAGATAATTATTGTTATAGTAAGTAGTTGGGGTTAGTATTGTTGAAGTTTGATTTTGAGTGTGAGAAAAGTATTGGCATTGTAATTGCAAGATAAAGGGTGGTTGTTAACCAATATTAAATTACTATAAAGGAGGAGTTATGAAAAAACTCGTTGTCGGTTTTATAGCTCTACTGCTTATCATAGCTGTAGTTGCACCGGTGTTCTCTGCTGGAACCGCCGAGAAGGCAAAAGCAAAGAAGCAGTTAACCTTTGCTTTTGTTCCGGGAGTTACGGATCCTTTCTACTATACGATGGAGAGAGGAGCAAGAAAAAAGGCTAAAGAATTGGGGGTTAAGTTGATAGTATCCGAGTATCCCAAATCCTGGGGTCCGGAGGTACAGGTTCCTATTCTTGAGTCTGTTGTTGCTCGCGGTGGAATAGATCTCGTAATTATTGCACCTACCTCTGTAGATGCTCTTATTGAACCACTAAAGAAGATTTATGATCAAGGTATAGAGGTAATAACTGTCGATACGTACATCGGTGATGGCGACTATTCTAAGAAGAGTAACTACTCTTTCCCGTTGGCCTATATAGGAACGGATAACAGGTTAGGTGGAAAGAAAGTGGCAGAGCATCTTGCAAAGATGGTAGGGGAAAAGGGCAAGGTCTATATCAATACAACAAATCCGGACGTATCCTCTGTTATGAACAGGGTAAAGGGATTCGAAGAGGGTATTGCGGAGTTCCCCAACATGAAGGTTGTTGGTGTTGATTACAACATGGATGTGCAGCAGAAGGCACAGGAGCAGACCCTGGCGGCTCTTCAGAAGTATCCCGACATAGTTGGAATTTTTGGTACCAATGTATACAGTGCCCAGGGTGCGTATCAGGCTGTTGTTAATGCGGGACTTACCGGTGCTGTAAAGATTGCTACATGGGATGCTACCGTTGATCTTATCAATGCTCTTAAGGCGGGCAAGGTAGATCTTGTTCTTGCCCAGAAGCCGGCAGAGATGGGTTCTCTTGCTGTGGAGTGGGGTTACAAGTATTTTACGCAGCACGTTAAGGTTCCCAAGAAGATTACTCCGGGATTTGTGTTCTTTACAAGGGAGAATGTTAATAATCCCGACATGCAGCAGTACATCTATAAGAAATAAAACATCTTTGTAAACTGCCGTTAGAAAAGAGAAGGGTTAGCTGCAGGTGTTTCAACAATAGGGGGTGACTGGAATTTTAAGTTGTTTGCAGCTAGCCCTTATTGTATAATTATCTACCGGCGGATTAGTAACTTAATTAGTAACTTAATAATAAAAATTTAAAAAGGAGTTTTTAAGTTGAGTAACGAGAGCATCACTGTTAAGAGGAAGAGAGAACTCTCCGGTGTTACTGCTGTGTTGGCAAGAGAATGGGCAACGGTTTTTCTCTTTCTGCTTGTTGTAATCTTTAGTTTTACGGGGAGAGGCTTCTTTAGTTTAAATAATTTTCAAAACGTTCTTCACCTCTCCACAGTTTTTCTTCTTCTTGCGGCAGGAGAGACTTTTGTAATTATAACAGGAGGGATTGACCTTTCCGTTGGTTTTGTGATGGGGCTTTCCTCTGTTTTGGGTGCTAAAGTTATGCAAATTATGCAAGCCGCCGCCTTGCCTCAACCTCTGAGTATGGTTGTGGGAACTATTGTGGGACTTTCGATAAGTATTATTCCCGGTTGGGTTAATGGGGTGTTAATAACAAAATATAATGTTCCTCCCTTTATCGCTACTCTTGGGATGTGGGGAATTACCAATGGTATAACACTAAAGATATGTCAGGGGTTCCCTGTTGCGTATCTTCCCCCAAAATTGGTAGAGATAGGTAATGGGTTTCTTATATACATCTATCCGGGAAAGGGGGTAACTTTTTTTCATAAACCTGCTGGTGTTGTTGGGACGCAGATCCGTGAACTGATACGAATCTTGCCATTTTCGATTATATTTTCTACGGCGGTACTTCTATTCCTCTGGCATCTATTAAAAAATACGAAATTTGGGCAGCACACGTACGCTATCGGAGGGAGTATGAACGCCGCTATTCGTTCGGGAATAGATGTTAAGAAACATCTGGTTAAGGTTTATATCCTTTCCTCTTTTCTTGCCGGGATGGCTGGGGTATTCAATATCTTTCAAACTGGTGTCGGTAATTTTACTCCATTCAGCGCTATGTACGAGTTGTTCGCTATAGCCGCCGTTGTAATTGGCGGGGCAAGCCTTATGGGAGGCAAGGGAAGAATTGTAGGTTCTGTTGTTGGGGTAATTCTTCTTGCTGTTATAAGCAATGGTCTCTCTCTTTCCGGTGTTGAGCCCTTCTATAGATTTATTGCTGTTGGCGTTATCCTGATTATAGCTGTTATTATGGATCAATTGTTTCCTGATTTATTCTGAGTGTGGAGGTAGTTAATGGGTATTAATCAACTTAATACAACCGGTGAACTGACACGGGGTAGGAGATTGTTTATATATGTGGGACAGAGATGGGCATTGATGTTTCTTATCTTTGAGTTTCTCGTCTTTAGTGCTGCTGCCGATGGTTTTTTCACTGCCAGAGGGGTACAGATAATTTTCTTCTTTGGAACTGCTATTTTCCTTTTAGGTACGGCAGAGACCTTTGTAATTATAACCGGTGGAATTGATCTCTCGATAGGGTTTGTAATGGGTTTTGCTAGTGTGGTTTCTGCTAAATTGATAGTTGCCTTTATGAAGGCTGGTATGGGTGAGGTCTGGAGTATAGTAATTGGTATTGCCCTTACTCTACTGATAGGGTTAATCCCCGGTTATATAAATGGTGTCCTTGTAGCGCGTTTTAATGTCCCTCCGTTTATAGCAACCTTTTCTATGTTAGGCATTGCCCATGGTGTTTCAGAACTCCTTATAAAAAAAGGAGCTGCCAAGAATCTCCCCCATCTTGCTAATGTTATTGGTAATGGGTATCTGTTCTATATAGTTCCGGGTAAGGGATTGTCGTTTTTGACAATGCCGGCAATAAGAAGGGGTGAGAAAATAATACAGCTCATCCCGAATGTAGTGGTTATAACCTTTATTTTCATATTTATTTTCGGTTTTATTTTGAAACGTACAAAATTTGGGCAGCATACTTACGCGATAGGTGGAAACATTGAGTCTGCTATTAAAGCAGGAATCAATGTTAAGAGACATCTGATAAAGGTTTACATGATTTCATCTTTTTTCTCTACTCTTGCCGGGGTTATATACATGCTTAAATATATAACCGGCAAGGCAGATGCGGGGGCTAGCTTTTTACTTGACTCCATTGTTGCCGTTGTTATAGGTGGTGCAAGCTTATATGGAGGATTGGGCACGGTTAGGGGTACGATTCTCGGTGCCCTTATCCTTGCTGTTCTTGAAACTGGTTTAAGAATGATGGGCGTTTCTACCTTTGATAAGTATATTGCGGTAGGTGTAATTTTGATACTGGCTGTTTTGATTGATCAGTATTTTCCTGAGATAATACATAAGGAGGAATAAATGGGTTACTTACTTGAGGTTAGGAATATTACAAAGAGGTTTGGGGGGCTTGTTGCTGTTAACAATGTAAGTTTTGGGGTAAATGCTGGTGAGGTTGTTGGATTGTTAGGTGATAACGGGGCGGGTAAATCGACATTGGTAAAGGTAATTTCTGGTGTTCATCAACCAGATGAGGGTAAGATTTTTTTTGAGGGTAAAGAAATAAAGATAAACAATCCAATGGATGCCCTGTCACTTGGAATTGAGACTATCTATCAGGATCTTGCCCTTGCTGAGAATTTAAATGTTTATTCCAATATTTTCCTCGGTAGAGAGAAACTAAAGCGTATTCTCGGTTTTATAAAGGTGCTGGATCACGATTACATGTATTCGGAATCTAAGGCAATCCTTGATCGATTGGATATTAAGATACCCTCTTTGAGGAATAAGATAAGGATGCTCTCCGGAGGGCAGCGTCAGGCAGTTGCGATTTCACGTTCTATATACTGGGATGCAAAGTTTCTCATAATGGATGAACCAACCGCAGCATTGGGAATTGCCGAGCAGAAGAAAGTTCTCGATCTTGTAAGAACCTTGAGGTCTCAGGGAATAGGGATAATAATTATAAGTCACCAACTCTACGATGTTTTTTCTGTTACCGATAGGCTTGTTATTATGAGAAGAGGAGAAAAGGTTGCAGAGCGTGTCACAAAGGAGACAACCCCGGACGAGGTGGTGAGTTTGATTGTAGGGGCAGAGACGGTTAATGCCTGATTTGGGAGTGGAATATGATGTGAAATAGGTGAGACTGATGAATGAAACTATTTAAAAGGACACTTTACATATTTATAAGCCTTATTGTGTTCCAGTCTGGTTTCACGATTATACTTATAACTAATGTCATAAAGAAGAGTAATAGTGAAGATCTACGCTCCGAACTTGAGAATGAATCCGCTACCATTTATAACAGTTTTAACTCGTGGAAGCGGAGTATATGGAGTAGCTTAATTGATTTAAAGAACGATAAGAAACTAAAGAACCTTTTGACAAAGGCTACCAGGGTCAATTTTAGAGAGACGGTGGTAAGGCACCTTGCGGAGAAGTTTAGTAATGTTGGTTTCGATTCGTTTGTTATAAAGGGAAACGGGCTTGTAGATTTTTACCTTATGCCCCTTAAGTATCGCTATTCAAGTGTAGGAGCCCTTCGCAGTATTGCTAATCGAAAGAATCATCCCTATATAGAGTTGAAGCTTTTGGATAATGAATTGCTCATGATAGGTGCCATAAGACTCTATGGTACGCGCAGTTCGTATATTGATATATTTATTGTTGAACATATCAACAACGAGTTCTGCTCTAGAATAATTGTTAATAGGAGAAGTAGAGTTGGTTTTTTTCTTGGTGATACTCTTCTCTGTGGTAATTTCAATGGGAAGATTGTAAGGGAAAAGATTGAACTTTCTGGAATGAATACCTGTTATAAAGAATTTTACAATGTCGAGATAGGGAGCGTTAAATATGGAATTGCCGCTCAGAAAATCGATGAACTCAAGGTAAACGGAAAGTATAGGGATCTGTTTTTAATTACGGGACTATCCAATACGCCATACGTTGCCAGATTGTTTCTTATAAGAAGGACGGTGCTCTATGTTTCATTGATAAGTGCTCTGTTGACCATTGTGTTAAGTTTTTTCCTTACAAAGAATATCACAAGACCTATAAAGGACTTGTTATTTGCTATGTATAGAATAAAAGACGGAGATTACGATGTTAGGATAGAGGTGGGTCAGGATAATGAGATAGGAGAACTCTTTAAGGGGTTTACGGAGATGGCTGATAAGCTTTATCAGGACAAGCTAACTATGGAGCGGTATATAAGAGAGATAACCTTTTTAAACGATTACAATGAGAAGATTCTTCACTCAATAAGGGTTGGTATAGCAATAATAAATGGTGAGTATATAATTGAAAAGGCCAATGATTTTTTCTTTGAGTTTTTTAATTTAAAAGAGGGTGAGGTAATAGGGAAAAAGATAGATTCTTTTGGGATTGTGGATGAGGGGATAATCTCAGAGATGGGGCAGTTGATGGGGGGAAAAAAAGATTTTTACTCTACCATAAAACGCTACAGAAACAAAAGAGTATATGAGATAAAATTGTATCCCTTCCGAAGGGGCGAAACGAACGAAGAAGGCACTTCGCGCTGTATACTTGTTGCTGATGATATAAGCAAGAAGATAGAATTTGAAGAAAAGATTTTTCAGGCTGAGAAGTTATCCTCTATAGGGATGCTTTCTGCCGGTGTGGCTCACGAGGTTAACAATCCGCTTAGTTCTATAATGACAAATATTCAGAATCTTATCGAGGATGAAAAAGATGAATCCCGCAGAATCTCTTTAAAATTAATAGAACAGGAAACCAGAAGAATAGCCAGAATCGTTAGAGAGCTACTTGAGTTTTCCTCTACCAAACAGGATAGGTCTCAGGGAGCGGATGTAAATAGGGTAATTGATGAGGTTGTACGTTTGATAAGCTACTCACTAAAGCAGGATAGGATTTCCATAGAGAAAGATTTGGCAGTCGATATACCGAGAATGGCGATGAGTGAGGATGAACTTAAACAAATAATTATAAATCTTATAAAAAACTCCATACAGGCAATAACGGATGAGGGGCAAATCGTAATCAAAACAGGTGTGAGGGTTAATGCAAAGAAGGCTCTGGTGTTCTTATCGGTAAGGGATAACGGTATAGGGATGGAAAAAGAAATTATCCCCAAAATTTTTGATCCCTTCTTTACAACAAAGCACAATGGTGAGGGTACCGGTTTAGGGTTGTCTGTTGTATACGGTATTATCAATAAGTATAAGGGAAGTATTAAAATTAAAAGTAAACCGGGAGAGGGTACGGAAGTAATACTTGAAGTGCCGGCTCTTATGGAAAACTTTGAAACCCGCGAGTCCAGTGGGGAAGATGAAACTGTCAGGAGTAGCAAGTGATGTCTTCGGGAAGGGGATACTCTATTTTAATTGTAGACGATGAAGAGGGGATTAGGTTTGGCCTTACCAATCTCTTTGAAAAAGCAGGTTTTAGAGTTTTTGCATATGGTGAGTTTGACAGGGCGATCTCTACGGTTAGGGAGGAAAATATAGACATTGCTATTCTTGATATTAGGTTAAGGGATAGGCGTAGTGGAATAGATCTCTTGAGAGAATTAAAACGTATAGATCCGGACATAATAGTAATAATAATAACAGGTTACGGAAGCATAGATACTGCGATTACCTCCATGAAAGAGGGAGCCTCCGATTATATTATAAAACCCATAGATAACGCTAAACTGTTGGACATAGTAAATAAAAATATTCAAATACGAACTCTAAAGAATGAGAACTATTACCTAAAAAATGAGTTGTTGAGTCGCTCAACATCTCATAAGTTTGTTACACAAAACCCGGAGTTACGGGCTATTTTAGAGAAGGCGGATAAGATAAAGAATAGCCCCGTTACGGTACTGATAATGGGTGAAAGTGGTACAGGGAAAGAGGTTCTGGCCAGGTATATCCACTTTACAAGTAACAGGCGGCAAAAAGAGTTTGTCAGTATAAACTGTGCTGCTCTCTCAGAGAGTCTTCTGTTGAGTGAACTCTTTGGTCATGAAAAGGGGGCTTTTACGGGTGCCGTGGAGAGGAAGATTGGCAAATTTGAGATTGCCAATGGAGGTACATTGTTTCTGGATGAAATAGGGGATATGTCGCTGGATGTTCAGGCAAAACTACTTCGTGTGCTGGAGGAGAATAGCTTTGAGAGGGTAGGTGGAACAAAGCGAATTAAGGTTGATGTTAGAATTATTGCGGCCACCAATAAAGATTTAAAACAGTTAATTGATGAAGGTCGGTTTAGAGAGGATCTGTACTATAGGATCAATGTAGTCAATTTTACTCTTATTCCGTTAAGGAAACGACGAGAGGATATCCCTCTCCTGATTGAATATTTTCTGGAGAAGTATAATGGAAAGTATAGAAAAAGTGTAAGCGGTTTTGATGACGAAACAATGCGAGTTTTTATGTCTTACAGGTGGCCGGGAAATGTGAGGGAACTTGATAACGTGGTCAATCAAGCTGTGCTATTAGCTGAGGAAGAAACAATAAACCTTAAAGGATTAAAGAGATATTTTCTCTCAGAGGATTCCTTAGAGGTTAATGTTCCCGATATTGGAAGTATAGGGTCATTAAAAGCTTATATTAATGGTGTGGTAGCAGAGCATGAGAGACGGGTTATAAGATACTTTCTTGAGAAAAATTCTTTTAATAAATCCAGAACCGCGAGAGAACTTGGACTCACAAGAAAAAGTCTTCTCTTGAAGATAAAGAAGTATGAACTCGAATAAAAATTAACTTTTTGTTGACAAAGGGATGATAGTGTGTTACGTTATTAGTGTCTTAGTATAATAGGACACTAATAATGTTGTCGTTAGGGAAGGAGTTTTTAATGTTGAGAGATTTTAACACGGATTTGGGTAACAATTTGGCGGGAGAAGACTTGGGCTTCCATACACCTGTGGTTTGGATTGATAATCTTGTATTTGGTTATACAAAAAATAAGCTTCTCTTTGATAATCTTTCCCTTTCATTGGAGTCGTCTAACATCTACGGATTATTGGGTAGAAACGGGGCAGGTAAAACCACACTCTTAAAGCTAGTTACTGGTCAGCTTTTTAGGAAAAGAGGGACGCTCAGGGTGATGGGGAGTGATCCTGAAAGACGTTATCCCTCCATGCTTTCTGAGATTTTTTTCTTGCCGGAAGAATTTTACCTTCCGGCCCTTTCCGGGAGAGATTACGTTAAGGTTTATAGCCCCTTTTATCCGCGATTTAGTTTGGAACAGTTCGGTAGTATAGCCAAGGAGTTTGAGATCGAGCTTGATAAAAAACTTACCTCTCTCTCATACGGACAGAAAAAGAAGTTTCTTGTCGCTTTTGGCCTTGCTACTAACTGTTCTCTGATAATTTTGGATGAACCGACAAATGGTTTGGATATTCCTTCTAAGAGTCAGTTTAGAAAACTTGTATCCGGTGCTGTTGGGAAGGAACAGGTTTTTATAATCTCAACCCATCAGGTTAGGGACCTCGAGAATATAATTGACCCGTTGATTATCCTTGATAACGGAAGGGTATTGCTCAATGAGTCAATAGAATCAATCTCCGCAAAACTCAATATGAGAGTTGTAAAGGATGAACCGGAGGGTTCCGGGGTGCTATACAAGGAAAAGGTTCTTGGTGGATACGCCGTTGTAGAGATTGGAGCCTCCAGGGGGGAGAGTATGGATATTGAGGTGCTTTTCAATGCGGTAATTTCAAAGAGGGATGTTGTTGAGAATTTGTTTAAGAGAGGAGGGGGAAAGGAAAATGAATAGTAAATTTAGCGATCTGCTCAGTCTTAAAAGATTGGGTTTTTTGATAAAACGTGATGTTTTTCTTGGTGGTCGCTCGTTAATTATTACGTTTATTACCCTCTTTCTTATAGTTGTTGTTCTCTCTATGCTAAATAATTTGAGTAGGCACTCCGGATTTTCTCACCTGTCAAATTTCTCTGGGATTCTCTTTATTGCTGGTTATGGGATAACCGCAGGGGCCTTTCGGGATATACATAGTAAGGTTAGGGCATATGAGTGGTTTATGCTTCCGGCTTCTCTGTTTGAGAAGTTCCTTGCGCGTTTAATTATTACCTCTATTGGGTGGGCTGGTTTGTTCATAGTACTTTACGGTTTGGCCTCTTTGCTCGGTGAAAGTTTGAATCTTGCCATCTTTGGTTATAGACACACTCTGTTTAATCCCTTAGACGGGCGGGTGTTTTATATTACACTCCAATATCTAATAACGCAATCGGTTTTCCTCTTCGGTGCTGTTTACTTTAAGAAGAATCATTTTATAAAGACTCTTCTGGGTATTCTTCTTGTTGGGATCGGATTTGTCGTTGTTTTATTATTTGTATGGCGCATTTTCTTCTGGGGGTATCTTCCGGGAGGAATCGGTGGGAGTGAGCGCCGGTTTATAATGGAGTTGGATTGGAGCACGTGGGGGCAGAGAATTAATGAAACTGTAAAAATTGTTTGGATTGTTCTGCGAGTCGCCTATTATGTTCTCTTTGCTCCGTTTTTCTGGTTGTTAACGTATTTTAGAATTGCCGAGACCGAGGTACGGGATGGAGTATAGGGAAAATAGAGCCATTTATCTTCAGATAGCCGATATGCTCTGTGAGAATATACTCAGGAAGAGGTGGAGAGAGGGGGAGAGAATACCCTCTATACGTGAGTTTGCTATGGCTATGGAGGTAAATCCCAATACCGTATTAAGAGCGTACAATTACCTGCAGGCTGGGGGAGTAATTCATAACAAACGGGGAATCGGATATTTCGTTCAACCAGGAGCGAGGGATAGGGTTTTGAAACTTAAACGAACCGATTTTATTCGGAACGAGTTACCATACTTTTTTAGAACAATGGATGTTCTTGGTATCGATTTTGATGAGCTTAAAAGACTCTACGAAGAACAGAGAGGTAGATGCGATGAAGAGAAGCAATAAAATCCTTCTTGCTGTTGGTGGCTTGTTGGCTTTATTGGTGGTAGTTTTGGGAGGAATATTTAGTTATAACCTTAAATGTTTTGTGAGTACAGGTGAGGAAAATCTACGTTTCTCTTTTAATTCTGAGAAGGGTATGGAATGTCGAGATTATAGATTTTCCGATTTTGATGCGATTGTGACAAGAGGGAATTGGAGGCTTTCTGTCACTAAGGGGGGTAACTGGAGTGTTAAAATTGAGTGTGATAAGGCATTAAGTAAGGGTGTTAAGGTA
>Ga0256914_1003648_pt1 | contig 12019 bp, 12 predicted proteins | sample HulkmetaG_FD_191571 | JGI IMG/M metagenome (GOLD analysis project Ga0256914, IMG submission 191571) | Hydrothermal chimney microbial communities from Main Endeavour vent field at the Juan de Fuca Ridge, Pacific Ocean - Hulk | ecosystem: Environmental > Aquatic > Marine > Hydrothermal vents ...
GACTGGTGCCTGCATCAGTGAGAAAAGTTCCCTACAGATGTTACTTGGCGGTCGTACCTGCCTGAGATGTCAAAGAGCATGAGAGCCCGCTTTGTAGCATGAAAAGGTGTTATTCAGGAAACCCTAAGTAATTGAAAAGTATCCCCTTAAAGTCAAGAGAAAAAGGGGTATTTTTAATAACACGTTCGACAAACTTGTCGATCATGGATCTTGCTTTGTCGACAAGCATTCAAGGCAAAATTTGCAATACATCTCCTAACTATCTGTTTTAAAAAATAAAAAACCAAAAAGGCAACTTGGCACGCATTTTGTTTAAAAGATAAACGAAACCTAACTAAAGGTGTCAAAATTAAAAATACAAATAAGATACAAAAAGGAGGAATTACTAAATGAAAATTTCAACAACTCTTAAAACGGCAATCATTGCGGCATGTCTAACAATTAGCGCCAGCACGACTTTTGCAGCCTGGCCAGGTGCCGGAAATGGAATCAGCAATGGGCAGAACGCCGGAATCAACACAGCGTTGGTATCTCAAATCCCTGCTACGGAACCCACTCAGCAAGAACGGGATGGCCTTATAAAGATGAGAGAAGAAGAAAAACTTGCGCGTGATGTTTACATCTATCTATTTAATACATGGCAAAATCCAGTATTTGCCAACATCTCAAAATCAGAGCAACGTCACATGGATGCAATAAAAATACTTCTTGACAAATACGGACTTGAGGACCCTGTAGCAGGAATGAATCCTGGAACATTCAAATCCACTGAAATGCAGGAACTCTACAACAACCTTATTGCCAAGGGCTCTGTAAGCCTGAAAGAAGCATTTCAAGTAGGAGCAACAATAGAAGATTTAGATATAAAAGATCTGGAAGAGCTTATTGGGGCTACAGACAATGAAGATATCCTTCTCATTTATCAAAATCTTATGAAGGGATCCAGAAATCACATGAGGGCCTTTGCTACCCAACTGAAAAACCTGGGCATTAATTACCAGGCCCAGTTTCTATCTCAAGAGGAGGTGGATAAGATAATAAACAGCCCTTGGGAAAGGGGCAGAGTAGACAAAGACGGAAACCGTGTCTCTGGCCCTCAAGGACGTAGCAAAAGAGGCCGTGGATTTGGTGCAGGTATGGGGCATGGAATGAACTTTATAGACCTAAATGGAGATGGAGTCTGCGATAACCTTCAATAACTAAAGGAAATAAAGGACAAAACCGAACAGGCTTAGATCAAATTGTAAAATAGAGGCCCCGGAACAGGGGCCTTTTTCATTTAACAATCCTACCAAAAAATTTCTTGACAATATATAGCCATATAGCTATATAGCTAAGCATGATAAAAAGAAACGTCCAAAAGATGAGCAGAAGGTTAAAGGCTATTGCCGATCCGACCAGGATAAAAATAATCACCCTTCTTTCAGAGAGGCCGTGCTGTGTATGTGAACTTACTCAAGTTCTGGATCTTGCCCAACCAACAATCTCAAGGCATTTGAAACAGCTTGAAGTAGAAGGTTTTATCTCTGGAAAGAGGGAAAAGACCTGGATTGTATATAGCCTTACCCCGCAAGAAGAGTGTTGCAGACAACTGCTTGGCATCTTAATCAAAAGGGCCCGTCAGGATGACGAGGTCTTAGAGCTTGTTAAAAAGCTAAAAAAGGTAAAACGACCTTCCCCCACAGAACATTTAGGGAATACAAATACGAAAGAGACGGAATAAATGAAAAAGGTCCTCTTCTTGTGTACTCAAAACGCCTGCAGAAGCCAAATGGCCGAAGCAATAGCAAATGCCTGTCTATCCGGAAAAATCCGGGCCTATTCAGCAGGAGTTAGTCCGGGCCAGATCCATCCCCTAGCCATAGAGACCCTTGGAAAAATGGGAATAGATGTTGGCCATGCCAATTCAAAACATGTTGACTTGTTCAAAAATAAGGACATGGATCTAGTAGTCACTGTATGCGATAACGCCCGAGACAGTTGTCCCTGTTGGCCAAATGATAAAACACGAATTATCCACTTCCCCATAGACGATCCCGCCAAGATACGAGGATCAAAACAAGAAGTTTTAGCCGTATTCGAAGAGGTTGCTAACATCATAGAAAGGGAACTGCTACCTGTTGTAAAAAGGGAACTCGACTTGGAAGGATAAACAAAAAAATGCTCGAGATTTTTACCAAGATAGCAGACTTTGTTACTTTTCGGTTACTCAAACTGCCCTTGCAGGATCACCTGACAGAGGCTGTACATTTCTTTGTTGAGGATACCACCAAGATCTTCTCTCTACTTGTCACAATCATCTTTGCAGTAGCAATCATCAGGAGCTTTTTTCCGCCTGAAAAGACAAGGCGTTTTCTCACCAACAAAAAGGTCATAGTAGCCCACATACTTGCAGCCCTTTTAGGAGTGGTAACCCCCTTTTGCTCATGTTCTGCATGTCCTCTCTTTATCGGATTTGTCGAAGCTGGCATCCCTCTTGGCGTTACCTTCAGCTTTCTTATCTCTTCACCAATGGTAAACGAAGTGGCCCTTGTGCTTCTTTTTGGACTCTTTGGCTGGGAAATCGCAGCCATATATCTAGGAACGGGTCTCTTAGTGGCGATAATAGCCGGCTTTGTAATAGGTAAGCTCAACATGGAACGTTTTGTTGCAGATTACGTATGGGAAATAAGAATGGGACAGGCAGAAGTCCCTGAGATGAGTTGGAAAGAACGCTTCCAATATGCCAAAGGATATGTGAAAGAGATTCTTTCAAAGATTTGGCTTTACGTCCTTGGAGGGATAACAGTTGGGGCTCTGGTCCACGGCTATGTGCCACAGGACTTTTTGCTGGAGTACGCAGGCCCATCAAATCCCTTTGCAGTCCCGATTGCCGTTTTTCTCGGGGTACCTCTTTACAGCAACGCCGCTGGTGTTATTCCAATCGTGCAGGCACTTATGGCAAAGGGGCTTCCCCTTGGAACCACGTTGGCGTTCATGATGGCTGTTACTGCCCTGTCCTTTCCAGAAATGGTCATACTCTCGCAAGTACTCAAAAGGGAACTTATTGCCACATTTGTAACTATTGTAACAATATCCATTATAATGGTTGGATATATATTTAACTTCGTAATATGAAATGGAGCTGTAGGAAATTATGAATGAGACAATTTGCCACTGCTTTGGATACAGCAAGGGAGAAATAATAAGGGATGCCCTAATTAACCCTAAGGCTTCTGTAATTCCGCAAAAATACTAGAGGGAAAAAGCAGGCAATTGCAAATGCAAAAAATGGATCCAAAAGACCGTTGATGCATCAGGGACGGCAGGATTGTGGAAAAAACTATAAAAGGAGGAAAAAGGCCATGAAAATTTTAATACTTGGACCTGGCTGCCCAAGATGTCAAGGCCTTGCAGACAATGCAAAGGTGGCCGCACAAGAGCTTGGCATTAATGCCGAGATAGAAAAGGTGACAGAAATGGGAAAAATCATGTCCTTTGGAGTAATGTCAACCCCTGCAATAGTTGTAGACGGACAAGTAAAAGGGGCAGGCAAACTATTTACAGTTGAAGAGATAAAGAAGATGCTACAATGAACACCTCGATAAGATTTCTTACCTTATCCATTTTGTTCATTCTGTTTTTCAGTGTCAAGGTGTTCGCTGCCGCTCAAGACACAAAGCTACTGGGCCTTGACGAGGCAATATCAATAGCCTTAAAACAAAGCCCCGTGCTTAAGGCATCCAAAAACGAGTTAAATGCAACCACCTTTGGAGTAAGGGCTGAAAGGGGTAAATTTTTCCCCCAGATAACTGGCTATGCCGATTATTCTAGAAAAAGCGATCCAGTGGTTGTTGTGCCGATCAAAGAATTTGGGGGGAAACCTCCAAGTTTCAGCCGGGATCAATATGCAGTTGGGATAAGAATCCTTATTCCAGTCTATGAAGGCGGCAGGCTGTGGGCGAGGTTATCTGCGGCTAAGCTCCATGAAGAAATTGCCAAAAAAAATCTTAGTCTTACCCGTCAAGATCTTATTGCCAATGTAACAAACACGTTTAATCAGATCTTATATCTTAGGGAGCTTGTAAAAGCGCAGAAGGAAAGCCTGCACGCCCTTGAAAAGGCCAGAAAAGATGCCAGTCTAAAGCTCAAAATAGGCAAAATCGCCCCTGTGGATCTCATGAGAATGGATACCCAGGTAGCAGCCCAAAAACAAGAGATTATAAGCGCCAAGGAAGAAGAAAAAAGGGCAATAAATGCACTTTGTCAGTTAATAGGCTGGAAAGATAAATGGCTGCCAAATATAAAAGGTTACCTTTCGGACTCCATAAATGGGCCAGACACTGATAATCCCGATTCTCTTATAAAGGATGCCCTAAAACGAAGACCAGATATATTAGCAAGCCAAGCCTCTGTAAAAAAGGCAGAGGCAGAACTTAAATATGCCAAAGGCTGGCATTTACCCAGCTTGAACCTTGTTGGAGACTATTCACGCCATGCAGGAAGCGGCCTCAGATACGATGAAGAGGTATGGTCGGGCGGTGTTGCCCTGTCTTTGAACATCTTTAGCGGAGGAACGATCTCAGCCCAGGTGTCAGAGGCAGCAAGTAGGCTCCAAGCAGAAATGAGACGACTTCAAAACCAAAAATTAAAGGCCAGAAGGGAGATACTCGATTCCCTGTCTCGATTAAGGGAAGCCCTGCATAGACATAGGGTGGCAAAGGCGGTGGTAAAAACGGCAAGGGAGACCTTTAGGATAGAGCAGCTAAAATATGATACCGGAGCAGGTTCTGTAACGGACTCCTTGCTTGCCCAAGCACAATGGCAAAGAGCTATTGCAGATGAGGTTTCGGCCAGGTTTCTGATTCAAAAAGCTACTGTCGACCTCCGCCTTGCCCTTGGACTGATAGACAAATATAAGAAGGAGAATCAGGGGAGTGAATAAAAAGCATTTAAAAAAGATATTCATAGCGGTTTTGCTGCTGGCCATAGTAGTTGCTGGCATGATAGCAATAAAGATAAAGAAAAAAGAGCTATCATCTATACCCCCTCCTTCTAGGCCACTTCTTCCTGTAAGGGTGACAACAATCAACTTTTCAACATATCCGTGCTACAGCACATATCTTGGCACGATAAAAGCCAAGATTAACTCCGTACTCTCTGCAAGGACCACTGCCCACGTCTTAAACGTCCTTGTAAGAGAAGGAGACCATGTAAACAAAGGGCAACTTCTGGCAACCCTTGATAATCGAAAAGAAAAAGACAAGGTGCAAGGACTAAGGGCAGAACTTGCAGCTGCGAAAACTGCATTTTCCACCCAAGACAACATATATAAACGAGACAAGATCCTCTTTAAGGAAAAGGCCATCAGCAGAGAAAACCTCGAAAGGTCAAAAAGCGCAAGAGATGCAGCTCTTGGAAGACTTTTGAGCATTGAAAAGGCCCTTGCCTCTGCGATGGCTGATCTGTCTTACACAAAAATTAAAGCACCCTTTAAGGGCATAATTACAGGCAGATTTATGGACCCTGGAGATCTGGCCCTCCCAGGCAAACCCATTGTAGCTATAGAGGCCCCTTCAAAGGGCTATTACATAGAAATAGAGGTACCGCAAGAAAGACTTCCCAAGATCCCAATTGGCAGTCCTGTGATCCTTTCCAAGTCAACCGACCATGGAAACACGAACAAAAAGGACAGCCTAACATGTAAGGTGAGCAGACTCCATCCGGCAACCAGATCAGATGGCCTGGCGGTAATCGAGGCTGACATTTCTAAGCGCCCCTTTTCCATGCCTACAGGCTCTACACTAGAAGCTACCATTGAAACAGGTAGGGTTAGGGGCTTTCTTGTGCCAGTCAGGTCCCTGCTGGAAAACACCCATCGAGACTACCTGTTTACCGTATCTGACAGAGGAACCATTCATATTGTGCAGGTAGAGACCCTGTACAAAAATGCAAAGGTAGCAGTGGTCAACTCGAGCAAACTTAGAGAAAAGACAAAGGTGGTGATCGAACACGAAAGCGGACTGTTAAGGCTGCACGAAGGACAAAAGGTTCTAATTGTGGAGGCGAGCAATGAATTCTAAGGACAAGGAAGGGCCTAAAATCGTAGAGCGTTTCCTTTCGAATCCGCACCTTATTGTCTCTCTAATCCTGCTTGCATGCGCACTCGGATTCATAGCCTTTAAATCCATGCCTCTCAATCTCTTTCCAGATGCCAACTATCCTTCCATCTCGGTAATCATCCCCTGGCCTGGTGCTTCTGCTTCAGACGTGGAAGACAAGGTAACAAGAGTAATTGAGAAGGAACTATCCACAATAGATCTTGTCAGAAAGGTCCGTTCAGTAAGCCAGGATGAAATGTCAGCAGTAAGTGTTGAGTTCGAATATGCCAAGGGCCTTGATGCGGCAGCCTTGGATGTAGCAAATACAATCAAAAAAATAGAATCAAAGCTGCCAACAGAAGTCAAGCCAGCTAAAATATTCAGGGTTAGTGATGCAACAAAACCTGTTTTTACTATTGCTATCACTGCTAAAGATTCTTCCCACCTTGATCTTTCAAAGATAAGACAACTTGCAGATAACGAGATCAGAGAAGAATTTCTACGCATTAAAGAAGTAGCCAATGTTGAAATATTTGGAGGTTACTTCCCTGAGGTGGCTGTAGAAGTCAATCCTCAAAAACTGCGTGCCTATAATCTATCTATCGAGAGCGTTGTTGCTGCCCTGTCCCGCTCCAACCTAAATATTCCAGATGGACTGATAACCAGAAAAGATGGGCAATATCTTTTAAAAACCCAGGCCGAGACCTTGGAAAAGGCTGGGCTAGGCAACATTGTCATTGGGTTAGATAAAGGCAGCCAGATCCACCTAAAAGATGTGGCAGCCGTAAAAACTGCATTTCAGGAACGGCAAAGTCTTTTTAGAGGGAACCAAAAGGCTGCCATAGGCATAAATATTCTACGTCCTGAAAAGGGACACGTAACCACAACAATAAAAGCAGTAGAAAAGGCGTTGCCTAAAATCAAGGCTAAATTTCCGGAGCTAAACTTTGAAGTAGCAGATACACCTAAAAATATAATAGAAACCAGCATATCCAATATGGTGGACGCCCTTAGAGATGCTATTGTAATGACGGTCGGGGTTATCTTCTTAATACTTGCAAACATTCGCATCTCATTACTTGCTGCCATATCCATTCCCTTTACATACTTTCTTACTTTTGCAGTCATGCATCTGTTTGGCTACGAGCTCAATATCGTAACGCTTACAGCAGTTATCGTTGCTGTTGGCCTCCTTCTTGATGATGCCATAGTAGTTATTGAAAATATCGAACGCCATTTCAAACAGTTAGGCAAACCGATATATAAAGCGGTTGTGGACGGACTTAATGAGATTTTTTTGGCAGACTGGTCTGGAACCTATACAACTGTAATAGTCCTTATACCGATAATGTTTATTGGCGGCTATGTACAGAAGATACTAAGACAGTTTACAGTTGTCCTTTCTATAGCCCTTTTGGCGAGCTTTATAATCTCGGTTACCATTATCCCTCTAATCGCACCATATCTTGTAAAAAACACCACTAGACCATGGAAAATAGAAAAGATCGCCAGTCTTTTTGGCTCTTTTGTAGTAGACCCAATAAGAAATTTCTTTGCACGTCTCTGCCACTTTGCAATGGACCATAAGACACTCTTTATCTTACCAGGGATAGCGCTCTTCATAATCAGTGCCAAGATAGTGATGCCCCTTGCCGGCAGGGATCTGATGCCTCCCATGGATACAGGGATTGTAAAAATTGCCTTTGAAACCCTTGCAGATTCTTCAATAGATCAAACAGAAGAGGTTGCAAAGAAACTAGAGGCCATTCTTGTTAAGATGCCCGGCCTTTTTGCAACCTCTGTTACTGTAGGATCTGAGCCAGGAGTAGTCAGTTTTGGGACCGGTCGCATACCGCAACAGGGTATGATAACCGCCCACTTCATTGACAGATTTCACAGGGAAAAATCCATTTGGCAGATGGAGAACGAGATAAGAAAAAAGGCAGCCAAAATTCCAGGGGTCAGAAACGTAGACGTCTTTGACTTTGGAGTAACGCCACTTTCCTCCATCGCCGCCCCAGTTGATGTTATGATCTCTGGCCCAGATCCAAAAATTCTAGACAATATCGGCAAGGAAGTGGAAAAAAGGCTTTGGACGATCAAGGGACTAAAAAGTGTCAGCCGTTCTTGGCACCTAGACAAAACAGAATTTTTAATAAAGATCAACCTCGATGAGGCACAAAGATACGGCCTTGACCCTACAAGTATAAGCAAACAGCTTGCAACAGCAGTAAAAGGAATACCTGCTTCTGTCCTAAGAGTTCCCGGCGAAGACGGGTATATCATAAGGGTCCGCTATCCTGAAAGATATAGAGACAATCCAAACGATATATTGTCAATATATCTAAAAACTAATTCAGGAGGCATGGTGCAATTACGACAACTTGCATCCATCAAAAAAACCTGGACCAGAACAAGATTTACCAGACAAGGTCTCCAACCTACTTTAGACATATACGGTTACAGAGCAACGGCCTCCATAACCCATTTACAAGAAAGAATAGAAAAGGCCCTGGCTGGCATACAGATTCCTCCAGGTTACACTATCAGCCACGAAGGTGAAGTCAAAAATATGAAAGAGGCTGGCAAGAGACTGGCAAAGGCCCTAGGACTTGCCATCATTCTCCTATATTTTTCCCTTGCAGCCACCTTTAAATCATGGATAAATCCCCTGACTATCATGACGGCCATTCCGCTTTCTACCATTGGAGCAGCCTGGGGACTTTTACTTGTTGGACGGCATGCCTGCATGCCTGCCAATATGGGAATGATACTCCTTGCAGGTGTCGTGGTAAACAATGCCATACTGCTTATCGACTTTATCGAACAGGCGCGAGCAAAAGGAATGGAACTAAGACAGGCCATTGAGCAATCCGTGCGTGTCAGAACTAGACCAATACTTATGACGGCATTCAGCACAATAGTAGGCATGATACCAATAGCAGCACAGTGGGCAGTAGGGCTGGAGAGGCTTTCGCCTCTTGCGGTTGTGGCAATAGGTGGGCTCTTTGTCTCCACGTTTCTAACTCTTGTATATGTACCGATATTTTACGAACTCCTTGACAAGCTGCGCCAAAAGGCAAAAATTGCCAAAAAAGACATGGGATGAGCTCATAGTATCTCCATATACATTAATGAGATGAGCAGGCTAGGCATATGCATATAAAACGTGATGCTGTATCTACTGGATATATTTAGGATACCTTTTATACCTTTTTAAGTACAATATAGCTATTGAACAAAAAACAATTTCTAGAGACCATCCTGAGGCAGGTTGCCCTTTAAAACCAGTACACCTGCCTTATTACCTCCAAGAAGGTAACCTCCTCGCCCTTTAATGACAATAAAACCTGGCATCCTTTCAAGGTAACCAGTAAGCCTCAGCCTACTAAAAACAAAACAAGGATCGACTTTAGACAAAACTTTAGCTAACCGCTCAGGATTCTTTGTCTTGATACGAAAAATCGGCCTTGATGTATAAAATATCATGGACGGCTTCCATAAACCAAAAGAAACAAGATTTACGCTTCTGCTGGATGGAGGCGATAAGGTATGCTGAAGAACGTTTTTTACATCTTGGGCCAACTGTTTTGCAGGATCTTGAAAAACACAAGCAACCCTGGGAAGAAGCCCTAACACTAAAAAAGAGGAAAATAGCAAAGAAACAAGCAATATTGTGGAGACCTTGGCCTTTGCCTTTAGAAATCCCCAAAAGATCACTATCATCAGTACCGGCAACGCAAGTGCCAACCATCTTATCTCTTGTGGAACCGTCTGAGTAAACGCATATTCTGTACTGTCAAAACGCACAAGGCTCAAAACCATTTTCCAGATGAAATCCGGATATAAAAAAAAGATAGCAGGGACAAGAAAAAATATAGAGGACAAGAAAATGACTAAAAATTTTGATGCCCTAGTTAATCTGAATCTATTACCATCACCATGTCTCAAAGTTGATGTGGCAATACATACAGACAGGAAAGGAATAGCAGGAACTATATAGTTTATCTGTTTGGTGGCAGAAACAGTCAAAAACAGAAAAATCCAGACCGATGCCATTAGACAAAAAATAAAAAAACTGTTCTTTTCCTTAACTCTGCCGGTTCTGAAACTGTGTATTACTACAGGGATACCCTTTGCCAAAAGCGTGGGCAAAATGGCAGAAAATGGAAAACAGCCCATGGCTAGAACTATTATATAAAAGATTGGCCCTCCGCCATGCCCAAGAAGTGTGCTGGTAAATCTCTCGATATTTTGGGTCAAGAAAAATGTCTCGATAAAACTTGAACCCATGCGCTTATAAATCAATACGTACCAAGGAAGGCTTACGGATAAGAAAACTATAATGGATATTATAAGATTTCCAGGCAGTAACCAAGAAAAGTCCCTCCTAGAAGCAGAATAGGCAAGAAATACAGGAATAGACATGGCCAAGGCCACGGGACCTTTTGTCAAAAAAGCAAGGGATAAGAAAAACCAACAAAAGAAAAGGGCCTCGACACGACCTGATTTCAGATAAAAGTAAAAAAGAGTCATTGACAGCCAAACAAAAAGGGTAAGCATCATATCTGTCAAGCAGGCCCTTGCCACAAGGAGGAAGAGTGGACTTGCCAACAGTACAATCACCGAAACATTTGATATCCGTCTATCGCCAGACCATGATCCTGCCACCCAAAACATGGAACCCAGTAAAACAAAGGCTGCCAATGCAGACGGAAATCTTGCTGCGAACTCATTTTGTCCAAGTAACTCAAATGAGGCTGCCAACGTCCAAAAAAAGAGGATGGGTTTTTCAAGATAGGGCCTGCCATTTAAGTGGGGCACGATAAAATCACCACTCTCGATCATGTATGCTGTGCTTGAGGCATACTCACCTTCATCCCTATCTGTAAGGGGAAAGGAGCCAAGACCTGCAAATAGCATGACAGAGGCCAACAGTATAACAGGTGCAACCTGATAAATTGATAGCCAGAACTTGGTACTTTTTGGGGAAGACACTAGTTCCCTGCCTTTGATAAATCAAATTTGATATCTATCTCTTCAGGACCTTGACCAAGAGATGGAGGAAGGGGAGGAAGGGGATCAGAATCTCTAATAGCCTTTATCACCGACCTATCAAAGGCTGCAAGGCCAGAATATTTCCTTACCTTCATATCTAATATCCGTCCATCTTTATTTATAACAATGGTAACCACTGAATAGACACCTTTTCTATCGGCAAGAGATCTTGGGAAATGCCAATTTCGCCAAATTTTGGCCTTGACAAAATTACCGTAAATCACGGCCTGCTTGTTTTGCGCTCCATTGGCCATAGAGGTCCCGGTCCTACCTGATCTTTGCCCATCTGTCCTTTGTGCAAGCTCTTGAAGTCTCTTCTTAAGATACTCCTCTTCCTTTTTCTCTTTTAGACGCCTCTGGATCTCCTTAATCTTTTGTTGAACTTTTCTCTCCGTTATCCTGTCTGATCTATGCTGCTGACTTTTACTCTTTTTAGTTACGTCTTTTTTCTTTTTAACCAACCTTTTCTTATTCTTCTGAGAAGCTAATGATATGGGCTTCTTATTTTTGGCCTCGGACTGCTGCCTTTTTCTCTTCGCTACCGTTCTAGCATTGCTTTTTGCATGAGGCATCTTTTGAACAGGTTTTTTTTTCACCAGAGGTTTTTCTTCTCTAATCTCTTTGACCTTTTTTGCAGGTGGTTTTGGAGACGAAGCCTTAGCAACCTCTTTCTTCTGGACAATTTTGGGCTCAAAAAGCCTTACCGTGTAGGGAATTGGGGCATCCAATTTGGGACTGCAAAGCCTAGGCCCCCAGACAAACCCCACTACCATAGCAATATGAAAAAGCAGGGCCAACACAAAGGCCTGCCTCCATAAACTATCGGACTGGTTATCTCTCATTGCTTACAGTGCGTTTCTTAGATTTTGGAGACCTTACCC
>Ga0256914_1003649_pt1 | contig 12017 bp, 9 predicted proteins | sample HulkmetaG_FD_191571 | JGI IMG/M metagenome (GOLD analysis project Ga0256914, IMG submission 191571) | Hydrothermal chimney microbial communities from Main Endeavour vent field at the Juan de Fuca Ridge, Pacific Ocean - Hulk | ecosystem: Environmental > Aquatic > Marine > Hydrothermal vents ...
CCACCTCGGGCGCTTCCACCTCGATGTCCGGCGCTTTCACCTCAGGCGCTTCGATTTCCATATCGAATTCACCGCCCTCCACCTCAGGCGCCTCCACCTCGATGTCTGGCGCTTTCACCTCAGGCAATTCGACTTCCATATCGAATTCTTCGCCCTCCACCTCAGGCGCTTCCACCTCGATGTCTGGCGCTTTCAACCCCACTTCGGGCGTGACAGTTTCGGGCATATCCACCTCAGGAGCAGCAAATCCAAACTCAGAAATACCATCATCCCCCACTTCTTCGCCCATATCAGCGTAGCCCGACGCCAATTCCAACTTATGCTTGGCATCCGCCAGCGAAACGCTCAAGCTTTCAATCTCTTGCGCCATCTCCTGTCGTTCAGATTCATACGCCTGCAAACGACCACGCAACTCGTCAATCTCGTTTTGTAACTCTTGTATACGAGTGTTTTCAGTTTTCAAGGCAGCATTTTGCGCCTGCAGAATATTACACCGCTCTTGCCATCTTGCCACGCGGCGCGGTTCCAAGAAGAAATGATCAATGAGCCACTCGATGATCCAGCCAAAAAGAACGCCGATGAAAAAACTCAGCCAATCCATGAAGACCTCCGATATAAAGTGAATGGAAATAATGAGGTTGTATACCTGATGTGCGACTTTTCTGCTCTAAAAAGCGGGCGTTGATGATTTGATCTGCCATCCCACAAACCGACGAAGGGACGATAGGACGAAAATGGACGAAGAGAGATACTGGTTTCGTCCCCTTCGGACAATTTTCGCCCATGCTCGTCAGCTTGTGGGACGAGGGAAATCATTTCTGAAGATGAATCATTTGTTTGAGATCCTCTTCTGAGATAATCGGAACGCCTAACTGTTGTGCTTTTTGAAGTTTGGAGCCAGGATTTTCACCGGCCAACACAAAATCAGTTTTGCGAGAAACAGAGCTAGATACCTTGCCCCCATAGCGTTTGATAAGCTCAACAGCCTCTTGCCGCGTCCAGGTGGGCAGAGCGCCCGTAAGCACAAATGTCTTGCCAGCCAGGGGAAGCGCTTCGACCGGTTTTGTCTCCGTAGGCAAGGCCAATTGCAAACCATAATTGCGCAAACGCTGGACAGTGCGTTGATTGGCGGGATGTGAAAACCAGGCGTGGACCGATTCGGCAATTCGCGGGCCAATACCATCCAATGCAGCCAAGTCTTCTATCGAAGCCCGGGCTAACGCGTCAATAGAGCGGAAGTGATTCAACAGTAGCTCTGCTGTGATAGCCCCTACGAAACGAATACCTAAGCCTGTCAACACTCGAGTAGCCGGCTGCCGTTTGGAAGCTTCGATAGCGCTGAGGAGATTGTTTACTTTTTTTTCGCCGTAGCCTTCCAGAGCTAAAAGTTCTTGACGGTACTCCTTCAACATGTAAATATCTGCAATCTCCTTGATGAACCCCTTCTCATAAAAAAGCCTAGCCTGCCGCGGGCCAAAACCTTCAATATCCATAGCTGGACGGGAAACAAAAAACTCGACACGCCGTACGATTTGCGCTGGGCAGGCGGTGTTCTCACAATAGTAAGCCACTTCTCCAGGGTAACGCACCACAGGTTCGCCGCAAGAGGGACAACGTTCAGGCATGTGCCACACTTGCTCATCCCCGGTGCGCAAAGCTTTCACCGGTCCTACCACCTGGGGAATGACTTCACCAGCACGGCGGATGATGACCATGTCACCGATACGAATATCCTTTTCTTTGATGTAATCTGCATTATGCAAGGTGGCCGAACTGATGGTGGCCCCCGCCAAGTAGACTGGTTCGAGCACGGCGCGAGGAGTGAGCACGCCGGTGCGCCCCACCTCAACCACGATATCCAAAAGTCTGGTCATGGCCTCGGCCGCGGGATATTTGTAGGCGACCGCCCAACGAGGATCTTTACCCACATAACCCAACACATCATGCATCGCCAATTCGTTGATTTTGATGACCAAACCATCCACCTCAAAGGGAAGATGGTCTTTCTCATCCTCCCAGCCCACACAATAATCCACCAACGCATCGAAATCAGTGAACAAACGGCAGTATTCAATGGCAACTGGAAAGCCTAAATCTCGCAGGTAATGCAGCGTCTCCCACTGGGTGGATGGACCAGTTGCGCCTTCGATAACCACGATGTGATACACCCACACATCCAATGGACGAGAAGCGGTCACGCTTGGATCGAGGTTTCGCAAAGCGCCTGCGGCAGTATTACGAGGGCTGACAAATGTGTTACCCAATTTCGCCTGCTCCTCCTGGAATCTCCGAAACTCCGCCTTGCTTATGTAGGCCTCACCCCGCACCACCAGACGTGGTGGCGCGGGCGGGCCTTCATCCGTAAGAGGGATGCGTAACGGCAGACTGCGAATCGTACGTAAGTTGTTGGTGATGTCTTCCCCCACCACGCCATCGCCCCGGGTTGCGCCCAAGGTGAAAATCCCGTTCTCATAATGCAACACCACAGTCAGACCATCGATTTTCGGTTCCACCACCCAACTGACTGTGGCGCCTGCCGGCAGCAGCTTCTCATAGCGATCCTTCCATGCCCGTAATTCTTCGGGGCTGGTGACATTGCCCAGCGAGAGCATCGGCGCGGGATGACGCACCTTGGCAAATCCCTCTGCCGGCGGCGCGCCCACGCGCTGAGTTGGCGAATCAGGCGTGATCAGCTCAGGATATTGTTCTTCCAGCCGTTGTAACTCACGAAAGAGCAAGTCATATTCCTCGTCAGAGATCTCCGGCTTGGCAAGAACATAGTAACGATAGCTGTGGTAGTTGATTAAGCGTCGCAGTTGCTCGACGCGTTTTACGACATCAGGAGGAGCCATTTGTGGATGATGAGTGAAATGGTAACAGGAACAACGACATTCGCCAACCGCGCCGATGTGATGGGCGTCATTATTGTGTTGGCTTGAGATAATCCTCCACAGCCCAGCCAACCAGACCTTTCTTGGTTTTAAGCCGCCACCAGGTGAGTCCATCACCCTGCTCCGGACCGCCAATAATGGTAAGTTCGGTACCATCGCCGATAACACTAAGACGAGCGTAGTTTTTACCTGGCCCAGCCCTGAAGGAGAGTTTGTCTTTGCCCGTGCCAGTTACAATGACCACCTGGTTGATGGTAAACTTGCCGCCTGTTGCAGGGGCAACGCTGGTGGGTGCCGGCGCCACCGTGACAGATACGGTTTCACCATTGGAAGCTGGCGTGGCTTGCGCGCCAGTGTTCAGCTCAGTGGTAGGCAGCAAAACGGTCTGGGGCGTTGGCGTAAAGGTGGGAAGTAAAACATGTGTGGGAGATGGCATCATTGTGGGCATGGGCTTTGATTTAGCCCCACCGCAGGATCGGGCCAGTAAAAAGATGATCAACGCCACCAAAACAGCGACAATTGCCAGCCTCCACCAATTGTCTTTGAACCAATTACCATCGCTCTCAATGCCCTCAGCATGCGTAAGCTCATCATCGGAAAGTGGCGGCTCTGGCGGCTCGTAAAACGAAGCGCTAACGTTCGCATCCTCGTTGTACTCTACAGTTTCCTCCTCAAAATCATCGCTTACCAGCGGGTCGATCTCTGCATCCTCCCAATCAGAATCATCATAGGGATCATACCCCTCTTCATTGGTGGCGATTTCAGGAACGGCTTCTTCCTCTAGGTCGAAGCCATCATCTTCGAATGCGTCATCAGGAAAAGAATCATTGCGGGGGAATTGGTCACTCATCAGATACTCCCTGGTTAGTGGAAAGAGGAAAATCACCGGTATTTTGACTGTAAATGATTATACCATCCTTTGCCGAAACTGCTATAATGCTTTCGAAAGGGTTACTACTAAGGTAGCCCGGCTAGAAACCACGAAGACACGAAGCCACAAAGGCACGAAGGAAAGAAAAAGCTTTGAAATTCTTGGTGTTCTTAGTGTCTTTGCGCCTTTGTGGTGATTGAAGTCGGGTACGTTAGTAGTTACTCGAAAGGATAAGTTCATACCCTTTCCCCCGCCGTTTAGTTTTGACTTTTACTATCCATCTTTCAACAATGGAGTTGAATGTTATGTTGACTGAATTGACAATTCAACAATTTTTGGCTGAGCTGGCCAGTGGCTCAGCTACTCCAGGGGGAGGATCAGCCGCCGGGTTGGCAGGAGCCCAGGGCGCTGCGCTGTTATCCATGGTCTGTAACCTCACCATCGGTCGCCAAAAGTACGCAGACATGGAAAACGCGATGCAAGAAGCGCTAGATAAGGCTGAACGTCTGCGCCTTCGGTTGATGGAGCTCGTTGAGGAGGACACCAGAGCTTTCGATGGTGTGATGGCCGCATATCGACTCCCGAAAGACACGCCCGAGCAGAAAGCCGCTCGTAGCGCTGCCATTCAGGCCGGGCTGAAAGAAGCCACTCGCACCCCCATGGAGACCCTGAAAGCCTGTGTAGCGGTGCTGGAACTCGCTCCAGCAGTGGTGAGCCAGGGGAACCCCAACGTCATCAGTGATGGCGGTGCGGGCGTGCTCGCAGCACATGCGGGAATGATGACTGCAGCTTTGAATGTACGCATCAATCTAAACGCCATCAAAGATGAGCGCTTTGTGACTGCGCAAAATGACAAAATGGAAGAGCTCATTGCTCGCGGTAATACAGCCAAAGCCAATGCCTGGAGCATCGTCTCCGAAAGATTAGGGATGTAGTCTGGCATGGCCTGAAACATCCCCCTGACCATGAACCCTTAATCGCTTCACAATGTCTCATCGCACCATTCGTCGCTCCTGGGCTATTCTTGGGAGTTACTTTCTCCTCACCTTGCTGCTAACCTGGCCTCTAGCCCGGCATATGGGTGACGCCATCCCAGGCGACAGCTTTGATGGATGGCAAAATTTTTGGAACCTATGGTGGATAAAGGTGGCGCTGTTGGAGCAGCGCACATCCCCCTACTTCACAAACCTTCTCTACCATCCCACCGGCGTCAGCTTATGGTTTCAGACCCTCAACATTTTCAATGGGGCCACCTTCTTGCCGGTGCAACTGACAGGCAATCTCTTTTGGGCTTACAACGTAATCGTGTTGTTCAGCTTCACCGCTGCTGGTTTTGGCGGCTATCTGCTAGGATTAAAAGCATTGCGACAAGTGGGGATAAGACCTGGACCAGGTTTGAGATGGGGTGCATTTCTTTCTGGCCTCATCTTCACTTTCTCCCCCTTCCATTTTGCGCATCTATTGGGACATATGCAGGTGTTCAGTCTGGAATTCATCCCTTTTTTCGCGCTCTATCTGCTCCGAACGTTGGATAGCGCCCCCCCCGGCCAAGGCGCAAAGCCAAATAACGAAAGAGTAAAATCTCGGTGGCGCAACGCACTATTGGCGACCTTATTCCTGATTCTGGCAGCGCTCTGTGATTGGTATTTTGCCCTTTATCTCGGCTTTTTTGCGTTGGTGGCGCTACTCTGGCTGCTGATGCAACGACGATTAAGCTGGCGGGACCTGATGACTACAGCGATCATCTTCGGCCTGGCGTTGTTGGCGACCGCACCATTGCTCAGCCCCATGGTGAGCGAAAGCCTACACTACGATTTCATGAAACCTCCGCCCGGACAAATCGTTCAACTTAGTGGTGACGTGTTTGGATTTTTCATTCCATCGGGAATGCACAGTTTGTGGGGAGATTGGGCAGCGCAGTTGCGCACACCACTCAACGCGAGCCCGGCAGAGAACACTATTTATCTGGGCGTCGTGGCGTTGATGCTGGCGATTATCGGCATATGGCGCTGGCGTGGCCATTTGGGCTTGTGGATACTAACCGCAATCCTATTTGGGATATTCGCCTTGGGCCCGGTGTTGCATTTTTACGGCTCTGTCACCAATATCCCGCTACCCTACGTATGGATACTCAAACTCCCATTTGTGAGCATCGCCCGCACCGTCGCCCGTTACGACTTGCTGGTCATGCTGGCCGTGGGGGTGCTCGCGGGCGCGGGCCTGGCAGCGCTGATGGACGCTTTGAGTAGACGTAGACGATTGCAAATAGATGCGAAAAACCTGCTTTCATCCATGACTATTCGCGTCCCAGCCCTTGCGGCAGCGGGTATTGTGGCCCTGGTTTTGCTGGATTTCGCTCCCGTCCCCTACCCTATCAGCCCACCCGACACGCCCGATTTTTACCGCACGCTGGCAACAGATGAACGCACTGCCGGGGTGTTGAATCTGCCCATGGGCTGGGATCGCCCAGGATATTTACTCTATCAGACCACCCATAAAAAACCCCTCACCGCTGGCTACATCTCTCGCACAGACCCCCGCACGCTGCCCGCTCGCGTGCCGGTCATCAACCGTTTTCGCCTATTGGCGCAAGATATCAATTGTGTGGACGCGCCCGCGCGCCTGGCTCCGACCATATTCGAATTCATGGATATCCGCTGGGTAATCCTGGATCGATATAAAATGCCGCCCGGCTTCGAGCGCGATTTCGACGAAGCTCTGACCCGCGACATCTTCGGCGACATACAGCCAATCTATGAAGATGATCGTCTTACAGTTTACGAAACGACGCCGCCTACGATGCGTTATCCCTTTGTGGAAATTGGTTGGGACTTCGGGCCATTGGAAGATGGCCCCGCCCGTGCGGTAAATGAAAAGGCGACCGTGACTTTTCACATTCCCCAGCCAGGGACCTATCAACTAATCGTCACCCCTGTCACCAACAATCTCGCCCCCTGGCGCTTAATCAATCTCGAAGCGAATGAACCAGCGCTAGAAGGCCTAAATGAACCAGAAATGCTCATTACACAACTCTCTGGGCCAACAACAACGTTCGAGTTGTTGGCTTTGGAGCCTGGTCTAAAAATCCATCACCTCGAAATCAAACCCTATCCATATCCATGATGGCTTCTTGTGAGGCCATCGCCAAGAACAAGTCAAGGAGGACTTACTTCATGGCAAAGAAAAAATCTCTTGCCCAGGAACTCATTGCCCGCGATGCGGCAAACATCTCGCCTTCCTACACCCGTAGTTATCCCTTTGTCATGGCCAAAGGCCGGGGTTCAGAAGTGTGGGACGTGGATGGCAAACGCTACATCGACTTTGGCACAGGCATCGCAGTAACCAACACAGGCCACAGCCATCCCCATGTGGTGGAAGCCATCAAACGGCAAGCGGACGCTTTTCTGCACATGTCTGGCACCGATTTTTACTATGCGCCGCAGATCGAGCTGGCCGAACGGCTGAACCGGCTGGCGCCCATCTCTGGCCCCACCAGGGTGTTTTATGGCAACTCTGGGGCCGAAGCCGTAGAAGCAGCGCTCAAGCTGGCCCGATGGCGCACCGGACGCCCCCGGTTCATCGCCTTTTACAAGGCGTTTCATGGCCGCACTTTTGGAGCGCTCTCACTGACTGCATCCAAGGCCATTCAGCGCAATGGTTTTGCGCCTCTGGTGCCGGGCGTCTCCCATGCGTTTTATCCAAACCCCTACCGCAACCCTTTCCCTGGCGAGGACCCAGGCCAAGCGGCGTTGGATTACATCGAAAATCATCTATTCAAAACCACTACCCCGCCCGATGAGGTCGCAGCCATCATCGTTGAGCCCATCCAGGGCGAGGGCGGCTACATCGTGCCGCCCGATAACTTCCTGCCCGGCCTGCGAGCGTTGGCGGACAAATACGGTATCTTGCTCATTTTCGACGAAGTACAAACGGGCTTCGGGCGCACAGGCAAGATGTTTGCTGCCGAGCATTGGGGGGTGGAGCCTGACATCATCTGCATGGCCAAAGGCATTGCCAGCGGCATGCCTCTGGGCGCAATCGTGGCCAAGGCCGATGTGATGAGTTGGCCTCCAGGCGCACACGCCAGCACCTTTGGCGGCAATCCTGTCAGCTGCGCCGCGAGCCTGGCCACACTGGATCTACTGGAAGGCGGTTTTGTAGAAATGGCTGCCCGCAGCGGTGCGTATCTCAAATCTCGCCTGAGGGAAATTGCAGAACGATATCCTGTGATGGGCGATGTGCGAGGCAAGGGCCTCATGGTGGGCGTAGAGATGGTGAAAGACCCCGAAACCAAGGAGCCCTGGCCCGAGCTGCGTAATCTCACCGTTAATAAAGCCTTTGAACATGGCCTATTGATGCTGGGATGCGGCGCTAACAGCCTCCGATTCATTCCAGCGTTGAATATTACCGAAGCATTGCTGGATGAAGGCATTGGCATGTTTGAGGCTGCGTTGGCTGACGCCCTGAAATCAATAGGCTAGGCGCAGAAGCGAGGCACTACTGAACGCCAGACTTAAGTAGACGCGCATTTGAAACTTGATAAAAGTATGTGCGTATTCAGACGAACATGGACGAAGGGAGACGCTGTTTTGTCTATTTGGAGCTTTTTCGTCCATGTTCGTCGGCTTGTTTGGTAGAGGTCGCTCGATTCGCCCGTTCATGCGCTGTAAAAAGTTGCGCATTGGATGTGAAAATGTTAAAATATAAGCAACTATTTATACTTTATTCGCAACTCCGAACAGACGATCACCAATGACCGATGATTCCATAACCTTGTGCACAGACTCGCATGATGAAGAAAGGCTAACCACCAAGCCAAAGGAGGCCATACTCACCTCCGATCTTGCCACGCAGGTGGCGGAATTATTCAAAGCGCTTTCGGATCCAACCCGCGTTCGCATCATCAGCCTTCTATCGCATCACGAACTCTGCGTTGGTGATCTTGCGCAGATTCTGGGCATGACCCAACCCGCCGTCTCGCATCAATTGCGGGTGCTGCGAAACCTACGCATCGTTCGCGGGCGCAAGGAAGGACGCCATGTCTATTACAGCCTCATGGACGAGCATATTCATGATCTCTTCGACCAGGGTTTATCCCATGTTCGTTTTGGTTGAGCATCAGTTTTTTTATTTGACAAATCGCATAAACAAATGCTTACATAATCATTCGTTTACATTACTCCCCGCAGATTTGACATGATTGTTAGAACTTTATTCCTCCTAGCTCTTCTGACCGGCTATGCCTATTTGTTGCTAATCCTGTGGTCCATTCTCATCCCAAAACGACGCGTATGGCCACCTGGCGAGACAGTATGGAAACTGTATCTGACCTGGATTATATTCTACCTGGAAGCGGGTCTGGCGGCGGCGCTCATTGTCCTTGATTGGGATTCTGGAAGTATCCCGATCGAGGTTCGCTTCGGTGTTGGTGCGCCACTGGCGACACTTGGGCTTGGCCTGACCATGTGGGGCATCCGCACTCTCGGGTTATATAACACCCACGGACTTCATGGCGAGCTTATTGTGCAAGGCCCCTATCACTTCACCCGTAATCCACAATATCTGGGTGACGTCATCTTGCTCGTGGGCATCATGCTCATGGTTAATTCTGTGATGGTTGCCGTTATCAACTTACTCATCATCCTCATCTTCATCTTCATGCCATTTTCCGAAGAGCTTTGGCTGAAAGAACAATACAAGGATGCCTATCTTTCTTACATGATGCAAACGCCAAGATTTCTATAATCATCTCAACACAATTCTTCTTTTGAATGACTCCAAAAACTACCTTTGAAAACATACACATAGCGCCTAAGAAACCAACGGAGCCGCCCGAAAGCATCCAACAGGACGATCATCACCATAGCAGTGCGCCAACGTTTCTTCCACGGTGGATTAAGGCACGCTGGACTCCGATCTTGGTTGGGTCGGCAGGCTTCTTTCTTCTCGTGGGGTGGGCTGGAGAACAATGGTTCGGATTCTCTTCTGAAACAGTATTGATGTTGTACATCTTCGCCTACATTGCGGGCAGTTACGATATTACCCTCCACGCTATCTCCGCCCTGTTTCGCAGAAAATTTGATACCGATGTGCTGATGCTGGCCGCCGCCGCTGGCGCAGCTATTTTGGGCGAATGGGCCGAGGGCGCATTCTTGCTCTTTTTGTTCAGCTTGGGCCATGCAGGTGAGCATTACGCACTAGATCGGGCCCGGGATGCGGTGAAAGCGCTGGGCAAACTCATGCCCAAGACTGCACGGGTCAAGCGCGGGGAGGACATCGTGGAGCAGCCAGTGGAACAGGTACAGATCGGCGACATTGTGGTGGTGCGGCCCGGCGATCGTATTCCGGTGGATGGCAGGGTGGCGCGGGGATCGGGGACGGTGGACCAAAGCTCTATCACCGGAGAAAGCGTTCCGGTGGTCAAGGCGGCGGGCGACGAGGTCTTCGCCGGCTCCATCAACCAGGACGCGGCGCTGGACATTGAGGTCAGTAAGCTGGCCAAAGACAACACGCTGAGCCGGGTGATGCAGATGGTTACCGAAGCTCAGAGCCAGCAGAGCCCCACCCAGCACTTTACTCAAAAATTTACTTCCATATTTGTGCCACTCGTGCTCATCCTTGTGGCGCTGGTCATCGTCGCGCCGCCAATGATTGGATGGATGACGTGGCAGGAGAGCTTTTACCGGGGAATGCTGTTGCTGGTAGCGTCCTCACCCTGCGCACTGGCCATTGGCACGCCAGCTGCCGTGCTCTCTGGCATCGCTCAATCGGCCCGCAATGGCGTCCTCATCAAAGGGGGCGTTCACCTCGAAAATCTGGGCATGGTCCAAGCGATGGCTTTCGACAAGACCGGAACTCTCACCCAAGCCGAATTCAAGATCACAGATATCATCCCCCTGAACGACGTTGACCCGGACGAGATGCTAGCCCTGGCCGCGGCCGTTGAGCAACAATCCAACCATCCTCTGGCCCGGGCAGTGATAAAAGCCGCAGAAGAAAAACAACTTGACCTGCCCCTGGCCGTAGAAGTGGAGAACATGGCCGGTCGAGGCATGCGCAGTAGCATTGCCAACAAGACAATCCTCATTGGTTCGCCAACACTCATTCGTGAGCAAGGCAATGGAATTTGGGGGAAGGAGACGCAAAGATTGTTAGACGATCTGGAATCCCAGGGCAAAACCACCATTTGGGTGATGGAGGATAGTCACATCATCGGCGTACTGGCGCTGGCAGATATGCCCCGTCCAAATGTGAACGAAACCATGGCAGCACTACGGGCGTTGGGTATCGACCAATTGGTGATGCTGACCGGCGATCACGAACAGGCAGCGCAGAAGATCGCCCGGGATGTGGGGATGACCGACGTGCGATCCGGTCTCCTGCCCGAGAACAAATTGATCGCAATCAAGGAGTTGGAAGCTGAGCATGGAGCTGTGGCTATGGTAGGGGATGGCATCAATGATGCCCCGGCCCTGGCCACGGCTACCGTGGGCGTGGCGATGGGTGCTGCTGGCACCGCGGTGGCGTTAGAAACGGCCGACGTGGCGCTGATGGCCGACGATCTGGGTAAGTTGCCCTTCGCGGTGGGACTCAGCCGGGCCAGCCGTCACATTATCACGCAGAATCTGGCTATCTCGCTGGGCGTCATCTTTTTGTTGATTGGCGCTTCGGTCGCGGGCGTAGTGGCTCTCAGTGGTGCAGTCATCCTGCACGAGGGCAGTACCATCATCGTGGTGCTCAACGCTCTGCGATTGCTGCGTTATCACACATAAGTCGATTTTAGAGATTCAATGGTTTCAAGTTTACCGTTGCTCCCAAATTTCTTCCCATCTTTTGTTATGAGAGCTATCACGCGATTTGGCGATTTGGGTGTGTTGAAGGGGTGGCTGTTTTATGCAGTAGCCATTGACTACGCGAACAGCCTCAATTATCCCTAATGACTGTTTGGATAGAAGAATGCGCAGCCGAGTCTGTGGCTCGGCGGGATGGCGGCAGACGGCGGGTCGCAGGCCCGCCTCGGTACAGGTTTTAGAGTGACGGCGGGTCACAGACCCGCCTCGGTACAGGTTTTGGGAAGGAGTTGCGAGCTGAGTCTGTGACTCGGCGAGGTGGCGGCAGACGGCGGGTCGCAGGCCCGCCTCGGTACAGGTTTTAGGAAGGGTTGCGAGCCGAGTCTGTGGCTCGGCGGGATGGCGGCAGACGGCGGGTCGCAGACCTGCCTCAACACAGGTTTGGGAAGGGGTGGCGAGCCGAGT
>Ga0256914_1003650_pt1 | contig 12009 bp, 9 predicted proteins | sample HulkmetaG_FD_191571 | JGI IMG/M metagenome (GOLD analysis project Ga0256914, IMG submission 191571) | Hydrothermal chimney microbial communities from Main Endeavour vent field at the Juan de Fuca Ridge, Pacific Ocean - Hulk | ecosystem: Environmental > Aquatic > Marine > Hydrothermal vents ...
TAGCATATAGAGAAACAATCACTAAAAAGGCAAATTTTGATTATACACATAAAAAACAAACTGGTGGTGCAGGTCAATATGGAAAAGTAGTAGGTTATATAGAACCAATTTCTGATAAAGATTATGAATTTACAAGCCAAATAAAAGGTGGGGTTATACCAAGTGAATTTATACCTGCAATAGATAATGGATTTAGAGAATGTTTGAAAAAGGGGGGACTCATAGGAGTACCCATTCAAGGAATAAGAGTTGTAATAACAGATGGAAAGTCTCATAGTGTAGATTCGTCGGAAAGATCGTTTCATTATGCAGCAATTGGTGCATTTAGACAGGCATATATAAAAGCAAAACCAATTATACTTGAGCCTATTATGAAAGTTTCTATTGAGATACCATCTGAATTCCAAGGAAGAGTTATGGCATCCATAAATCAAAGGAGAGGGATTATCTTAAGTTGCACAGAAAGTGGAGTATATACTACTATAGAAGCAGAGGTTCCTCTAAAAGAAATGTTTGGTTATGCCACTGTATTAAGATCCCTGACCCAAGGAAAAGGCGAATTCACAATGGAATTCTCCAGATATGAAAAAATTCCAGATAATATAAAAGAAACATTATTAAAAGAAAAAAGAAAGAAAAAAGGAGAAAATCATGCAAAATAGTCCGGCTTTTTTAAAAAATATCAATATGCAAGAGGGAGAGTTAGGACTTCTCTTAGGTGAAAGAGGTGCAGGAAAAACCTCATGCCTTATAAACATAGGTATAGAGGGGATGTTTAAAGGTGAATCAGTTCTGCATGTATCTCTTGATGACCTTCCAGATAGAGTTGAAAGTCACTATGAAGTAAAAATAAAAGAAGCTATAAGTCAAAGCAAAACTGAAAAAAATAAATTCCACGATATAGACCTTAAAAAAACCATATTGTCATACATGAATCAAAGCTTTGATCTGGAAAAATTGGCTTTTGCCATAAACAATCTTGGGTCCAGTTTTGGAATTATGTTGATAGATGGAATAGAGGATATTGATATAAATATATTTAAAGGAATAAAAAATATAGCAATGAAACATTATCTCAAAACATGGATTTCTTATCCAACCAGGAAATACTTAGATAATGAAAAAGATTTAAGCAGAATTTTTGATTTTATATTGGAATTACATGCTGATCATGAAAAGCCTTTTATTTTAATAAAAAAGACAAAAGACAAAACTACAGAGGAACTAAAATTAGAATTAAATCCTGTTACTTTTTTTGTAAAATAAGCACTATTATACTTTCTATTATCATCCACAATTGAAGTAGAAAAACAGAGATACCTATTCCTAAAAGAAGCCAATTTTGATTTTTAAAAGAAAAAGATATTTTCATTATTATAGACCAGCCAGTCATAATAATCATGAAAATCATGGGCATAGTAATATATATTATATTTGATTTTCTTTTTACTAAATATATAGTTATTACTAAAAGGGCCAATCCTGCAAGAAGCTGATTCACAGAACCAAACAGAGGCCAAAGTTTCATTGCTCCTTTACCACTACCATTACAAAAAGCAAGTGCTGCTGCACTTAAAACAGCAAATGCTGTGGCCCTATTTTTTTCTTGAAGGAATTTTATATTTAAGGCATTACTCAGTTCTACTATCACATATCTTTGTATTCGCGTAGCAGAATCTAATGTGGTCGCCGCAAATGAAACAATAAATACAGCCATTATTGCTAATGCGATAAATGGGGGTATACCAATAGATTCCATCATATTTGCTGATCCTTGAATAAACGTACCAATTTTATCTGACAGTCCATTAGCTGCTGTCCAGCTATAATAATGGTGAAAAAATGCCTGTTTTCCAAAAAAGATACTGCCATCTGACTCTTTTAACCCAAGCCCTATACCAGCAGCAACAGAAACGACTACCAATGCTGAAAGAACACTTTCCATCAACATACTTCCATATCCTATAAATAAAGCACTTCCTTCTGAATCACACTGTTTTGACGAAGTGCCAGAGCTCACTAAACTATGAAAACCTGAAATAGCTCCACATGCAATGATTACAAAAATAAAAGGTAATATTGGGGGAGCATCTTTTACATTTAAATTAAAAACAGGGGCTACTATACAAGGATGAGAAATAATTACCCCGATAGCTAAAAGCCCCATAGCAATAATAAGCTGATGAGAATTTATATAATCCCTTGGTTGCAGTAGAACGTGAACAGGAAGGCTTGATGCAAGCCATGCATTAAGTATAAGAACTAATACAATCCAAATAATGAGAGCCGTATTATAATCAAAAAACCTATCCAAGCTTATGGGAAAATAACAACCTATTATTATAGTAATGTACATTATAATTACAGCTAATATGCTGGGTAATATATAAGAAAAATTTTTTTTATATATGAGATAACCCAAACATATTGCTATTACTGCCTGAGACCAAACAGGTATAACAGCTATTGGAAAATCAATAAATAAAAGAGCCACAATTAAAGAAAATATAGCAATAAGCACTAATAATTCAAAAAATATTATCAAAAGAAATAAGATTCTTACTCTTTTACTTATAACATCTGCTGCAATATCACCTATAGACCTGCCCTCACTTCTAAGAGATATTACAAGTGAACCAAAATCATGAACTGCTCCCATAAATATAGAACCAAAAAATATCCATAAAACAGCAGGCAACCATCCCCATATTATACCGATTGCAGGGCCTACTATTGGCCCAAGACCAGCAATTGATGTAAAATGATGACCAAATAATATATGTTTATTAGTAGGGACAAAATCGTGATTATCCCTAAATTCCACGCTGGGGCAAATTCTTTGTGAGTCAATTTTAAATATCCTTTTGGCAAGAAACTTACCATAGGTATTATATGCGATCAAATAGCCCAATATCATTAATAAAATTAACATAAGAGAATTCATGGTCTAATCCTTGAGCTATGACCTTGAAATTGTAATTCATAAAGGAATCTAAATCGTCCCTTTCTGGAGATAAGTTCAGGCCATGTTCCTGACTCAACAATCCTACCATCTTCTAATACATATATACGGTCTGCCTTTATCACTGTATTTAACCTGTGGGCAGCAATAAGGATAGTACATCTTCCTATAAGATTATCTATGGTTTTTTGGATAAACTGCTCACTCTCGGCATCTAATGCAGAAGCTGCCTCATCAAGGATTAGGATACTGGGATTTATCAACAATGCCCTGGATATAGCTATTCTTTGTTTTTGTCCTCCGGAAAGCCTATCTCCTTTGTCACCTATTATAGTATCATATGACAAAGGCTGTTTTATGATGAATTCGTGGGCATGAGCTGCCTTTGCCGCTTCTATAATATTTTTCATATTTTTATCTGGAGCGCCATATTTGATATTATTTTCAATAGTATCATGAAACAGTACTATATCCTGACTAACAATACCTATTTGACGCCTTAAAGATTCAAGGGTTACATCCCTTATATCATATCCATCAATAATAATACTTCCGGAAGTAACATCATAAAAACGCGGGATAAGCTCAAGTAGGGTGCTTTTTCCAGAACCAGTTGATCCAACAAACGCTACCATCTCGCCAGCATTTACTCTAAAAGAAATATTTTTTAATACAGGTTTATTAGGATCATATCCAAAACTAACATTTTTAAATTCAATATACTCTTTATGTCTAGGAAGAAGTTTTGCCAAAGGCTTTTCTTTTATATCAGGCTCTGTTCCAAGAATCTCAAAAACCCTTTGCGTTGCCCCATGAAGGGTTTTTATGTCGTTATTTATCTTGGTCAATTTTTTTATAGGTTGATATATCTTAGAATATGCATATAGCATGGAAATAAGCTCTCCAAGAGTATGATGAAAATGGAGTCTTCCTATAATAAGAATTCCTGGTATAACTAAAAAAACTGTGACATCCATCATTGGTCCAAGGCCTAAGTGCCATTTTCTCCATCTTATTACTCTCTTATATACCTCTTCCGCAAGACTTTCAAATCGATCTGCCTCATGACCCCCTCTAAAAAAACCATGCACAACCTTTAAACATTGCAAGAGCTCTTGATAAGCAGCAGTTACATTAGCCATTGCATCTTGCATTCTCTTAGCGTGTGTTTTTACTTTACTTCCAAATAATTTCACGAGCCCCACAATTATTGGAACAATCATAAACATCAAAAAGGTCATTTTATAATCCATAATCAATAAGTAAGTAAGGAATACACATATAGTAAGAGGATGCTGGATAACACCAATAAGAATATTCGCTATATTATTTTGCATAATACCTATATCTGAAGTTGCTCTACCAATCAGATCTCCTGCCTTTTTGTTGTGGTAATAACTCAATGGAAGAGAGGCAAATTTTTTAAAAAGATCTATTCTTAATGACTTAACCGCCCTATTCGAAAAAGCTACTGCAGCCATACCGCTCAAATATGAAAATATAGATTTAAGCATTACAGATATAGTAGCAATAGCTCCAAGAATAAAGAGTAATTTATTAGGAGAAGTATTTCTTATAAGAACTATGTGAGTTTTATGCCATGAATGCCATGAATCAAAAACTATCCAAGTAATTTTCCAGGAAGCTGGTTCAGATCCTCTCTTCATACACTCGTCAATAAAGGGCTGAAGTAAATAAGCAGGGATTACCACAAATAAAGAGGCCAGCGCAGCAAAGATGATAGAATATATTATCATCCTTCTGTGAGGCCTTACATATGAGGCTATCTCTTTCCCAAGGATATATTCAAGCATACAAGATTATATAAAAGGGAGGCGATAAATAAACATGGCCGTGCATCCTCAATCGATCCATTGTCAAGAAACCACCTCTGACATAGGATAAGCGACAGCTCCTTCCATGGCACAGGCCTGCTTACTTACCGCTGCTTCCTTCCGGACCTGACGGGGTTCGTAAGAGACCTGTCGCATGGGGCTACTGCCACCTCCTAAATCAGAATGCGATCTCTTGCAATGGACCTCATGAGGCATTCGGCCCCGCATAAGCGGATTTCGGGTGCAGGGAACCGCTAACTCCCCGCCTAGCACGGCCAAGCAGATCATTCTATATCAACCCTCTTTTTTAAATCCTTGCCCACTTTAAAGAAAGGTAATTTTTTAGGCCTTACTTCTATCTGTTCCCCTGTCTTAGGATTTCTTCCTTTATATCCCCTATATTGCTTTACCTTAAAACTACAAAATCCTCTTATCTCTACCCTTTCAGAATTTACTAATGCCCTTTCTATTTCTCCAAAGAAAGTATTAACTACCTCTTCTGCCTTTGAAACAGGAAGATTTTGGGACTCTGCTAATAATTTTATAAGTTGCGATTTATTCATAATACCCTCTTTAAAAGCTTTCTTTTATAAAGTTATTGATATATTATTATTCCAATCTATAACAAGTCAAGCCAAATATATAAAAACCAGGAGGAGGTAATAATGGTTATATTAAACATTTATTATTCAGCTACTGGTAATACAGAAAAGATAGCAAAAGTTATTGAAAAAAGCGCAAAACAAATAGGACACGATATAGAAACATTAAAAATTCCTAAAACACAGGATAATCTGAACATAGATTTTCTGAAATATGATTTTGTATTTGTTGGTTCAGGAGTATATCAATGGCTTCCTGGTAAACCCCTGCAAGAACTTTTTACAAAATTGCTTAGACAATATTTTGAGAAGGGAGAAATCAAACCTTGTGCTCCAAGAAGAACCAATAAAAAAGCTGTGATATATTGTTCTTATGGAGGAACTCATACAGGTATAAATGAGGCTATTCCTGCAGTAAAATATATGGGACAATTATTGGATCATTTAGGATTTACCATAGTTGCTGAATGGTATTTCATTGGTGAATACAAGACCAATAAACTTGCTGAATTTTCATTAACAGGTAGATTAGGAAATATTGCAGGAAGACCTAATGAAAACGATTTAAAAGATGTCGCTGAAAAAGTAAAAGGCATATTAAAAATTTAAATTTACCCAGATTTGACTTTGTAAGGACAGTTTTTATTTCTACAGAGAATAAGTGTATGTCCATCTTTGTATCTCCTAATTCGAAGTACTTTTGTGCCACATTCAGGACATATTCCATCAACCGGCTCATCCCACATAGCAAATTTACATTTAGGATAATTGCTACATGCATAAAATTTCTTTCCTCTTTTAGTTAGCCTTTCCACTAATGTCCCATCACATCCTTCATTAGGACAATGAACCCCAGTATCTGCCAGTTTTTTTTCTTCCATCTTCTTTGTATTCTTACACTCGGGATAACCTGAACATGCAAGGAATAGACCGAATTTCCCTCTTTTTATTACCATAGGCCGCCCACAAATTTCACATATTTCATCAGTTTCCTCTTCTCTTCCCTCATCAATTACTATCTTTCCCTTTTCATCTCTACGAAAATTAGAAGTAAATTTACAATCTGGAAATTTGGAACACGCAAGGAATAGACCATTTCTTCCAGATTTAATAAATAATTTTGAACCACATTCAGGACACAATATTTCGGTTGGAATTTCACCTCTCATCTGTTTCTCTGCTTTTTTAAGTTCTTCTGAAAATCTCCTATAGAATTTTTTTATCACATCAACCCATCTTATTTTACCTTGTTCTATCTTATCCAAATAATTTTCCATCTTTGCAGTAAAACCTATATCCAATATATCAGGAAAGTTACCCATTAGAAGTTCTGTAACCAGAAAACCTAATTCCGTAGGTTTAAACCTTTTTTTTTCGTCTCTTATCACATATTCTCTATTATTGATTATCTCCAATATATTAGCATAAGTAGAAGGTCTACCAATTTCGTTTTTTTCTAAATCCTTTATCAAAGTAGCATCAGTGTATCGAGGTGGAGGCTGTGTAAAATGTTGAGATGGCTTAAACTCTAAAAGTTCCAATATCTGATTTTTTTTGATAATCGGAATATTACCCTTCTTTTCTTCTGGGTCATCTTCGTAAAGTATAGTAAACCCATCAAATAAGATTACAGAACCTGTTAGTCTAAAAATAGCATCCCCTGCTTTTATATCAACTTGAGTCTGCTCCATTATAGCAGGTGACATTTGACAAGCCAAGAATCTGTTCCATATAAGTTTATAAAGAGCCAATTGATCCTTTGTTAAGTATTTTGCTATCTTATCTGGCTCAAGTTCCACCATAGTAGGTCTTATAGCTTCATGTGCTTCCTGTGCTCCTTTCCTGCTTTTAAAACGATTAGGCTTTTGAGGCACATAATCTTTTCCAAACTTTTTATTAATAAAATCTCTTGCCATTAACAGGGCTTCATCAGAAATTCTAAAAGAATCGGTCCTCATATATGTTATTAAACCAGTCTGCCCCATTTCTCCTAATTCAATGCCTTCGTATAGGTTTTGAGCAATAAACATGGTCTTTTTTGCTGGAAACCCCAATTTTTTATAAGCCTCCTGTTGCATAAGACTTGTAGTAAATGGGGAAGGAGGATTTCTTTTCTTCTTTTTTTTGGAAATATTAATTACCTTAAATTGTTCCTTTTCTAATATGCTAATAATATCATTTACTTGACTTTCATTTTTAAGCTCTATTTTTTCATCTTTATATTTAAAAAGTTTTGCCTCGAACACATGCCCCTTTTTGTCTTTAAGAATAACAGATAATGTCCAATATTCTTCAGGTTCAAAAGAAAATATCTCCTTTTCTCTCTCACAAATCATTCTTAAAGCAACAGATTGAACTCTACCAGCACTAAGCCCTCGTCTTACTTTTCTCCATAAAAGAGGAGATATTTGATAGCCTACAAGCCTGTCTAAAATCCTCCTGGCTACTTGTGATTCGAATCTATCTTTATTAAGATCTTGAGGAGATGAAAGAGACTCTTTAACCGCCTTTTTGGTAATCTCGTTAAAAAGCACTCTATATATCTTTTTTTTGCTAACACTTTTATCTTTATTTAACTCTTCTGCTACATGCCACGCAATTGCCTCACCCTCTCTATCAGGATCAGGGCCAAGATATATTTCATCTACTTTTTTAGCAATCTTTCTCAATTCTTTTATTATTTTTTCTTTTCCTTTTATAATCACATATTCAGGAGTAAAACCATTATTTACATCAACTCCAAGCCTATCCTCAGGTAAATCTTTTACATGGCCAACAGTGGCCATAACTTGAAAATCAGTCCCCAAATATCTCCTAAGTGTCCTTGTCTTTGTAGGAGATTCTACTATAAGAAGTTTTTTTGACATTTTAACCTCGTATCTTTCTTATATACATCCTTCCAGGAAGCTGAACAACAGCTCCTTTTAACTCCATCTTTAGCAAACTACTTAATACCTCTGGAGCATCCATACCGGTATTTCTTATTATTTCGTCTATATGGACAGGATATTCACTAATATATTTATATATCAGTTGCTCTTTTGAATTTAGATCAAACGAAGCTGTTTTATTATTATCATGATGATGATCTTCTACCACATCTCGGATACCAAATTCTTCTAAAATATCTTGTACATCTTCTACAAGCTTTGCTCCTTGTTTTATCAAAAAATGAGTACCCCTACTTTTAATAGACTCTATGCTGCCAGGAATAGCAAAAACTTCCCTTCCTTGATTTAAAGCAAAAGATGCAGTTATAAGAGATCCACTCTTTTTTGTAGCTTCAATTACTAATACTCCCTTGCTAATACCACTTATTATTCTATTCCTTATTGGAAAATTTTTTGCTTCTGGATGCATTCCCAAAGGAAATTCTGTTATTATTGTGCCGTTTTTTTCTATACTCTCAAATATATTTTTATTATCTTTAGGATAGATAATATCAATACCTGTACCAAGAACAGCAATTGTATATCCTTTTGCTTTTAATGCTCCTTTATGAGCAAAGGAATCAATCCCACGTGCCATTCCACTTACTATACCAATACCAATCTTTGCAAGTTTATAAGAAAAATCCTCTGCCACTCTTAAACCATAAGAACTCGCATTTCTTGATCCCACAATGCTTATAAAAAATTGATCCTTTGGCAAAGGCTTTCCTTTTGCATATAAAATCATAGGAGGATAATCTATTTCTTTTAAAAGAGGAGGATATTCTTCATCATTGAAAGTTATAAGTCTTGCACCAAAAACTTGCAATTTCCTTACTTCTTTATCAGGATCAAGCAAAAATTCCTTTTTTATTATCCTATAAGCAAGCTCTTTTCTTATGCCTGTATCTAAAAGTTCATCAATATTGGCATTAAACACCTTTTTTGGAGAACCAAATCTATTAATTAAAGACAAAAACACATTATTCCCTACACCTTTTATCATTTTAAGACAAAGCCAAAAGTATTTCTCATTTGATAATAAGAAACCTGACATATCTTTCATCAATATCTTGAATTTCTATATTCTTATATTCATCACAAAATTCATCCCATAAAGAGGATAAAATTTTTTCAATGTCATATTCAAGCATATATGCACCTATTTCTTTTAGAAATATACCTTTAAACCCCTCCATCTTATATGGGAAAGCAGTGTCCTTACTTCGAAGTATTCTGAAAAATTCTTTCACCTGATCCATTGTTAATGCATGAAATCCAGGTTTCAAACCTAACAGCTTTCTTGCCCAAAAGGTAAATAAAAATGGATGAAAAGTAATTGTAGGGTCTGTTATAAGAGTTTTTTCAATAGGATGCAAATCAGTGATATTCTCAAAAAGTTTATCTAATAATTGTAGGTTAAAAAATATATTTTCACAGTACCTGAGTTCTGAAAGACTTTCAAAGAAACGATATTCTTCTCCCTGTTCAATTCCTACATAGTACATAGGTCTTTTTTTTAAAAGCCCTTTTATAATATTACCCCACTCCTCTCCCCAAAAGTCAGGAGATAACCCTTGTTTTTTAAACCAACTTTTTTTTAACCATTTTTCTACTTCCCATCGCAACTTTAATGTGAGACCAAAACCAACTCTAAATATAGAAACAAAAGAATTATGTTTTACAAGTTCTATAGCTTTGTGAACATTATTATTACAAACATCTTCAATAGCTATGTTTAGATATCCAGCCGCTTTTTTACATACCTTTATAATATCCTCAAAATCTGATATAAACAGAGCATCAGCAGATATTAGTTGATTACAAAGACCAACAAATTCAAGTCTAATTCTATCCATTAATATATTATCTTTGATACTGTGTATCATCAAATGAAAGATCCCTTTTGTCTGAAGTTGATGAATAGGAAAAACAGGTATTATTTCCCTTATCTCATTATCTACCACTATTATATCTGAATATTTATTATTTACAGACTGAATTAATTTTTCAGGATTAATAGGTGAGTATATAGATATGGCTTCTTCAAAAGGAAGAAAACCATATTCTGCAATCCTTACACTTCTAAGCCTGTACAATTCCTCCTCTGTAGATGCTGGAAGGATTGCTCTTGAGGTCATAAGAAGTGCCTGATATTTCAAAAAATTTTTTCCAGCTATAATCTTCAAAAGATCTTCCACTACATCTCTTAAGGAGTCATCTTTTATACGCATATAAAATGTATTATCCAGAGTGAAATAATCTTCTGAAAGCTCATAAACATTATCATCTGTAACAACCACTACCTCCAAAGTCCTGTAAAAAAAATAGTATGTAAACATCTCCATATCATCTGTTATAAGCCAATTTGCAAGTTTTTCCGCATCTGCTTCCATAAATCTTCTGAGCCAAATAGCCGCTCTATTCACATCAAATCTATCTCGATTCCATATTTCCATATCAAGAATATATTGCCACTGTTCTTTTGAAGCTAATTCTAAAATGGGGATAAAATCTTCTTCACCTATCTTTTTTAATAGCCAATAGAGATCTAAGGTTGTAAACTCCTGCACTATCTGTTTCGCATTTTTCTGTTCAAGTATAAAATTAACTATCCTTTCTGGAGAAAGAGAAAATAATCTTTCAAAAAAAAGCTCTCTTTTTCTTTCTAATATGGTTTGCCCTTTTCTTTTTAACTGGATAACTTTTTCAGTTTCTTTTTGCATATAAATCACCTGCTTTGAGCAATAGCTTTATTTAGCTCTTCAAAACCCGTATAAAAAACAGAAGGACTTGTTTTATGGTCTGGCAGTAAAACTATTGCTCTTTTTAATTTTATCATTTTTGATACTTTGCTTTCAGGATCATCTAAATCACCAAATATAATGGCATCAGTAGGACAAATATCCACACAAAATGGATTAAGACCTTTTTCTATTCTTTCAAAACAAAAATCACATTTCACAGGTTTTCCTATATCCAAGTCCATTTGCATTGCTTTGTAAGGACATACTTCAATACACTCTCCACATCCTATACATTTGTCTGTGTTTATAATTACTATACCATTTTTTCTCAATATGGCCTCTTCAGAACATGCATTAATACATGGGGCATCTTCACATTGCATACAAAAAACAGGAAAAATCCATCTTAATACATCAGGATATTTTCCCTCTATTTTATCTATTATCCTGATTCTATCTCCATTATCTTCATGCCAATTATTACATCCTACAATACATGCATAACAACCTATGCACCTTGCTACGTCTATATATATGCTATATTTTGCCATATTTATTATTCCTCCCTTATAGAACTTACTTCTTCGGGTGGCATAGTCTTTTTTATCTTTACCATTGTATTTTTAGTTATATCTCCTGTAATCTTTTCCCTATGTTCCCAATTATAAAGAATATTCACATTGACTCCCTCATTCAAACAAGGAAATTCAGGTAATCTTAAATCTCTGCATCCTTCCCACCAACCATGTTGCCCCATTATAGTATCTTTTCTTATGCCTTCAAAAAGCCAAGCAACAGCTTTCATTTTACCAAAAGGAGATTCTACCTCAATCCAATCCCCATCTTTTATATCATATTTATCTGCTGTCTCTGGATTGATTTTTATATAAGGATATTTTCTAAGCTTTCTTAACCATATAACACTTCTCATCC
>Ga0256914_1003651_pt1 | contig 12008 bp, 14 predicted proteins | sample HulkmetaG_FD_191571 | JGI IMG/M metagenome (GOLD analysis project Ga0256914, IMG submission 191571) | Hydrothermal chimney microbial communities from Main Endeavour vent field at the Juan de Fuca Ridge, Pacific Ocean - Hulk | ecosystem: Environmental > Aquatic > Marine > Hydrothermal vents ...
CTGATATCCTTCTACTAAAGAATATCTTCTACCAAATCTTGCATGAAATTCCTCTTGAACTTCTGCAATGACTTTTAGGGCATTGTCCATGGCTACCTTTTGTTGGTATCTCATTTCCGTAAACTCATTTGGTAGCGTTACATTGCATAGGAACATAGGGTTGGCTGGGTCTAATCGAGCATTTAGAGGTGTATATTGGCCTATGAATTGATCTACCTCATTTTGGTCTGGAACATCTACCTTTTGCATTGAGTGTGAGAGAAAGAATCCGTCTAAGCAGACCATAGCCGGTAGTAAGACATCTTTGTGCTCTGCTATCTTGTAAGCCATGATTTGGATATCTAAGACTTCTTGGACATTCTCAGAATAGAATTGCATCCATCCCATATCTCTTTGAGCCATAGCGTCTCCATGGTCACACCACAGTGTCCATGGTCCTGCTATACCTCTATTGACTACGGCCATCACAAGAGGGACTCTATTTCCTGAAGTCATTCCGAGTACTTCATGCATTAGAGCTAATCCGTTTGATGCAGTGGCAGTGCCAGCTCTGGCACCTGTGAGTTCGGCAGCTGTTGCCGCTGATAGGGCTGTATGCTCAGATTCAACGGGGAGGTACTCTGCTTTTAGCTCACCTTTGGCTACCATCTCAGAAAGTATCTCTGAGATGGGGCTTTGAGGAGTAATAGGATAGGCTGCTATTACCTCGACCCTTGCCAGTTTCATGGCTTCGGCTACTGCTGCGTTTCCATCTAACATCTTGAATACCATTTACACAGCACCTCCTTCGGGGACCATTTTGATACAGCCTTGAGGACACTCATTGGCACATATTCCACATCCTTTACAGTAGGTTAAATCTATTATTATACATTCTTTTTGGTTGCGGTTGATGGTGATTACTTCTCCGGGACAGAACATTTCACATATCCCACACTTAATACACTCTGAGTAGTTTATAACAGGTCTTTCCAACCTCCATGTCCCTGTTTTCTCGCTGTCGAAGATTGTGGCAACCGGACCGTATATTCTATGCCTTGTTGGTTTGTCTGTATGCCTCTTCTGCAGCTTTTGCATTTACCTCACCTGCCTTGCCTTTGAATTTGTCTTTTATAGCCGCCTTTATTGATTCGATTGTGACGATTTTGGTAGCAGCAAGAGTACCCAGCATAGAAGTGTTTGGTATGCCTTTACCAGTGTTTTCGATGGCGATTCTGGTGCCGTTTGCGTAGTATATACTGCCGAAGCCGTACTTTTTGTATGATTTGAGGATATCGGGATCATCGGTATTGAGGATAAGTATGGTATCTTTGCTTATCCCTTCAGTAATGTCTATGTTTCTTTGGATTACTCGGTGATCTATCACGACAACTATGTCTGGGTTGTACACGAAGGAGTTTAGCAGTACAGGATTAGTATCTGTGATAACGCTTGTTGTAACAGGTGCTCCTCTTCTTTCGTAACCGTATGAGGGAACGGTAATAGCGTATTTGCCTTCGTACAGTGAGATTGCGGTAGCAAACAGTTTAGCAGCTGTTACCACCCCTTGTCCTCCTAATCCGTAGAACTTTAGTCTCAGCATGATTCGATTCATCTCCTTATCTTCTGAACTTTAGGTTCTTTGTGGACTGGTTTGTGGTTGTTTGCTTTTCTATAGCGTGATGCTTGAGGAGATTTGGTGAGCGATTGTTGTTACTTCTTTGATGTGTTCCTTCTTGCGTTTTTTTAGTCTTGTTGCAGGGCCGGAAATACTGATAGCAGCAATAACATCTCCTTTGTGATCTTTTATAGGTGCACTGATACACATTAATCCTTCTTCTGTTTCTTCGTTGTCAATGCTATAACCCTGCCTTTTAATGGTTTTGATTTCCTCTTTTAGTTTTTCTGCATTAGTGATTGTGGCTGGTGTGAATCTCTTTAACTCTGTTTCCTTTAAATATCTTTCCAGTTCTTCTTCGGAGATACCAGATAGTAATACCTTGCCAGTGGCACTGCAATAAGCGGGTAGTCTTACTCCGACAGCAGAACTCATCTGTATCGTTTTTGGGCTTTCGATCTTTTCTATGAATGTTGACATGTTGTCGTACAGTACGGCAAGGTGTGCAGTTTCTCCAGTTTTTTCCATTAGTTTCTTCAGGTAGGGGCGTACCTCTTGAATTAGGTTTGAACTCTTTCTCATTGCAGCACTGAGAGTTAATATCTTGTAGCCGAGCCTGTAGCGGTGAGTATCTTCGTTTTTTACAAGGTAACCTCGTACCCACAGTGTATAGGCAATCCTGTAAGTACTGCTCTTTGATAGTTTTAACTTTTCTGCTATTTCCGGGACGCTTAGTTCATGATTGCCTTCTTCGAAGCACTCCAAGAGAGCCAGTGCGTTGTCCACTGAATTGAGCACATACTCCCTATTAATCTCTTGTTTTGTTTCTTTTTTCATCTGCTTCACCTTAATTCTATATGTGAAATTTCAATTCTCTATATAAATTATAAGACTTGATGGGATTGCTGTCAAGGGTGTGTAGGGCAATTGAGGTTCTTAGGACAGGTAAATTTCTACCTTGACAATCATGTCTCGTCGTGGTAAATTATCACCTGATACTATTAGTAGGTGGTAATAAATTGTAGGAGGGTTTGTTGTGGCATATAGTCGTGTCAGGCGTAAGGAGAGCGCATTAAAGAGGTTACTTGATGAAAACCCTCTGTATACGGATAGGGACTTGGCGGAAGAGTTGGGGGTTAGCGTAGCTACTGTGAGGTTGTATCGCTCTCGTCTTGGTATTCCAGAACTCAGACAGAGACTTAAAGACCTTGCGTCTGCGGCACATAAGAGGCTTAAGTCTCTGGAGGAGGAGGAGCTCATTGGTGAACTGGTAGATTTAGAGCCGAATGTCAGGGGGATCTCTATCCTTGAGACGACGCCGGAGATGGTGTTGAGCAAGAGCAATGTGGTAGGAGCAGAGTACATCTTTGCACAGGCAAATTCTCTTGCTATAGCGCTTATAGAGGCAGATGTGGTGGTGACTGGGTCTGCAAGGGTTAGATATAAGGGGACGGTCACGGGTGGTGAGAGGCTTATAGCGAAGGCAAGGGTAGCTAAGAAGAAGGGTAATAAGTATCTCGTTTCCGTCCACACGAGAGTTGGTAATAGGGAAGTGTTTGTTGGTAGGTTTATTGTTGTATCGTTGATGGCTTTTTCCAACGATGGAGGAGGCGAATACAATGCGAATAGCGGTTGATGCTATGGGGGGAGATTATGCTCCTTTTGAGGTTGTAAAGGGAGCTCTTTGGGCATCGGAGGAGCTTGGTGATGAGGTTGTGTTGGTGGGTGTCGAGGATAAAGTCAGGGAGATATTAGACAGCCTTGAAGGGGATAAAAAGTTTATAGATGTAGTGGATGCCAGAGATGTGGTTTCTATGGACGAAAAGCCAACGCAGGCGTTGAAAAGAGAGGACTCCTCTATTTCTAAGGGTCTTTCGATGCTGAAAAGAGGTGATGTGCAGGCATTTGTTTCTGCTGGTAATACCGGTGCTGTTTCAGCTACTGCACTGATGAAGATAGGTAGAATAAAGGGTGTCTTGAGGCCTGCTCTTGGTGTGTTGATGCCCACATTGAAGGGTAGGTCTCTGCTTATAGATGTTGGTGCCAATGTGGATTGCAAACCTGAGTATTTGGTTCAGTTTGCGATAATGGGGACTGTTTATATGGAGACAATCCTGCATAAGGAGAGACCCTCTGTAGGACTTCTTACCATAGGGTCGGAAGAAAAGAAAGGCAACAAGCTGGTCCTTGATACGTATCCGCTATTGAAGGAAGCACCTGTTAACTTTATAGGGAATATAGAGGGTGGAGATGTTCCGGCGGGTGCTGCGGATATAGTGGTATGTGATGGGTTTGTTGGCAATATTATGCTCAAGTTTATAGAGGGTGTTGCAGAAGGATTGTATAAATTGCTTCAGGAGGAAATATCCTATAGGTTCTGGCCGAAGATAGGCATGATATTTATGCTTCCAATGCTGAAAGACCTTTGGAAGGATTTTAACTATGAGGAGTATGGTGGAGTTCCTTTGTTGGGCATAAATGGAGTTGTAGTCATAGCGCATGGAAAGTCTAAGGCACTTGCTATAAGTAATGCTGTGAAGGTGGCAAAGTACTTCCATGAGCAGGGTGGAGTTGAGAAGATAGGTAGAAGACTTTCGGAAGGAGATGGTAATTGATGTTGACATTTCCGAGAAGAGTGGGAATAGTTGCAACAGGTTCTTATCTACCTGAAAAGGTGCTTACTAATGCTGACTTGGAGAAAATGGTGGATACCTCTGATGAGTGGATAACTACGCGTTCCGGGATAAAGGAGAGGAGGATTGCGTCTGAGAATGAAGTCTCTTCCACTATGTCTGCAGAAGCTGCGAGCAAGGCGCTCCAGATGGCTGGTATGAAACCCGATGATATAGATGCTATAATTGTGGGGACGAATTCACCAGATACCCTCTTTCCTGCTACAGCCTGTAGGGTACAGGCACTCCTTGGGATGAAGAAGCGTGCAGCAGCATTCGACTTACAGGCTGGCTGTACTGGTAGTGTTTATGCAATGGCAGTAGCTGCTCAAGCAATAGCTACTGGAATGTGGGATAATGTCCTCGTTATAGGGGTTGAGACACTGTCCAGAGTTATAAATTGGGAGGACAGGAATACCTGTGTGCTCTTTGGTGACGGTGCTGGTGCGGTGATTATGAAGCCAGTGGAGGAAGGTGGAATAATCACAGTTGATTTGAGAGCAGATGGTCATTTTGCGGATCTTATAGAGCTTCCTGCAGGGCTTGCTAAGATGCCTGCGTCTGAGGAGACACTCAGAAAGAAAAAGCACTTTGTCTTTATGAAAGGTAACGATGTGTTTAAGTTTACCTTGAAAGAGATCCCTCCATTTCTGAATGAGGTCATAAAGGGTGCCAATTTGGAGATAGATGATATAAACTGGTTTATATTTCACCAGGCAAACATTAGGATAATAGATAGTGTGGCTAAAAGGTTAAAGATAAAGGAGATGGACAGAGTTGTGGTGAATCTTGACAAGTATGGGAATACCTCTGCAGCTACTATACCGATTGCGCTTGACGAGATAGTGAGAGACCGAAGGGTTAAGAAGGGTGATAAGATACTTCTGGTAAGTTTTGGTTCTGGTATGACATATGGCGCAATAATATTTGAGTGGTAGGAGGTGAACTGTTTGAAACCTACGAGGGTTAATGAACTTCTTGGAATAAGGTACCCTATTCTTCAGGGGGGTATGGCATGGGTGGCAAAAGCGCAGCTGGCTGCTGCTGTGTCTAATGCTGGTGGACTTGGCATAGTTGGAGCTGGAAACATGCCACCCGAGATATTTGAGCAGGAGATAAGGAAGATAAAAGAACTTACTGACAAACCGTATGGTGCCAATATCATGTTACTCTCCCCATTTGTGGACGACATAATAGAGATAGCTATGAGGGAGAGGGTACCTGTGATAACGACGGGTGCAGGTAGTCCACAAAAGGTCATAAGTCGTGCTAAGGAGATAGGGTCTAAGGTTATACCGGTTGTGGCATCTGTTTATCATGCAAAGAGGGTTGAGAGGCAGGGAGCAGATGCTGTGATCGCTGAAGGCACGGAGAGTGGGGGGCATATAGGTGAGTTGGGTACGATGGCTTTGTTGCCTCAGGTGGTTGATGCAGTGAGTATCCCTGTTATTGCTGCAGGTGGCATAGCAGACGGAAGGGGTGTTGCTGCTGCATTTGCCCTCGGAGCGGAGGGAATACAGATGGGAACACGATTTGTATGCTCTGTGGAGAGCCCTGCCCACGAGAGGTACAAGGAGGCTATAATCAAGGCTGGAGATAGAGACGCAGTTGTTACTGCAAGGGCTACTGGCCATCCTGTGAGGGCTTTAAGGAACAGGCTTTCGAGAGAATTCGAGAAGCTGGAGAAGAGGTGTGCACCTTTTGAGGAGTATGAAAAGCTTGGTACTGGTAGACTGCGTGCAGCTGTTGAGGATGGAGATGTTGAGTGGGGTTCTGTGATGGCGGGACAAATATCTGGTATGATTAAGGATATAAAGCCTGTTAAGGAGATTATCGAAGAGATCATGGCAGATGCAGAAAAGACTATAAAGAAGCTTTACAACCTGCTTTAGGGGGTTAAGGAGAATGGCAAGTAGGTTTGCGTTGGTTTTTCCCGGTCAAGGTTCTCAGTATGTTGGTATGGGGAAAGACATCTACGATAACTTTGATGTGGCAAAGAGGGTTTTCAGAGACGCAGATGATGCCCTTGGTTTCTCTATAACGGAGATGTGCTTTAATGGGCCTGAAGAGGAGCTCAAGAAAACGTATAATACCCAGCCGGCGCTATTGACGGTCAGTTACGCTGTGTATACCGTTTTGAGACAGGAGCTTGGTGCTGCTTTGAATCCTTTTGCACTAGCAGGACATAGTCTTGGTGAGTATACAGCGCTGGTAGTGGGGGGAGCTATATCATTTGAGGATGCGGTGAGGTTGGTGAGGAAGAGAGGGGAGTTTATGCAGGACGCTGTGCCCCTTGGTGAGGGAACGATGGCAGCCATTATGGGACTCCAAAGACAAAAAGTAGTTGAAATCTGTAATGAGGCATCTTCTTTTGGAGTTGTAGAACCTGTTAATTATAACTCACCTGTGCAGATAGTTATATCTGGACATGTGGGAGCGGTGGAAAAGGCAGTTGAGCTTGCCAAACAGGCAGGGGCAAAAAAGGCTGTTATGCTTCCCGTCTCTGCACCGTTTCATAGCTCTCTCATGAAACCAGCGGCAGAAAGACTTGCAGATGAAATAAGTAAGGTTAGCTTTAGCGATAGTAAAGTACCTGTTGTGTCTAATGTTACTGCGGATTATGTTACGGAGGCAGAGAAGATACGCTCCTTGCTCGTTCAACAGATGTATAAACCCGTTCTCTGGGAAGATAGTGTGTTGAGATTGATTAGAGATGGTGTAGATAGCTTTGCGGAGTTGGGTGCAGGTAAGGTCTTGAAGGGGCTCATTAAGAAGATAGACAGGAAGGTGGCAGTTGTGAATGTAGGCGATGTGGATACTATCAAATCTGCCCTTGATTTTTTTAGAGGAGGTCAGTAAAATGTCTCTATCTGGAAAAGTAGCCCTTGTTACTGGAGCCTCAAGAGGCATAGGAAGGGCAATTGCAGTTGAGCTTGCGAGAGCGGGGGCTTCTGTTGTGGTTAATTACAACAGAAGCAAGGAAAAGGCGGATGAGGTTGTAGCTGCGATCAGGGGTTTTGGAGGGAATGTAATTGCAGTTAAAGCGGATGTGGGGGATGAGGAAGAGGTTAGGATGATGTTTTCTAAGGTAGCTGATGAGTTTGGAGGAGTTGATATACTTGTGAATAATGCAGGTATTACCAAGGACAACATCTTTGTCAGAATGAAACCAGAAGAGTGGGATGTTGTTATGAGAACGAACCTGTACAGTGTTTTCTTGTGTACCAAAGAGGCTATACCTTATATGTTGAAAAAGCGGTGGGGTAGAGTGATAAACATGTCTTCTGTTGTTGCAGAGATGGGTAATGCTGGACAGACTAACTATGCGGCTACCAAGGCAGCTATTATAGGGTTTACCAAGTCACTTGCTAAGGAAGTCGGTAGTAGAAATATTACGGTTAATGCAGTTGCACCTGGTTTTATAGAGACAGATATGACAGATGTGCTGAACGATAAAGTGAAAGAGACATTTAAATCTATGATACCTCTCAGAAGGACGGGTAAACCAGAGGATGTCGCAAGAGTGGTTGTCTTTCTTGCGGGTGATGACGCTTCTTATATATCTGGGCAGGTTATTCATGTAGATGGTGGAATGAGCTAACTTATCGGGAGGAGGTGATAAAGGTGGCTGAAAATATGACAAGTGAGGAACTCATGGAAAAGCTGAAAAAGATAGTGGTTGATAGGTTAGGAGTAGATGAGGAGGAGATCAAACCGGAGGCATCTTTTGTAGATGACCTGGGTGCCGACTCGCTCGACATAGTGGAGCTGGTTATGGCACTGGAGGAGACATTTGATATCGAGATTCCCGATGAAGAGGCTGAAAAGTTGACCACTGTCGGAGCGGCTTACGAGTATGTTAAAGAAAAGTTGGGTATTGAGGATTAAGTAGGGGGCTTTTGCCCTCTACTCATCTTTAGTTAAGGGGTGGATGGCTCTTGGACAGAAGGGTTGTTGTTACAGGTATAGGAGTAGTATCACCGATAGGGATTGGTAAAGAGGAGTTCTGGCAGGCAGTAAAAGAGGGAAAGAATGGTATTGCGAGGATAGAGGCTTTTGACCCGAGTGATTACCCTTCTCAAATAGCTGGAGAAGTCAAGGGTTTTGACCCATCACAATATATACCTGATAAGAAAGAGGTTAAAAGGTTAGATAGGGTTATTCACTTTACTATGGCTGCTGGGATTATGGCAGTTGAAGATGCAGCTCTGGATATGGAAAAGATAGACCATGAGAGGTTTGGGGTTATAGTAGGTAGTGGGGAGGGTGGTATACACACGTCTTCGCAGCAGATAGAAGTTCTGTTAAAAAGAGGTCCAAAAAGGGTAAGCCCGTTTTTTATACCCATGATGATTATAAACATGTCTTCTGCTTATCTTGCGATTAAATATCAGGCTAAGGGACCGAATTATGCAGTGGTTTCTGCGTGTGCTACCAGCGGACACTCCATTGCAGATGCTTACGAGGTTATAAGAAGGGGAGACGCAGATATAATGATAACTGGTGGTTCTGAAGCGGCGGTCTCTCCTATAGGTGTTGCGGGATTTTCTGCAATGAAGGCACTCTCTGTTAGGAACGATGAGCCAGAAAAGGCGTCTCGTCCATTTGACAAGACAAGAGACGGTTTTGTTATAGGAGAAGGAGCTGGTATTCTTGTATTGGAAGAGCTTGAGCATGCGATAAATAGGGGAGCTCACATATATGCTGAGTTGGTTTCGTATGCTGCTACTTGTGATGCCTATCATATAGCTGCTCCTCTTCCTTCTGGTGAAGAGGCTGCAAGGGCTATGAGGTTGGCGATATCCCGTGCAGGGCTTACTGTGAATGATATAGACTACATAAATGCTCACGGCACATCTACGCCTTTGAATGATAAAATAGAGACACTTGCTATAAAGAATGTCTTTGGTGATAGGGCATACGAGATACCCATCAGTTCCACAAAATCCATGATAGGTCACCTCCTGGGTGCAGCTGCCTCAGTGGAGATAATTGCCTCTTTGCTTGCCTTTGAGGAGGGTGTAATACACCCAACCATCAACTATGAGGTTCCAGACCCAGAATGCGACTTGAACTATGTACCCAATAAGGCGTTAAGGAAGGATATTCGCACATTTATGAAAGATTCGTTTGGATTTGGGGGGCATAACATAGTATTTGTTTTCAAAAAGTATGAAGGATGAGGGTTTTAGGTTATACTTTTAAGGATGAATCCCTGCTGCAGAGAGCGTTGTTGCACTCTTCTGCAAGACAGGGAGAGAATAACGAAGTTTTAGAGTTTTTAGGAGATGCCCTCCTTGGATTTGTGGTTGCAGAAGAGCTCTTTAGGATGCATCCTGATTGGAATGAAGGTATGCTCTCCCGTGCGAGGGCATACCTTGTTAAAGAAGAATCACTTGGGAATGTTGCAAAGAAACAGGGTCTTGGGGAGTACCTCATGGTTGGCAAAGAGGGTGAGAGGGACGGGTACAGAGAAAATATATCTATACTTGCGGATACACTTGAAGCGGTGTTAGCAGCCATATATCTGGATGGCGGTATGAGGCCTGTCAGGGCTATTATAAAGAGATTACTGCTTAAGGATCTTGATGAGGATGAGATATACGATGATAGGAGTAGATTGCAGGAGATAGTGCAATCCAGATTTAAGGAGATTCCGAAGTATAGAGTAATCTCTGAGAAAGGTCCCCCTCATAGGAGAACGTTTAAGGTGGTTGTGGAGATTGGGGGTAAGGTGGTTGGAGAGGGTGAAGGTAGAAGCAAGAAGCTGGCATCTCAGCGTGCGGCTGGGGTTGCAATGAAGTGGTTGAAGGAGAATGAGGGTATTTAGAGAGAAGGTCATTCCTGTTTTTATCCCGTTTATGGGATGTCCTCACAGGTGTGTCTTTTGCAATCAGAGGAAAATTACTGGATATAAAGGGGAAGTTGACATTCAGTCTATTAGCTCTCACATTTCACAAAGCCTTTCCACTCTGCCTCAAGATGTGCAGAGGGTGGAGATTGCCTTTTATGGGGGGAGCTTCTCTTGTTTGCCACGAGTACTCCAAGAACGGCTGTTGGCGGTTGCTCATAGGTATGTAGAGTTGCGAGGTTTGTGGGGGATAAGGCTTTCGACGAGGCCAGACTGTCTGTCAGTGGGAGAGATAGAGTTTCTTAAGAATAGCGGTGTGAAAACTGTTGAAATAGGGGTGCAGTCTCTTGATGATAATGTTCTGTTAAAGAGTAAGCGGGGTCATACGGCAGCAGACGCTGTAGAAGCTGCTGGGAGGGTAAAGAGTGCTGGTTTGACACTTGGTTTGCAGATAATGTTAGGACTTCCCGGTGATACGGGAGAGGAATTTTACCATACGGTAAACCTGATCGTAAGTGAGATTAAACCTGAATTTGTTAGAATATATCCCTGCTTGGTAGTCAAAGACTCGGAACTTGCAGATATGTATTTAGATGGAAGGTATAACCCACTTACGCTTGGGGAAGCTGTTGACCTTGCCAAGTACGCTTATAAGAGGTTTAGAGAAGCTGGTATAGGAGTTGTTAGGATAGGTTTGCAGGATATTCCCACGATGAGGTGGGGTATAGAGATACTGTCGGGTCCGTATCACCCTGCCTTTGGTGAACTGGTGAAATCTGCTGTCTTTTACGACGAGTTAGTGGATAGATTTGAAGGGATTACCTCTGGGGAGGTTTCCATCGTTGTAAATCCGAGAGACGAGAGTATTTTTAGGGGCCAGCACAACTTGAACCTTTTGAAGCTAAGGGATAGGTATCCAGAGATTAAGGTAAACATCGTCAAAAGTGAGGAAGTAGAAAGAGGAAAATTCATAATCCATTATAAAAAAGTGGCATAATTGGGTATTGATTTTCCTGTAGTGTTCGTGTATAGTATAAGAGGTGTCTTCTATCTTGTTGTACTTAATTACATCCCTTTGTAAGGAGGAGGTTTTAAAGCATGGAAATTTTGAGGGTGTCGGCGCAATCCAAGCCAAAATCAGTTGCAGGAGCTTTGGCTGCTGTACTGAGGGAGAGGAATGAAGCAGAGGTTCAAGCAGTAGGTGCTGGTGCAGTTAATCAGGCTGTGAAGGCAATTGCAATAGCAAGGGGTTTTGTTGCTCCCAACGGTATTGACCTCGTTTGTGTTCCCGCTTTTGCCAAGATTGAGATTGATGGGGAGGAGAGAACGGCTATCAAGTTTATAGTGGGTTCAAGATAGAAACACTTTGAGTTAATAAGGACTTGTCTTTTTCAATTGTATATTTGCACGTCGGGCATGCACGGGAAACCAGTGAGAATCTGGTGCGGCCCCGCCACTGTGATGGGTGACGAAATGCTCACATGAAGCCACTGGAGGTTTTGCCTCTGGGAAGGCAGAGCAAAGTAGGATGACCCCTCAGCCAGGAGACCGATGCCTTCGGAAGTGTGGATTACATGCCCTTACGCGGGTAAGGGGTGTAAAAAGTTTTTTCCTGGGGGGGATTAAAGTGATAAGAAAAGTTGCTATAGCGTTGCTATTACTGTTGGTATTTATAGGAGGTGCTTACGGTTATGTACTTAACCCGACTGTTGTCACTGCGAGTAGGTTGGCTGAGAAGTGGCTTAACTCTCCTGCTTCGGTGGAAGTTGTCACTGGTGATGAGTTAAGATCTATGGGGGCAGTTACGCTCGCTGATGCGCTGAGGTTTGTTGTTGGATTGGAATATGGGGCAAATGGTCCTGTTGGTATGGATAATTGGCTTACCATA
>Ga0256914_1003652_pt1 | contig 12007 bp, 7 predicted proteins | sample HulkmetaG_FD_191571 | JGI IMG/M metagenome (GOLD analysis project Ga0256914, IMG submission 191571) | Hydrothermal chimney microbial communities from Main Endeavour vent field at the Juan de Fuca Ridge, Pacific Ocean - Hulk | ecosystem: Environmental > Aquatic > Marine > Hydrothermal vents ...
CCTGAAGAGCCTTGAGTTCGGATTGAAGAGGTTCGGATGAAAGCGTATCTCGTCTAATCCAGCGTCGTAGAGCTTCTCAAGGTTCTTCTTGGTAGCCAAAGCTCCTGTGGTGTAGAGGTGGACGTGAAAGTCCCGGCCAAAGGCCTCCTTGAGGACACGGATGTACTCTGCCGTTCTCTCAAGCCTCGCCAGAGGGTCGCCGCCAGTGACGCCTGCTCCCTTAGCCTTTTGAATCCAAGCTTCTTCACGGATATCGTCCAAGCTTTTGACCGGTCTCTCGTTGGCGTAGACAACATCTTCTCTCCTCCAGGGGCTAAGGGGGCAGTAGAAGCAGTCGCGTGGGCAAACTCCGGTTGTGAAAAGGACGAGCTTCTCACCCCTAACGCAGAGCTGGCAACCTTTGGGAAGTTTTCCCACGAGGTATGAAAAGTAAGGTGTCTCCCTCATTGTCACCTGAGATTGTTGGGGATAGGACTTAAAAAGATTGGTTTCCCAGATATGTGCATGAAGGAAAGACCTAAAACTCTCCCTCCAACCATGAGAGATAAACATCGCTATATAGCTTTTCAGGTAATCGGGGAAAGGCCCTTCAAGAAGGAAGAAGTAAGAAAGGCTGTGTGGGATACCTGTCTTTCAGCCCTCGGAACTCTTGGTTCGGCAAGGGCAAAGCCGTGGTTGATAAAATTTGATGAAAAAAGTCAGACTGGAATCATCAGGGTTGACAGGAAGCATGTTGAGGAAGTGCAATTTGCGCTGACACTAATCGTCGAAATAAACGGATCATATGCGATTTTCAGAACTTTTGGTGTTTCTGGAACAATAAAAAGATTGAAAATGAAGTTTCTTAAGAAATTCGGCTGGCGTTAGCGGATGAAGGATATGGCTTTATCTGCGTTATCTCTATAGACCTTCACATACCTTTTGCAAGCTGACTCCCATGTGAATTCTTTGACTCTTGCCTTTCCATTCGCTCTTAATCTGCTCAGGGTTTCATCATCAAGTTCCTTTGCCCTTATCATTGCCCTGGCTAGGGCAAATGAATCTCTTGGAGGAACGAGGATTCCAGTGGCGTTCTCAGGATCAGTGTCTATGTCGATTATAGTGTCCTTTATGCCTCCGACAGCTGAACCAATTGGTACAGCACCGAGGCACATCGCTTCAAGCTGAACGAGTCCAAAAGGTTCAAAGTATGAAGGAATCACGACGAAATCTACAGAGCCGTAAAGCTCTCTGGCCTCTTCCCTCTTGAGAAGTCTCGTCACAGCCTTAAAGTTGGGGAAGCGGTTTTCCATTGCATGTGCCCATCTTTCGAGTCCGGGATCGCCCTTGCCTATCACTATAAAGCGCATTTCATTGAACGCGGGATCTTTAGAGAGCAGCTCTATTGCATGAAAGAGCGTATCAACGCCCTTCTGAGCTTTGTCAAAGCGCCCTATGAACATGAATGCCTTTCCATCGCTCATGCCAAATTTTTCAAGGATTTTCTTTCTGCGCTCCTTTCTGTCCCCACTTAGAAATGTCTCGTTCCAGAAGGAGCAGTCTATGCCATTGAAGACATGGGTTACTTTGCCTTCAAACATTCCAAAGAATCCCCACTCCTCCCACATATAACTCCTGCTGACGGTTGTTACTGCATCTGCTATGTATGCGAGTGTGTGCTCGGGGTCAATGTCTGGATAGGGGGCCAGCTCCCCAACATGAGCATCATGGAAGAAATGGCCGGGTATCTTGGCCTTGTTGAGCCTGTGTATTGTTGCAGTTAGGGGGATGTGGAAGTACTTTTTGATGAGGGCCGCTGCAAAAACCGTGTGCCAGTCATGAGCATGCACAGCCTTGGGCTTTTCTTCGTTCTTCAGAAGCTCATTGAGCAGGCCTGCACTTGCCTTTCCAAAATGAACAGTCTTTTGGAGCAAGCCTTCCCATCCCGGACCATAGACATCGGAATTATCAAGGAGAACATCACTTAGGGCAAATACTCTAACACCGTTCTGGTTCCGTTCATAGGCTTTAACCTCGAATTCCCCTCCAAACGCTGAGATTCTGAATGTTGCTACCTGTTTTCCTTCAATGCGGCCGTGTGAAGGGGTGAAGACAAGAACTTCATGTCCCAGTTTTGCCAGTCCTTCCGCTATGCTTGTAACTGCCTCTGCCAGCCCACCTACTTTTACGGGTAGGTATTCAAATGCAAGCAGTAGCACCTTCATCTTAACCACCTACTCAAGGAGTATGAACTTTTCGCCTTCTATATCTTCAAAGTAGCTTCCAAGCCCGCCAACCTTCCATTCCCGTCCGGGTTTGTCTCGGACTGTTATGCTTGCGGTCAGGGGCGTGTATTCATATTCGACTATCTGGCCTTCGAGGTTTATAGGCTCTTTACTCTCAACGAGTCTGCCTACAATTTCGACCTTCTTCGGAAGAGAGGTGTGCTTGAGGACAGTTATGAGTGTCCTTATATTGACCAGACTTAACGGCTTTCCAATTTTTTCATATTCTATCGGCTTAACAACTTTGCTGTTGTCTAAGTAAATTGTGTAGAACCAGTGCATGTAGTTCTGGATTATCTTTGGACTCTTGGCCCAGAATGAATAGAACTTCTCTTTCCGTTTATCCCGGGGCAATGCTCCAAAGAATAGGGCATAATCCATATCACCTATTATCCAGCTGGCCATAAGCCATGGAGCTCCTCCACTTTTAGCTAGGATCACGTTATCTTTCTTGAGCCATTCAGGGACTTCATCGAAGTTGCTTATAATCACAAATACAATATCCTTTCGTTTCTTTATCTCTTCTCTGAGAAGCCAAAGGAATTCAAAGGGTGTGTTAATTAGCACTTCATATTTTGCTGTTCGTATGATATATTCTGCCCTTTCGAGTGTGTTTTCAAAGCCATGTATCGTCCAGATTTCCGGCAGTTCTTCACCGTGTACTGAACGATATAATTCAAGAAAGGCTCCCTTTAATGAATCGATGTCCTTTATAAACTCCTCCTTAAGTTTTTCGAGTACAACCTCAGGGTTAACCGGTTTATAGAGTCTTGGAGTGCCATGCATCACATCAACAAACCCCTTTCTGTGGAGGGAACTCAGGACATCATAGACCCTTGTGTGCGGAATGCCACTTTCCTTTGTTACATCTGTTGCCTTACAGGGGCCAAGCTTTAGAAGGGTTATATATGCCAAACTTTCATACTTGGTTAGCCCGAGCTTCTGCAATTTTTCAATAATCTCTTCCTCGTTCATATTCACGCCTCCAAAGATTTTAATATTCACTTGCACCAGTTTAAACATCGGCAGTGATACTGAAATAGGGTGGTGATTAATATGTATAAAACTTTCGCATTCAGGAATGATGATATCTTAGGGAAGGTGGCCTTCGTTGAATTTTCAATCCCGCAGGAGGGAGATTATGCCTATCTCCTTGGAAACTTCAATGCTTTCAATGAGGGCAGTTTTAGAATGAAGACGAAGAGCGATAGATGGAGCATAAAGGTTGAGTTGCCTGAAGGAATGTGGTATTATGCCTTTTCGATTGGAGGAACCAAAACTCCTGATCCTGAGAATCCCGAAAAGGCGTTTTACAGAAGGCTTTCTTACAAGATGGAAGATGAAGTAAGTATTGCAAGGATTTTCTCCGGTGAAGAATTCTATCACCACCCCTCTCTTACGTATCTTTACTCCTTTGGCGATAAGACCTATGTGCGCTTCAGAGTATTAAAAGGAAAAGCACAGAGAGTATATCTCATATCCGGGGATAAAATGGAAATGAGGAAAAAAGCCAGTGATGATCTCTTTGATTATTTTGAAGTGACTCTGCCCATGAGGGAGGAATTAGAGTATCACTTTGAGATACATACCCAAGAGGGAGTTGTGGAGTATGGAGATTTTAGGGCATGTCCCAAAGAGTATTCCTTCCCAAAATGGATACTTAACAGGGTTTTCTACCAGATAATGCCCGATCGCTTTGCAGGGGAGGGGAAGAGAGGTAATCTCCGGGAAATCCTGCAGAAACTTGGCCATATTATGGGACTTGGTGTAAATGCCCTCTATCTAACTCCAATCTTTGAATCCACAACATATCACGGTTATGATATCACAGATTATTATCATGTGAGCCACAGGTTGGGGGGAGATGAAGCTTTTAATAGGCTTGTGAAAGAGCTGAAAAAAAGTGACATCAGGTTAATTCTCGATGGGGTTTTCCATCACACAAGCTTCTTCCATCCCTATTTTCAGGATGTTGTTAGAAATGGCAGGAAGAGCAGATACAGGGATTTTTATCGTATTACTCGTTTTCCTGTGATATCTGGGGAATTCCTGAAGGTTCTCGACTCTGAGGAGTCGGAAAAGGATAAATCAAAAAAACTCAAAAAACTTGGTTGGAACTATGAGAGCTTCTTCTCAGTCTGGTTGATGCCTCGCCTCAATCATAAGAATCCAGAGGTCAGGGAATTTATCATTGATGTTATGAATTACTGGCTTGATAGAGGTGCTGATGGATGGCGGCTTGATGTCGCTCATGGCGTTCCACCCGAGCTGTGGCTGGAAGTTAGGGAAAAAATGTCTAAGAATGTATATCTCCTTGGTGAAGTTATGGACGATGCCAGACTCTGGATCTTTGATAAATTTCATGGAACGATGAACTATCCCCTCTACGAAGCCTTCCTGAGATTCTTTGTTTACAGTGAAATGAATGCGGAGGAGTTCCTAAACTGGATTGAGCTCCTGAGTTCATATTATGGGCCTGCTGAGTTTCTTATGTATAACTTTCTGGACAATCACGATGTGGAGCGTTTTCTTGGACTTGTTAATGATAAGAGAAAGTACCTCTGTGCGCTTGCCTTTTTGATGACATACAAAGGTGTCCCCTCAATATACTATGGGGATGAGGTAGGTCTCGAGAACACGGATGGGTCTCCTATGGAGCGTTCAAGGGCTCCAATGATATGGAACCCTGTGGAGTGGGATCGTGAGATACTTGAAGTTACAAAAGCATTGATAGCGTTGCGGCGTAAGAGCAAGGCCCTTCAGATGGGAACATTTAAGCCATTGATTTTTAGAAATGGGTTGCTGGTTTATGAAAGGAGGTATGGGGATGAAAGGATTTTAGTTGCCATTAACTATTCAAATACCAAACAGCAGATTGAATTGACTCCAGATTACAAACCTTTGGTTGGTCATTTAGATAGTAATTATCTCAATTCTTGGTCATTTTGTATATTTCAACTCTCTCCTTAGAAGCCAACTTTGAACATGTGTCATAAACATGCACACAGAAGCGCAAGGTATATATATCACTGACGATGATACTAATACACCGAAGTCATGATAGGTGATAAGCAATGAAGAAGGGAATATTTACCCTGCTTTTAGTTGGAGTTTTGATTTTTGGTGTAGTGGCAAGTGGTTGTATAAGTGGGGGAGGTACAACAACCACTTCAAGTAGCCCGACAACAACTTCCTCGGTAACTACATCAAGCTCAGGTGGCACTTCAACTTCATCGACTTCTTCAACAAGCACTTCAAGCACACCAACCAAAACTACTACAAGCCAGAAGGTTGTGACTGTAGTAATCTGGCATGCCATGGGTCAAGAGGAGCTGAAAGTTTTCCAAGATCTGGCATCAGAGTTTGAGATTGAACACCCGAACATCCAGATTAAGTTCGAAAAGAAGGCTGACCTTGAGACATCACTCAAAGCTGCTATCCCAGCTGGCCAGGGTCCTGACCTCTTCATATGGGCACATGACTGGATTGGGAAGTTTGCCGAAGCGGGGATGCTTGAACCAATCGATAACTATGTGACCAAGGATATCCTCAGCAAGTTTAGTCCAATGGCCCAGAATGCCATCGAGTACAACGGACACTATTATGCGATGCCTTTTGCAGCTGAGACAGTTGCCATAATATACAACAAAGAGATGGTTAAAGAACCGCCGAAGACATTTGACGACATGAAGAAGATTATGGAAAAGTATTACAACCCCGATAAAGGTACCTATGGCTTAGCTACCCCAATGGATCCATACTTCCTCTCAGGATGGGTGCATGCATTTGGAGGTTACTACTTTGATGACAAAACAAAGAAGCCAGGTCTTGATCTTCCTGAAACCAAAGAAGGTTTTGAATTCTTTTTTAACGAAATATTCCCCTATGTAGCCCATACTCAGGATTACAACGCCCAAGTTAGCCTCTTCCTTGATGGTAAAGCCCCTATGATGATTAATGGACCATGGAGCATACCAAACGTTAAGGATAAAGGCATAAACTTTGGTGTTGTTCCTCTTCCTCCAATCACAGAGAATGGAAAGACCTACTACCCACACCCATATGGTGGTGTTAAGCTCATATACTTCGCTAAGGGTATAAAGAACAAGGAGGCTGCTTGGGAGTTCGTCAAGTGGCTCACAACAAACCCTGATGCTGCTAAAACGTTAGCCCTTGAGAACGGTTATATCCCGGTTCTTAAGGAAGTCCTTAACGATCCAGAAGTAAAATCTGATCCAGTTCTTTATGGGTTTGGACAAGCAGTTCAGGAAGCTATTCCAATGCCGAAGAGTCCGGAAATGGGAAGCGTTTGGGGACCTGTTGCGACGGCGATTACTGACATTATTGCAGGTAAAAAGACCATTGACCAAGCCTTGAAAGATGCTCAGAATGAGATTCTTCAAAGCTTGAAGGGTTGATCTGGAACTTTTCTTTTCTTCAATATTTTGATTGAGGGGGTGTAAAGATGCGTAAGAGAACCATGGCTGCTCTTGCTCTAATCCTACCCGGACTGGCAGCATTCTTGTTTTTCAACATATATCCTATACTCTACTCTATATACATAGCTTTCACAAATGCACAACTTGGGAATTTCCCAATACAGGCACCAGATGCCCCAAAGCTTCAGTTTGTGGGCTTAGAAAATTTCAAATGGGCCTTAGGTGATAGCGGTTTTAGAAATGCATTTTTATGGACGTGGATTTTTGTTGCTACGAGCGTGACGCTTAAAGTCGTTGTTGGTGTGTTTCTCAGTGTTTTGTATAATAATAAGTACGTGAAGGGGAAGTTCTTTTATAGAGCTTTATTGATAATTCCTTGGGCTCTTCCATTGCTATTCTCGGTTATGGTGTGGCGTTTTATGTTCGATCCTGTGGTGGGACCAATAAATATAATCCTCAAGGATATTGGTATAATGAACCCTCCCGACTGGACGGCCAGTGCCACGTGGGGCTTCGTGGCGCTGAACATTATTGAAGTATGGCTTGCGTATCCTTTCATGATGACTGTCATAACCTCGGCACTACAATCTGTACCTGATACCTTAATCGAGGCTGCAATTATAGATGGAGCAGGTTATTGGCAGAGACTCACAAAGGTTGTTATCCCAATAGTCAGCAAGCCCATAGCATTTGCCACAATACTGACCTCAGCGGCGAGCTTCCAGTACTTCCTCGTGCCGTTCATATATAATGGAGGTTTATTCCAAGATAGATTTCTCCTGCTATATGGTTATATGAAGGCTTTTGGTTCGGCTAGACCCCACTATGGCAAAGCTGCGGCTGTTCTGCTGATTGCCACAATAGTACTTGCTGCTTATATGCTGATTAGTATGAAAATTACAAAGCTTCAGAAGGGGGCAGAAGCATGAAGTTGAGAAAGGATGAACTTGGGAAGACAGTTGCAATGACCCTTTTAGCGTTGATTGTCATGGGACTTTTACTGTTTCCCGTTTATTACATTTTCACGATTTCTTTAAAGCCCTCTGGAGCTCTGGCAACAACACATCTGGAACTAATTCCACGGAATATAACTTTGGAAAACTATAAGGAGATTTTATTTGGGCATGAAGAGGGATTATTGAAAACAAAGCAATTCACACTCACAACAAAGGATGCAGTAATTACTGATCCCCTGAATAGGTTTAGTATGGAAATAAAGAATGGTAAGATACAGGGGAAAATTTCTTCGGCGAGATTTTCATTGTCGGACATAAAAATAAAGGAGAGAAAAGGAGGAACTGAAAAAACCAGGGAAGATGGATCAAAATTAATTATAGGGGGTCAATATCTTTTAATGAAAGCTGGCAGAGTAAGCGCTGTGCTCGGAGTTCGTAACATAAATGTCTCAGGAGAAAAGATTATACTGACAGTAAGGGATACGAAGAACCTTCCAGTTGACCTATCCAAGTTCAAAAAAATAGGTAATAGTACATATGTAGCCAAGGGAGAGACAATATTCCTACCGCAGGGAGGGAAGATTGATGCTCGCGACAGTATATTAGAAGCCAAGAACTTTGAGTATATCATGATGTCAAAGATAGGAGGCAATGTTTGGGGATACATGAAGAGGAGCCTCATAATAGCCTCGCTCACTGTACTGCTGACTCTGCTCCTCGTCATACCATCGGCCTATTCATTTTCGAGGCTGAAGTTCTTTGGAAGGGAACATACCCTCTATTTCTACCTGATGTTCACACAGGTCTCAGGCGGTCTTGGAATAGCAGGACTGGTGGCGCTCTATGGAATGCTCGTTAAACTTCACATGACTAACAACATATACGTGCTCCCGATAATATACTCTGCAGGAAGTGTGCCATTCAATACATGGCTTCTCAAGGGGTATCTCGACTCCATTTCAACTGATTTTGATGAAGCAGCATTGGTTGACGGCGCCAGTTATCTTCAGATCATACGACATGTGCTCATTCCAATGGCTCTGCCGGGAATAGCTACAGTTGCGATATTTGCATTCATTGGAGGATGGACAGAGCTTATCCTTGCTAACCTGCTCCTCAGCGAGGAGAACTATCCTCTGACAGTGTGGCTCTATACGATGCTCGCAGACCTGAGATCGATTTCATGGAATCAGTTTGCGGCTGCGGCTCTTATATTTGCCCTGCCTGTCTTTATAATGTTCCTGCTTTCCCAGAACTACATAAGGAGTGGATTAACTCTTGGTGGTTTGAAGGAATGAGGTGGTGTATATGAAGAAAATAAAGGCAGTTGTTTTCTTCCTCACTCTTTTAATGTTTGGAAGTCTTGTTGGAGTGTATGGATATGCAAAGGCAGATGAAGCAAAACCCCTTAACGTTGTCATAGTATGGCACATGCATCAGCCATTTTATTATGACCCCATAAATGACCAGTTCGTTCTTCCATGGGTACGGTTACATGCGGCCCGGGATTACTGGATGATGCCGGCTATACTTAACAAGTACCCGGATGTCCATGCTACAATCGATCTCTCTGGCTCCCTGATTCAGCAGATAGTTATGTACATGGAGGGCAAAATGGATTTAAGAGAGGAGATAACGGAGAAGATAGCAGATGGAGAAGCCCTGACAGCGGATGAAAAGTGGCTCATGCTCCAAGCTCCCGGCGGCTTCTTTGACAATACAATACCATGGAATGGGGAGCCTGTCATGGATAAAAATGGAAACCCTGTGAGGAAAACATGGGCCCGGTATAAAGAGCTAACCGATAAGAGGAATGCTCTCTTTGCCAAGTATGGAAATTTACCCCTCGAAGAGCAGAAAGAGAAAATAACCAGTGGATTCACCGAGCAGGATTACATAGATTTAGCTGTTCTATTTAATCTCGCTTGGCTGAACCATGAGTACATAATTGAGCATCCCAAACTCAAGGCTCTGTATGAAAAGGTGAACTCGGGAGGCTATACGAGAGAAGATGTTAGGACAGTTTTGGATGCTCAGAAATGGCTTCTTACTCATGTTTTTGAAGAGTATGAAAAAGTTAACTACCTACTTGGTAACGGAAATGTTGAGGTAACTGTAGTCCCCTACGCTCATCCCATAGGACCAATACTCAACGACCTTGGCTGGGAAAATGACTTTAGGGAACAGGTTCAGAAAGCAAATGGCTTGTATAAAAAGTATCTCGGAAATGGGACGGTAACTCCAAAGGGTGGATGGGCTGCGGAGTGTGCTCTTAATGATGAAACCCTCAGAATCCTCGCTGAGAATGGATGGAAATGGGTCATATCCGATCAGCTCGTTCTCCAGAAGATGGGAATTCCCAGCAGTATTTCAAACTACTACAAGCCGTGGGTTGCCGAATTTGGTGGAAAGAAAATATACATCTTTCCGCGTGATCACGTTTTAAGTGATAAGGTAGGTTTCAACTATGCTGGAATGAATCAGAAACAGGCGGTTGAAGATTTCGTAAGAGATCTGCTCAAAGTGCAGAAGGAGAATCAGGATGGATCTCTTGTTTATGTTGTAGCCCTCGACGGTGAAAATCCGTGGGAGAACTACCCCTACACTGGAAGTGCCTTCTTAAACATGCTTTATCAGAAACTTGAAGAACTCCAGAAAGAAGGCCTTATAAGGACAGTAACTCCCAGCGAATATATAAAACTCTATGGCGATAAAGCAAACGTTTTAGCACCAAAAAACATGAAATACCTCGATCTTCAGAATAACACTGTTGCTCTCCTCAAAGCTACAAGTTTAGGCGAGCTCTATGATCTTGCAGGAAAAACCGAAAAGCACCTATGGCCGGAATCGAGCTGGATAGATGGAACCCTGTCCACATGGATAGGAGAAAGACAGGAAAACCTTGGATGGTACTGGCTCTACTTAGCGAGGAAAGATCTGTTCGACCACAAAGCACAGATGAACCCTGGGAAATGGAAGGAGGCATATGAGTATCTCCTCCGTGCAGAGGGGAGTGATTGGTTCTGGTGGTACGGCAAGGATCAGGACAGCGGTTTTGATCAGGGATTTGGAAGACTCTTCAAGGATTACCTATATGAAATGTATAAGCTTGCAGGGCTGAAACCCCCAAGCTATCTTTATGGGAACTACTTCCCTGATGGGGAACCTTATGTCATTCGAGATTTGGTTGGTCTTAAAAAAGGAGAGACAAAGGAGTGGTCAAGTCTTTCAACCCAAGTCAAGAGCATTGGACTTTACTTTGATGGGGAAGGTCTTCATTTCATAGTGAAGGGCAATCTCACCCAGTTCGAAATCAGTATCTGGAATCCAAAACGCTTCATTGGGAATACATTCACCCTGCTTCAGGGGAAGCCCAGTGAGTTTTCATACTCTCATTATCCTTACAGCGAGGACAGTGTTGGACTCATGATAACAACCCATGTGGTCTACAGGAATGGAGATGTTCTGATTTACAACGCTACCGGCTATGATGGTTATAAATCCATAGGAAACGGCACTTCAAAGAGAACCTCAAATGGCATTGAGATAACAGTGCCATTTAAATTCATTGAAAATCCCTCCGATATCTACTTCGCGGTATCAACCATAAAGAAAGGACAGCTTGATATCATAACAACTCCCATACAGGTCAAGTTGCCCACACAAGTCAAAGGGGTTGTCATTGCGGATATAAGAGATCCAGAGGGTGATGATTATGGTCCGGGGACTTACACGTATCCGAAGGATAAGGTATTCAGCAAAGGAGACTTTGACTTGCTCCGTTTCAGGATGCTTGAACAGACAAACTATTACGTAATGGAATTTTACTTCAAGGTTCTTGGTGACAATCCATGGAATGCTCCTTATGGTTTCAGCTTGCAGATTATAGAAGTATACCTTGATTTCAAGAAAGGTGGTAATACTTCGGCTATTAAAATGTTCCCCAACGGTCCAGGCTCAAATGTGCAACTTGACCCCAATCATCCATGGGATCTGGCTTTAAGAATCGCGGGCTGGGACTATGGGAACATTATTCTGATACCGGGTCAGAAGCCGATTCAGGGTGAGATGAAAATTTCAGCTGATCCAACAAAGAACGCTATAATAGTGGAACTCCCAAAGAAGTATCTTAGCATAGACAAGGAGTATGGACTTTATGGAGCGGTTTTAGTGGGTTCACAGGATGGCTATGGACCTGACAAATGGAGGACTGTGGCTGTTAAGGCTGAGCAGTGGAAGGGTGGTGGGGCTGATACTCAGGCGGTTATTGCTGGTGTTGCGCCGAGGGTTTATGATTTACTTGTTCCGGAGGGGTTCAAGCCGACTCAGGAAGAGCAGTTGAAGAGTT
>Ga0256914_1003653_pt1 | contig 12007 bp, 13 predicted proteins | sample HulkmetaG_FD_191571 | JGI IMG/M metagenome (GOLD analysis project Ga0256914, IMG submission 191571) | Hydrothermal chimney microbial communities from Main Endeavour vent field at the Juan de Fuca Ridge, Pacific Ocean - Hulk | ecosystem: Environmental > Aquatic > Marine > Hydrothermal vents ...
TCGACTTCGATTTCCAGGGCTATGCCGACCACTGGTATTGGCAGGGTGCTGGTGTTCGTAGGCGGGAGCTGCCCTGGCCTTCACTGCAAGGGGATTTTCAGTTGCACAATGCGGCGGCGGTGCTGATGGGGCTGCACCTATTGGAATCTCGCCTGCCGCTGGACGAGACGGCGCTACGGCGGGGGCTTGCCAGTGTGTCACTACCTGGGCGGTTTCAGGTTGTACCAGGGTCGGTGAATCGCATCCTGGATGTGGCGCATAACCCTCAGGCTGCGGCGGTTCTCTCTGAGGCACTAGCGAAGGAGGAGCCGGCGGGGCGTACTCTCGCCGTTGTGGGGATGTTGGCCGACAAGGCTCATGAAGAGGTGTTTCGTGTGCTCGCTCCAGTCATCGATTTCTGGTATCTAGCCGATCTGTTGGTGCCGCGAGGGGCGACGGCGAGACAGCTTCGTCAAGGGCTGGCGAAGGTCCGGGATGAGGCTGAAGTGGATGATTTCCCCTCGGTATCCGCGGCTTATCGCCGGGCAATGGCGGATGCCCGGCCGGGGGATCGGGTTGTGGTGTTTGGGTCATTTCATACGGTGGCGGAGATTCTGCCCGAGACGTTATAATAATTGGCTTGCGGGAACCGCGAGCAAGGGAAAGGCATGGCGAATCAGCCAAGTTCAGAAAATCGTCTCAAACAGCGCCTGGTAGGTGCTATTGTACTGGTCTCCCTGGCGGTGATCTTCATCCCCATGCTGCTAAGCGGCAGGGGCGGGTACGAGCGGCTGATCACTGCCAGCAACATCCCTCCCGAGCCCGAAGCAGGGCGGCGGGTGATCGAGATTCCGCTGCAAGAGGTGCCTCCTCGGCCGGAAAAGAAACCGATAACCACCGTGGTGGTGGATGAATATACCAAGGAACTGCCCAAAAACTTCAAGCCTTCGAAGCCTGAAAAGGGAGCGGAGTCCAAAACGGGGATTTCATCCGATGCTAAGCATGCTCCCGCGAAGGACACTCTAACCGAGCCGCGGAAACCCGTGAGTGAACAGGCTTCTGCCGTGGCACCAAAAACGGATTCTGGAGAACCCCAGGCATGGGTGGTGCAGATGGGTAGCTTTTCTGAACAGGCCAACGCTATGGCCCTGCGGGATCGAATCCGCAGCAAACGTTATCCGGCCTACGTGGAAGCAGTGGATACCTTTCAGGGCACCATCTACCGGGTTCGAGTAGGTCCTGAGCGAACCCGGGCCAAGGCAGAGGCGTTGCAAACCCGGCTGCGCAAGGTTTTCAACCTTAACGGAATGGTCTTTCCGCACAAGGGGAAGGAGCAGTGAACTGGTTTGACTACGGGGTGCTCATCGTCGTCGGGGTGTCGACGCTGATCAGCCTGACCCGTGGGTTCGTCCGGGAAGCACTGGCCCTGGCAGCGTGGGTCGTTTCCATCTGGGTGGCGGTCGGCTTTTCGAAGCCGTTGGCGATTATGCTGGAGCCATTCATCTCTACCCCTTCCATCCGGCTGATTGCTGCGTTTCTGCTGCTGTTCGTAGGCTCGTTGCTAGCGGTCTCGATCGTCAACATGCTGGCGGTGAAACTGGTGAAGAGTACTGGTCTGACCGGCACCGATCGGGCCATCGGTATGCTGTTCGGTATCGTGCGAGGAGTATTTATTGTGGCGATGTTGGTTTTCCTGGCGGGTTTGACGCCGTTGCCGCAGGATGCATGGTGGGAGGAGTCGCTGTTCATGCCCCATTTTCAGGAGCTGGCCAAGTGGTTACATGGTTTCCTTCCTGCCGATGCAGCCCAATATTTCTCGTTTGGCGAAGGAGCGGAATAACCGGTCATGTGCGGAATCATCGGTATCGTTGCCCAGCGGGCGGTCAACCAGTCTTTGTTCGATGGCCTGACGGTGTTGCAGCATCGAGGGCAGGATGCCGCCGGCATCGTTACCTGTGACGATGGCAGGCTGTTTTTGCGCAAGGACAACGGACTGGTGCGGGATGTTTTTCATACCCGGCACATGATCCGCTTGCAAGGCAACATGGGGATTGGCCATGTTCGCTATCCTACCGCGGGCTGTTCCTCGTCCGCCGAGGCTCAACCCTTCTACGTCAATTCGCCGTTCGGCATCACCTTGGCCCACAACGGTAATCTGACCAATGCAGAACAGCTGAAGAAGGAGTTGTTTCAGGAGGATCTGAGGCATATCAACACCGATTCCGATTCAGAGGTGTTGCTGAACGTGTTTGCCCACGAATTGCAGGACTGCGGCAAATTGACCATCCATCCGGAGGATATCTTCGATGCGGTGGCAAGAGTGCACCGGCGGTGCAGGGGTGCCTATGCGGTGGTGGCGATGATCACCGGTTACGGTGTTGTCGGTTTTCGCGATCCCTACGGGATTCGCCCCGTGGTGTTCGGCAAGCGGGAATGCAGAGAGGGTACGGAGTGGATCATCGCTTCGGAGAGCGTCGCTGTGGATGCCCTGGGGTTCGAGCGCGTGCGTGATATTGCTCCCGGTGAGGCGGTATTTATCGATCTGGAAGGGCGTTTTCACTCCAGACAATGTGCCGATAACCCCCTCTATTCTCCCTGTATCTTTGAGCATGTCTATTTTGCCCGGCCCGACTCTTTCATCGACGGGATCTCGGTTTACAAGTCGCGTCTGCGCATGGGTGATATGCTTGCGCGCAAGATTTTGCGGGTGTTTCCCGAACATGACATCGATGTAGTCATTCCCATCCCTGATACGGCGCGAACTTCTGCGCTGCAACTTTCCCATGAACTGGGGCTGAAGTACCGGGAGGGTTTCATCAAGAACCGTTACATCGGTCGCACCTTCATCATGCCGGGACAGAAGCAGCGCAGGAAATCGGTGCGCCAGAAACTGAATGCCATAGATCTGGAATTTCGGGGCAAGAATGTATTGCTGGTGGACGACTCCATTGTGCGAGGGACTACTTCCAAGCAGATTATCCAGATGGCGCGGGATGCTGGCGCGCGAAAAGTCTATTTCGCCTCGGCAGCTCCACCTGTCCGCTATCCAAATGTCTACGGCATCGATATGCCTTCGGTGAACGAACTCATTGGCCACGATCGGGATGAGCGGCAGATTGCTGAGGCTATCGGCGCTGACTGGTTGGTCTATCAGGAACTGGAGGACCTCATCCAGGCGGTGGGCAAGGGTAATCCAGAGATCACCCGCTTTGATACATCCTGTTTCGACGGTAACTACGTAACGGGGGATGTTACCCCCGAATATCTGGCGGAGCTGGAGCGGCAACGCAATGATGAGGCAAAGGCTCAGTGTAACGTTGACGATAACGTTGTGATTGAACTGTATAACAACAAGTAGAAGCCATTCCGCAATTTTGTGAAGGCGTCGAGGATTCGCCTCCATACCTTGTGCTATATTTTAACCTGGTGACAACGCTTATCGCGTTCAGCCGCCACATGCCAGGCTGCGACGAGGCAGTAAAAATACCCCGCTGTGGCAATTTTTGTCGATGCAAGAAGCAGCGGGGCAGCGTATGACACCCTATCTTTATTGATATCAGATATGTCAGGGATTTTGGATACGCGCCAACCCTGTATCGCCGAAACAATCTTTGCCTTGTAGCGCATGATGTTGCAGTGCATGTCTGGGGCCTTGAGAGTGATATGTAGCGTTGCCGGGTTAGAGTGGGGGGAAATGTTGGAGGAAGGGTCATGCGACATGTGGGTTTTGTGCTGTTTCTGTTTGTTTTTCTCCCACTGACAGCTTGCAAGGATGGCTATATTTGGCCTGATCGGCGGGGGGAGAGTGAGACTCCGGAAGCACTTTCCGCCTTTGCAACGGCAGGGGAACTAGAAGAGCATTTAAAGCAGGCCATTCGTGCGCAAGGCGCTCCGGCCAGAAAGGGGGAGGTGATCCTTGAGATGGAGCCCCCGGTTGCGCAGAATGATACAGCTCCCATTGAAGCCCGTAATGGTGACTTCTCCAGCACCAACCTTCAGGAGCTTGGGGTCGATGAGGCGGATCGTCTGAAAAGTGACGGTCGCCATCTCTACGTACTGACCCAGTCGATTCCCGAGATTTTTCCGATGGAGGCAGAGGCCGCTGCGGTCGTGGCTCCGCAGCCAGTGGAATCCCGGCTACGGGTGCTGGAACTGGGGGAGGCACCCCCTTCGGCGAAAGAGATCGCATCAGTAAAGCTACCAGACGGGATGCGCAGCGCGGGCAGTTATCTGTTGAGCCAGGGTGATACGGATTTGCTGGTAGTGTTGGGACGCAGGGAATCCGCCCCCTACGGTACGGCGTGGTTCAGCTCCTGGCTGTGGCGTTCCGGTGAAACCTTGGTGGTACTCTATGACGTCAGCCAGCCGGCGACTCCACGGCAGAGGCATCTACTCTCCTTTGATGGACATCTGGTATCGAGTCGGCGCATCGGTGATACGCTCTACCTGGTGACCCGTCATTACCCCTGGATCAGGGAATATCGGCCGTTGCCTGCGACTCCCGAGGATGAGAGACGGAATGATGAGTTGCTGGAGCAGGCTACACTCGCCGACCTGCTACCTCAGTGGCGAGTGGATGGTGGCGAGCCCCGAATCTATCTGACTTCTGCTAGGCACTGTTATCTTCCTCCCATGGAAGAGGGGCGGCTCAGCGCCGACATAATCAGTGTCATCGCTATCGATTTGCGGAATCCTGACCAGATGCCGGTTGCCCGCTGCCTGGTCGGGCCTACCGAAACCCTTTACATGAGTCAACAATCGCTCTATCTCGCTACTACGCGGTATCCATATGTCATTCAGCGGGATCCGGGGTTACTTCGGGAGGTGGCAATCTATCCTCCAGAGGAGACTACAGAGGTGCACAAATTTGCGCTGACCGACAGCGGTCCGGAATATCGCGGTTCTGCCTCGGTAAAAGGCCATCTGGGTTGGGAACAGGACAAAAAATCTTTCCGAATGGGGGAGCATGAGGGAGCGTTGTTTATCGTTACCTCCCTGGGAAGTAACTGGAGCGGTGATGCCTCTACTCGTCTAGTGGTGCTGAAAGAGCGTACGGATGGGACTCGAGGGCTCAAGGAACTGTCTCATCTCCCCAATGAAAGTCGCCCAGAGCCCATCGGATTGCCCGGAGAGCGTCTGTATGCGGCGCGCTTTCTCGGGAAACGTGGATATCTGGTCACCTTCCGGGTGACCGATCCCCTTTATGTACTGGACCTCTCGGATCCGACCGATCCTTTCATTGCCGGCAGGCTGAAGATTCCGGGGTATTCCGATTATCTGCACCCGGTGAGTGATGGCATGCTGCTCGGGATCGGCAAGGCTGCCATCCCTGATGAACGGGGGGATGGCCGCGGTGCGTGGTATCAGGGGATCAAACTGGCGCTATTCGATGTCAGTGATCCTGAATCTCCAAAAGAGGTGGATACCATCGAGATCGGGGGCCGGGGAACCGATTCCGATGCGCTGCGTGATCACCATGCCGTTACCTGGTTGCCTGCTGATCCGGCTAATGGGCGGCCGGCCCGGCTGGCATTACCTGTCCAGCTGCATGCCGTGACGCCGATGCCGGAGCCGGTGGAACCATGGCACTTCTATCCGTGGACCCATACTGCGCTCTATTTGTTCGATATCCACGATGCTGGCAGTGGGGCCGAAAAACGGAAGCCGGGCATCGTCCCGCGGGGTCAGGTAATAGTAGCTTCGGTGACGGAGGGGGATTCCAGGAGCTACCATCCATTGGGAGATCGGGCCCTGCTCCGTGGGGAGGATGTGCATTATCTGCATGGTGACTGGATCTGGTCAGCGCCATGGGAGAGTCCGGGTTCGGTGATTGGCCCACAGTAGGCGGCTAAACCGGTCAGCGGTGGTTTGCGTTACCTCCGGAAACTGCGTAGAATTGCGACCCTCGACTGGAAGTGCCGGTGGGTGGATGCTTGCCGGGAAGTTTTTTATCTCCTTGCCTTACCGTAGCTTGACGGGAGGCTGTTTAATCCATAAGGAGTGGTTATGCGTCATTATGAGATCGTGTTTCTGGTCCACCCTGACCAGAGTGAGCAGGTTCCGGCGATGATCGAGCGCTATCGCGCCATCATCGAGGGCGACGGCGGCACTATTCACCGTCTGGAAAACTGGGGTCGCCGTCAGCTTGCCTATCCCATCAATAAAATCCACAAGGCACACTACGTGCTGATGAACATTGAATGTACGGCCAAGGCATTGGAGGAACTAGAAAGTGCTTTCCGCTTCAATGATGCTGTCATTCGTAATCTAATCCTGTCACGAAAAGAGGCCATCACTGAGCCTTCTCCCATGGCGCAGGCCAAGGAGAAAGAGGAGCGAGCAAGCAAGCCGGCGGAGACTCCTCCCAAGCCCGCTGCAGAGGAAGAAAGCTCAAGCTCCCAGACGGAAGCCAGCGAAGCCTAATTGCTGGAAAATCGTCTGGTGCTGACAGGGGTGGTGCGGGAAAAACCGCAGACCCGTTATACACCAGCCGGTATTCCAATTACCTCTTTTTATTTGCAGCACCAATCTATCCAGCAGGAAGCTGGGCTTTCACGGAAGGCGGCGTGTACATTGCCGGTGCTGTTTGCAGGTGAGGAATTTCAGGCCAGGGTGGAGCGGCTGGAAGCGGGAAGCCAAGTGCGTGTTGCCGGATTCGTCAGCAGGGCAAACCATCGTTATGGTGAATGTCGTCTGGTGCTGCATGGGCAACACATTGAGACTATTTGAATGAGGAGTTTATGTCATGAGTCGCTACTTTCGTCGTAAGAGATTCTGCCGTTTTACGGCTGAAGGGGTCAAAGAGATCGATTACAAGGATCTTGCCACGCTGAAGAACTATATCAGCGAAACCGGCAAGATTGTTCCCAGTCGAATTACTGGAACCAAGGCACGTTATCAACGGCAGCTGGCGACGGCCATCAAGCGGGCCCGCTATCTGGCATTGCTACCTTACTGCGATCGCCACTGAGAACGATTGTCCCCCACTGGAAATTTGGGGAGCGGACAGGGCGGTGAACGGATGAGTTTTCTAGCCGGCTATGTGATGCGCAGCCGTACCTCTGCGATACTGATCGCAGCGGTGACGGCGGTGCTCTCTTTGCTGATCCCGCCGGTCAGTTATATCAGCGGGGCGGTGGCCGGTCTGGTAACACTCCGTCACGGAAGCCGTGAAGGATTGATCCTGGTGGCTGTCGCCGGGCTGTTGGTAGCGCTACCGGGACTGGTAACCGGAAACTCGGGGGTGGCGCTCATCTTCAGTGCCGTGGTCTGGATGCCGGTGTGGGTTTTGGCTGTGGTGTTGAGGCAGACGGTTTCTCTTCCCGTTACGATATTGGTTGCTGCCCTGTTCGGGGTGATCTGTGTGGTAGTCATTCATGCGTTGCTAGCGGATCCGGTTGCATGGTGGCGCGAAAAACTGACGGTGTTCCAGCCCATGCTGGAGCAGGGTGGTTGGGCCGCAGCAGATGTAGATACGCTGCTTGGCACCCTGGCCAATGCCATGACCGCAATGCTGGGCGCCGCTGTGATGATTACACCGCTAATCAGCCTGTTTATTGCGCGTTGGTGGCAGGCACAGCTTTATAATCCGGGTGGGTGGCAAAAAGAGTTTCATCAATTGCGGCTGCCGCTCGTTCTGGCTGTGGTATCGGCGGGGATTGTGGCGGGTGCTTGGTTTGCCGGCGGAGCACTGCAGGCTTTTTCGGCGGATTTGCTGATGATCGTGTTGCTGCTCTATTTGCTGCAGGGTCTAAGCGTGATCCACAACCTGGTCCATCGTCACGGGCTGAACGTGGGGTGGTTGGTGGCCCTGTATGTGCTTTTGCTGATTTTGCCGCAGATGGCAATGTTGGTGGCAGGAGTGGGATTTACGGACACCTGGGCAAATTATCGCATCCGCTTTGCCTCCGGCAAGGAGTAGAAAGGATCCCGGCGATGCGGGGTGTCACGAGTGAATGGTTGTCAACTTTTTGAGGTAACGAGATGGAAGTGATTCTTCTGGAAAGAATAGGAAAACTGGGCGACCTGGGTGAGCGGGTTGATGTTAAAGCTGGTTATGGCCGTAATTATCTGATCCCCCAGGGCAAGGCGATCCCAGCAACGCCGGAGAACGTGGCTCGCTTCGAGGCGCAGCGGGCAGAGTTGGAGAAAAAGGCGGCGGAGACCCTGGCCGCGGCGGAGGCTCGTGCTGCCAAGCTGGCGGATCTGTCGGTTACCATTGCTCACCAGGCGGGTGAGGGTGGCAAGCTGTTCGGTTCGGTGAGTACGAGCGATATTGCCGATGCGGTGACCCAGGCGGGGGTAGAGATCAGCCGCAAGGAGGTGCGTCTGCCGGAAGGGCCGTTGCGCATGACTGGTGAATATGAGATTGATATTCAGCTCCATTCGCTGGTGATCCAGCCAATCAAGGTTATAATCGAAGCTGAATAGCTCTCTGCGGAAAAGATGTGAGGAGAGCTGGCAGGAGGTAATATGCCGGATCTCGCCTATCCCATGAACGAGATGGAGGCGGCGGCGGAAGCGCTCAAGGTGCCGCCCCATTCCATCGAGGCCGAACAATCCGTGTTGGGCGGCCTGATGCTGGACAGCAATGCCTGGGATCAGGTGGCCGATCTGCTCCATGAAGAGGACTTCTACCGCCGCGATCATCGTCTGATATACAGCGCGATGCAGGAGCTGGCGGAGCGTAACACTCCTTTCGATGCCATTACCCTTTCCGAGCGTCTGGAACAGACTGGGCAGCTGGAAGCAGCGGGTGGATTGGCCTATCTGGGAACCCTGGCAAAGAACACCCCCACGGCTGCCAATATCAAGGCGTATGCTGCCATCGTGCGGGAGCGTTCCATCCTTCGCCAGCTGATCCGAGTGGCCAATGAAATCGGAGAGAGTGCCTTCAATCCCGACGGGCGAGACAGCGCCGAGCTGCTGGATTATGCGGAAAAGCTGGTCTTCGAGATCGCTGAGAAAGGGGCACGCGGGCGGCGGGGGTTTGTCAGCATGCAGGATCTGCTGGGAAGCACCATCGAGAAGATCGAGACTCTTTTCGAACGGGGAGACCCCATCACCGGAATCCCCACCGGCTTTGCCGACTTCGACAAGGCCACTTGTGGATTGCAAAACTCCGACCTCATTGTTGTCGCCGGGCGTCCTTCCATGGGCAAGACCACCTTTGCCATGAATATCGCAGAGAATGTGGCCATCAAAAGCAAGATTCCGGTTGCAGTGTTCAGCATGGAGATGCCGGGGGAACAGCTTGCAATGCGCATGATGTCGGCAGTGGGGCGCATTGATCAGCGCAAGCTGCGCACCGGGAACCTGGACGATGATGACTGGCCCCGCATGACTTCGGCTACCGGTTTTCTGCAGGAAGCTCCCATCTATATCGACGATACCCCAGCATTGACCCCCAATGAGGTGCGTACCCGAGCACGGCGTCTCAAGCGGGAATATGGTCTGGGACTGATTGTCATCGATTACCTTCAATTGATGCAGGGCTCTGGTCACAGCCGGGAGAACCGTGCGACCGAAATATCCGAGATCTCCCGAAACCTCAAGGCAATGGCCAAGGAGCTGGATGTACCAGTGATCGCCCTCTCACAGCTTAACCGTTCCCTGGAACAGCGGCCCAACAAGCGGCCGGTGATGTCTGATCTGCGCGAATCGGGGGCTATTGAGCAGGACGCCGACCTGATTGTCTTTATCTACCGGGACGAGGTATATAACGAAGACAGTCCGGATAAGGGAACTGCCGAGATTATCATCGGTAAGCAGCGCAATGGTCCCATAGGAACTATCCGCCTTACCTTCCACGGAAAATATACCCGGTTCGATAATTTCATCCATGACGGCGTCTACGAGACGTCATGAGCCGGCCGGTTACCGCCGAGATCGATAGTGCCGCACTGCACCACAATCTGCGGCGGGTGAGAGAGCTGGCGCCGGATCATCCGGTGGTGGCGATTATCAAGGCGGACGGCTATGGGCACGGGCTGGTCCGGGTGGCGCGGGCCTTGGCAGATGCGGATGCCTTTGGTGTGGCTTGTCTGGAGGAGGCGCTGATACTTCGTGAGGCCGGTTTGAGCCACCCCATCGTGTTGCTGGAGGGTTTTTTCGCTGCTGATGAATTGCCAATTCTCGTCCGCCATAATCTGATTGCCGTCGTTCATCATGAGTGGCAACTGCGTGCCCTGGAACGGGTCAGACTGGCAGGGGCGATTTCCGTATGGCTCAAGGTGGACACTGGTATGCATCGCCTCGGTTTTTCCCCGCACGCCCTCCCCTCTGTGCGGCGCCGCCTGGATGCCTGTCACACCGTGAGGGGGCCGGTGGTACTGATGACCCATCTGGCCAGTGCCGACAACCGGGAGGATCTAACCACACTTCGACAGCTGGCGTTGTTTGAAGAAGCGGGAGGTAACGAACATGAGTGCAGCATCGCCAACTCCGCAGCAATCCTCGGCTGGCCACGGGCGCGGCGTGGCTGGTTGCGGCCGGGCATCATGCTTTACGGCGTTTCTCCCTTCGAGCGCGGGAGTGGAGAGGCGTGCGGGTTGCAGCCAGCAATGACGCTCCGTTCCCGATTGATCGCTGTCAACCGCTACCCGAAAGGAGCTGCTATCGGATATGGTGGCACTTGGCGTTGCCCGGAAGAGATGCCAGTGGGTGTAGTGGCCATCGGATATGGGGATGGCTATCCTCGCCATGCGCCGGCAGGGACTCCTGTCTTGGTCAATGGCAGAACAGTGGCGGTTGTGGGACGGGTCTCCATGGACATGATCACCGTCGATCTCCGTTCCCAGCCAGAAGCGGCCGAGGGGGATCCGGTGGTGCTTTGGGGCAAAGGGTTGCCGGTGGAGACCGTGGCTGAGCGTGCGGGTACCATTGCGTATGAATTACTGTGCGGGGTGGCCCGCAGACGGGTGCACTACGAAGTTGTCCAGGAGGCGAACGATGGCTAAATTCTACGAGAGCTTGACCCCCGAGCTGCAGCACTTCATTGCTGAGCAGAAACTCTTTTTTGTTGCGACGGCGCCGCTGGAGGGCCGCATCAATCTTTCGCCCAAGGGAATGGATACCTTTCGTTGCCTGGATGAGCACACAGTGGGTTATCTGGATGTCACCGGCAGTGGTAACGAGACGGCCGCGCACCTGGAGCAGAACGGGCGTATCACCTTCATGTTCTGCAGCTTTGGGGAGAAACCGCTGATCCTGAAGCTCTATGGCCGGGGCAGGGTAATCCGCCCGCGGGACGAAGGGTGGTCCGAGTGGCACGTTCATTTCCCGACGTTCCCCGGGGAGCGACAGATTATTCTGATGGATTTGCATTCGGCACAGACCTCCTGCGGCTACGGTGTTCCCGTGGTTGAGGGAGGCTTCCGTGAACGGGAGACCTTGAGGAACTGGGCGGAGAAGAAAGGGGAGGCGGGAATCCGACAATATTGGGAGCGAAACAACCAAGTCAGTATCGATGGACTGCCAACCCGTCTGCTCAGTGAATGACGGATGTTTTTCTTCGGTATTCGTAGTGGCTAATGGAAGAGCCAGGCCACTTGAAAGGACTGTCCCGAATTCTGAGCGATGTCTCAATGAAAACGGATTTCATACCCGGAAAGATCTAAAGCAGATTAGTCCCGCGAGAAGCCTCCATTAAGCTTATGAAGGAGGGTAGTATCCAGACGACCTGAACTTTCTTCCCGCTATGACAGGGTGCTGGAAGGCAGAAATTGAAAGGGGCTCATCGCTTCGGAGAGGGATAGGTTGCTTATGGAGTTGGATGGGTATCCAGCAGATCAAGGTGCTCTTGACGGCGATGAGGATTAGACGGTAAGGGTGGTAGCAGTCGAATGGGTGCCCTTTTGACGTGGAAGATGCCGTTTGCGACAGATGCAGCGGTAACGGGCCGGTGTGCGAGGGATGGCCATGGTCTCCGAGCTTGGTGATGAGAAGTGCAAATGCATCGGGAATCGTGAATTTCGGGAAGGTGTATGAGCTGGTTCCGCGGCGGTTTATCCATGAGTTACTCCGTTCG
>Ga0256914_1003654_pt1 | contig 12005 bp, 10 predicted proteins | sample HulkmetaG_FD_191571 | JGI IMG/M metagenome (GOLD analysis project Ga0256914, IMG submission 191571) | Hydrothermal chimney microbial communities from Main Endeavour vent field at the Juan de Fuca Ridge, Pacific Ocean - Hulk | ecosystem: Environmental > Aquatic > Marine > Hydrothermal vents ...
GGATTCGTAATATTTTAGAGACAAAGTTTACTATTGAAGGGAGTCCTCTCTATATTTTTGTCAATCACTGGAACTCAAAACACTCCCCTAATCGTAAACGCCTTCGTTCTGCTTTGGCACTGAAGCAACGGATTACCTCTTTGTCTGCTAGGAGTGAATATATTATTTTGGGTGATTTTAATCTACACTATAATGAGTCGATTATGATAGAGACGATGCAAACGGTTAGAGAGGAGGATATCTCAGAGAAGAGTCACTATAATCTATGGTATGAACTCCCAATCTATCAACGTTGGAGTCATAATTTTTATGGGAAGAAACAGGCATTGGATGCCATACTTATCCCTCAAAGTTTAGTAGATGGTCGAGGAGTTGATTATCAAAATAACTCATTTAAGGTATTCAAAAGATCTTATCTTTTTCATAAAAAGGGATATATTCTACGTTGGCAGTATCAAAAAAAGAGACATAAAGGAGTAGGCTATTCTGATCATCTTCCTATTTTGGCATCTTTTGCTACTAAGCCCTATTGGCATGAAGTCTATCATCCTACACTCTCAATACTCAAAAAACTCAAGAATCAAAAGATAAATCTTCCTGTGTTGATTAAAAATATAGAGGTTCTATCGATCAAAAATCGCAAAGCCATTATAAAAGATAGCAGTGGGAAGATAGCAATCTATGGAGTAGATCAGCCTTTGGAGGTTGGTTGTTATTATGATATTATGGTATATAAACGACAACTTTACAAGGGAGTTTATGAAATTGTTGATTTTACTATTGAAAAAAGATATGATAACAGCAAAAAAAGGAGCTAAAAGATGCTAACAGACTACTATACTGAGATATTGGCATTTCATGTGATTGCTGTTATCTCATGGATGGCAATGCTCTTTTATATGCCACGGCTTTTTGTCTATCACCAAGAGCATAAGGAGAAGCAAGATTTTACAGATGTGGTTAAGATTCAAGAGGAGAAGATCTATAAAGTTATAGGTTATCCTGCAATGTTGGCAACAATCTTTAGTGGGAGCTTGATGATCTATATCAACACAGGTTTGCTTACGCAAGGGTGGTTTATTGCTAAGCTTTTTCTTCTCTCTTTGATGATTGCATACTCTTTGAGTCTGGACTATTTTCGTAAGATACTCCTAAGAGATAATTGTTATCGAAATGGACAATTTTTTCGAGCCTACAATGAAGTACCAACACTTTTGGCTATTTTGATTGTGGTATTTGTCATTACCAAATCGATACCAATCTATTTCTCAATCTTTATAACCCTATTTTTTGGATTTGTGATCTATAAGATCTTGACAAAAGTTATCTAATATTCATCAATAGAATTGAATTTCTTGAGTCATTTCAAGATATAAATTATATTTTTTTGTTATAATAAAATATTAAATTTTAAAAAGGAGACTATTATGTCATTACCAACTATTACCATACCAACCGTTCCGTTGCCATTTGATATTCCTGTTTTGCTTCACCCCGCGGTAGTACACTTTGTTGTTGCTATTCCAGTGGTTATTATTCTTCTTGAGATTATCAATCTCTTTTTCAAAAAACGAGCACTCTCTGTATTCTCTCTCTTTTTGATTACCCTTGTTGCTCTCTTTATGGTGAGTGCTTATCTTTCAGGTGGAGTTGATGGTAAGGAGGCATACTCCCTTTTGACGTCAGAGGGACAAGCAGAACTCAAAGAGCATAAGTTGATGGGTGCCTATCTGGTTTATGGGGCATTGGCAATGGTAGTGCTTAAGCTACTCTTTATGGCATTCTCTAAAGTAGTAGCTCGACTCTTTTTTATTTTAATTCTTATTGGATTTACCGTAGCTATTCTCAAGCAGGGTAAAGAGGGAGGAGAGTTGGTCTATAAATATGGTGCTAACAGTGAAGCGATTGCAGATATGAGTAGCAATAAAGAGGATATTCAAGAGGAGCTTGATGAGCTTCAAGAGAAGTATGATGAGCTAAAAGAGAGTATCGCAACCAAAGCTGAAGAGGCACAAGAGGCTAAAGTAGTAGAGAGTAGTAAAGAGGAGGAGAGTACTCCTACGGTAGAAGAGGAGCCAAAAAAACAAGAGCAATCTTCAGAAAACATTACAACAGATGAGGATAATGTCACATTAGAGGATCAAGAAAAAAGAAGAGAGGAGAATAGAAGTGTAAGTTTGGATATCCCTGAAGATACCCAAGCTAAGTAGTAAAAAATTACTTCTTAAACCACCCTTTAACACGTGCAAAAGCATCTTCAAAACTATTTTTGTGCGGAGAACTCTCCACTCCAAAACTCTCTTGGAGTTTTTGGAGTAGCTCTTTTTGCTCCTCTTTGAGACGTTTTGGGTAGATGACTTTGACCTGAGCGATAAGTTTGCCACGCTCCCCTGTATGCACATCTGCAACCCCTTCATTGTTGAAGATAAACTGCTCTCTATCTTTGGTTCCAACACGCAAATCAAGCTCAAGTTCACCATAGAGTGAGGGGATAGTGATGCTCTCTCCTAGTGCTGCTTGGGTGAAGAATACAGGAACTTCGATATAGATATTAGACCCTTCACGGATAAAGTTCTCATCCTCCTCTACATTAAAGGTCAAGTAGAGATCTCCTCGTTGTCCATTTTTGGATTGGTTTCCATATCCTTGGGCTCTAAGGCGGTTTCCTGTATCAACACCTGCTGGGATATTGATGGTGATGGTATCAGGCTCTTCATGATAACCTCGTCCTGAACATGAATGGCATTTTTGATTGACCTTTTGCCCCTCTCCATGACACTTTGGACAGGTCTGTGCAAAGGACATAAACCCTTGTTTCATAACCACTTGACCCTGTCCATTACAGTAGTCACACTTTTCAAGTTTCCCACCTTCGGCACCTGTCCCTTTACAGTCACTACAGGGGACTTTGTATTTAATATTAATCTTTTTCTCAACCCCAAAAATTGCTTCATTGAATTTAAGAGGTAGTTCTATCTCAAAGTCTAAATGATATTTTTGATTATTTTGTCGTCTTCGATGTTGACCTCCAAAGCCACCAAATCCCCCGAAACCACCGCTAGATCCTCCAAACATGGAGTTAAAGATATCCATAATATCATCCATACTTTGACCATGACCAAAGCCACCACCCCCTTGTCCTTCGAGTCCCGCTTTGCCATATCGATCATAGATGGCTCTTTTGCTCTCATCACTAAGGACTTGGTAAGCTTCATTGATTACTTTGAATCTCTCTTCGGCCTCCTTATCTCCTGGATTTCGGTCAGGGTGGTACTTCATCGCAAGTTTTCGATAAGATTTTTTGAGTTCAGCTCCCGAACAGTCTCGGCTAACTTCCAAAGCTTCATAGTAGTCAAGTTCTGTCATTAGTTATCTCCAAAATAGTAAATTGGGCGAATTCTATCATATTTTTGATATAATCCCGATATTTTATAATTCAAAAAGGGAGCCAAGCCATGGTAAAGCATATCGTTATGTTTGATTTTAAAGAGGAGAACAAAAAACTCAATATCGCCAAAGCAAAAGTGATGCTAGAGGCACTGCTTGTTACTGTTCCTACACTCAAAAAGATGGAGGTGGGTATTAACTTTTCAGAGGAAGATAGAGCGATGGATTTAAGTATCTATACAGAGTTTGATGATTTGGAGGGGTTGGAGACTTATGCAACACACCCTGAGCATCTTAAGGTTGTTGAGTTTATCAAAACAGTTGCTAATAGCTCAAAGGTCTCTGATTATATCGTATGAAAAAATACAAAATAGAAGCCTTTGAGAATCTGGTCAGTGCATTTGAAGAGATGCCCTCTATTGGCAAAAAATCAGCGATCAAGATGGCGTATCATCTCGTCATGGAGGATAGTTTTGGTGCCATGAAACTTGCCCATGCAATAGAGGAGGGGGTTAAGAGTATTAGACGTTGTCAAAAGTGTCACAATATGAGCGAAGATGAACTCTGTGCAATCTGTTCAGATGAGTATCGCGATGAGACCAAGCTCTGTATTGTTCAGAGTGCCAAAGATATACTCACCATCGAAGGAAGTGGACAGTATAATGGTCTCTATTATATTGTTAGAGAGTTAACTGATCTTGATGAGTATCATCTCAAATCAGCTGTTGATGGTGTAGAGGAGGTGATTTTTGCTTTTCCTCCCTCTTTGGCAACCGATACGATGATCCTCTATATCGAAGATAAGCTCAAAGATATGGATCTAATCTTTAGCAAAATCGCACAAGGTGTTCCTACAGGAGTGGAGTTGGATAATATTGATGTGATCTCATTGAGTAGGGCATTGGAGTCTCGGGTAAAGGTTTAGGATGATTTTGGCAGACATTGGGAATAGTCGTATGCATATCTATGATGGCAAAGAGGTTATCCATCTGGATCACCAAAAGGGCATTGAGCAGTATGCCCATCAAGATCTCTGCTATATTACAGTGAATCATCAACTCAAATCAGACCTATCTCAACTTCAAAGATGGAGGGATATCTCCTCTTTGATTCATCTACCCAATGAGTATGAGACCATGGGTATCGATCGTAAGGCACTGTGTCTCTCTCACCCTAATGGGATATTTGTGAGTGCAGGTTCTGCCATTACCGTAGATCTTGTTGCCGATGGCATCTACCAAGGGGGGTTTCTTCTGCCAGGTATTCGCTCTTATCTCAAAGCCTTTGGCGATATCTCTCCGGCACTCTTAGTAGAGCTTGATAGGAGAATCAATATAGAGCATCTTCCTCGTAGCACTCAAGAGGGGATATCCTATGGTATAGTAGGCTCTATCAAGGCACTTATTGAGAAGCATAGAGAGGATAAGAGGCTCTATATCTCAGGTGGTGATGGCGCTTTTCTAAGCTCCTTTTTTGAGGGGGCAGTGTTTGATGAGAGATTGATCTTCCAAGGGATGAAGCGTATCTTAGAAGGGATGAGCGACCATTAGGCTCCCCTCTCCATAGGGGAGTTTCTGTGTTTGGTAATCTCGACTAGAGAGTTGGGTAGTGATAGCAATCTCATAATCACCAAGGTGTGTACGAATACCTAGTTGTATGGTCGATACAAATCTCTTCTTCTCTACCTTATAGCCATTACGATCCTCTTCTAGGAAGATATTTTTGTCAACATATTGTGTGGAGAGTTCTCCCCAATACGCTACCTCTCTTCCCAAAAGATTAGAGGTGTATGATTTGTGAATACCTAGCTCCCAATATTGACGAACTCCCCCAAGGCTAAGGTGAGAGAATGGATCAAGATAAAGGGTATGGTATCGATTATAAAACTCCAAGATATAGCCATATTGGTTAGGGTGTTGAGAGTCCCATCCATTGATCTCATCATTATGAATAAGTTGATGAAATAGGCGTTGAACCTCTTTGGCTTTGGCACGTTTGCCGACTGTTCCTAATGAGAGTGCCACATAGGCAGGATGCCCATAAAATTGGTAGTTATGAAGTGCTTTGATCGCAAGCCAACCTGCATAGGGATGCTCTCCTTGGATCGGGTGGGAGGTCTGTTTTTGGTCAGGAGTATAGATATCTTGGAGAATACTGTAGCAGTTCTCTCCTAATTTTATGCCGATCTCTGTCCCTGTGGAGTAGTCTCTATCTACCCCAAAGATCAGGTCATTGGTGTGTTTGAGAAAAAAGGATCGCTCCTCTGCCAAAAGTGGAATGATGATTAGGGGTATTAGGATTGAAAATTTCATAAACAATTTTAACATAGAGAGCTTTAAGATGATATGGTATAATCGCATCGATAAATCGTTGCTAAGGAATAGTATGTTAACAGTAGCACTCCCAAAGGGGAGAATCGCAGAAGAGACACTAGAGATATTTTCAGAGATATTTGGTGGAGAGTTCAAGTTTGAGGGGCGTGAGTTGATTATGGAGGTAGGAGATTTTAGATTCCTCAATGTACGTAATCAAGATGTTCCTACCTATGTAGAGTATGGTGCTGCTGATATTGGGGTAGTAGGATTAGATGTCATTACTGAAAAGGAGCTAGATATTGTCAAGCTCTTGGATATGAATTTGGGACGATGCAAGGTGGCTATTGGAATTCGTAATGAAGATGAGCTAGATTGGAGCAAACCCAATATCAAAATCGCAACCAAGATGGTCAATATCACCGAAAAGTATTTTGCTACCAAAGCAGTAGGGGTAGAGATTATTAAACTCTATGGATCAATCGAGCTTGCTCCTTTGGTGGGATTGGCAGATGCTATTGTAGATATTGTCGAGACGGGAGCTACCATGAGAGAGAATGGACTCAAAGTTGCCGAAGAGATCATGGACTCCTCCGCACATCTAATCGCCAACAAAAATGCCTACTATGCCAAAAAAGATGAGATTCTCTCACTCTATGAGAAGATAAATAGCGTGGTACAGCGTCGTGTCTAGTGCTTTGGATCTCTATGCAAAAGTCGAGGATCTTTTGGGCGTAGATGAGGTTACGCCTATTCTCAATGAATACTACTATGAGATATTGGATCGATTGAAGTTTCATCGCCTACTTGATGTTGGATGTGGTTCAGGAGGTTTTTTGGTAGAGGTTGGCAAACGCTACCCAATGGTTGAGGCGATGGGGATTGATCTAAGTGAAGTAATGGTTGAGATGAGCAGAGCCAAAGGGGTAGATGCTTATGCAATTGACCTGTGTAAATTAGAGAAAAGATATGATCTTATTACTGCGATTTTTGATATGGTAAACTATCTTGATGATAAACATCTCAAAAGATTTCTGCGTTGTGTTGAAGAGCGACTTGAGGAGGGAGGGCATTTTATTTTTGATATCAATACCCTTTATGCTTTTAAAGTAGTCGCTGCGGGTTCTTTTATCAAAGATGGCGATGATCGTTTTGTGACGATTGATAGTGATTATGATGAAGAGGCAGGGGAGTACTATATGGATTTTACCCTCTTTGAAGAGAAGCAAAAGGGTTGCTTTGAGAAGTCCCAAGAGGAGATCACCCAATACTATCACACCGTCACCAAAATCCAAAAACTCTCCAACCTCAAACTCGTCTCCAAAAAAGCAATTGCCATCTATGGTGATGAGGTTGAGAAGTCTCTTTTGGTATTTCGTAAGTAGAGAGATGAATATTTTATACGATATTTCTACTTCCTTTATCTTTGGTTGGATTTGGAAGTTATTTGTATGGTAAGGCTACTCTCCAAAGGTAGCTTGTAACCAATTGATACATAAAAAAAACTAGGAGTCAAATAGTGTGCTTTAAAGTAACAATATAACGACTAATAGTATAGAATATCGTAACAAAATATTTAACCAAATAGGAGACATTGATGTCATTACTAGCAGATTATAGAAAACATACTGAGGAGCGTGCAGCACTTGGTGTTCCCCCTTTGGCACTAACAGCAGAGCAGGTTGCTGAATTGGTAGAGTTGCTCAAAGCAACTCCTATCGAAGATGTGGATTATGTTATGGAGCTTTTCACCCAAAAAGTTCCAGCAGGTGTTGATGATGCAGCGTATGTAAAAGCAGCATTTTTGAATGATATTGTACAGGGTAACGCTTCTTGTGAGACCATTGATGCAGTAAAGGCATGTGAAATTTTAGGAACCATGTTAGGTGGATTCAATGTTAAACCATTGGTTGAAGCTCTGAAGATAGAGGGAGAGGTAGCAGATACTGCTGCAGAACAGTTAAAAAATACGCTTTTGGTTTATGATTCATTTAATGATGTCAAGACGCTAATGGATGAGGGCAATACAAAGGCAAAAGAGGTTGTTGCGTCTTGGGCAAATGCTGAGTGGTTTACCAATAGACCACCTCTTGAAGAGGAGATAGTTGTTACTGTTTATAAAGTTCCAGGTGAGACAAATACAGATGATCTCTCTCCTGCATCTGAGGCGTTTACAAGAGCAGATATTCCTCTTCATGCCAACTCTTTCTTGCAATCAAGAATGCCAGATCCACTAAAGACTATGGCAGAGCTAAAAGAGAAGGGTCATCCATTGGCGTATGTAGGTGATGTTGTCGGAACAGGAAGTAGTAGAAAGTCAGGTATCAACTCTGTTCAGTGGCATATTGGTCAAGATATTGCAGGTATTCCAAACAAGAGAACAGGAGGGGTTGTTATTGGTGATATTATTGCTCCAATCTTCTTTAATACCGCAGAGGATAGTGGTTGTCTACCAATTCAAGCACCTGTCGCCAATCTTGAGACAGGTGATGTGATTACTATCAAGCCATATCAAGGGGTGATCGAAAAAGATGGTGAGGTTGTTAGCGAGTTTACACTTGAGCCAAATACACTCCCTGATGAGATGAGAGCAGGTGGTAGAATCCCGCTTATTATTGGTAAAGGTCTTACTGCTAAAGCAAGAGAAGCCTTGGGAATGGATGCAGGAGATATATTTATGACTCCATCTCAGCCTGAAGACAATGGAAAAGGTTATACTCTAGCACAAAAAATGGTAGGAAAAGCTTGTGGTATGGAGGGTGTCAAACCAGGTGTCTACTGTGAACCAATAGCCACAACAGTAGGAAGCCAAGATACAACAGGACCGATGACAAGAGATGAGATCAAGGAGTTGGCAGCATTGAATTTTGGTGCTGATTTTGTACTTCAATCATTCTGTCATACTGCAGCATATCCAAAACCAGCAGATATTGAACTCCAACATACACTTCCAAAATTCTGGACAGAGAGAAAAGGGTTTATCCTAAGACCAGGTGATGGGGTTATTCACTCATGGTTAAACAGAATGTGTCTTCCAGATACAGTAGGAACAGGAGGAGATAGCCATACCCGTTTCCCAATAGGAATTAGTTTCCCCGCAGGTTCAGGACTTGTAGCCTTTGCTGCTGTTACAGGGATGATGCCTCTAACGATGCCAGAGTCTGTTTTGGTTAGATTTAAAGGGACAATGCAACCTGGTATTACACTAAGAGACCTTGTCAATGCGATTCCTCATCAAGCGATCAAAGATGGACTTTTGACCGTGGAGAAAAAAGGTAAGAAAAATATCTTTGCAGGAAGAGTATTGGAGATTGAAGGGCTAGAGGATCTCAAATGTGAACAGGCATTTGAGTTAAGTGACGCCTCAGCAGAGAGAAGTGCGGCTGCTTGTACGGTTAAGCTTAATAAAGAGCCAATTATTGAGTATTTGGAGTCAAATATTGTTCTTATAGAGGAGCTTATAGCACAAGGGTATGAGGATAAAGCAACACTTCAAAGAAGAGCAGATAAGATGAGAGCTTGGATTGCCAATCCTGAGCTTCTTGAGGCAGACAAAGATGCAGAGTATGCTGCTATTATTGAGATTGACCTAGATCAGATTACAGAGCCAATTTTGGCATGTCCAAATGATCCAGATGATGTCAAAACACTAACAGAGATTCATGAAGCTGGACTCAAAACAGATATCGATGAGGTGTTTGTAGGTTCATGTATGACCAATATAGGTCTCTTTAGAGCATTGGGTGAAGTCCTAAGAGGTGAAGGTAAAGTGCCTACAACACTCTGGGTTTGTCCTCCAACAAAGATGGATGAGAAGACACTACAAGAGGAGGGGTACTACTCTGTATTTGGTATGGCAGGAGCGAGAACAGAGATTCCAGGTTGTTCACTCTGTATGGGTAACCAAGCGAGTGTTGCAGAGAATGCTTATGTATTCTCAACATCAACAAGAAACTTTGATAACAGATTAGGAAAAGGTTCTCAGGTCTATTTGGGATCAGCAGAGTTAGCTGCAGTAGTAGCCCTCAAGGGTAGAATCCCAACAGCTGCTGAGTATATGGAGATTGTACCTAACAAGATCAAGCCAGAGATGACAGATGATGTCTATAGATACTTAAACTTCAACAAAGTCTCCAAAGAAGAGCTTGAAGCGATGGTAGGGTAGTTTTTTAGAAGCGGGGAATAGATATGTTTTTTATCTATTTTCTGCTAGATTTCAAGGTGGTGATTCTCCTTTATGCCCTCATATATTGTTAAAGAGTGGTGATAACAATAACCACCACCTACTCAAACCCCTTCAACTCAGCCTCAACCTTAGCCATCTTTTCCATCGCATCACTTAACGCTTTTTTATTATTGGCAATCACCTTTTCTGGTGCATTGGCTACAAATTTTTCGTTATTGAGCATTCCATTTAGTTTGGCTATCTCTTTTTCTAGTTTCTCTTTCTGTTTGGTAAGCTTCCCTATAATTGCTGACATATCTACATCATCAGTAGAGATGAAGGTCTCTAAGTTGTCAGAGACATCTGTTACTGAGTTTTCTAGTTTAGCCTCTACGAAGGTGATCTCCTCTACCTTTCCAAGCTTCTCTATAAATGGTTTCATCATCTCCAAATCAGAACCACTTGGCATTTTGAGTGAGGCTTTTTCGATTTTTTGATTCCCTTTTTCTATGAGTGTTTTACATCGTCTTACAGAGACAATCGCTTCTATAATCAGATCAAACTGTTTAATCACCTCATCATCTGCTTTGCTTACCGTTGGGTAGGCTTTGATCATAATCGATTCACCATCTTCTAGCCTCTCTTTTGAGAGTCTCATGTAGAGATTTTCGGTAATAAATGGCATAAATGGGTGAAGTAGCTTCATAGACTCTTTAAAGATACTTCCAAGCTCTGCTACAGAGGCTTTGTCTGCTTTACTTAGCTCAATTCCCCAGTCACAGAACTCACCCCACAAGAATCGATAAAGAACTGTCGCAGCATCATTAAATCGGTAGATATCCATAAACTCTCTTGTCTCTTTGACTGCCATATTAAATCTTGCCAACATATAACGCCCTAGAGGGGTTTTTATGTTGGTAGGGTCAAGGTCATCAAAATGCTCTTGGTTTAGTTGCAAGAAGTTTGTCGCATTGAAGAGCTTGTTGGTAAAGTTACGGCTCTGCTCTAGTTTATCTTGACTCAATTTGATATCACGCCCCTGAACAGCCAAGATAGCCAAGGTAAATCTAAGTGCATCAGTTGAGTACTTATCAATAGTCTCTAATGGGTCAATCACATTCCCTTTAGATTTACTCATCTTCTCTCCATGCTCATCTTTGACCAGTGCATGTAGGTAGATATCTTTAAATGGCAATTCACCTGTAATATTCTCACCCATCATCAACATACGAGCAACCCAGAAGAAGAGAATATCAAAACCTGTAATGAGTAGGTTATTTGGGTAGAAGTTTTTCATATCATCTTCACTCCACAACTCACCTTTGCCCCATTCGCCATTACCCCAACCAAGTGTTGAGAATGGCCATAGACCAGAGCTAAACCAAGTATCCAATACATCAGGGTCTTGGTAGATATTTTGAGAAGAACACTTCTGGCAAGAGGTTGGGTTCTCTCCATCTACAGCCCACTCATGGTCACAATCTCTACAGTAAAATACAGGAATCTGATGTCCCCACCAGAGTTGACGAGAGATACACCAGTCACGCAACTCACTCATCCAAGCGTTATAGGAGTTTATCCAGTGGCTAGGGAAGAACTCTGCTTCACCGTTGTTTACCTTCTCAATAGCAGAGGAGGCGAACTCTTTTTTGACAAACCACTGCTTGGAGATATATGGCTCTACAATATTCTTACATCGGTAGCAGTGACCCACTTGGTGAGGATGCTCCTCTATCTTGACCATAAAACCAGCCTCATCAAGCTTCGCTACAATCACCTCACGAGCCTCTAATCGCTCTAACCCTTTAAACTCACCACAGTAGTCATTTAGAATCCCACGCTCATCAAAAATAGTAATAAACTCTAAATTGTGACGTTTACCCACTTCATAGTCATTGGTATCGTGTGCAGGGGTAACCTTTACAAACCCTGTTCCAAACTCCATATCTACATGCTCATCACCAATAATCTCAACTTCACGCTCAATCAATGGTAATTTTATCTTTTTACCTATCAAATGGTTATGGCGTGTATCATCAGGATGAACCATAACAGCCGTATCTCCAAAGTAGGTCTCAGGACGAGTCGTTGCTACCGTAATGTTTCCCGAACCATCAGCCAATGGGTAGTTGATGTGGTAC
>Ga0256914_1003655_pt1 | contig 12003 bp, 10 predicted proteins | sample HulkmetaG_FD_191571 | JGI IMG/M metagenome (GOLD analysis project Ga0256914, IMG submission 191571) | Hydrothermal chimney microbial communities from Main Endeavour vent field at the Juan de Fuca Ridge, Pacific Ocean - Hulk | ecosystem: Environmental > Aquatic > Marine > Hydrothermal vents ...
TTGATACCTATAACACCTCTTTCTTCCGCCGGAGATGTATTTCGGCATTTAAAAAGATATTCCAGGAAAATTTCATAAACGATTTGCCAATAGTGAACTAAAACTTATCTTTTTAAAGATCTAGTTAGTTTAAATATTAGCCAACTATTAAAATTTGAGTAGGTGACCTCTCTAATTCTCCTGTTCCTTTTCCTGTTCAGCATAAAAACGAAATCTAAATCGGGAGAAATATAACATGTTTGGAAAACAGATTACCCTATTTAAGCTACTTGGCTTTGAGATCCGGATCGACATGAGTTGGTTCATAATCGTTATTCTTATCACCTGGTCCCTTGCCCAAGGTCTATTCCCTTTTCATTACCAAAATCTTTCGCCTGGGACCTACTGGTGGATGGGCCTTGCTGGCACATTAGGACTATTCATGTCGATAATTTTTCATGAGCTCTGCCATTCCCTTGTGGCCAAGAGATACGGATTGCCCATAAAGGGGATCACTTTGTTCATCTTTGGGGGAGTGGCCGAGATGGCCGAGGAGCCTCCTAATCCAAGGGCCGAGTTTATGATGGCCTTTGCTGGGCCCCTTTCCAGCCTTTTGCTTGGCCTTGGGTTCTATGGAATTCGGATCATGGGCGAGGGAGGCGGATGGCCTGTGCCGGTAAACGGTGTAATCGGCTATCTGGCCCTGATCAACGGGCTTCTTGCCGGATTTAATCTCCTACCTGCCTTTCCTCTTGATGGGGGGCGTATGCTCAGGTCGGTTTTGTGGGGGTGGAAAGGGAACTTTCAATGGGCCACCCGCATTGCCTCTAACATCGGTTCGGGGTTTGGCGTGGTAATGATCTTTTTCGGGATCTTAAACGTGCTACGGGGGAACTTCATTGGCGGGATATGGTTGTCCATGATTGGTATGTTCTTATGGAGTGCCTCCCAAATGTCCCGCAAGCGACTGCTGACCCGAAAGGCCCTCGAAGGAGAACGAGTAGAAAGTTTCATGGAACCTAATCCCGTAACGGTCCCGCCTGCAATCTCTGTAGAGCAGTTCGTGGATGATTATATCTTGAAGTACTATTTCAAGATGTTTCCGGTCGTGGAGTCCGGAAGGCTCATGGGTTGTGTTACCATCCACCAGGTGAAGGGGATTCCCCGGGGAGAATGGAGCCAACACACGGTGGGAGAGCTTACGGAGCATTGCTCCCCAGAAAACACCATAGCTCCAAAGACCGAGGCTATTGAAGCCCTCTCTATCATGAACCGAACACAGGCCAGCAGGCTTTTGGTAGTAGAAGACGATCGTCTGGTAGGCGTCATAGCCCTCAAAGATATGCTGAAATTCCTTTCACTCAAGGTGGAATTAAAGGCGTAGTATTAATGTGTAATGACCCCCCTTTTTGCACAACTCAAGCTGCTATTGCCATTGCCTCAAATGGTGCCTGATACCCCAAGGCCTGATGCGGCCTCTCCAAATTATAGTACCTGATCCAGCTTAATATCACCTCTCTCAAGCTGGGCCTCGCTGAGAGCAGCATAGGCCTCTTTAAGTTTGGCCTCATATTGCTCCTTTATGCCCCGAGGGCGAGCCCTGAGATTGGTTTTCCATGCCCTAAATGTACCCTGTGCCTTAAATGTACCCTGTGCGGTCCTAGAGAGGGCATTACAAACTTGCTCAGAAATATACCAAATATGTTCCAGAATTTAAAAAGAGTCTTATCCAGGTCGAGATAGGCCACCGTTTAAGCGGTGGCCTATTCTATATTATTTCTTACTTAATATTTTGTTTTTAAGAAGTAAATCATTAGGAATGAGGATTATATTTCCTTCTTCAGTTTCGACAAGCACATTAGTAGGGTTAAAAGCTCTTATTTTTCCAGAAAATTTATCAACTTCGATTTTACTACCAATATCTAAAATATTTTTAAGATAAAAACCAGCTAAAATTTTTTCAGCTATACTTTTACCTCCTAATCCCAAAGATAATCCTATAGCACCCAAAAAGATACCTAAAAATAGAGTAATGTTAGCAGTAAATATTGTGGTATCAAATCCCAATTTTCTAATAGCAATTACTAACCCAAAGATATTAATTACTATTTCAAGTGCGGTACCGATAAAAGAAGCATATGCTATTTCTGAAGATTTAAATAAATTTTTAATTAAATTGCCAACTAATTTAGCAATATAAGAAATAAAAATAAAAATAAACAATGCTCCAAAAATTTTAGGAAGATAAGTAATAAATTGATTTACAGTATCGATTACTATACGAATTCCGAGAACCTCACTTGCTGCTACAAAAAATAATAAAATGATAGTAAAATAAATTAAAGAAACTAGAATATCTATAGCTTTTTTAGTAGTTCCAAGCTTTTCGAGCATTTGATTAACACCTGATTTTTCCGCAATATAATTAAATCCTAGAACAGAGAACATTTTTTTAAATATTTTTTTTGCAATAGAAGCTACTATAAAACCAAAAATAAATACTAATAAAGCTCCTATTAAATTGGGTAAAAATTGCCCTACCTTCTGAGAAAGACTTTCAATTAAGCTTAAAATGGCTTCTCGTGCTAAACGAGTTTGTTCTAAAATGTCTGTCATTTTACTACCTCCTTTTTAGTGTTTATTATTTTAAAAAGACTATCAACTATTCCTATAAAAGAAGCGGTCATCCTTAAAATATCATTTAAAAAGACAATAAATTCTCCTTTTATTACAATTTGATTTTCTATTTTTTTTAATAAATTTTTATCAATTTCTATTTGTTCATAAAATTTTTGAACAAGAATCTCAAATTCTTGATATTTTTTATTTTTAAACATTTTTCCCCTTTAATGAATTTTTAACTAGTATTTTTTTAACCTTTTTTATTGCTCTATAAATTCTCATTTTGATAGTACTAATACTGCAGTCTCTATATTGAGCGATTTCTCTAGTTGTTAAACCTTCTATAAAATGCATTTGAATAATTATTCTTTCTTCTTCTGTAAGAACTTTAAAAATATCTTCTAAAGAAAGTTTAGTTATTATTATATCTTCTAATGCGGAGTTTTTATTAAAAATTTCTATTTCATAAAAAGAAGCCTTTTGTCTTTTCTGACGAATATAATCAATAAGAACATGATTTATTAATTTATTAAACCAAGATTGAAAACTTTCTGTCTTTCTAAGACTCCTTATTTTTAAATAACATTTGAGCCAAATTGTTTGAAAAAGATCTAAAGCTTCATCTTTATTTAAGGTGACAAAATAACATTTTTTATAAACAGATTTTGCATAATTTTTATAAAGTTTAGAAAAGGCTTCTTTACTGCCTTTAATGGCTTCCTTAACATATTTGCTTTCTTGTTCCGAAAACATTTTTAACTTTTTCCGAAAAAACTTTTTTAAAAATAAAGACGGGTTAAAGGAGAAAAAGGTCACTCCAAAAAAGCATTTAAAGGGGAAGTATAGTGAGGGGTATTATGGTAATTATTTATGAAATCCTTTACCGGGCGACGAAATTTATGAGCCTTCCAGGCACATAGATGACCTTCTTGATCTCTTTGCCTTCAAGATGCCGCCTTACATTTGCGTTTTGTAAGGCTGCTTCGCGGACGGCCTCTTCGTCGGCCTCGGCTGGGACTTGAACCTGGGCCCGAAGTTTACCATTTACCTGGACGGCAATGGTCACCTCCTCGGCCTTAGCCACTTCTTCGTCCCAGGAGGGCCAAGAGGCCTCGGAGATCAGTCCTTCGTGTCCAAGACGTGCCCAGAGTTCCTCACCCAGATGTGGGGATATCGGGGCCAGAAGGAGGAGGACCGCCTCCACCGCCTCACGGATCACCGGCCAGAATTGGGGCTCGCTTCGATGTTTGCCCAGGGCCTGGTAGATCTCGTTTACCAGCTCCATGACTGCGGCGATGGCCGTGTTAAAGTGGTAGCGCTCTTCGATATCTTGGGTGACCTTGCGAATGGTCTGATGGGTCTTGCGTCGCAGGGCCTTAAGCGGTGCCGAAAGTCCTTCTTGCCCGCCTCGGTAGGGCTCAACCGAAAGTAGCTCTTCAAAATTCTCTGTAATCATCTTATAGACCCGCTGGAGGAACCGATGGGCGCCTTCGATTCCCTGGTCGCTCCATTCAAGATCGCGCTCCGGCGGGGCGGCAAAGAGCATAAAAAGCCGCACCGTATCCGCCCCGTAGCGTTTGATCATGGCGTCGGGGTCCACCACGTTACACTTGCTCTTAGACATTTTCTCCGAACGTCCGATGATGACCTTCTCTCCACAACCGTCTTTGAGGCAAGTACCTTCTGCCGAAACTTCCTCTGGATAAAGCCAGCCGTGTTTCGGGCAACGGTAGGTCTCCTTGATGACCATGCCCTGGGTGAGCAGTCGTTCAAAGGGTTCGTCAAGCTCAAGATAACCGAGGTCCCTTAGCACTTTGGTAAAAAACCGAGCATAAAGCAGGTGCAGGATGGCGTGTTCGATACCGCCGATGTATTGATCTACCGGGAGCCAAAAGGCCACCTTTTCTTTATCCAGGGGTTCTTTGGCCTTGGGGCAGGCGAAACGGGCGAAGTACCAGGAGGACTCCACAAAGGTGTCGAAGGTATCCGTCTCTCGCCGGGCTGGGCCACCGCATTTGGGACAGGTGGTATTGAGAAAAGACTCAAGCCTTGGTAGTGGCGAACGCCCGGCCTCGTCAAGCTGGGCCTCAAGCGGCAGGACCACCGGGAGATTTTCGATCTTTTCTGGAACGAGGCCACATTTTTCACAATAGACCACCGGGATAGGGCAACCCCAGTAGCGCTGGCGGGACACCCCCCAATCCCGTAGGCGATAGGTGACCCGGGCCTGGCCAAGGCCCTTTTCCTCAAGGTATTTGGTGACCGCCTTTTTTCCTTCCTCACTCGGTAGGCCGTCAAACGGGCCCGAATTGACCATCACCCCCGGATCTTCATAGGCCCCTTCCATCTCTTCGGGGACAAGATCTCTGTCCTTCGGCTTGATGACCACCTTGATGGGGAGCCCGTATTTCTTGGCAAACTCAAAGTCGCGCTGGTCGTGGGCCGGAACAGCCATCACCGCCCCGGTGCCGTACTCCATAAGGACAAAATTGGCGGCAAAGATCGGCACCCGTTCGCCAGTGAGGGGATGAAGGGCGTAGGCGTTGAGGAAGAGACCCTTCTTTTCAAAGACCCCTTCTTCGATCTTGCGCCGTTCACGGCGTACTTCTTCGCGAAGGGCAAGGAGCTCCTTTTCAAGCTCCGTCCCGCGGACAAGCTCTAAGGCCAAGGGATGCTCCGGCGAGAGGCTTACGAAGGTAACGCCATAAAGGGTATCAGGCCGGGTGGTAAAAACACGAATCTTTTCCTCACGACCCTCTACCGGGAACTCCACCTCGGCGCCTTCGCTCTTCCCGATCCAGTTGATCTGCATGGTAAGCACCCGCTCCGGCCATTTCCCCTTGAGCTTTTCGATGTCCCGAAGGAGTTCTTCGGCATAAGCGGTAATCTTGAAGAACCAACCCTCCATCTCTTTCTGGACCACTTCGGTGCCACAGCGCCAGCAACGGCCATCTTCTACTTGTTCGTTGGCCAGCACCGTCTGACAGCCCTCGCACCAATTCACCAAGGTCTTTTTGCGGTAGGCGAGCCCTCGCTCAAGCATTTCGATGAAAAAGCGCTGTTCATGGCGGTAATACTCCGGATCACAGGTGGCAAACTCCCGATCCCAATCATAGGAAAGCCCCATGCGCTTCAATTGCTGCCGCATGTAGGCAATATTCTCATAGGTCCATTTGGCCGGATGGGTACCGTGTTTGATGGCCGCGTTTTCTGCCGGCAGCCCAAAGGCATCCCACCCCATGGGATGGAGGACATTTTCTCCACGCATCTTACGGAAGCGAGCGATGACATCACCGATGCTATAGTTACGCACATGTCCCATATGGATGCGGCCCGAAGGGTAGGGGAACATTTCAAGCACATAGTACTTCGGACGTGAGGGATCATTGTCTACGGCCTTAAAGGTCTTTCGTTCTTCCCAGACCTTCTGCCATTTTTCCTCAATAGCCGCAAAATCGTACTTTTCTCGCGCCATAACACCCGCCTCCGTTTGACAAGGAGGTTAAAGAGCCTTGATCTTTTCTACCACGTACTGTCCGAATTCCGAACACTTGACCAGTTTGGCCCCTTCGATCTGCCGGGCAAGGTCATAGGTGACCACCTTATCCTGTACCGCCTGAGCGATTCCCTGCCAAATAAGATCCGCTACTTCCTTCCACCCTAAGTACTCAAACATCATCGCCCCGGAAAGGATGACCGAGCTGGGATTGACCTTGTCCATCCCGGCATATTTAGGGGCCGAGCCGTGGGTGGCCTCAAACACAGCGTAGCCATCGCCGATATTGGCCCCAGGGGCCATCCCAAGCCCACCAACTTGGGCCGCCAAGGCATCGGACATATAGTCGCCATTCAGATTGGGCATGGCCAGCACGCTGTATTCCTCAGGCCGCAAGAGCGCCCACTGGAACATGGCGTCGGCGATGCGATCTTTGATGACCACTTTTCCTTCCGGGGCCTTGCCCTCGTATTTCTCCCAAAGCTCAGCCTCGGTGATGGTCACCTCGGCAAACTCTTCCTTGGCCAGTTCATAACCCCAATTGCGAAAGGCCCCTTCGGTGTACTTCATAATATTTCCCTTGTGTACCAGGGTGACGCTTGGTTTGCCGTTGGCCAGGGCGTACTGAATGGCCTTACGCACCAGGCGCCTGGTCCCAAAGCGGCTGATGGGTTTCACCCCGATACCCGAATCTTCCCGAATCTCTTTACCGAGTTCATCCCGGATGAAGGCGATGATCTTTTTGGCTTCGAGGCTTCCGGCCTCCCACTCGATCCCGGCGTAGACGTCTTCGGTGTTTTCCCGGAAAACAACCATGTCCACCTTTTCCGGATGTTTGACCGGGCTTGGCACCCCGGGTACCCAGCGCACTGGACGCACACAGGCGTAGAGATCAAGCACCTGGCGGATGGTCACGTTTAGGCTCCGAAACCCACCGCCCACCGGGGTGGTAAGGGGCCCCTTGATGGCCACCACGTGTTCCTTGATGGCCTCTAGGGTCTCTTCCGGGAGATAGGAACCAGTCTCCTGATAGGCCTTTTCCCCGGCCAAGATCTCTTTCCAGGCTACCTTGCGCTTGCCTCCATAGGCCTTTTCCACCGCCGCGTTCCATACCGGAAGGGCTGCCCGCATGATATCCGGGCCAATGCCATCGCCTTCGATATAGGGAATGATGGGTTCATCAGGCACCACAAGTTTGAAGTCTTCGGTAAGCCTTATCTTCTCCGGCATCTTTTCCTCCTTCCTGACCAGACTTTATCTTCCAAATTGGCGAAGCTTTATCCTGTTTTGGCCTTTAGGGCAAGAGAGGAGACTTAAGTTACTGACAATTGGGGTGAGTTGCGATAGGCTAAATGTGATGAAAGAGATCCTCACCGCCCTTGAAAGATATCTTCTTTACTTACAAGCCCTAGGAGTAAACGTCGTGCCAGCCAAAAAGAAGATCAAAAAATTCTTGGATTTAGAACTTTCCCCACCGCCCAAAAGCCTTGAGGACATAAGGCGGGAACTAGGGCATTGTGCCCGCTGTAAGCTTTCGCGCACCCGGACTAACTTGGTCTTTGGTGAAGGAAATGAAAAGGCTTGTCTGATGCTGGTCGGGGAGGCCCCTGGTCGAGACGAAGACTTAGAGGGGCGTCCTTTTGTTGGGCGGGCGGGAAAACTCCTTGATCAGATGCTTTCAGCCATCAATCTTACCCGCGCTGAGCTCTACATCACCAACGTGGTCAAGTGCCGCCCCCCAGGCAACCGTACTCCAGAGCCAGACGAAATCGAGGCCTGTGTTCCCTTTTTGGCCAAACAGATACGGGTCATCCGGCCAAAGATCATCTGCACCTTGGGGCTTACCGCAGCGAGGACAATCCTTTCTACCGAGGCCTCGCTTACTTCTCTTAGAGGGACGGTTCATACTATCGACGACATCAAGGTCATCGTCACCTTTCATCCGGCCTATCTCTTGCGTTTTCCGAATTACAAACGCCAAGCCTGGGAAGACCTTAAGCTCTTAAAGAGCCTTTATAACCAGGTATGCCAGCCATGAGGCGGCTAGGCCTGATCCTGATAATCTGGGCTTTGCTGGTCTCCTCTGCCTTGGCAGAACGGGTATTGGTCTTGACCTTGAGCGAGGCCATCACCCCCCTTACCGCCGGAAAGATAAAAGAAGCCCTCTATAAGGCCCAACAAGAAAGGGCTGAGTGTCTGGTCATAGAGCTTGATACCCCAGGTGGCCTGGTGACCTCCATGCGAAAGATCGTCAAGATGATCCTTAATTCACCGGTGCCGGTGGTGGTCTATGTCGCCCCTTACGGGGCCCAAGCGGCTTCAGCCGGTACCTTTATCGTCCTCTCTGCCCATATAGCGGCCATGTCTCCGGGAACAAATATCGGCGCGGCCCACCCGGTGACCATGGGACAAAAGATGGACAAGACCATGGCCAAGAAGATAGAAAACGATCTGGCCGCCTTGGCCCGTTCGTTGGCCAAGCTCCGCGGACGGAACGCCCGATGGGCAGAGAAGGCGGTGCGGAAGAGTGTTTCCATCACCGCCGAAGAGGCCTTAAAACTAAAGGTTATCGACCTTATGGCCGCCAATCTCTCCGAATTGCTTGACCGAATCAACGGGCGCCGGGTGAGGACCACTGCCGGGGTCAAAGTCCTCCATACCAAGCAGGTGGAATTGATCCGCTTGCGTGAAGATTTACGCGGGCGGATCTTGCGTTTGATCACCGACCCCAATGTGGCTTATATCCTGCTCATGATTGGTCTCGCCGGACTTTACTTTGAACTCTCCCACCCGGGAGCGGTGTTCCCCGGGGTAGTCGGGGCCATTTCCCTTATTTTGGCCTTTTATGCCATGCACATCATTCCGGTCAATTATGCCGGTCTGATCCTGATCCTCCTCTCCGGAGTGCTCTTCTTTTTGGAGATCAAGATCACCAGTTACGGGCTCCTTGGTCTTTCCGCTCTTATCTGTCTTATCCTGGGCTCGCTGATGCTCTTTGGAAAGAATCCCGAGGCCTTAAAGGTCTCCTATGAGGTCCTCCTCCCGGTGGTGATCACCATCGGGCTCTTTTTAAGCGGGGTTACCTATCTAGCGGCCAGGGCGGTCTTAAAAAGACCCACCACCGGGGTTGAAGGCCTTATCGGAGAGAAGGGTGAGGCCTTGAGCCCTATCAACGCCAAAGGAGGACAAGTCTTTGTCCATGGTGAGATCTGGCAGGCGATAAGTGATCAGGAAATACCTAAGGGCACACCAGTCATCGTCGAATCAGTTGAGGGTTTACGCCTCAAAGTAAAACCCCTTCAGGGCTGAACTAATCCAAATTTTTGATCCTTTGGCGAAAGTTCTCGGTCTCCTCTCTTAAGAAATTCTCAAACCGTCTTTCCAAATGATGGAAAAGTTTCAAAATGGCCCTTCCGGCGGGGGTCAATTTAGCCCCACCTCCGCCGGCCCCTCCGATGGAGGTAATGACCATGGGCTTGGGGGCCTCGCGATTTAAGGCCTCGACGTGTTTCCAGGCATGGCGATAAGACATCCCCAGGGCCTTGGCCGCCGCCCGAATAGAGCCCAATTCATCGATCTTTTCTAGGAGCTGTATCCGTCCCGGACCAAGGAAGGAATGCTCCCCTTTACAGACCCAGACTCGTCCTCGAACCTGATATTCCAAGGCTTCCATCTCCCCTCCGAAAAAGTCAACCGCTAAGAATTCCTATGGCCAAAAGGTATTAATCTACCTTCGGTTTTTCTTCAATATTTTTAATTATTAAAAACTTTTTAAAAGATTCAGCTTTTAAGCCCCTTTTATCCCCTACCGAATAAGAAAGATAAAGCTCTTTTTTAAAATTTTTTCAAAGACCAAGGAGGGCAAAGATGGTAAAAGGAATTGATAACCCCACCTCCACCAATCAATATCTCTACCAAGCCCAGAATCAAATCCAGGCTCAGGTCCAAAATCAAGGACCAGAAACGGTCGACCAACCAGGGCCAACCCGATTACAACCCCCTAAACCTCCTGGCCCCAAAGCAAAGCCTCTCCTGGGGCCCAAAGTAAAGCCTCCTTTAGATTTACCTCTTTACGACCAAGCTGGTCTCTTGCGAACCAAGCGCCTTAGTCATCTGGTCAAACTCTCCTTACCGGAATTGAACAAAATCTTTCACAAGATTTGGAAAGAATTTATGAGAGAAAAACCTGTTTTTGACCCTCTTCGTTCCATAGAAAATTTAATTCCTTCAGACTTTAATAAATGGGTAAAATTGGTCTGGCCGTCTTCTAATTTTCGGATCTCTTCGATCAGTAGTTTCACCCTTGATTTTGAATTCGATCTCGAAGGCACCGTATTTTGGAAGGGGTCAGTCACCGATCTGGATCTCCATTTGGAAATACACCTCCAGCAAATCGAGGCCCAAGAATTAACCAATGGGCCACCGATCAACCAAGAAATACCCCTAAGCCAAGGCCCCCAAACACAAGCCTCCGAAAACCCTCCTTCAGAGGACACGGAGGTCGCTGAGGCCTCGGGGCAAATAGAGGCTGAGGGAGAGCCGGTGGAAGCTGTTGAAGATCAAGCCACCGGGGAACAAATCCAGGCCGCAGGAGAACAAACCGAGGTCACCGAAGACTTAATCTCGGAGGCAACCCAAAAGCAAAAAGATTTTGAAAAAATGCCCACCACCGAAGAGGCTTCGACCAAGAACGAAACCACCGAACCTTTGAGGCTGCTTAAACCCAATCTAGTCGACACTGGTCGATATTTTATCTCTTTAGTGGATATCTCTTCCCTTGATATTTACGATAAACACCTTGGTACCTATACCAGGGTCTATGGTCGAGAAGGCCAATTTATGTTCGAGCCCAAGGACATCAAAGTGCAGATAACCCTTTTAGATGCCACCCAAATAAATTTTTCCTTTAACGGTCAACCAAAAGGCCCGGTCGAGATTCGCAAGGGGCCCTTCTGGGTAAACCTCCTCCAAGACCTCTTCGATAATCTTGAACCCAAGTGGAAAGGGCCGGTGTGGATCTAAAGCAAAGCGGGGCTCTAGGCCCCGCTTTTAAGACCAAAATCCTTGGATCATGGTCTGGATTATTTCTGTAAAAGGAAGGCCTCTCTGGTAAAGCCTAAGCATTCCTTCGGCCCCGGTCCCGCGGGTAACAATATTTTGTAAGGGTTCTTTGTATTCTTCTAGGCCAAGTTCTTTCATGAGCGGTTCAATCCTTTGAAGGATTAAGATCAATTCTTCGCGATAGGTGCGCACCGAACGGGTTTGGGGATCGACAAATCGTCCTTCAAGACCATGCCGGGCCGCCTGCCATTTCTGATAAGCCAGGATTTCGTCGGGAAGAGAGGGTAGGGGATATTCAAGTAAATATCGGGCTAGGGCTTGAGTTAAGGCGACCAAGGCGAGGAGGTCCACAAAATAACAAGGGACATCATAGATGCGAACCTCCACCGTCCCCAAGGTCGGTTGAAGACGGATATCCCACCATAGGTCTCGAATACTCTGGATGATATTTAACCTCTCTAAGGCCTCCACCAAAAAAGAAAACTCTTCCCAAGAAGCAAAGGCCCGGGGTAGACCAGCCAAGGGTAAGGCCTCAAAGAGTTTGCTTCGGTAGGAATAAAGCCCGGTGACTTGGCCTTCATAAAAAGGGGACGAGGTACTTAAGGCCAGGAGTAAAGGTAAATAAAGACGAAGCTGATTATAAACGATGATGGCCGTCTGGGCATCAGGCATCCCCAGGTGAATATGGAGGCCTTGGGCAATAAATCGCCGTCCAACCATCTGTAATTCGGAAAATATCTTTTCATAGCGGGGTTTTCCCCAGATCTTCTGTTCCTCGGCCAGGGAAAAAGGATGGAGACTGGCCGCCCAAAGCACCAAACCTTCTTCTTCGGCCAGCGTGGCCA
>Ga0256914_1003656_pt1 | contig 12000 bp, 12 predicted proteins | sample HulkmetaG_FD_191571 | JGI IMG/M metagenome (GOLD analysis project Ga0256914, IMG submission 191571) | Hydrothermal chimney microbial communities from Main Endeavour vent field at the Juan de Fuca Ridge, Pacific Ocean - Hulk | ecosystem: Environmental > Aquatic > Marine > Hydrothermal vents ...
CAGAGCTGCAGTTAAAAGTGTCCCAAGAATGAGTGGTAGTATTCCAAAAGATGGGGGAGATGAAGATGGAAACCAAGACTTTCCACTTATAAATTCCCATAGAGACACAAAACCAAATGTTGGTAATCCTTCTGCGAATATAAACACTGTGATAAAAAGGACAATAATGATCGAGATCAAAGAAATTGAAAGTAGCACCATTCTGTCAGGTTTGATTTTCACCTCTGTAAGCCTCCCCAGACACCATGTATATTATGGCCTCCGCTATGTTAGTTGCATGGTCTGCTACCCTTTCAAGATACCTTGCTACAAGAATAAGCTTCATAGACTGCTTTATCGTTCTTGGGTTGCTCATCATTATAAGGAGCAACTCGTTAAATATCTGCTCCTCTATCTTGTCCACTATGTCATCTCTGTTCCACACATCTTTAGCCAATCTTGCATCTTCGTTCACATACGCTCTAATAGCATCGTCAACCATAGCTTCTGATATCTCTGCCATTCTTGGGATATCTATTAGTGGTTTTATCAATGGTTCATCTCCTATATCAATGGTTATCTCGGCTATGTTAACAGCCAAGTCAGCTATCCTCTCGAGATTCAGGGATATCTTGAATGCAGCTATAATGGAGCGTAGATCACGTGCAGCAGGCTGTCTCAATGCTATCAATCTTACTCCGAAATCGTTTATCTTCCTATCCAGTATGTCCTCGTCTTCATCCTTGTTTATGACCCATTTCGCCAACTCAAAATCCTTGTTTTCTAAAGACTTAACAGAGTTGGTAATCATCTCCCTTGCTATATCTGACATACTAAACAGCATGTGCCTCAACTCGAGTAATTCTTCATCAAATGCCTTTCTCTGTTCTATAGATACCATCTCTCAATCCCTCCTAACCAAACCTTCCAGAAATATAATCCTCTGTTTCCTTCCTCTTCGGACGGGTAAATATATCGGCGGTAGGAGCGTACTCAATAAGCTCTCCCATTAGGAAAAATGCTGTATAGTCCGATATTCTCGCTGCTTCCTGCATATTGTGAGTAACTATCACAATGGTATAGGTCTCTTTAAGTTCTCTTATGAGTTCTTCTATTTTGTAAGTAGCGATTGGATCCAGTGCAGAAGCAGGTTCATCCATAAGGAGCACTTCCGGCTGTATTGCTATTGCACGAGCAATACAGAGTCTCTGTTGTTGCCCACCTGATAAAGTATATGCCGATTCACGGAGCTTATCTTTTACCTCGTCCCATAGTGCCGCCTTTCTCAAGCTACTTTCAACAATTTCGTCCAGCTCCTGTTTTTTCCTTACACCCCATATCCTTGGACCATAAGCGACATTACCGTATATAGACTTGGGAAAAGGAGTTGGTTTCTGAAAGACCATACCTACCTTTTTTCTCAAGTTGATTACATTTACACTTTCAGTATAAATGTCTTCTCCACCAACCTTGATAGAGCCATCTATCCTGAAACCAGGAACATAGTCGTTCATTCTATTTATACTTCTCAAAAATGTAGACTTTCCACATCCGGAGGGGCCAATAATAGCTGTTATACTCCCCTTTTTCATGCAGAGGTTGACCCCCTTAAGTATCTTTCTCTCTCCATAATAAGCAGAAAAGTTGCTAACCTCTATTTCAAAACTATCCATCGGATATACCTCCACCTAAAACACAGAGACGTAACCAACTTTCTTTACCGCTTTTTGTCCTCTTTTGCTCAAAACAAGGTTAATCCATTTTGCTACATTACCCTTGGGCCATCCATTGGTGAACATAAATAATGGTCTGCTTATGGGATAAATGCCACTCCTTACATTCTCCTCAGATGCAGCAATCCCACCCACCAATAGCACATGTATCCTCTTGTTGACATATCCTATACCCACATACCCTATTGCATATCTGTTTCTTGAAACCGCATTTACTACCTGTCCATTGGAGGCAACGATTAATGCTCTTGGTAATACTCTACCGCCCTTCAGCACACTTTTCTCCCAAACTTCGTATGTTCCAGAACTCGTATCTCTGGACACCACGACAATTCTATGGTCTGGACCACCGAGATCCTTCCAATTTCTTATTTTACCCCCATATATATCATGCAACTGCTTTATAGTAAGATTCTTAATACCCCTGTTGTGCACATTTATTACAGGTACTATCCCATCCATAGCTATCTTAAATGGAACTGGATAGACCCCCTTCGATAAAGCCCTCTTGACCTCAGAAAACTTTATGAAACGAGAGCTGTTGGCAATGTCTGCAAGTCCCTCAATTAGTGCCCTTATACCGTTACCAGACCCCCCACCGGATACAGAAAGCTCCACATCTGGGTATAGTTTCTGGAAAATGCCAGAAATACGCTGTGTAATTGGTAAAACCGTAGTTGACCCCTTGATTACGATGCCAGATGCAAAGGATCTACTGGAAATCAGAAGCATCAAAATGACCAATAACTCTGTAATCATTCTTTTACGCAACATAGTAACACCCCCACTTTCAAGAAATCCCAATCACAACTAATCCTACTACAACAGTTTTAAGACGGTGTTAAGAAGATGTTAAAATCGAGTTAAGATTTGAAGTTACTATTTAAAATATTCCAAGGAGTGCAGTAACGGATTTTTGAGGTATCATTAGGTTTGTATTGGATAGTTCAATGCCAAGCCAGTCTCCATCAACCTCTTTAAGAAAATACGGTTGTGTCTGGACGCTGAGATCCCCATAGCCAGGACTGTACCTTGGGGTGGTTTTATAACCAAGCATCTGCGCTTCTCTTTTTATAATATCATTTATGGTGTCAGCAACACTGTCAACGAGCACGGATCCTATTGCGTCAAGAACTATTCCTTCAGTATATTTACCGGATTCAATGAAGTGAGCCACATTTTCTTCCAATTCTTTCCCTACGGTAACGCCAAATATTGCTACCATAGAAGAGTTGATAAGCAACTTCTTCATGTTTTCTCCTGGCAACACGAAATCTGTACCTTCAAGGTGGATCCCATCTTCACTCTTAGCTAAGATTCTACGGATAATGTAGCTCCCTCGAGGTTCCGCTAAAGCCTTAGCCTCATCGAGCAGAGGTGGGTATATCTTCTTCCAGTTAGGAGGTAACTTACCTGTCCTGAAACTGTAATTAAGCGTTACAAGAACCTCTTTTTCGCTAACACTATAAGTTAGTACTGGAAACTTGACGATCTTATTTACCTGCATCAATACTCCCTGAAAGCTGTTTCTATTGCTGAAGTGTCCATTCCGTAACTCAGCAGCAGGGATAGAAGGATTCTTGCCTTTAACGGGTGTAAATCCTCTCCCATTATACACCCTATATCGTGAAGACTCTTTCCTCCTCCTTCATATCCATAGATCGGAGCAACCCTTCCATGGAAAGCCCTTGAAGTAATGACTACAGGTACATTCTTAACGATGCTACCCAGTGCTTCATAAAGGCGCTTGCTTGTGTTGCCTATTCCTGCTGCAACTATTACTATTCCCTTACTACCCCTTTTAATGAGAAAATCAAAAATTCCCATATCCATTCCCGTAAAAGTGTAAACAATATCCACTCTTGGCAGAGATTCACTCCTGAAAGGTGCAAACTCCGAGTTATATGTGTGTCGTCTCTCAGGTGACCTAAAGAAGGTAACTCCAAGTTCATCTACAATTCCAAGTGCTCCTTTCCTTCCAGAACCGAAGGCACTTACAAACTGCTTGTCTATTTTGACTACATCCCTTGCTGCATGAATTTCGCCTCCCACCACTACTACTACACCCTTTGAAATGGCATCTTGACATGCAGCAACTCTCAATGAATCCCTTAAGTTCCTTGGACCATCAGTATCCCACACATCAGAGCTTCTCATAGCACCAGTTACAACAACAGGTTTATTGCTACTTATGGTAAGGTTGAAGAAGTAAGCACTCTCTTCTATTGTATCTGTACCCTGAACTACCACTATACCGTCGTAGTAGGATAACTGCTTATTTATGTAACCTGAAAGCGATACCCATTCGTCCCATTCAATCCAGTCACTGGGAACATTGGAAAACTCATGGGTATTTACATCTATACTTTCATCTATACCAGGTACTTCTTTCAGCAAAGCCTTCCCACTAATGGAGGGCTTTATACCATCTTTCGTCCTCGACATGGCAATGGTTCCACCAGTGGTAATAACAAGAATGCGGGACTTCAATTACTTATACCTCCTTCTGATATCCGTACCTCCAGCCACTACTGTCCATTTTCTTAATGAAAGAGACTATAAGGTTAATTAGGACTTCTTTCATTTTGTCCCCTTTCTCTTTCGTTGCTTTAGTAGGGTCTCCAGTTGCACCATAAGGTGTTAGCTCGTCAAACAACCACTTTATTTCTATCTCATCCGGAAGTTCCGGCACTACTCCTTTAGCATATTCCATTTCCACCAGTTCGGGCTTTAATGAGAGCATTATAGAAGTTTCACCTTCACCAGCGTGCCCAAGACCACCCCAAACCTCAAATGTATCTTTCGGCAGTAGATTTCCTGCACTTACCCACCATGCATTGAGGGCAGCTATTTTAACCTCCGGATACTCTGTCTTTACAGCCCTACTTGCAATCTCTATAGGTGCTATGTTACCATCATGTCCATTCAAGATAAATATTTTTTCCATACCATGCTTTACCAACGAATACAGTACATCTTTAAGTACCTCTATCAATACCTCCGCCCTAACACTAATAGTCAAAAGGAAGTTACTGTAGTGATCACTCATCCCATAGTGTATGGGAGGAAGCACCAATAGTCCCTCAACCCTCTTTGCAACCTCTTTGGCAAGCTCATACGAAACTATTGCATCTGTACCAAACGGAAGATGGTCCCCATGATATTCCGTAGAACCTACGGGTAGAATCACCTTGTCAAAAGCTCCCTCCCTAAATTCATGACCCGTAAGCTGGTCAAACAGAAATCCCTTCATATTCACACACACCTCCTAAACAAAATAGAGGGGGATTTACCCCCTCCTACATGTTGGGCATGACCATCTTTACGAATTTTATCTTGCCGTGTTCAACCTTCATTATAGCAACTGCTTTTTGTGGAACCCTTGAACCGTGCTTGTAAGAGATTGTTCCTGCAACACCGTGGTAACCATGTTCTTTCGCAAGAGCATCTCTTATTGCTGTTGGGTTGTCAGAACCTGCACGCTTTATAGCCCTTACGACTAACATCAATGCATCGTATCCAAGTGCTGCAAAGGCATTCTCAGGCTTGTGGCCAAACATCTTCTCATAGTTCTTAATGAAATTCTGAACAACAGGATCTGGGTTATCCCACGCCTGATGGGTGGTATAGTAGATATCGTTTGCCAGTTTCGGACCAGGTACCTTAACAAGCAACGGCGTATCGTATCCATCGCCACCAGCAATGGGTTGCTTTATACCTGCTTCCCTGACCTGTTTTACGATTATACCTATGTCGTCGGGTATGGAGGATATAAATAGTGCATCAGGTTGTGGTTTAAGGGCCTTTACTCTCGCTATTTGTGCAGAGTAGTCCTTATCTCCTGTCTGGAAAAAGTCTTCCAACAAGATAGACTTCTTACCTGCCAACTTGGTGAATCTTTCTTTAAAGTACTTAGAAAGTGCAAGTGTATAGTCCGTTGCCTTATTCGTCCATATAACGACTTTCCTTACATGGAGGTCCTTGTAAAGAAAGTCTGCCATAGCATACGCCTGAACATTGTCTCCAAAAGGTACAAGGAACATATAGCTACCAATCATCTTCGGCAGCTCTGGAAGGGTTGCACCAGAAGTAATAAACGGAACATGCTTCTTCTGAAATAATGGTGCAGCAGCAAGGACATAGGTAGTATCACCATATCCTATACCTGCAACAACTCCCTCAGACAATAACTGGCGTGCAGCAGTCGCACACTCTTTTTGATTGGTCTTTGTATCAATAGCAATTATCTTTATCTTTTTACCAAGAACTCCACCTTTCTCGTTTACCTCTTTTGCTGCTAACTTCACACCGTTGAGTGCAGGTGCATCTATGGAGGACATCTCACCCGTAAGATTATAAAGTGCTCCTATCTTAATTACACCGGCTGCGTAGCCAAAGTTTCCAAATGCCAAAATCAAACTCACTACCACCATAAAAACTACAATACCTCTTCTCATACTAACACCTCCTACATTATAGTATTTTCTGCAAAGCTCATTGCTTACTTAAATCCCTAAAGTTACCACCCCCTCTATCTTAAGATCCTCAATCCCCTATAAAGGGCTACTAAGTCGAGTTCTTTGTTACCGGCTATTCCTCCAGGCCTCTTTATCAGTATAACCAACAAACCAATAGCTGTAACGATCTGAGTAAGTCCATACATCTGCGTTGCCATCTCAAGTGGTCTCAAAAGTTCCGATACAACACCAATAAGTAGAGCGCCAATTACTGCACCTGTAATACTTTTACCCCCTATGACCAGCATGACAACAAGTAAAAAAGCAAGGGGCAGAGAAAAAGAAGACGGTGTTATAGCTGTCACAAGGTGAGCCCACAACCCCCCTGCTACTCCCGCAAAAAACGCACCCAAAACCAGAGGTAAAAGCTTAAAATATGTAAGAGAAATACCCAAGCTCTCTGCAGCGATCTCATCTTCTCTAATTGCCAGCATTGCACGTCCAAACTTAGAATTAAGTACCCTCCACACGGTATAGATGGTAACAACAACCCAGATATATACCCACCATATATTGGTATATGGGTATATGCCGTTTATCCCCAGAGGTCCCCGAGTTATACTGTTCATATTTGTTATAAGCACTTGAACAATTATCATAAAGCCTATAGTGGCAACGGCAAGGTAGTGTCCCCTGAGCCTCAGTACAGGAAATCCTATGACAAAAGCGCTTAATGCTGCAACCATCCCTCCTATGATAAGAGCAAGGTAAAACGGTAACTGCACATTCGCTAAAAAGTGTGGTAAGGCGGGCATCATGATTGCTTTTCTCATAGGAGGAAAAGTCAGTATAGCAGATATATATGCACCTATTGCCATGAACGCAGGATGCCCCAAAGAAAACAGACCTGTGAAGCTGTTGGTGAGAGAAAGGCTCACAGCAAGAATGACATATATACCAAGAAATTCGATCACAGTAAGGTGATAGTCGTTAAGCATGCTATTCATAGTATACGAGACAACAGCAAGTATCAGTACAGAGTAGGTACCAGCAAGGAATCTATCCCTCATTATTTTATCACCTCTTCCTCCCTGCCAAGCATTCCCTCCGGCTTTATGAGAAGGATTACTATCAGCAAGGTAAACACAAAGGCATCCCTATATCCAGACATGTCAGGTGGTAACAAACCAACAAAAAGTACCTCTGAAAAGCCAAGCACATATCCGCCAAGAACAGCACCTCTTATATCCCTTATACCCCCTATTACTGCAGCAACAAAGGCCTTTAACCCCGGAAGGAAACCCATCAATGGGGAAATCTGGCCGAACTTTGCACCCCACATAAGGCCAGCAATTGCTGCCAAGGCCGAACCTATAGCAAAAGCAATCATTATAACTCTGTTAACATTTATTCCCATTAGCTTAGAAGCATCTATATTTTGTGCCGTAGCCCTCATTGCCATACCAATACGGGTGTGCTTAGTGTATAAGTACAATGTAATTACTATGACCGTGGACAGAATCACTATAATGGCATCTATCATTCTAAAAGAGACAGAACCGAAGCTCAGTAGTTTATTAAGATAATCAGGTATGTTGAAGCTCCTTGGCTGTGCAGTCAAGAGCAAAATACCAAGATTTTCTATAAGGGAGGAAACTGCCAAAGAAGTTATAAATCCTGTAACCTGAGGTGCACTTCTTATGGGTCTGAAAGCTACTCTCTCTATTACAATACCTATCAAAAAGCCCACAATTCCAACCATTCCAAATACAACCCATATAGAACCGTGAAGTGCGGCAATGAATGCAAGTGCAGAAAAAGCACCAAGCATCAAAATATCACCGTGAGAGAAGTTAATAAGTCCAATAATACTAAATATCATAGAAAAACCTATTGCAACAAGGGAATAGATACTCCCCAATATGAATCCGTTGACTATCTGCTGCAATACATACCCCAACGACAGAAAAGACATCTTTAACCCCCCAAATATGCCTTTTTCACCGCTTCATTTTCAAACAACTCTACTGCGCTACCCTGCAGAGATATTTTACCTATCTCCATAACATAACCTCTATGAGCAACCTCCAGTGCCATGTTCGCATTTTGTTCCACTAAGAGTATAGTCACACCAGACTTGTTAAGTTCCTTTATTACCTCAAATATTTTGTCCACTACTATGGGGGCAAGCCCGAGTGAGGGTTCATCAAGCATCAAGAGCTTGGGCCTTGACATAAGAGCTCTTCCTATTGCAAGCATCTCTTGTTCTCCCCCACTCAATGTACCTGCAATCTGTTTCTGTCTTTCAGCCAATATCGGGAATATAGAGAACACCCACTCCATATCATTTCTGATATCATTTACATCGCTTCTGAGGTAGGCACCAAGAAGCAAATTCTCCTTGACCGTCATGTATGGAAAGAGTTGTCTTCCTTCAGGACAATGAGAGATACCCAACTTTACAATGTTATCGCTACTCTCATGCGTGATATCCCTGCCATCATAATGGATAGAACCGCTCTTTGGGTGTACTAATCCAGATATGGTACGAAGCGTAGTCGTCTTACCAGCACCATTTGCACCTATAATGGTGACAATCTCTCCTTCTTTTACCCTTATACTTATACCCTTGAGTATATACAGCTTTCCATAGTAAACATCTACATCTCTGAGCTCAAGCAACTCTTCTCCTCCCCAGATATGCTTCTATCACCTGTGGGTTGTTCTGTACCTCTTCCGGTGTTCCCTCAGCAATCAACTCTCCTCTGTTCAACACCTGTATCCTCTCACATATTCCCATAACCATTTTCATGTCATGTTCTATTAAGAGTATAGAAAGGTCAAACATTTCCTTCACTCGGAGCACCAATTCCATTATCTCTTCTGTCTCATTGGGATTAAGCCCTGCTGCCGGTTCATCCATGAGTAGCAATTCGGGTTTCAACATAAGAGCACGTGCAATTTCGACCCGCTTTTGAATACCATAAGGTAAATCTTCTGCCTTGTATTCTCTAAATTCTAATATGTTAAGCAATTTTAGGTAGTTATTCACATCTTCGAGAAGTCTTTTCTCTTCTCTTCTAAAACTATTAGAGGAGAGAAAGACGTCAAACAGGTGGTAAGTATGGCGCGTATGATATGCAATCTTGAGGTTTTCTTCCACCGTTAGTTCTCTGAATAATCTGACATTCTGAAATGTCCTTATTATACCTGTGGAAGCTATTCTGTCAGGCTTCATGCCCGTTATATCCCTATCTTTAAAAAGGACCTTCCCACCTGAAGGTCTTAACACGCCAGTGATGAGGTTAAATATCGTAGTCTTACCTGCACCATTCGGACCAATGAGCCCAACAATTTCTCCCCTCTTCAAATGAATAGAGTAATCATTAACCGCAAGCAGACCACCAAACCACTTTTTTAGTCCCTTTACTCTTAGCATGCAGGTCACCATCTTTAGAAGTATATTCTATATTATATCACAGGATAGAAGCGTAACAAGGGCTACAAAATCCGTAAAGGAGAAAAATCTCAAGAAAGAGTACGAAGTATGGATATTGAAAATATTGCTCATACATGGTAAAATTACTGTTAACGGATGGGGTGTAGCCAAGCGGTAAGGCACGGGACTTTGGATCCTGCATGCGGAGGTTCGAATCCTCCCACCCCAGCCAGCATTGAAACAAAAAGGGGAGAACCTTATTTCAAGGTTCTCCCCTTTTTAACTTGCTTAAAGCTCACTTACTTAGAGGATTCCTCCTTCATTGTCCTGCTTATACACCATGCAAATCCGCCCCACACTATTGCCATTATAATTATCATCTCAACTACCCACATAACGACAACCTCCTACTCCTCAGCCTCTTGCAGTGTCTGAGGATATTTTGCATTCCTTGCAAACCAGTCATTAAGGAGATACGCCACTATTATGGCTATGACCCATTGCACGATAATGGTACCCACAGAATAAGTGTGCGTAAATACGCCTGGATGCCACCAATCCTTAGGATACCATGTAACTGCCTGCCATATCCACCAGCCGACGAGTATCACAAACTGTGCTGGAATGGTGTATATGGCAATATTCCACCACATACCGAGTTTAACATCACTATCAGGATTGATGTATTCCGTTCTGACCTTCTCAACCCCTTTCTTTATCATAGCCCATGCAATTATGAACCCACTAACCATGAGCCCAACACCCCATACCCAGTCCTGGTTATTGAGTATGGTAATGTTCGCAGAGGATGGTAACCCCAAAATCAGGAGTAAAAATCCCATCCAGAGAACAGCCTTCTTACGGGGCCATCCTGCGTCCCTAAAGAGCCTCACTCCAAGTTCTATCATCGATAGCTCAGAGGAAAGTGCAGCAAAGGAGAGTGCAAGGAAAAAGAGGATAGCAAATATAGTTCCACCGGGCATCTTTGTGAGAAGTTGAGAAAGGTGAATAAATGCAAGTCCTGTGTTTCCTGAATGCACAGCTTTCATCGCAGCTTCACGGGTTGGAGAAAGAGCAAATATGGAACCAATGACCGCTATACCTGCAAATATAGACGCAGAGTTGTTCCCCAATCCTGTGGTGTAAACATTAAGTGTAATGTCCTCGTTGTACTTACTATACACATAGTAAGTGAGCAACAATCCCCAACCTGCACCTGTGGACCATGCAGACTGACTCCAAGCATTAAGCCATGTATTACCATCAGCTAAATACTTTGGGTCTATGGAGAAAAGGTACTTGTATCCCTGAATGGAGCCAGGTAATAATGTTGCATAAACAGCCAGTATTACCAGGATAATGAAGAGTGCCGGAATGAGTAACTTGTTTGCTTTTTCTATACCACCAGTAACCCCTTTATAGATGATCCATATACATATGATCAGCGAAATAATATGGAAAAGTATCATTTGTGCCGGACTTGTTGAGAAGTGTTTCCACAAGGCAGCGGTGTTCAAGTTAGGATTCGAAAAGTACCCGGAAACAGCGTAGACGAAGTATCTGACACACCATCCCATGACTACTGCGTAGTAGAATGCGATTGCGAGCGAAATCCAAGCAACCAGTGCCCCCAACCATGTATATTTTTCACCCAAGAAAGACTTGAAAGAACCTATAACGCCCATCCTCGTGCTCTTGCCGAGTACGGCTTCTGCTATCAACAGAGGTATAGACCAAACAAACAGAGCTATAATCCAGCCAACCATAAAGGAACCGCCGCCATTAGCAGCAGCAACACGAGGAAAACGCCAGATATTACCGGTACCAACAGCCATACCTATAGCTGCTAAAATTAAACCCCATCGTGAAGCCCACTGTTCCTCAAACTTTTTCTCCTTCTTCATAAATGATTACACCTCCTCACGCATATTGAAAGCCTATAAAGAGCAGAAAATTACCGAACAGAACCCTTCCTTTGGCTACCACCCCCTTCGTACTAAAATCCAGAAACTTCTACTCCTACCCCACTTTCCAGTGCCCTCTGGTAAACAAGGCTGGCAAGTGCAACGTCCTCAACAGCTACTCCGACCGTTTCAAACAGTGTAATCTCTGTGTCGTTAACCCTTCCAGGTTTAGATCCACCAACTATCTCCCCGATCTCTGCATATATACACTCTTCAGACACTATACCCTTCTCTAACGGCACAATGATATCCCCTGCCTCAGCTAACACAGCATCTTTACTGTCAACTACCAGTTTGTGTGCTCTTTTAACTATTACTTCATCTATCTCCTGCATATCTGGTCTATATGCACCTATTGCGTTAATGTGAGTTCCAGAGCTAACCTTGTTACCATCAAATACGGGAACAGTAGAAGTTGTTGCCGTAAC
>Ga0256914_1003657_pt1 | contig 11999 bp, 9 predicted proteins | sample HulkmetaG_FD_191571 | JGI IMG/M metagenome (GOLD analysis project Ga0256914, IMG submission 191571) | Hydrothermal chimney microbial communities from Main Endeavour vent field at the Juan de Fuca Ridge, Pacific Ocean - Hulk | ecosystem: Environmental > Aquatic > Marine > Hydrothermal vents ...
GCATCTTGGGGGAGGTGTGTCGCTCAATCTTCGAATGGACTGAAATTGCACCCATCATGCGTGCTTGATGTGCTAAAAAGTTTCAGACGAAGACCTGTGCAGTTATAAAAGTATAACAGTTTCTGGCGCAACTTGCCAATAAATGACAGTGTCGGGGTGTTTCAAAATTGGGACAAGCATGTAAAACCTGCCAGATTGCGAATTTGGCTCCGATGCAGAGCTCCCCACAGTGAGTTCGTAATCTGCCCGGCAAAAAAATAAAGGCGCCCCACGGTTTCGGGCAGATGGGGTTGTGGCCCCGCGCATGATGCGCCCGCGCCTGTACCGATGCTACTTTTATCCATTGTATTGGGCAATGCTGTATTCGGCTGCCCCTGAGTCAGGGCACGAGCGCGAGAGCTGGGACTGTTTGCGGCTATTCCTGCCAAAAGCGTTTCCAGGTGGCCAGAGCAACTTCGCGGCTGTGTGCGGCAATGCTTGCTTCATCCAGGTGCGGAATCTGACGATGGCGCATGAGAACACGCCCGGCCACGATGGTGGTATCGACATTGCGGCCATCAAAGCCAAAGATGATGTGCCAGGGGAAGTTGTCGGTGCTCAGTGGCGTGGGTGGGTCATAATCCAGTAGAATGATGTCTGCGGCGGCGCCCGCTTGCAAACGTCCGAAGGTTTGGCCGAAGAATTGCCGGGCCAGCGCTGCGTTGTTTTCTATGACAATGTTCAGTAGTTGGTCGGCAGGCAGCACGCGTGGGTCGTTTCGGGCAGATTTGTGCAGCAAATAGGCTACTTTCATCTCCTCGAAAACATCATTGGTAAAACCATCGTTGCCCAGCACCACCTTCATGCCGCCCCGCAGCATGGCTGGCAATTGTGCTACGCCCACACCATTGTTCATGTTGGAGCGGGGCTGATGACTGATCCAGGTTTCGGTTTCTCGCAACAGTGCCATTTCCCAGGGGTCGATGTCGATGGCGTGGCCAACCAGGGTGTGCGGGCCCAAAATGCCTCGCTGGTGCAGCCGGTCGATGGTACGGATGCCATAAGTTGCCAGCGAATGTTCCTGGTCGGTGGGGCCTTCGCAGGCGTGGATGTGAAAGCCTTGGTGGCCCGCGGCCTCCGCTTCGGCCACGCAGCGCTCCAGCGTAGCATCGCTCAGGGTCAGGGGCGCGTGCAGGCCAAAACTGGCGGCAATGCGCCTGTGGGACATCTTTTGCGCTTTTTTGATGAAACGTACATTTTCGCGAATGCCTGCCGCGGCCACAGCTTGGCCATCCCGATCACTGACTTCGTAGCACAACGAGGCCCGCACACCTGTTTCTTCTACAACTTCGGCAATCACATCCAATGAGCCGTCGATGAAATGGTTGCTGGCGTGGTGGTCGATGAGGGTGGTGACACCGCTGCGAATCGCATGAATGATGGGCGTCAGGGCGGAATAACGCACGCCCTCCTCGTCCAGTGCCCGATCCAGTGGCCACCATAGCCGTTGCAGGATTTCGGGGAAGTTTTTCATGGCCGGGCCCGGAATGTACATGCCGCGGGCAAACGTGCCATAAAAGTGTGTGTGCGCCACAATCATGCCGGGCATGACCACCATGCCGCGGGCGTCCAGGCGCTCATCTTGCGGATGGGCGGCCTCGAGAATGTTGCTGGGGCCTACTTCGGCGATGCGTCCATCCTCAATACGCACAGCACCATTTTCGATGAGTTGATGGGTGTCGCCAAATGTGAGAATACGTCCGTTGGTAATGAGCATAGTGTCAAGATGCCGGTCTTCGGCTGGGATGAGATGGGGGGACTGCCTGTTATTTGCCGTTGCTGCCACCCACGATGCCGTAGCCAAGTTGCAAAACTTTGCGCGTGAATGCTTGTTCGCGGGCGCTGGGAATCAGCAATGTGCGGTCATCCAGCAGGCGGCAGTAGCGACGCAGTTCCGGGTCTTCCAGGATTGCGTTGCGCACATCGGCTCGGCGCACCTGCAGCGTAATCATGGTGCGACCTTTGCGCAGGGCAGTGCTATCACTTTCGGTTTGCTCCAGCCAATCTTCGATGACTGGGGCGAGGGGGCCCTGGTGGCGAGCCAGAAGCAGTGCTTTGCGTTCTTTGAGTGTGTTTTCTGTTTGTTGTGCCTGCAGCCAGGTTGCTTTATCCAGTTTGAATTGTGATTTTTCAGTTTGTGTGGCCAGCAATGGCAAAAGTTGGCTCTGGTAGGGGCGCACCTCTTTGTTGACTGGCTGGAAGGTGTAATCTTCGTCGATGATGAAGAATTTTTCGGTGCAGCAGGTAGCTATTTGATAGCGACGGCTGTGTCCGAGAAGATAAGCGCCCAGGTCGTTGATTCGGAAGTAGGTGAGGCCATCGTAGCGGGTGTAAGGTTGTGGTGGACGCTGCCAGCTTTCGGTGGGGGCTTCCAGGAAGGGAGGGGCGTGCTGCGGCTCGGTGTAGGCCACATCCAGGGCGCCCAGGCTGCCCAGAATTTCAAAAAGAATGACCATGGTATAAGCGCCCTGCACCGCTCGCCACGGGTCTTTTAGCTCTTCGATACTCATTTTGCGGCCAGTAGCATCATCGATGGCTATCAGCTCCGGGTCGACTTCGAAATCATGCTGCCACAATTTGAGCGCTGTAAAGAAATCATCGACACTGAGCCAGGCATTTCGCGGGCTCCAGGACAAGGTTTCGATGATGCTGTCGCGGCGTATCTTGGGCGAGGTGCGTTTTTTACCAGGCTTGTTGGCATTGCGCAGATGATCGATGCGGTCGATCTCGTCGTAGTGCTCATTTTTTACCCAGGTATCCAGCGCATCCAACAACAGGTCGGCGCTGGGCCCGATGAGCCATTCCCATCCCATGGGGGTGAGTTGGAGGACTGTGTTGTAGCCGACACGATGACCAAGTTTGGCCAATCCTCCACCTAGTGCAAAACGAATAAACCCCATCGGCTTGATGGCGTCGTGCAAAGTTTTCATGCTCTCAGCTTTGAGAAAATCACCCTGGACCATGTTTTCAAGCACCACCTGCACACTGTCGTAGATGGGCATCATTTTGTCGTTGATGAAGATTTTTCCCTGTCCGATGAGCCCCAGTGTGGCGGTCAGATCTTGTAGACCCACTGCTGGCCCGGGGCCACGTTCAAAGCCAATCGATTCATAGCGCTGGGGGGGCTCAGGATGGATGGGAATTTCCCATTTTTCCGGTTTGGGAACCACCACCCGCAGCAAAGGATAAAGCTCGGGCAGAACTTTCTGATTTTCATCCAAGAAGAGATCGAGTTCTGTGGGGATGTAGCCGCTCCAGTAGTGTTGCGGTGCGGGGGGGGCTTGTCCAAAGCGCATGCGTACCAGATCTCGTCGGTAAATACCATCGGTCAGATGAATGGTAACGCTCATCGCCTTTTGTGTGATTTCTGATAATTCGGGCCAGAGCTCACGCAATGCCGATTTGCTTTGCAATCTTTGAATCAAATAGAAGATGATTTCATCCCTCCGCATTTTATCGGGGTTGGGATGGCCAATCTTTTTGAGCAAAGATTTTAGTGTGTTGACATCAAACCGGGTGAAATGTCTAAAAAGTTCATCCTGGATTGCTTTTATGGCGCTTTCAGTCACGATATTTTTCCGATTTTGTGTTGGCCCACGAGATTGTTTTTTCGGTAATGGTTTCGTACACAGGTTTCAAGAGTGCGTAGAGATCCATTTCGGTAAAGGTGGGGCGTCCCAGCCGTTTGAAATGTGGGAGCGGCTGGGTGGGTGGAGAGATATTGAAGGTGATTGTTTTTATTTCGGGCCCGATTTCCCAGAAATGCGTCAAGGTTTGTTCCAGTGGCGGTTCGGCAAATTGTACGCTGGCCTGTGATGAGATGTCGGTGTCGGAATCGGGACGATGGGTGCGCAGGGCGTTCAGTAAATCTTCTTTGGAACGTCCGCGAAAGTAGAATAGCAAAAAGGGGTTCTTCTCAAAACGCTCGGCCAGGTGGTAATAGACGCCCGCGACATGCTTGCAGGGCACTTCCCAATCGGGGCAGGTGCAACTGGCTTCGAGTTTATCCGCAGTGGGAAAGAGTGCGGCGTTGGTGTCTGCAAACAAATCCATGACCTCGGGCGGCAGTTCGCCAGCCAGCAGCCGGGCGCTGTAAAGAGCCTGCTCAGCCATTTGGGTCATAATTTTCTCCCAACTGGCATCATCCAGGGGTGGAAATTGCAGCGTTACATGATAGGTTTTGCGTTGATCTTTGACATCTGCGCTAATTTCGCCAGGCTTGATATCGAGATTTTTGATAAGTTTTCCTTTGGCAAAATGACGCCCGCGGCGCATTCTTCCCGGATGCGAGAAGGCGTGGAAGGCGTCGAGCCAGGCATCTGACCAAGATGTGTGAGACATAAGTTACAGTAGTTTTTCTTTTTGTAGTGAGATGAGTTCGACCAGTTCATCGGTGGAAAGGGTGCTGAGCCATCCTTCGTCGGAGCCGATGATTGATTCAGCCAGTTCTTGTTTGCGTCTGAGCATTTCCTGAATGTTTTCTTCTAGCGTGCCCGCGGTTACAAATTTGTGAATTTGCACATTGCGGGTTTGCCCGATGCGGAAGATGCGATCTGCCGCTTGTTTTTCAGCGGCAGGGTTCCACCAGCGGTCGTAGTGGAAGACATGGTTAGCCGCGGTCAGGTTCAGGCCCAGGCCGCCCGCCTTGAGGGTAAGGATGAAGACTGGAGGCGCATGAGGATCATCCTGGAAGCGGTTGACCATTTCTTGGCGTTTGCTGCCTGGTATGCCGCCGTGCAAATAAAGTACCGGGATTTCCAGCGTGTTGCGGATATGCTCGCTGAGCAGATAGCCCATCTCAGCGAATTGAGTAAAGATGAGTGCTTTGTCGCCAACGGCCAGCAGTTCCTCCAGCATGGCTATCAGGCGGTCCAGCTTGCCGCTGCGTCCGGCCAGGGGTTCGTGCGGGATGTTGTTGGCTCCGATTTTATGATGGAATTGAACTGGATGGTTGAGGATTTGTTTGAGTTTGGTGAGCAGGTTGAAGACATGAATTTGACGCTGGCCGCCACGGGCATCCGCGATGCGAGGCAGACCTTCATCCACTGTTTGTTGATAAATTTCAGCCTGTTCATCGGTGAGCGTGCAGTAAACATCCATCTCCAGTCGTTCCGGCAAATCCTGGATGACTGCCGGATCAGTTTTAAGACGCCGCAGAATAAAGGGTTTGACCAGGCGTTGCAGCCGGGCCAGGGCAATGGGGTCTTGATAATTTTCGATGGGGAGTGCGTATTCTTTGCGGAAGCGGGCCGGGGCGTGCAAATAGCCGGGATTGATGAAGTTGAAGATGGACCAAAGTTCCATCAGTCTGTTTTCGATGGGGGTTCCGGTGAGCGCCAGCCTGAAATCGGCCCGCAAGCGGGTAACGGCCTGGGTAATAAGCGCTTTGGGATTTTTGATCATTTGCGCTTCATCGAGGATGACACCAAACCAGCGTGTTGTGTGCAAAAAGGCGATATCGCGGCGGGCCAATGCGTAGCTGGTGAGAATAATATCCTGGTCTGAGATGGCCTGACTGAAATCGCTGGCCCGGGCGCGGGCAGGCCCATAATGCGTGTACACCCGCAGCGCGGGCGCAAAACGTTGAATTTCGCGGCGCCAGTTGCCCAGCAGCGAGGTAGGACAGATTAGCAGGGTGGGGCCGGGCAGCGTGCCTATCTCAGCCTGTTCGTGCAGCAAAAAGGCAATGGTCTGCACCGATTTGCCCAGCCCCATATCGTCGGCCAGAATGGCTCCCAGGCGATGGTGGTAATGTTCTTGCAGCCAGATGGCGCCGTAGCGCTGATACGGGCGCAATTGTCCATTGAGCGCCGCGGGTTGCGCCACAGTTTCCGGGCGCAGTGTATCGCCCGATAGTTTTTGAATGAGCTGGGGCAGCCAGCCCTTGACCAGCACTTTGTGCACAGGCAGGCCCGAGACGATGGTGTGCTCATCATAAGAGAGCGCCACGCGAATGCCATGTTTCAAGTTCAAATAACCGTCAAAGGATTGTCGTTCCCAAAAATCTTGAGCTGCCTCGATTTGTTCCGGGTCTAAACGCAGCCATTGGTTGTTTTGCTGCACCAGTGGCGAACGCAGGTTGACCAAATCGATAAAGGCTTCGTGCGAGAGCGGTGTGTCGCCCAATACCAGTCCCCAATGATAGGCGATACTCAAGTCTTCTGTTTGGGGGGGCTCATCTGTTATCGGTTCCAGATGCAGTTCCAGGCCCAAGCGTGCGCCTGCTTGTTCCCACCATGGCGGAAATAAGATGTGGAAACCACTTTGCTGCAACAAGGGGGCGGCATCGCGTAAAAATGTATAGACTTGACTTGTGCTTAGCGCTACCATTGTCGGTGCCGGCTCACGCAAGCTTTGTTCAATTGGCGGATAAATGTTGGCTGCTAATCCCAGTCCCTTTAGCAATTTTTCTTGCGGATGATCAAAACGCAATCCCTGAACGATGATGGTCTTTTTATTGGTTTGCCACACTTGAGCGGCAGGTATTAATAAATCGGGGTTGGAGCGAGATTGAAGATGGTAACTGAGCTGCCATCCGGTTTGCGGTACATGCCAGAGCGAATCGTCGGCACTGGGGGGCGGGGCTTCTAGCTGGAAGGCGATGGTGTAATGGGTGCTGCCCGCCGGAAGCAAGTTCCGTTGCCAATCAGCTACTTGCGAGACCAGATACTGCAAGCGCCCGTCCGGTTCATGGATAACGCCCTCCTTCCGTATCAGCGCTTTGAGCCAATCGGCCACGCCTTGCCCGTTGTGCTGATAAAGGATGCGGTGCTGGGCCTCGTTACCCCACTGGCGGGCAAAGACATCGACCACTCGCGAGATAAATGACTTCAGCAATAGCATCGAGGAGGGGCTTTGGCCTTCGTCACTAAGTTCTGCCCGGCAGATGGGAGGCATCGATCGTGCCAGAGCCCGTAGTTTTTTCTTGATGTCTGGTGCTTCGAATACGGGCCGCCAATAGGCAACGATCACCTCGTTTTGTTGTTTGATGCTTGGCACAAATTGTTGTTGGGCCAAGATTTCCATAGACAGAATCAGCGCCTTGTGCCAAAAAAATACTTCATCACTTAGAATAAAATGGTTGGAACAGGTGCATTCTGTTGCGTGGCGCAAGATGGCCAGCGTACTGGCAAATGGTACTCTGGTTCCTATAACTTTCCATGGTTCCAGGCGTATATCTTTTAACGAGACTTCCCAATTATGGGGCAGCTTGGGCGAGGGCAATGGGCCCGAGCGCGTGGCTGGTAATTGTAATACCAAGGGAACATCGCCTCGTGTGATAAGTTTTTTATCAAAGCATGTAAGCTTTTGCCGAATAACCGACTGATCGCTTACGGCAAAGGGATGCGTCTTTGGTTTAGGGTGTGCAGCTCTACGCCCGCGTACACGCAGCGGTGCTGCTGTATCTGCTGTCTCGGCCCACAAAACAAGACGCGCGTCATCGGCATTGGCATTGGGTATTTGCCAGTGCAGATGTAAGACAAGGGGTGGACTATCTTCAAGCTGTGTGCGCTGAAGATGCTTGTGCGGCGAGTTGCTCACGACATTACTGAGTGTACAAGCAAAATGACCTCCATCTTGAGGAGGATGAAACGATATGCTTTTTGCAGGCAAAACGGTAATCGCACAGAACTGTTTTCTTGGATACGAGATTTCAGCGGCAATACAAAATAGTGCGCCCAAAAGCCAAACTTCAAGAAAAAACTGGATCGTATTCGCACAGAGTTGTATGCGGGCAACTATTGATTTTGATGCCAGCTGACCCAAGTCAACCGGCTAAATTAAACGCCTTCGTAACTACTAACGTACCCGACTTTAGCCACCACAAAGGCACAAAAACACTAAGAACACCAAGCATTTCAAAACTTTTTCTTTCTTTGTGCCTTTGTGGCTTTGTGTCTTAGTGGTTTCTGGCCGGTCTACCTTAGTAGTAACACGCCTTCACCAATAACATTGCCAAGAAGTTTGCAATTGCTATTACCGCGGAGTATTATCGCTTAAAGTAAAGAAAATGACAAGTTTGGTAAGGCAGAATCCATATCTGCGCAGAATTACGCAATTTTTCACGTAAACATGCCCTTCTGGCTGTACAGATTTGCCAAATTAGCCTTGATGATGGATGATTTCTCCGATTTCTTGCTATTGATTTCGTCACATCTTTTTATTTATCCATGGTAACGCATTCATTTTTTGCAACATCAAGTTGTTGTTATGTGAGAATCTGTGGTTAAACCATAGCAGCTACAGATGGCGCACAGATTTCGCAGATTTTTCTTGAGCGTTTCTTTCCTTTTTTCTTCGTGCCTTTTGCTCTTGGTGGTGCGCTCTGGATAGCGATGAATCGTTACATTTTAGCTTTCATAGCATCACCTACTTAGCAGGTAATTTATTGCCTAATGTGCAATTTTTTATGGCGCATCAACGGGCTTATCAGGCATCTTCTGCTTAACAAGCCGACGAACATGGACGAAAATAGACCAAAACGGACGAAAACAGCATCTTCCTTCGTCCATTTTCGTCCCGTCGTCCCTTCGTCTGTTTGCAGAACAGTAGCTTAATGCATTAGCGCCCGCTTTTTAGAATGGAAAAGTCTCACATCAGATAATTTATTATGAAAACATCACTTAATGGACGCATGGTCAGGGCTGGTCAGGCAGCGGGCGAGGCTTTGGTTAGCCCGGTGGCTATTGGCTTTTTAGGCGGCGTTGACCCTAAAACAGGCATAATTCTCGAACCCAACCATCCGCTCAAAGGACAAACTGTGGCGGGAAAGGTTTTGGTGTTTCCTCATGGCAAAGGCTCCACCGTGGGCTCCTACACAATTTTGCGTCTGGCCCGAAATGGTGTTGCGCCTTTGGCCATGTTAAACGCTAATTCTGAGGCTATTACCGCTGTTGGTGCCATCATTGCCGACATCCCCATGGTCGACTTGCTGGATATCACACAAATAAACTCGGGCGATTGGGTTGTGGTGACAGATGCCCGAGTCGATGTTTATGAAAAGCAGCCGGACTAACTATCCGTTTGCTGTGTGGTTGCTGTAACGATACGTATTTAGGCCATGCCAACGTTTGATGTTGTGCAAGGCATCATGCTGTTTGCTAGTTATTTTTTGGGAAAGTCTTTGGGCATGTGGCAATGTTTGTATTTTTTGCCGCTACCGCACCAGCAGGCTTCGTTGCGACCCCACTTGGCTAGTACTTCGATTTCGGGGCGTTGTGGACGGTTGAAAATTTTGAACATGAGATACCTGGTGTAAAAGCAATGAGTCGGAAAATCAAACGGTGTGAACTTTACTCGAATCTGCCCAAAATGTCAAATTCTTGGTGTTCTTAGTGTCTTTGTGGTGATTGAAGTCGGGTACGTTAGTAGTTATCAGGTGTGAGAGGTATCTGGTACTGTATGACTTGTACACCTTCCCAAAACATCAAAAAGATAGCGTAACCAGCGATTCTGTTAGAAACTAAGACTTATGGTCAGAGTATCACGTGTTGTATCACCTTTTACAGTTTTTTAATCATGGCCCGCTGCCACGGCTACAGCCTGCAAATAACCTTGTGCCACCGCCTGAGGATGGTAATGCTCCCGGGCGAATCGGGCCGCGCGGGCGCCTAACGCCTGCGCGTGGGCCGCATCGCCCAGCAAGCGCCGCAACGCCTGTGCCACCGCCCCCACATCCTCCGACTCGGCCAAATAGCCCGTAACGCCCGGTTGAATCATGCTGGCCACCCCGCCCACCCGCGTGCTGACCACTGGCCGCCCGGTGGCCATAGCTTCGGCAATCACCATGGGGGCATTCTCCATGCGCGAGGTCAGCAAAAAGATAGAGGCCCGCTCCATGGCGGCTCGCACGCCAGCTTGGTCTGTTAATCCCAAAAAGCGGATAGCATTTCCCAGGGGCGCCGCCTGCGCCTGCACCCGTCGCGCATACTCAGGATCGGCGCTGGTGCTGCCAATGATGTTCAGCACGAAATCAGGAAACGTCGGTAACACCTGAGCCACCGCCTCGATGGCAATATCAATCCCCTTGCGATTATTCAAATGGCCCACCAACAAAGCCTGTTGCGTTGGCTTCCAGGGGGCAGGCTCGAAAAAACGCAACGAAATAGGATTATTTACCCGATGGAAGCGGGCCCGGGTACGCTTGCCATAAAGCGTTACAATCTCATCGGCAATGGCAATAATGTCTGTAGCCTTTTGCAGCATACGCCATTCCAACCCCACCTCCATCGCCGATGCGGTACGGGCAAATACGCCCTGCCGAGTCCAAAACTCCTTGCGGGGCATACCATGAATCGTATGCACAGCAGGAATTCCCAACGCATAGGCAGCCAGGGCAAAAGAGGGATGATGGGAAATCACGGCATCGGGGCGAACTTGTTGTAACCAGGCCCGGGCCAGTTTTTCGGTTTGCAACGTATTGGGGAAAATGCGTTTTTGAGCCGCTGGCAAATGATGCAACACAAAACCATCCATCTCGAACTGCCCGGGCGGGGCAACTTGACGATGCTGCACAACATGCAACTCAAGCTCTGGTCGCTGGGCCAGCGCAGCCACCAAATTAACCATAACCGTCTCAATGCCGCCCGACGGCAGGCGACCAGGGGGATAGTGCCCCATCACAGCTAAACGCATGAGAGAATCAGACATAGAAACAAAATCCTTTGACAAAGCATGATGAGAGGGATAGAATGGAGTTTCCCCCAATCCCGCCATAAGCTTATCACAACATCGCACAGAGCATGAACCTACAACTCACCACACTAACCGCCGACAAATTTCAGGACTACCTGACATTCGTGGCCAAAATCTATCCGCAGCGGTCACGCGTGCCCCAGCGATTCGCCGCACAAGTATTGCAAAACCCCTTTCTGGAGGATCCCAATCGTCCCGAAATCCTGCTGGCGTTGGATGACCACAAAATCATCGGGCACTTTGGCCTGAATCCATACCCATTCCATTGGCAAAAAAAACAACACATCGGCCATTCCGGGTTCGATTTTTATGTGCTGGAGTCCTACCGTCAGCACGGCGTGGGCAAAATGTTGGCCGCGGCCGCAGTCGCACAATTGCCCTACTTTGGCATCGGTGCCACCCCCGTGGCTGAGCGCATCTACACCAGGCTGGGAGCCACCACCATCGGGCGCATGTATCGCTACCTGTGGCTGCGCGGGCCCCTGCAAACCCTCTACCTGGCGGGACATTCGTTGTTAAAAGCGCATTGGCCCCGCAAGCCGCAGCGCGTGGGCAACTTTGATTTACCCCCACAGGTGCAAACAGCAGGAACAACCTTCGAGCTGCAATTCCAGCCCAGCGGCCACGAAGATTATCCCTGGGATTCCGAAACCATCACATTCTCCCGCTCAGCCCGTTTTTTGGATTGGCGCTATTTTCAGCACCCCCGGCATTATCGCTTTTATGCCCGGCAGGGTTCTGGCCCCACCCACTTCTTTGTGCTACGTCCCTGCCCGTGGCGCGGACTCAGCCTGCTGTGCATGGTTGATTACCGCGTGCCGCAGCAAACAGCAGGCGATTTTCAGAGTATGCTGCTGGCGGCACGGGAGCTAACCCGGCAGGGCCGTTTCGATGGCTTGGTGGTTTACAGCTCCCTGCGCACCATCGATGAACACTTGCAGGCTCTGAATTTTCGCAAAATCGGGCAACCCACCATTGTCGTCTTCAAGGGAGACATTCCCCTGGACACCGCCAGAATCGAGCAACGACAATTCGTGCTGGCCACCCTGGCCGATTGCGACCAGGATTTTGTCGTACACGATTAAGTAGCTGCGCATTTGAAACTTGAGAAAAGTGCTGTGCATTCAGACGAACGGCGAAAATAGATTTGGCGTTACGACTAAGGTAGCTCGGCTAGAAACCACGAAGACACGAAGCCACAAAGGCTCAAAGAAAGAAAAAGTTTTGAAATTCTTTGTGCCCTTAGTGGTGCACTCTGCATAGCA
>Ga0256914_1003658_pt1 | contig 11996 bp, 12 predicted proteins | sample HulkmetaG_FD_191571 | JGI IMG/M metagenome (GOLD analysis project Ga0256914, IMG submission 191571) | Hydrothermal chimney microbial communities from Main Endeavour vent field at the Juan de Fuca Ridge, Pacific Ocean - Hulk | ecosystem: Environmental > Aquatic > Marine > Hydrothermal vents ...
TTCCCATCTCAATTGAAAAAAGCTCCTTTTCAGAATGCCCATGGGAATCAATGACCTTTTCTCTCTTTTGGAGGAGGGAAAAAATTTCCCCTTTCTCAAGGGAATGGATATCCCCTTTAGAAGAGGAATGAAAAATTAAAGGAAAGGTGCGTCTATCCCCGCCTCCTTTATAGCCACCTTGCATAGACTCCCTCTTCTTCTCATCTCCTCCTTTAGCTAGTTCCTCCCTAAATAGAAAATTATGTCCTCTCTCCTGCCTTTCCCCTCTTATATCTTGCTGGAGTCTATCCCCCTTCACCCCCTTAAAAGGGGTTTCAATGCTTAATCCCTTCTTGGCATTAGCCTTGTTATCTCCTGACCCCAACCCCATAATCTTATCCTTAACATACTCCTTATTCTTGATATTGGCCTTGTTATCTCCTAAACCCTTTGTCCTTTCTCTCGGGGACACAGGAAGATTCAACATCTGGGCAAGATAGTCTTCCACCTCCTTAGAGAAACTATGCCTCTCTGGAAGCCCCTGTGAGATGGAAACAAGAAAGGGAAATAGTTTCTCTACCCCGGAAATATCCTCCTTATTCAAGGAAATAACTAAGGCACCTGTTTTATTCCCTTTGAAAGAAAAATCATCTTTCCCAGTTAGCTGCACAGATCCTTTTGATTCTAATCCACTGCTTAAGATCTTCCCCCTTAAAAAAATCCCTTTCTCACCCTTGATGCAAGAGGCATTTTTCTCCAAGGCCTCTCCCCTAAAGGGAAATCTGCCTCTATGTTGTAATAGGCGGGACACAGCACTAATAAATCTCTTGCCAAGGGAGCTATCCTTAAAATTAAACCTCATGTGAGCCACATCCTTTCCTAGGGAATCCCTTATTAGCAAGTTAAGGGAGTGAGGTGAGCTCTCCTTATCAACCCCTTTTATTTCTTTCATGCCACCCATCTTAAAAATATAGGCGGCAAACAGTACCATTATATTAAAATTCTGCGAGGTCACCTCAATGGAGAAGATGTCTTCTTTCTTTTCAACTCCATCTACCTTCCCTTCAACCTTATGAGGGGAACCATCAAGGGAACAATCTCCCTCTCCCTTGGACATCCTGCTTACCAGAGAAGAAAAACACAGACCTTTTGAAGTAGAACAATCCAGTTTATAAGATGGAGAGGATACTGCTGGTCCTTCAGCAATACAGATCTGCTGGGTGGGAAAAAAATTCATGGCATCCTCCTTTTTTTAAGGAGGAAACAAAAAACATGCCATAGAAAAATCCTCAGGGGAGAGAACGAAGGAATGACTCTACTTCATCTATAAGATAATCCGGGGTAGATGCACCTGCAGTAATCCCAATGGTACTCACATCTTTCAACATCTCAGGCTCAAGTTCCTCCACTGTCTCTATATGAATACACCTCGTCCCAACTGCTGATACCACCTTTGCAAGTCTCCTGGTATTTCCACTATTACGCCCCCCTATTACCACCATAAGGTCACAGGAGAGGGCCAGGGCAATCGCCTCCTGTTGTCTATGTCTTGTGGCATCACATATGGTATCCAGGACCAAAAGCCCATCTCCACATCTATGATTTAGATATTGAATTATCTCATTGAATGCCTCCCTATCCTGCGTGGTCTGAGCGGCAAGAAATATATCCTTCTTAGAAGGAAAGCTTATGGTCTTCAATTCCTCAATATCCTCAAAGACCACGCTCTCTCTCGCATGACTCAGCAACCCCTTTACCTCGGGATGGTGGTCTTCTCCAAAGAGAAACAAAACCTTATCCTTTGCACTTTCCCTGGCAATAAGTTCCTGTGCCTTCTTTACCCGGGGACAGGTAGCATCTACCACCACAACCCCCTTTTCCCTTAAACAAAAATAGTCCTGCCTTGGGATACCATGGGCCCTTATTACCACCACGGCCCCTCTCGGCACATCTTGAATATCATCAAGGGGGATGACCCCCCTATCTCTATAGCTAGATATTACCTGTGGATTATGGATAATAGGTCCCAGTGTATATATTGGACGAACAGGGTGTCGCTCAAGAGTGGTATCCAATTTCCTAAGGGCCAGGGCCACTCCCATACAAAATCCTGCCTTTTTCCCCCTTATGACCTTCTTACCCATATAAGTGCCTCCATTTCTTTAAGCAAGGATTCAACATCTTCCCATGTGACAATCTGCACCGCCCTCTCCCTCAACAAACGAGAAGAGGGAAAGCCCCTTATGTAGCGGGCTAATATGGATCTCAATCTGTATATGGTGCATCTATCCCTACCATAGGTCTCTTTCAAAAGCTCAAGATGGGATCGTATCATTGAGACCCTTTCCCGAAGTAGCTCTTGTCTCTCCCTAAAAAAGCAGTGACCTCTCATCAAAAGGATATATTCTCTAAATATGGCTGGATTCCTGAGAGCACCTCTGGCAAACATCACCGAATCTGCACCTGTCTCTTTGACACACCTTATCCCATCCTCTGCAGAGAACAGGTCCCCACTTGCAATCACAGGGACAGTGGTAAGGGATTTCATCTCTTTTATATATTCCCATCTGGCCTTACCTGCAAAACCCTCCCTGGCAAACCTTGGATGAAGTGTAACCCACCCAACTCCAAGAGATTCCAGTTCCCTTGCCACCTCAAGACAGGTTAGAGAGGAACTATCCCATCCAAGCCTCATTTTAACACCCACCCTCCCCTCTCCTGCCTCCCTCACCATGCTCTCTAATATCCTCAAAAGGACATGCGTATCCCTCAAGAGGGCGGCCCCTGCCCCTGTTCTAGTAACCTTTTTTACGGGACATCCTGCATTTAGATCAAACAGCCAAAATCCCTTATCCTTCAAGATGGATATGGCCCTGGAGAGATAAGAGGGATCATTGCCAAAGAGTTGTACCACCAAAGGAGAATCTTCCTCTCTGGTGAGGAGCATCTCAAAGGTGGAAACAGAGTCAAAGACAAGTCCCTTGGCACTTATCATCTCTGTACATGCCACCTTACATCCATAGCTCCTACACAAAAGCCTGAAAGGGAGGTCACTATAACCTGCAAGGGGGGCTAACCAGGGACTTTTGGGGTTAATAGGAAGGGATGGTCTCATGGGTTAAATATAAAGACTAAAAGAATCCCCTTCTCTCCTTTTTTGTCTCAAGATAATATGTGGAGATAATTGTTTCACCTCAAGAGAAACAATATCCCCTTCTCTCAGAGGGGACTTAAGATATGCCACCAATTTTAGGTCTCCTATCTGGATAATGGCCTGTTTTTTCCCTTTGCGCTTCAAGACCCTCGCTTGAAGGGTATCTCCCACTTTAAACCGCTTCTTGAAATCTCTAACCCGCCCCTCATCAGGAGAAAAATATACAAACCTCTCTCCCCTGGACTGACGTTTTATCCTCATATCATATCTTCCTGTTCAAGGATCCATTCAATCTCTTCCAGGCTAAGACCTGTTCTTCTGGCCAAAGACCTCTTACTCTCCCCCCTTTTATATCCCGAAATAACGAGTTGTTTAAGTACCTTGGGAGAAGAGGAAAACTCCCTCAATTGTTTTAGAAGGGCCTTTGCCTCTCCTATCCTTTCCTCTAATTTGGCATCCAGGACGGAAAGTTCCCTTTGTCTCTCTTCAAAACTCCTTACAATCTCCCGTTCTAACTCTGCATTAAAGGTGAGTTTATCCAGTAATTCTTTTTGACTGTGACGAAGCTCTTTAAGCAATACCTCTGAACGCCTCAACCTTATAAAAAGGATCACAATGGTAATAAGGAGTCCCAATTCCACCAGCGAACTAATTAGCAGTATCCCTGCAGAGAGGCCCATACCTAAACCTCTATATCCACGATAAAACCCCGCTCCTCCTCTGCCACCGCTTTTTTCTTTCCCCTCTCTCTCTTTCCCCCAGAGGCAGACCTTCTCTTTTGTTTCCTCTGCTGTCCCCTTTTTTCCTCATCCCCCACTTTTTTAAATCTTCTCCCCTCCTCAGACTGCTGAACCTCCTTTTTCTCCTCCTCACTCTTTTTTTCCACCTCCCGCTGGAGTCCCTCCTGAACAGCCAAGGGACTCTGCTGAATATCTCCCTGGACCTTCTGAACCCGTGGGACCTGAGAGATAAGGACAGAAAGGTCATAATTGCCTACCATATTGCTCCTTGATCTAATTTATAACATAATTCTGAAAATATATGTCCTTTAATTTCCCATTAGTTAGATACTGATCCACAATTGCAATAAGGTCCTTTTTTATGGAGCCAAAATTCTTTTTATTGAGCATAAAGTCAAGGTCCTTATTTTTAAGATAATAATATATTGCATCTCTTATTACAATAACTTTTCTCTTAAGCTCCCAGTCCACCCTATCGTTATCATAGGATAAGACCAGGGTGAGGTGAAGGAATCTATAGCCATCCTTAAATTTATAGGGTACCCAAAAGGCACGAAGTTTAAGATGATAAATATTTGGAGGAGGAGGTGGCACCTTTTCCTTTACCTTCACGGTCTTCTCTTTTTTTGGCTTTTCCTGAACAGGCTTTTTCTTCTCCCCTCCTCTAAAGAAGAAAAAGGCCGCCACAGCCACCACAACAAGGAGGGCCGCACCCCCTATTATTATAAGTTTCTTTTTGCCCCCTGGCCTTTCCTCTTCCTTTTTTTCTACCTCAGCATCCTCAGGAGGTTTTTTTTCCTCTGGGGGGGCCTCTTCTTTTTCTTCCTCTTCTTCCTCCTCTTCCTGGAGAAAGGGGGCATCGTCTAAATCCAGCTCCACCTTTTGCTGGGCTCGAGAAGAGGTCTTTTCTTCTCCTGCTAAATCATCTACCACTTCCTCGGAATCTAAAGTAAGTTCTTTTTCCTCTGCCATGGACCTCTCACCTATGTCTCCTTTCCCATCTTCTCTCTAAGTTTAACAATGGCCTGCCGATGAAGCTGAGACACCCTGCCCTCAGATATCTCCATTACCTCAGCCACCTCTCTCATGGTCAACTCTTCCACATAATAGAGAGAGAGGACCAATTTCTCCCTTTCTGTAAGTTCCTCTATATATCCCGCTAGCCTCCTTATCAGGTCCTTTTTAACCACGAGCTCCGCGGGGTCTTCATCCTCCCGGGCTTGGTCCCTGTTTTCCTGGACAAATTCATATGTTACAAATAGGTTATGATTTAATATCTCAAGTCCGTCCTGCACCTCCTCCTCTTTCAACCCTGTCTCCCTTGCCACCTCTTCTATCCTTGGATCCCTCCCCAATTTCTGTTCCAGCTTTCTCAAGGCACTATCAATGGCCTTTACGTTCCTCCTCAGTCCCCTACTAACCCAATCCTGTTTTCTGAGCTCATCTAGAATAGCACCCCTTATCCTGTTCTCCACAAAGGTCTCCAGCTTCACACCAAAGGAGGGATCAAAATTTGCCAGGGCCTCTAACAGGCCCACAGAGCCTGCAGAGATAAGATCATCCAGTTCTACCCTGGCAGGGAGTTTGCTTTTCATCCGCTGGGCAATAATCTTTACCTTTGGGATAAGGCTCCTTACCACTTCCTCCCTGGCAGAGGGATCCATCTCCACCCACTTCATATCCCCATTGGAAGAATAGGTGAGAGATATATTAGTGTCCCTCAAAGAGAAGTCGCTTCCAGAAGAATTTAATGTTGCCATCAATCTCATTCTTTTTGTTTTTTAACTCCACCACATTTTTGGCTATATTCATCAGATTCGTGCCTGCCCTCCCACTGGGATATACATGACAAAAGGGCTTTTGCATTACCACTGCCCTTGTAACATCCATATCCTTGGGGATAAACCCCATAAAAAATAGCGAAATATCCTTTAAAAAATGGTCACATACCAGGTATAGACGTTTAAAGGTATTTTTTGCCTCCTTTATGTCCTCACACATATTTACGATTACGTGAAAGGACTTTATCCTATGCCTCAGATGCAATACCTTTATAAGGGCATAGGAATCTGTGAGAGAGGTGGGCTCTGGGGTAATCACCAGGACCCTATATTGCACCGCCAGATTAAAATATATTACATTATCATTTATTCCAGCACCTGTATCCACGATAAAAAAGTCCAGTTTTTCATCCAGGGGATCTAGGGCCTCCAACAACTCCAATTTCTGTCCCGCAGTAAGTCGCAAAAGCTCTGTTACCCCTGAAGGGGCAGGGAGTATCCCAAAATCATACTCCGTATGATAGATTACCTTCTCCAGATCTGCACTCTGGGACACCAGGTGAAACAGATTATACTCCGGGGTAAGGCCAAGGAGTACATCCACATTACCCAGCCCCAGGTCAGCATCAAACAGGATAGTGGAATACCCCATCCTGCTCAAAGAATATGCCAGATTAACAGAGATATTGGTCTTTCCTACTCCTCCCTTCCCTGAGGTGACGGAAAAGACAAGAGGAGACCTTTTGAGATCTCTCCTTATAGCCACCCCCTGATTTTCGCCTATGGCCATCTTCCTCACACATCCTCCCTTAGTGCTCTCAGGATATTTAAACAGATTAATGAAAACTTGGCAATCGGTGTTTAAATATTAGATTCCACAAAAGGGGCCTACTTGCAACAGCAAGGGAATTTTTAAGGGTAGCCCCATAGGAAAATAGGGAGATAGGCAACTGGGTCTTAAAGGCACTATATAAAATGCTTCCATATATACAGGCCTCATCCAGTTTGGTCCACACCAGACTGGAAAGGGACTCATTTTGAAATTTATTCAAGTAATGTTGTATCTGCTGGAGGGAATATACAGGACTGAGCACCAGGTGTATCCTGGCCCCTTCCATGAGCTTGATGGGAGAGTTCTCCCACCACATATCAAAATCCATACCCTTTGGAAGTCCAGGTGTGTCCACAAATATCATGTCAAACCTTCCCACTTCCCCCAGCAATACCGCTCCTTCTTTAAGACCCTCCACCTCCCTGTAGGAAAAATCCGACAATTCTGCATAGTGTCTTAAAAACATCTTTCCCTTGGCCTGATAATTATCCACATTCACCAGGCAGATGCGAGAATCTGGATGTTCCCTCCTATATTTAAGGGCCAGTTTCAAGATAATAGAGGTCTTTCCCACCCCATGAGGCCCCACAAAGATATGACATCTCCCCTGTAGTGGCTCTTCTCCCCAGGGGACCACAGGTACCATCCTTCCCAAGATATCCATAAAAGAGGCCCCATTCCTCCGCAACAGGGCAAGGAGATTCACAATAAAATCTTCCCCCACCCCCTCCATCTCCAGATGTCTTATGGCAGTCCTCTGTCTGGAGGAGAGATAGGGCAGATCCATAGTATCTTTTAAGATAGAATATATCTGATCCTTAAAATGATTCCACTCTATATACCATCGCTCCTCTCTATCCCTTTTGGACTCTCCTTCCATCCCCTCCAGGAGTCTTTCCTCTTCCTTCTCCAGAGAATTATCCACTGCGGCCATTACCTGATAAAACTTTCTCCCATTTTTCATCTCTGTGGTGGTATTTAAAATGACTGCGTTATCTCCCAGCGTGGCCTTTATCTTTTTAAGGACTTCTTGAGTGGAAAAACCTGTAAATGTCTTAACTTGCATCTTCCAACCTCACCACTGCCACATTCTGTATCTTAACATCTGGAGGGATCTCTCCATGGGACACCACAGGAAGAAGAGGAATAAACCGGATAACCAGTTTCGCCAGGTGCGGTCTTATCTGAATCCCCGTCAAGAGCACAGGATGCCCCTCCTTTACCTCCACCTTTTCAAAGGTATTGGATATAGCAGTTAATATCTTCTGTGCAAGTTGAGGACCAATTGAGAGATAGTATCCTCCAGTTTCAGTCTGTCTCAAATTTTCCTGTAACATCTTTTCTATACGGGGCTCCAGAGAGATCACATGAAGGGTATTGGAAGAATCCACATAGGGCCTTATTACAGTGCGGCCAAGTTTTTGACGCACGAATTCAGTAAGTTGTTCAGGGTCTTTTATGGTGGAGCCATAATCAGCCAATGTCTCAACAATGGTGAGCATATCTCGGATAGATACCCCTTCCCTCACCAGATTCTGAAGGACCTTCTGCACAGTGCCCAAAGGAAGGATGCCAGGGACCAGGTCCTCCACTGCCTTGGGGGCATGTTTTGCCAAGGTGTCCAGGAGATCCTGGGTCTCCTGTCTCCCTATAAATTCGTCCAGGTGTCTCTTAAATATCTCGGTGAGGTGAGTGGCTATTACTGTTGAAGGATCAACCACAGTATATCCCGCGAGAATGGCCTCTTCCTTTTGTTCTTCAGTGATCCACATAGCAGGTAGATTAAAGGCGGGCTCCTTTGTCTCTATCCCTTTTATCTTCTTCTTAGCAGTGCCAGGATCCATGGCCAGATAGTGATCAGGCAATACCTCTGCTGTGGCCACGGGATTGCCCTTTATCAATACAACATATTGATTGGGTTTTAGGTTCAGGTTATCTCTCACATGCATAGAGGGAATCACCACTCCCATCTCAAGGGCGATTTGTCTTCGTATAGACCTTATCCTGGCAAGGAGATTTCCATCCTGTTGTTCATCCACCAGGGGAATAAGCCCATAACCCACCTCCAATGAGAGTACATCTAAGGGAAGCAGAGACCTTACCTCTTCAGGGGTCTCCACCTCTTTTTTCTCCTCTTCCTCCACCTCTTCTTCCACCTTCAACTCTGACATATACCTCCTGGAGAGGATCCCAAGGAAAAATACCAGGGAGGCAAGGGCAAAAAAGGGCAATGTGGGCATACCTGGCACTATACCAAATATCGCCAGTATTACTCCCACTAGCATAAGGGCCTTATAACTCACTGTTATCTGTTCAAAGAGCACAGAGCCAAGGCTTTCCTTGTCCGCTGAACGCGTCACAATAAAACCTGCAGCAGTGGACATGATAAGGGAGGGAATAATGGAGACCAGTCCATCACCAATAGTCAGGATGGTATATGTCTGCGCCGCATCCAGCCAGTTCATCTTTTTCTGAAATACCCCTATAAAAAATCCCCCTATGATATTTATAAGGGTAATGAGGATACCTGCATTTACATCCCCCTCCACAAAATTTCCTGCACCATCCATTGCCCCATAAAAATCCGCTTCCCTACGTATCTCTTCCCTCCTGCGACGGGCCTCGGCCTCATCTATAATCCCTGCATTGAGGTCTGCATCTATGGCCATCTGTTTACCTGGCATGGCATCTAGGGTAAAACGGGCGGCCACCTCACCTATACGTTTCATACCCTTGGCAATGACCATTTTATTAAGGGCAAAGAGGATGAGGAATACTATAAAGCCTATTACATAATTGCCTCCCACCACAAAATATCCAAAGGCCTGAATAACCTTTCCAGCTGCTGCAGACCCCTGGTCCCCATAAAGTAATATCCGACGGGTGGTTGCCACATTCAGGGCTAACCTCATTATGGTGGCAATCATCACCACAGAGGGGAATACTGAAAACTCTAAGGGACTCTCCACAAACATGGCAGTAATGAGCACCACCATACTAAAAGAGATGCTCAATGTAAGCATTAGATCTAAAAAAAGGGGAGGAAGAGGAATAAGCATTACAAATAATATGAGGGCCACTCCAAGGGCAAGGAGTATGTCTCCCTGTTTTATTAACCTGGGTAAATCAAAGGGTATCCTTTTTACTGCCTCTCTGGCCATGTCTCCATCCCCTTTAGAATTTAGTCAAAATTATGACATTAGGTGCTCGCATACCTCTTTTTAAACTTTTCAAGACTGGCAAGCACAGCGGCCACTGCCTGATAGAGTTCCTCTGGTATCATCTCCCCCACCTCAACAGTATTATACAAGGTACGTGCCAGGGGTTTGTCCTCCTTTATAGGAATATTGTGCTCCCGGGCAATCTCCTTTATTCGCTCTGCAATAAGTCCTGCTCCCTTGGCCACTACCCTGGGGGCAGGGGCCTCCATCAAATCATACCTCAGGGCAACAGCAATATGGGTGGGATTGGTTATTACCACATCTGCCTTAGGGACCTCTTCCATCATCCTGTTCATCATTACTTGCTGCATCCTTTTTCTCTGTTCTTTTTTCACTTCAGGATTACCATACATCTGTTTAACTTCATCTTTTACTTCTTCTTTACTCATCTTAAGATTCTCTTCATAATCCCATCGGGTATAAAACAAATGAAGAATTGCAATTATTATTAAAGGAATAAATATTATCCAACATATTTTATATAACATATGTAGCATATTACTTGTGATAGAAATTATATTTTCATAATATAAGGATGGCATATATTTCATTTGTGACTTAATTGTAAAATATGCTACAATTCCAACAAGAAATACCTGAAATGAACTTTTTAATATTGATAACATTGCATTTAAAGATAAAAATCTGTTTCTTAAATTTTCAATTGGATTAAATCTACTCCACTTAAATTCAAATACTTTAAATGTAAAAACATGTCCAATCTGTACTCTTACAGATATAAAGCTAACTATTGAAATAAATATCAGAAGAGGCATAATGAGAATAAGCACTTTTTTCATACAAAAAATCAGCAAATAATAAGTATTGGAAGGGGTAATATTCATTTGAAAATTTTTCAAAACAAAACGAAAAACCTCATACAGATTACGTCCCATAAAGGGGATAAAGAGACGCAAGGCAACCACCCCTGCTATGAGTACTGCCACATTAGAGATCTCTTCACTACGAGGGACATTTCCCTCCTCTCGTGCCTTTTCTCTCCTTTTAGGAGTAGCTTTTTCAGTCTTCCTGGGGTCCCTCTGGGGCATATTCCCTCCTCTCCTATTTCACCACCATAATGGATCTGAATATGGAACTCATATCCACAATAGTTCCCTTTAAGAAATAAAATATAAGGTCAAAGAGTATACCCATAAAGAAAAATCCAACGGCTATTTTTATGGGAAAGCCAACAAACAAGACATTTATCTGAGGGGCCAGCCGGGCCACTATCCCCAACCCACAACTTACCAACAATTCCGCTACCATTACAGGGGCTGCTACTTTTATGGCTATTACAAATAGTTGGGAAGAAAAAAACAATACATCATCATACACCCTTTGATTTATTAAAAGGGTCCCAGGAGGGACCAACTGGAAACTTTTTGCAAAAGCGGCAAGCATATATAGATGTCCATCCAGAGTAAGGAATAGGAGGAGGGTGACCAGATATAGGAATTGAGAGGTAAGCTCCACTGAAGTCCCACTTAAGGGATCCACCACATTCATCATGGAAAAGCCCATCTGGAAACCGATTATCTGGCCAGCCATCTGGATACCAGCAAATATGCATCTGATTATCAAAGACAAAATCATTCCAAAAAATAATTCTCCCACTGCCATTATCCCCAATTTCACGGGAGAGAGAGGAAACTCAGTATAGGGAAAAGAGAGGTGAGGCCAGAGGGCAAAGGTCAGGACCAGACATAGGGCACCTCTCACCAAAACAGGTAGTCCCTTTCCCCCAAAGAAAGGAAGGAGAAATACAACCAGGGACACCCTCATAAAGGTGAGTAAGAAACTCAAAAATTTGGCGGTATTTATCTCAAATATCCCCATATAGTTATTGAGTTAGCAAAACACAGACCAGGCATATTTAGGGCAATAACTCCCTTAAATATGGCAGTTGTAAATATTGTAAAAATAATTTAAGGGGAGGAGAGAAAAAAAATAAAAGGAGGCAGGAGGTGAGTATGGAGCAGCCAGTAATAGTAAGTGCCGTTAGGACCCCAGTTGGTTCTTTTGGAAAAAGTCTCAAAGACATCCCCGCAGTGAGGTTAGGGGTAATAGCAACAAAGGCCGCCATGGAGAGAATAGGTCTAGAGCCCTCCCTTGTGGATGAGGTGATACTTGGAAATGTACTTCAGGCTGGACAGGGCCAAAATCCTGCCCGGCAGGTGGCCATCTACTCAGGTATTCCCCAGGAAAAGGTATCTTTTACCATAAACAAGGTATGCGGTTCAGGCCTAAAGTCAGTGGCCCTGGCGGCCCAGGCCATTATGCTTAGAG
>Ga0256914_1003659_pt1 | contig 11995 bp, 9 predicted proteins | sample HulkmetaG_FD_191571 | JGI IMG/M metagenome (GOLD analysis project Ga0256914, IMG submission 191571) | Hydrothermal chimney microbial communities from Main Endeavour vent field at the Juan de Fuca Ridge, Pacific Ocean - Hulk | ecosystem: Environmental > Aquatic > Marine > Hydrothermal vents ...
CACCACAACCCGACCAGCAACGCCAGCCACGCCGCGGAAAAACTCAAGGCCATGCGTTTCATGGCGCGTGACCTCCCAACTCACCTTGCGGATGTTCGAGCCGAGACGCTCGCGAACGCGCGCGCGACGCCTCGCGGTCGCCATCCTCGCGGCCCGTGCCGCCTTCTCCTATCGAGGCACCGCGCGCACGGTGGGGCGATGGCGGTTCATCCTCGCCCGCTCGCCGCGCGGTCATGGGTGTGTCGGGTCGGCCCGCGGGCGGTCGCCACGGAAGCAGCCACCGCAAACCGCTCTGGGCTCCCCAGCCGCATTGTACCACCGCCCGCTTATGACGTGTCAACGCCGTAGTCTTCCTGCCATTCCAGTTCCACATCGCCGATGAACACCGTGTCGCCGGGCTGCACGCCGGCCTTGCGCAGTGCATCCTTGACCCCTAAGGCCTCGAGAATGCGCTGAAAACGCCGCACGGCCTGCGGATATTCCCAATATGTCATGGCCGCGGCGCGCTCTAAGGCCTTGGAGTGCACGCGAAAGCCTTGGGGCGTGCGTTCGATGCGAAACGCGCGCGGGTCTTCGGCCGGCGGGCGAAACACGGGCAATTCCTCTTCGCGCGGGGGTGGCGGGGTTTGCTGCAGCACTTCATAGGCCCGCCACAACACCCGCTGCACGCCTTCGCCGGTCAGCGCGGAAATGGGGTACACCTCATAGCCCCGAGCCTCCAGCGCGGCTTTGACCTGAGGCCAGCGCTGCTGTGCCTCGGGCAGGTCCATCTTGTTGAAGGCCACGATTTGGGGCTTGCGCGCCAGATCGGGGTCGAACAAGGCCAATTCGGCGTTGATCTGATCGAAGTCGGCCACGGGATCAGGGCTCAAGCCATCGAGCAAGTGCACGAGCACACGCGTGCGTTGGACATGGCGCAAGAAGTCGTGCCCCAGCCCTACGCCCCGGTGCGCGCCTTCGATGAGCCCGGGGATGTCGGCCAACACTAAGGTGGTCTCGTCGTCTAAGCGCGCGACGCCCAAATTGGGCACCAACGTGGTGAACGGGTAGGGCGCGATCTTGGGACGGGCCGAGGTCACTTTGGCCAAGAAAGTGGACTTGCCCGCGTTGGGCACGCCCACCAGGCCCACGTCCGCGATGAGTTTCAGTTCCAAGCGCAGGTTGCGCTCTTCGCCTGGCTCGCCTTTTTCGGCCAAGCGCGGGGTTTGGAAGCGCGCGGATTTGAAGCGCGCGTTGCCGCGGCCGCCGCGGCCGCCCCGCGCCACCACCAAACGCTGGCCCGGCTCGGTCAGGTCGCCCAGCAGTTCGCCGGTGTCCGCGTCGTACACCACCGTTCCCGGCGGCACGGGGATGATCAGCGGCTCGGCCGATTTGCCTGTGCGTCGGTTCGGCCCCCCGCGGCCCCCTGATGGCGCGATGAACCGCCGCTGATGCTGAAAGTGCGCTAAGGTGTTGCGATGGGGGTCGACCTCCAAGATCACATCGCCCCCGCGGCCGCCGTCGCCGCCGTCGGGGCCACCTCGGGGCACGAACTTTTCGCGGCGAAAGTGCACAATGCCGTCGCCGCCTTTGCCCCCGCGCACATAGATGAAGGCTTGATCCAAGAAGTCGGTGCTCACCGTCGCGCCTCCTGGGGGAGGAAAGATGGCCCTTGGGCCCGCGTCCGGGCCGTTCGCGGAGCCTTATCCCCCACCCAAGTGTACCGCAGCCCAGGCCACGAACCAGCCGATGAACCAATGGCCCAAAATGGGATATACCACCGAACGGCTGCGCCAGGCTACGATGCCGATCCACAAGCCGCCCAATAATGTGGAATACGTCTCCAGCGGGGGCTTGCCCAAATGCAGCAGGGCAAAGGGGACCATTTGCAACAGCAGGGCCGGCCCAGGGCCGAACACGCGCGCGTACGCGAACAACAGCGCGCCGCGGAAGAGAAACTCCCAGCCCACCAAATCCAACAGCACCCAGAGGGGGTAGGCGGGGCGCCACAAAGGCCGATAGTACGCCCGCATGAGGGGGTCGTGGCGCACGCTGTAGAGGATAAGGCCCGCGCCCACGGCCCAGGTGATCCCGGTCAAAGCCAGACCCGCCCGCCAACGCCCCAGCGTGAGGCCATAATCGCGCGGGGGGCGGCGCGCCAACGCCCACAAGGCCGGCACCAGCATGACGAAGTAAAGCACGAAGCTCTCGGGCTCTTCACGGGCGAAGCCCAACGCGTCGTAGCCGTCGAGCAGCATCAGCGCGGTGCTGACCAGCGTGACCCAAGTCACTTCGCGCGGGAAAGGGGGCGGTGGTTCAGGCGCCCAGAATCGACGCCACAAGGCTCGTAGCCCCATCATGACCGCCCTCCTGGGGGGGAATTGCGGGCATCGCCGCGTGGGCCGAGGGGATGGCCAGCGCGGCCCTGCAAGGTGCCCATTATACCCCCAACTGGGGCGCGGCCGCGCGGCTGGCGGGTCAACGCGCGGGCAACCCGGCCATGGCGGCGCGCACGCGCGCGGGCCACGGCGCAGGCCACGCGTTGGGGTGCGCGTCCAAATAGGCGAACGCGGCTTCGGGGCCGGGCAGGGCCAGCCCCGCGGCCGGAACGGTGGTGGCCAAGGCGCCCAAGAGCCCGGCCACATGCCCGGCTAAAGGCCAGTCCCAGCCCGCGGCCCAGCCGATTAACAAGCCCGCGTTGAACGCGTCGCCCGCGCCGGTGGTGTCGCGGGGCTGCACCGGCACAGGCGGGACGAAATGGGCTCGCTCGGCCGTGGCTAACCAGGCCCCCTGCGCGCCCATTTTGAGCACGGCCACGTCGGCGTGGGCGCGCAAGGCCTGCAGCACCGCGTCGGGCGGAGCCTGAGGCTGGGCGACAAAAGCGCGCGCGGCTTCCAGGTTGGCGATGAGCACCCGGACTTTGGAAGCGGGCCAAGCCGCGAGCCAGCGCGCCACGACCGCGCGCTGGGCGGGGGTGAAGTCCGCGTTGATATCGATGAACAGGGCTTGCGAAGCCGGTTCGGCCCCGGCCCAGGCGATGAGACGTTGGGCTGCGCGCGCTACGGCCGGCGGTCGCGCGGTGTAGGTGGTCACATACACGTAGCGCGGCGCGCGCGACAGGCGCGGGGCTTGCAACGCATCGCAGGCCCCGCGCGCGGTGAGCAGGGCGCGCTCGCCGTCGGGCCCTACCAGCAGGGTGACCGTGCCCGTGGGGCGCTGGGGGTCAACCTGAGCGGCGACGGTCAAGCGCGGGACCGTGGCCAAGCGTTCGCGCAGCCATGAGGCCGCGAGATCGGTGCCCACCCGCGTGATCAGGCGCACGGGGTAGCCAAAGCGCGCCACCACAATGGCGGTGTTGGTCTCGCTGCCCCCCACCGCGAGATGGCGTTCGCGCACTTGTACCTCGGTGCCTGGTGTTGGCCACGCGGTGAGGTGTAGGGCTTGGTCTAAGATGAGATGGCCAAAGTGCAGGCCATAGGGCTCAGGCCAAGGTTCGTGGGAAGCCATGGTTCGCGCCCTCGCGTTGTGGGGCATTATACCCTGTGGCGACCACCGTATGTGGGGTTGCGTTGCACGAAGGGCGATGCGCGGAAAGGCGTGTTTTTCGTGAGATGCGGCTTTGGGCCTCTTCAAAAGAGGGCAGATTTTTTGACAAATCGCTGGGCCTGCGGTAGAATACCGCCACGATGGACGGCTACCCTTATGCTCCCCACCGCGTCCCATATGTGCGGCCTGCCAAGCCGTCCCGCTGTCGCGCGTGCTTCCATTCCTGGTGCCCGTCCACCGAGATCTTGTGCTGTTGGTAAGGAGGATGCCCTGCGGGGTGTCCTTTTTCGTCTACCCTGTCAACCGAGCCGAGGTGGGACATGCCCTTACAACTCCGCGGTTTTCGTTATCCGCTCAATGGCAGCACCTTAGAGCCTGGCCAAACCCAACTGCGGGTGGAAAACATCTCGCTGTCGTTCGGCGGCGTGGGCGCCCTGGCTGGGGTGAGCCTGGAGGTGCGGCAGAGCGAGATCTTGGCCATCATCGGCCCCAATGGCGCGGGCAAAACCAGTTTGCTCAACAGCATCAGCGGCTTGTATCGACCGCAGCGAGGCCGCATTGTGTTCTACAACCACGGCCGAGAATATGAGTTGACTAAACTGAAACCCCATCAGATCGCGGCCGCCGGGGTGGCCCGCTCGTTCCAAAACATCGAACTGTTCCGACACATGACTGTGTTGGACAACCTGATGTCGGGCGCGCATGTGCACATGCGCGCCGGCTTGTTTTCCAGCCTGCTCTACTGGGGCCCGGCCCAACGGGAGCAGATCGAATTCCGTGACTTCATCGAAGACATCATCGACCTGCTGGAGATCCCGGCCATTCGTTACAAGAAAGTGGGCGCGTTGGCTTATGGCCTGCAAAAGCGGGTGGAATTGGGCCGCGCGCTGGCCATGCGCCCCGCCATCCTGCTGTTGGATGAGCCCATGGCTGGGATGAACACCGAAGAAAAAGAAGACATGGCGCGCTTTATCTTGGATGTCAACGAAGAGCACGGGGTGACCATTGTGCTCATCGAGCACGACATGGGCGTGGTCATGGACATCAGTGACCGGGTCGTGGTGCTGAACTTCGGCCGTAAGATCGCGGAAGGCACCCCCGCGGAAGTGTCGCAAAACCCGGCCGTCATCGAAGCCTATCTGGGACATTAGCCCGGCGTCACGGGAGGAAGCATGGCGCAGGAACCCCAAACACTGCCCCAATATCTGCGTTTTCGGGCCCGCCAAGCCCCCGACCGGGTGGCGATGCGGGAACGCATCTATGGTATTTGGTCGCCTATCACTTGGCGCGAGTTGTATGACTATGTCAAGCACTTCGCGCTGGGTCTGCACGTGTTAAGGCTCAAGCCTGAGGACACAGTCGCCATCATCGGCGACAACCGCCCTGAATGGGTCATCGCGGAACTCGCGGCCCAGTCTATGGGGTCCAAGTCGGTGGGCATTTACCAAGATTCGGTGGTCGCGGAAGTGCAAGACATTGTCACCCGTTCGAAGGCCTCGTTTATCGTGGCCGAAGACCAAGAACAGGTGGACAAGATCATCGAAATGTGGCCCCAAATTCAAGGGCAAGTCCACAAAGTGATCTACTATGACCCCAAAGGGCTGCGCAACTATACCGAAGACTATTTGATGTACTTCCCCGAGGTGCTGGAGTTAGGGCGCAAATTCGAGGAAGAAAATCCCGGCTTCTACGAAGCGCAGGTGGAACGCGGTCGGGCCGACGATTTGGCCATTTTGTCGACCACCTCGGGCACGACCGCGCGGCCCAAGTTGGCCATGCTCACGCATCGCAACCTGCTCAGCATGGCCAAGAATCTGATGGCCGTGGATCCGCTCGAGCCCGACGATGAATATGTGTCGTTTTTGCCCCTGGCTTGGATCGGTGAACAGATGATGTGCGTGGCCGCGGGGTTGTATGTGGGCTTCAAGATCAACTTCCCTGAGGCCCCTGAGACGGTGCAGCATGATATCCGCGAAATCGGCCCGCAAGTGATGTTCAGCCCCCCACGCATCTGGGAGAACATGGTCAGCCAGGTGCAGGTCAAAATTGAAGACACCACGCGGCTCAAGCGCTGGTTCTACAACTGGGCCATGCCCATCGGCTACGCGATGGCCGACACCCGCTTCCGCAAAGAAGAGCCCTCGCTGGGTTTGCGCATCAAGTATTTCTTGGCTCGCTGGACAGTGTTCGAACCCATCAAAGACCAGTTGGGCTTGCGCCACCTCAAGCGGGCCTATACCGGCGGCGCGGCTTTGGGGCCTGATGTGTTCCGCTTCTTCCATGCGCTGGGGGTGAACCTTAAGCAGATTTACGGCCAGACTGAAATCAGCGGCATCGCGGTGGTGCATCGCGATGGCGATATCAAGTTCCAAACCGTGGGGCTGCCCATCCCCGAAACCGAGATTCGCATCGACGAAGAGACGGGTGAGATTCTCATGCGTTCGCCCGCGGTCATGGTGGGTTATTTCGGCGACGAGGAGGCCACGCGCAAAGCCATTGACGAAGAAGGATGGTTGCATTCGGGCGACGCGGGCTATTTGGACGAGGACGGCCATCTCATCGTCATCGACCGGGCAAAGGATGTGATGACCTTGGCCGACGGCACCAAGTTCAGCCCGCAGTTCATCGAGAACAAACTCAAGTTCAGCCCCTACATCAAGGAAGCGGTGGTGTTCGGCGGCCAATGGCCTTATGTCACCGCGTTCATCAACATCGACTTCGCCAATGTGGGCAAGTGGGCCGAAAACCGCCTCATCCCTTACACCACGTACACCGATTTGGCCCAAAAGCCCCAAGTCTACGCGCTCATTCGGGAGTATGTGGTCAAGGCCAACCAAGACTTGCCGCCCGCGGCCCGCATTCGGCGCTTTTTGCTGCTGCACAAGGAATTGGACGCGGACGACGCGGAACTCACCCGCACCCGCAAAGTACGGCGGCGCCTCATCGCGCAGCGGTATCAGGAACTCATCGACGCGCTCTATGGCGACCAAGACACAGTGGACGTGGAAACCACCATCACATACCAAGACGGCTCCACGGCCACGATTCGCACTCAGTTGCGCATCGAGCGCTTAGAAGAAGAGGCCGAGCCCACGGCCCAATCCGCGGCTTGAGGCCCGGCAGGTTTCGGCCCGCACGGCAGCATTCCACCCCTTCGAGGCGCAGGTATGGACATCTTCATCCAACTCACCCTCACCGGTCTGACCAACGGCATGATTTTAGCCCTGGCGGCCTTGGGCTTTGTGCTCATTTACAAAGCCAGTGATGTGATCAACTTCGCCCAGGGCGAGTTCTTGATGATTGGCGCGTACATGCTCTTTGCGGCCATTGTGCAGATCGGCCTGCCCTGGACGTTGGGCATCGTGGTCACCCTCATTGTGGCCGTGTTGCTGGGCGTGCTGGTTGAGCGCTTTGTGCTGCGCCCACTCATTGGCGAGCCCATCATCTCGGTGATCATGGCGACCATCGGTTTGAGCAGTCTGTTGCAGGCCGTGGTGCGCATGATCTGGGGCAGCCAGCCCAAGGCCTTTCCCGCGTTCATCCCCAGCACGCCGGTGACCCTTTTGGGCGCGACCATTGGCGCGGACCGCTTGTGGGCCATCGCGATCGCGGTGGTCATGATGCTGCTGTTCGCGTTCTTCTTCCAGCGTTCGCGCGAGGGCATTGCCATGCGCGCCGTGGCCGACGACCAACAGGCGGCCATGAGCATGGGCATCAGCGTGAAGAAGGTGTTCGCTTGGGCCTGGTCCATCGCGGCCATGACCGCAGCCATTGCGGGCGCATTGGTGGCCAACATCATCGGCGTTGGCCCCCACCTGAGCCATTTCGGCTTGCGGGTCTTTCCGGTGGTCATTCTGGGCGGGTTGGATTCCATCCCGGGGGCCATTATTGGCGGCATCATCATCGGCTTGCTGGAAGCCTATGTGGGCGGATACATCGGCGGCGGCTTGAATCAGGTTATCTCGTTCATCGTGCTGGTCATTATCCTCATGGTTCGCCCGTACGGCTTGTTCGGCCAAGAAATCATCGAGCGGGTCTGACCGGCCGCGGGCTTGAGCGGCCAGACCTGTGGCCTATCTTTCACGCATCGAGGTGAGTTCATGATCTCGGGCACTTTTCACACCTCTTACCAGGCGGATATGGCCCTGCGGCGCACATGGCTGGAGCGCTTGCGCCTGGGGCTGTTCATCGTCTTCATCTTGGCGTTTCCCTTCTTGGTCGGCAAAAAGCCTTATCCCATCTTCCTGATGAACCAAATCGGCATCGCCACCATCGGCGCCATTGGGTTGAACATTTTGGTGGGGTATACAGGACAAATCAGTTTGGGCCAGGGTGCGTTTATGGCTGTGGGCGCGTATACGGCCGGCATCTTGACCGCGCGCTTTGGCGTGCCGTGGTGGCTGACCATCCCCATCGCGGCGCTGTTCACCGCGGCCGTAGGCGCGCTGTTCGGCATCCCGTCCTTGCGGCTCAAAGGGCTCTATCTGGCCATCGCCACCTTGGCCGCGCAAGAGATCATCATTTGGGTCGTTACCCACTGGGAGGCCGTGACCGGTGGCGTAGACGCCTTGGTCGTGCCGCCGCCCATGGTGGGCTCGATGCGCATGAACACCGACTTTCGCTTCTATTGGATCATTTGGGCCTTGGCCGGCCTGACCGCGTTGCTCACAGCCAACTTGTTCCGCACCCGTTACGGCCGCGCGTTCATCGCCATTCGTGACCAAGACATCGCGGCCGAGGTCATGGGCGTCAACGTGTTCGCGTACAAACTGCTGGCCTTCGCGGTATCGTCCTTCTTCGTGGGTGCTACGGGCGCGCTCATCGCCCACTACCGGGGCATCGTCACCTGGGAGCGTTTCACCATTGACGTGTCGGTGCTCTACTTGGCCATGATCATCATCGGCGGCCTGGGCTCCATCTCGGGCTCGTTGTTCGGCGCGGCCTTCATGACCCTGCTGCCCGCGTTTTTGACCAATTTGGGCCGCTCGTTGCGCGGCGTGTTCCCGGCCATGGATGAATTCATCCCCTATTTACAGCAAGCCTCCTTCGGCCTGGTCATCATCCTGTTCCTCATTTTGGAACCGGAAGGGCTGAAAAAGATCTGGGACGACATCAAGAACTACTTTGCCTTGTGGCCGTTTAGTTATTAGCCGGTGTCCGCCATCCTCAAACCTTTCGGGAGGTGCTGTATGTCTCGCTTTTCCAAAATTTTGCTCGCGCTGCTGCTGATTTTGGCCCTGGGCGCGCTGGCCGCGTGTGGCGGTGGCGGTGGCGGCGAAGAGGCCGCGCCCATCAAGGTGGGGGCCATCTTCGACCTGACCGGGCCGACCTCGGATGTGGGCGCGCCCTATGCCGAGGGCATCAAGGGTTACGTGGCCTGGTTGAACGAGAACGGCGGCATCAATGGGCGGCAGATCGAACTCATCTCCGCTGACTACGCCTACAAGGTGGACCAGGCCGAACAGTTGTATTCCCAGTTCGTGGGTGAAGGCGTGGTGGCCTTCCAGGGCTGGGGGACCGGCGACACCGAGGCCTTGCGCTCTCGCATTGCCGCGGATCAAATCCCCTTCATGAGCGCGTCCTATTCGGCCAATTTGGTGGACCCCGCGGAAGCGCCGTATAACTTCGTGATCGGCACCACGTACTCGGATCAAGCCATCATTGCTATCAAGTGGGCCATGGACGACTGGGCGGCCGCGGGCAATGAAGGCAAACCCAAGGTCGCGCTGGTGCACCATGACAGCCCCTTCGGTCAGTCGCCCGTCGAAGACGCGAAGGCCTTTGCCGAAGCCAACGGCGTGGAGTTCATCAGCATGGCCATGCCCAAAGGCGCGACCGACTATGTGGCTGAACTGACCCGCATCCAAGAATTCGGGGCCAACTACATCATCATCCACACCGTCTCCAGCCCCGCGGCCGTGTTTGTCAAAGACGCGCGTGCCCAAGGCGTGGATGCCAAGATCATCAACTTGAACTGGTGCTCGGACGAGTTCTTCATCGAACTCGCGGGCGATGCGGCCGAGGGCGTCTATGGCGTGCAGCCCTTCACCCCGCCCAGCGTGCCCGTGGACGGTCACAAGACCCCCATGGAATGGGCCAAGGCCAACGGCAAAGAGGTGGATGTCCACTTCATCCAGGGCTGGTACACCATGGACGTGATGACCGCGGGCATCCGCAAGGTCATCGAAGAGGGCAAAGAGGTCACCGGCCCCAACATCAAGGCCGCCCTGGAAACCCTGACCAACTACGAAACGGGCGGTGTGACCTACCCCATCACCTTCACGCCTGAAAGCCACCGGGGCAACCTGGGTTCCCGCATCTATCAGGTGAGCGGCGGGGAGTGGACGCAGGTCACGGACTACATCACCGCGCCCTAAGCGAATAGTGGCTTGGGCAGGGGCTCACCACGGGCCCCTGCCCGGCCCTGGGCAACGCCAGGGGCCGGATCACGCCGACCTCAGGCGCTGCGCAGGGTCGCGGCCTTTGCAAGCCGCCCGCCTTACCCCAAGCCGGAGAAGTTTCCATGCTCCAGGTCAACAATATTGAGGTCATCTACAACAAAGTCATTCTGGTGCTCAAAGGCCTGTCGCTGGAAGTGCCCCGCGGTCAAATTGTGGCCTTGTTGGGAGCCAATGGCGCGGGCAAAACCACCACCCTCAAAGCCATCTCTGGGCTGCTCAAGCCCGAGGATGGCGAGGTCACCGACGGCTCCATCGTGTTCGAAGGCCAAGAGATCCACGAAATGGACGCGGAAGAAATCGTGCGCCTGGGCATCTTTCAGGTCATGGAAGGCCGGCGGGTGTTCGAACACTTGACCACCGAGGAGAACCTGATGGCCGGCGCGTACACCCGCCCCGGCCGAGAGTTTCAAGAGGACCTGGAGAAGGTCTACCACTACTTCCCGCGGCTGAAGGAGCGCCGCCACCAACGCGCGGGATATCTCTCGGGCGGCGAGCAGCAGATGTTGGCCATCGGCCGCGCGCTCATGGCCCGCCCTAAACTCATGTTGTTGGACGAACCTTCGTTGGGCCTGGCGCCGCTGCTGGTGCGCGAGATCTTCAACATCATCCAACGCATCAATCAGGAACAAGGTACGACCATCCTCTTGGTCGAGCAAAACGCCAATTTGGCCTTGCAGATCGCCGATTATGCCTACATCATGGAGAACGGCCGCATCGTGCTCGACGGCACCCCCGAAGTGCTGCGCGAGAACGCGGACGTGCGCGAGTTTTACTTGGGCCTGACCGAAGTGGGTCAGCGCAAATCGTATCGCGAGGTCAAACACTACAAGCGCCGCAAGCGCTGGTTGAGTTAGCGCCCGCGCCGAGGAGTTCGCCCATGCCGCATCACGATCTGCCCGCATTCATTCGTCACTTGGCCGCGCACGCACCCGGCTTTGCCCGCCGTTTGCAACAGGCGGGCCTCACCCCTGAAGAGATTCGCAGCGAGGCCGATCTGGCCCGCATCCCTGTGCTGCGCAAGGACGACCTGGCGGAGTTGCAAGCCCAAGACCCGCCCTTCGGCGGCTTGCTCGCCGTACCCCCGGCCGAACTCAAGCGGGTGTTTCAGTCGCCGGGCCCCATCTATGAGCCCGAGGCGGATCGCCCCGACTATTGGCGTTGGGCCTCGGCCTTGCGGGCCGCGGGCTTCGGGCCGGGCGACGTGGTGCTCAACGCGTTCGCCTATCACCTAACCCCGGCCGGTGCTATGTTCGAGGAAGGACTGCGGGCCGTGGGTTGCGTGGTGCTGCCCGGCGGCGTGGGCAATATGGAACAGCAAATTCAGGCCATGCACGCGCTGGGCGTCAACGGGTATGTCGGGCTGCCCTCGTACCTCAACGCGCTGTTGGACAAAGCCGCGCAGATGGGCCTAACCCTGCGCGTTGAAAAGGCCTTCGTCACCGCGGAGCCACTGCCGCCCTCGCTGCGGCAGGCCTTGCACGACAAAGGCGTGCGCATCGTGCGGCAGGGCTATGGCACCGCGGAATGCGGCAATTTGGGCTATGAATGCGAGGCCGAAGACGGTTGGCATGTGCCCGAAGATGTGTTGGTCCAAATTTGCGATATCAACACCGGCCAGCCCCTGCCGCCGGGCGAAACAGGGGAGGTCGTGGTCACCTTGTTCCACACCGAATACGCGCTGGTGCGCTTCGGCACGGGCGACCTCTCAGCCCTGAACCCCGAACCGTGCTCGTGCGGCCGCACGACCCCGCGCCTCATGGGGTGGCGGGGCCGGGTCGGCGCCGCGGTCAAAGTGCGGGGCATGTTCTTGCACCCGCGGCAGTTGGAAGACTTGATGCGGCGCTTCCCGCAGGTGCAGGCCTGGCAGGCCGTGGTCAGCCGTCGTGAGCATCGGGACGACCTGGTCTTGCGGGTGGTGACCGCGGCCGAGGTGGACCAGGAAGCCCTGGCCACCTCGCTCAAGCAGGCCGCACGCGAGGCTATCAAGTTCCGCCTGGACGGGGTGGAGT
>Ga0256914_1003660_pt1 | contig 11995 bp, 8 predicted proteins | sample HulkmetaG_FD_191571 | JGI IMG/M metagenome (GOLD analysis project Ga0256914, IMG submission 191571) | Hydrothermal chimney microbial communities from Main Endeavour vent field at the Juan de Fuca Ridge, Pacific Ocean - Hulk | ecosystem: Environmental > Aquatic > Marine > Hydrothermal vents ...
AGAAGGTCTCGGTGCGTGCGTCGTCGTTCATGGCCCCTCTTTTACGGTTTTCGACGGTCGCTTGTCAATTTTTATTGCGGAACCCGCCGGCGGGGGCGTCGCCGTCCACCGCGCCGCGGGAGCGAAAAGACTTGTCTTTGGCCGTCAAATCGAATACCCTCCGGAGCAGCCACCGGGAGGCCCGTTGCGCACGGGCGACCCTGCAGCCGTGACGTCAACCGCTCAGTGTGCCGCGAGACGAAAACATGGAAAACGAGAAGGACGCTTCGTTGAAGGGACATTTCCTGCTGGCCATGCCCGGCCTGCTGGACCCCAATTTTTCCCAGACCGTCACCTGCATCTGCGAACACACCGATCAGGGGGCGGTGGGCATCGTCGTCAACCGCCTGCACGAGGGCATCCTGGCCGGGGATATCTTCGAGGAGCTGGGCATCGAGTGCATCGAGAGGGCCGCGGCGCTGCCGATCCATTACGGCGGGCCGGTGCGCATGGACGAGATCTTCGTGCTGCACGGGCCGCCCTTTGACTGGACCGGCTGCCTGGTGATCTCACCGCGCCTGGCGCTGAGCAATACCATCGACATCATTCACGCCATCGCCGCCGGCAGCGGCCCGGCGGCCTTCCTCATCAGCATCGGCTGCGCCGGGTGGGGGCCGGGGCAGTTGGAATCCGAACTGGCGGCCAACACCTGGCTGACCAGTCCCATTTCCGAGGACGTCGTCTTCGAGATGCCCCTGGAGGAGCGGTGGGGGGGGGCGCTGAAAAAGATGGGGGTCGATCCCGCCCTGCTCTCGGACGCGGCGGGTCACGCGTAGGTCATGACGAGGCCTTGGCCGCTTTCTTGGTGTTCTTCTTCTTCTTGAGACACACCTTGTCTTTCCTGGCGAAGGCGCAGATCTTGGGGTTGTAATACTCCTTGCAGTTCAGCGGATTGTAAAGCGGGCACTCCGGGTGTTTTTCAGACATGGACCAAGTTTCTCCTTTGACACGAATCTGTTCGCCTTGTAGCAGCACCCCTCCTATCGGCGCCTGTTTCAGGAAACCGCTGAAATGCCGCCTACTGCAGTCTGCCCGTGAATGTGCTCAAAGATTGCAGGATCGATGTACCTTTAAAAATGCAGATAAAATCTCTTCTATCATAATGGGAAATTTTTTTCAAGATCGGAGCCCTGTGCATCTCCACACCGGCCCTCGGCGCCGCCGGCCGGCCGGACCCCGCCGCCGGCGATTTCGTCCGTAACCTTCTGGAATAAGACTCTGCATGGACGCATACAAAAGCATCAAAGCCGAGATACTGCAGGTCAAAGGGGAACTGGACCGCCTGTTCGACACCGCCGCCGCGGTCCCCGACCTGGCCGAGGCGGTCTTTGCCCGCTGGCGCCGAAGCTGCGACGCCGTCGAGGAGCAGATGTCCGAGGACGTGGTGCGCGTGGCCGTGGTGGGCGCCATCAAGTCCGGCAAGAGCACCTTCATCAACGCGCTGCTGGGCGCCGACCACCTGCGCCGCGGTGCGGGCGTGATGACCTCCATCGTCACGCGTATCCGCGGCGGCCGCGGCCCCCGGGCCACGCTGACGTTCAAGCCCTGGGACGAGATCAACGCCGACATCGAACAGGCCCTGGTGCTGTTCCCGGCCCCGTTGTGGGACCGCGAGCGGGAATCTTTCGACATCCGGCGCGCCGCGGACCGCAAGGCCCTCGCACGGGCACTGGCGGAGGCGGGACCGGAACTGCTCATCCGCGACGGGCGGAGAAACGAGAACGCCATCCTGCTGGCGGCCTACCTGGAGGGCTACGAGCGGGTATCGGAGCTGTTCGGCGCCGAGACCGGCGTCAGGGTGCTGGAGGCGGAGGTTTTCGCACAGCACCAGGAGTTCGTCAGCGCCGACGCCCTGGCCGTCTACCTGCAGGACGCCCTGCTGGAGATCCCGGCACCGCTGCTGGAAGACGACTTGGAGCTGGCCGACTGCCAGGGCAGCGATTCCCCCAATCCCCTGCACCTGTCCATGATCCAGGACTACCTGCTGCTGACGCACTTCATCGTCTACCTCATCAGCAGCCGCACCGGTTTGCGCCAGGCGGACATCCGATTCCTGTCGATGATCCGCGAGATGGGCATCATCGGCAACATGATCTTCGTGGTCAACACCGATTTCGGCGAGCACGAGTCGCGTCGCGAACTGGAGGCGCTGGTCGAGCGCACCCGGCGGGACCTGGCGGTGATCAAGCCCGAGCCGGAGGTGTACGCCTTCTCGGCGCTCTACAACCTGTTGCGCCGCCCGGACGCGCAACTCGGCGAAAGAGACCGCCTGCGCCTGGCCCAGTGGGAGGCGGACGCCGAACTGGTGGCCTTCTGCGACGCTCAGCGGGAGCGTTTCGAGGCGGTCTTCGGCCACCACCTGGCCCACCAGCGCAGCCGCCTGCTGCTGGGCAACCACCTGGAGCGCATCGCCGTGGTGGCCGCCGCGCTGCGCCGGTGGGTGGACATCCACCGGCAGATGCTGACGCGCGACGCCGACGGCGTGCGTGAACTGGTCTCCGGCATCGCCCGCCACCAGAAGAAGATCACCCATCTGCACGTCATGGTGAAGACCACCCTGGACGGCGCCCTGCAGCCGGTGCGCCGGGAACTGAAAACCGAGACCGACCGCTTCTTCGACGACCGCGCCGGGGGACTGCTGGGGGACGTGCTGGATTTCATCCGCGGCTACGAGGTCTCCTACGGGGCCTACCGGGAGCAGATCGCGTCGGCCGGCTTCAACCAGACCCTTTACCTGGTCTACCAGGATTTCCGGCAGGCGCTGGATGTCTACCTCACCGAAACCATCCACCCGCGGGTGGTGAAATTCGTCCGCCGCTGCGAGGAGCGTATCCGGCATGAACTGGAAGCGGTGGTGGCGCCCTTCGACGAGATGGGGCGTGACAGCCTGCAGGCCTACGAGCGCGACCTGGGGGGCGCGGATCCGGCGGACGAACGGCCCGCCGTGCAGCCCTTCCGGCTGCCCGAGCTGGAAATCGTGCGCCGCCGGGCCGGCATCCGGCTGCCGGCCGCGCGCATGACCATGCGCTACTCGGCGCGCATCCGGGCCGAGGTGGTGGCCCACTACGGAGTGTTTTCGCTGCTGCGCCTGGCCCGCCGGTTGCTGCGCTCCAGGGACGCCGACGGGAACCGCGAGGTGGTGCGGGCCCTCGAACACAGCGTGCGGCGCATCAAGCGCGAGATGGAGAAGAGCATGCGCGCCTCGTTCCTGGACTACCGCGAGAACATCAAGTTCCAGTACCTGCTCAAACTGCTGGACGCTTTCGCCGGGAGCATCCGCCAGGAGCTGGCCGGGCGTTTCCAGTCCTACGACGCGGACCTGGCGCGTCTTTCCGACCTGGCCGCCGGCACGCACGAAAGCCGGCGCCGCGCTGCCGAGGCGCTGGTCGGCATGGCGGCCGGTTGCGATGCGGTGGAGGCCCGCATCGCGGCGCTCAGGGGCCGCGTGTCGAAGAGCGCTTCGCGATAGCCGCCCGGCTTGCGCAACACCGGGCGCAGGCGCGGCGCCCGCCGTCCGCACCTCCCGCAGGTCCCCGAAGAAGTCTCCGCCTCACTCCCCGGAAGTCAGCTTTTCCAGGTTTTCGCGTGCGAAGTCGATGCCCGGGTCCAGTTCCAGCGCCATGCGGTAGTAGCGCACGGCCTCCTTGCGCCGGCCCATGTCGCGGTAGTTGGAGGCGATGTTGGCGTAGTCGATGGCCGAGCCGGGATCCAGCTCGATGACCCGCCGGAAACAGGCGATGGCCTTTTCGTGTTCCCCGAGCTTGAAGTGGCAGAAGCCCATCAGGTTGAGGATGTCGGTGCGCTGCGGGTCGCAGCGCTCGCCCTGCGCCAGCACGGCCAGCGCTTCCCGGTAGCGGCCGCGCTCTTTGTGGCAGATGCCCAGGTAGGAGTAGATGCTGGCCCGGTCCTCGTCGCCGGGGTCCAGTTCCAGTGCCCGTTCCAGGTGGCGGCGGGCCTCTTCCGGCTCGCCCAGCTCCAGGCGGCAGCGGCCCAGGTAGAAGCTGACGTAATACTTGCCCGGCAGGAGTCGGTCGATTTCTTCCAGCCGGGCGATGGCCCGGCGGGGCGCGGTGTTTTCGGCGATCAGCCTGGCGGCGAACATGCCCACCCCGGTTCCCACGGCCCGTTCGCGGAAGTGCGCTCCCGGCACGATGGTGTAGAAGGCCGGTACGCCCAGCGCCGGGTGGGTGGTATCGATCACAAAGACCTCCATACCCTTGCGGGCGAGGGCCTGCACCAGGGCCTCGACTTCCAGGCGGATGTTGTTGCTGGAAAGGTCGGGCAGGCTGCCGATGGGCACCCGGGAGGAGGCCCGCGTGATGAAATCCAGCTCGGCGATGCTCGCGGGTTTGGGCAGCCCGCTGGCCACGTAGTTGGAGCCGGTGTTGAAGTCGCCGGCCAGCTGGGCGACCTCGGTCAGGGTGCGGCTGAGGGCTTTTTCGGGGTCGGGGGTGGTGCCGGCGGTCCACACGATCTCACTGTGGCGCGGGAAGGTGGCCGGGTCGTAGGCCACGGCCCCCACGGTGGGGATGCCCGTGTCCAGCGAGAAGTCCGAGAGGTAGAGCACGATGCCGGCGCGGCGGTACTTGGCGATCATGTCGCGCACCATGGGGTCCGTGGCCGAATCGGGATCGATGAGCGGCACCGGTATGCGCCCGCGGCTGACCAGGGCCGACACGTGGCGCTCGACGATCTCGCAGATGCCCTGGGAAAGGGCCTCCTCCACGCAGTTGCCGGCCGAGGGGCCGTTGAACTCGTTGATGGCGAAGAACCACGAAAAGGGGATCAGCACTTCTCGCTGCTGCGTCAGGCTGTAGCCCGCGGTCCACTGCAGCGGCAGCTGCTCGAAGATGCCGCGGGCCGCCTCGAGGTCCTCGGAGGTGTCGTGCACCGAGGCCGCGATCAGCTCGAAGGGCATGGCCCGGTCGCGCACCTGCGCGTAGGTGGCCCGCCGGAAGTTGGCCGGGTTGCTGCGGAAGCTGAAGAAGGAGAAACGCTCGGCCAGCTCCATGACGGCGCTGGCCTCGGCCTGCTCGGGCGTGGCGCCCTTGCCCATCTGCTTACGGGTGCCGGTCAGGGCGGCGGCGTCCCGGCCGCAGATGCTGAAGTAAACCGGAATGCCCAGCCGCCCGTTGTCGATGCGCCGGGTCTCGCGGAGAATGTCCAGGTCCAGTTTTTCGAGCTTGCGCCGGAAACGCCGCACGGTCTCCCCGGGCGGCAGGATCTTGTCCTGGTCCAGCGTGAAGCGCTTGAAGGCGTCTTTGAGTACGATGGGATACGGCATGTCGGTTGCTCCTTGCGTCGAAATCGGGCGGCCCGGGCACCCGCGGCCGGGCCGTGTCGTCGTGCCGGAATCGGTGTTGACCGGTGTGAAAAAGTCTGGTACAAGCGGGGAAAAATCACGGGGATGTAGCTCAGCTGGGAGAGCGCAGCGTTCGCAACGCTGAGGTCAGGGGTTCGATCCCCCTCATCTCCACCATGTAAACACAAGGCTTGCCGGATCCGGCAGGCCTTTTCTTTTTCGTCCGGTCTCAGGCGGCCCGCGTCCGGCCGGGGCACGGGGCCTCTCGGTGATATGCCATTTCCCGCACCGTAAATCAATTCCTAATCCGCTTCCGGCCGCGGTCGCGCTTTTTCCGCCGGGACAGGCGGGGGTGCGATTGCCCGCCGCGTCCGGCCGGGGCGCCCGGGTCTATAACCTAATTCACCCAATTTATTACCGAAATGTAATAAAGATCGGTAATAAACGTAACAGTTGCGGCCCGTTTTTCGACACGGCCCCTGGGTCCTTGTTTTCAAACTGTTGTTATTAATAGTTAAAAAACACATAAGGGGATTGGCATCATTGTTGCTTGAAAGAAAATTCATTAGAAGGTTTGTTTTTATGCCGGGCGGAATCTGACGAACACCTTTCAGAATCGAAACAGGAACAGCCGATGCCCATGACGCTGTGATACCGACCGGATGTGTTTCATTTTGGCCGATACCGCCGGAGGATGCGGGAGGAGGGGAAGTACCTGTGGACACCGCCTATTTTGATAACGGCGGTCGGCGTTCGGGGATCGATCGGCGTGAATTCAGCTATGCCAATCATCTACCGGAGCGCCGGTCGGGACGTGACCGCCGCAGCGGAGAGGACCGCCGAAAAAAACCGATGACTCCCCGAAAGGGGGAGCGCCGGTCCGTACTGAAAAGAGCGGCCTGAAGCGCTGAAGCCCGGCGTGGATGGCGCCGGGCTGCCTTCGACGGCACCGCCCCGCGACCGGGGCGCCGCCGTCGTTTCCCGGCCGGGGTGAAGTTTCCCCGGAGGTTCTCCTTGACTTCCAGCCCGCCTTGGTGTACCGGAAAGCCTGTCGCAGTCGATCACCCGGAAATCCAAAGAAAATAGATCCCCCGACCGGGGGCGTCCGCAAAAAGCGCAAGATGACCGCGTGTTCTTCTGCGTTTTTTTGCGTAGGCGCTTCGAGGGCCCGTTTCGGCCTGCGGGGCCGGGGGCGAACGACTCACGGAGAGGGACATGCAGCGAACGGCCAAAGCCCGTCGCAGGACCCGGGAAACGGACATCCAGGCCGAGCTGGTGCTCGACGGGACGGGACAGGCGGACATCGAGACCGGCATTGGCTTTTTCGACCATATGCTGACGCTGCTCGCCGTCCACGGCGGGTTCGATCTCCGGGTTCAGGCGCGCGGAGACCTGCACGTAGACCTGCACCACACCGTCGAGGACGTGGGACTGGTGCTGGGCGACATCCTCGACGAGGCGCTGGGCACCCGCGAGGGCATCCGGCGCTATGGACACGCCGTGACCCCCATGGACGAGGCCCTGGCGGCCGTGACCGTGGACCTCTCCAAGCGTCCCTTCCTGGTCTTTCAACTGCCGATCCCGCTGGGCGGCGGCGCACGCTTCGACGGCAGCCTGGCCAAGGAGTTTTTTCGCGCCTTCGCCACCCGTGGGGGAATGAACCTGCACATCCACGTCGCCTGCGGGGAAAACGAGCACCATGTCATCGAAGCGGTCTTCAAGTCGACGGGCCGCTCCCTGGCCCAGGCGGCGGCCGCCGACGCGCGTTTCGGGGGCGTTCGTTCCAGCAAGGGAACCCTCTGATTCCCAAAGCACCCAAAGGGAGGAAGTCTTACCCATGATCACCCCGAAACCCTGTGTCCGACGTTTCCCGGCCGTGCTGCTGGCGGTCGTGCTGCTCCTGGCCGGTGCCTGCCAGCCCCGCCCCGTGCCGGTGGCCGGTCCGGCCGCCGAAAACTTCAAGCCCACCCGCATCGCCGTGCTGCCGTTCACCAACATGAGTGCGCTCTACGGAGAGGGGCAGAGCGTGCGCTGCCCGCTGTGCGGTACCATGATGGTCACCGGGCCGGTCGCGGAGGGGGCCGATCGCTACATGACAGAACAGCTCAGCCAGCTGGTGCGCCGGAAGATGAAAAGCGACGTGATCCCACCCGAGCGGGCCAAGGGGGTTTACACCACGCTGCTCAACGAGGAGGGCCTGCTGTTTCCCGAGGTGGGGGTGGTGGCCAAGACCGGCCGCCGTCTGGGCGCCGATGCGGTCGTGGTGGGCAACATCTACCGCTTCCGCGAGCGTGTGGGTTCCGATTACGGGGCCGAGCGGCCGGCGTCGGTGGCCTTCACGCTGGCCATGGTGCGCGTGGAAGACAGCAGCGTCATCTGGAGCACGGTGTTCGACGAGACCCAGCACTCGCTCATGGAAAACCTGTTCAACATCGGCACTTTTTTCAAGCGGGGCGGCAAGTGGCTGACGGCCGAGCAGTTGGCCCTCTATGGACTGCAGGAAATCGTGGACGAGCTTCCCGGATCATGATCGTCATCCCGGCAGTGGACATCAGGGGCGGCAGGTGCGTGCGCCTGCTGCAGGGGCGCAAGGACGCCGAGACGGTGTTTTCCGACGATCCGACCGCCATGGCCGCCCGCTGGGAGGCGGCCGGGGCGCGCCTGATCCATGTCATCGACCTGGACGGCGCCTTCGACAAAGCGCCGCGCAACGTGGACGCCATCCGCGGGATCCTGGCCGGCGTCGGGGCCGACATCCAGGTGGGCGGCGGCATCCGCACCGTAGAGACCATCGAGATGTACCTCGACATGGGGGTTGCACGCGTGATCATCGGCACCGAAGCCATCGGCAACCCGCAGATGGTGGAGCGGGCCTGCGTACGCTTCCCGGGCCGCATCGTGGTGGGCATCGACGCCCGCGACGGCCTGGTGGCCGTGGAGGGCTGGACGCGCACCACGCGGGTCACGGCCGTGGAACTGGGAAAACGCTTCGAAGACTGCGGCGTGGCCGCCATCAACTTCACCGACATTTCGCGCGACGGCATGCAGACCGGCCCCAACATCGCGGCCACGCGCCGCATGGCCGAGGCGCTGTCGATTCCTATCGTGGCCTCGGGCGGGGTGTCCACGCTGGAGGACATCCGCAACCTGCTGCCCCTGGAGCCCTTGGGGGTGACCGGCGTCATCACGGGCCGCGCCATCTACAGCGGCACCCTCGACCTGGCCGCGGCCATCGCGCTGGCGGCCGGCGGCACCTGAGTCTCCCGGCGCCGCGCGTCTTTTCGGGAGCGGCCGCTTGTCTGCTTGACAAACATTGCTTCGTAGTTATTTTCACAGGTTAAGACTAAGACATAACCGAGCGGCCTTATCACAGCATCCCGATACGGTAGAAGACGGGGGCAGCCGTTGTTTGGAACCCGAAAAGCCTTTTCAAGCCCGTTCCTTCCATTTTTTAACCATCAGGCTCGTTAAAAGCGTGGGGGGCACTTCTTGTCGTCTCTGATTCCTGAAGAGAAAATCTCGGAGATCAAACATGCTGCCGATATCGTTGATATTATTTCCGAAGCGGTTCTGCTGAAAAGGGCCGGACAGAACTTCATCGGCCTGTGCCCCTTCCACTCCGAGAAGACACCTTCGTTCACGGTGAGCCCCGACAAGCAGATGTTTCACTGTTTCGGGTGTGGGGAGGGCGGCAATGTTTTCAGTTTTTTAATGAAGCACCAGGGGCTTTCGTTCCCCGAAGCGGTCAGGGCGGTGGCCGGGCGATACGGTATCGACCTGCCGGTGTACACGGACAGACGACAGAGAAAGGCCGCCAGTGAGCGTCAGCGTCTGCTGAACGTCAACCGGCAGGCCTTTCAGTTTTACAGGCGCAGCCTGGCCGACGGACACCGTGGAGAGGCGGTGCGGGCCTACCTGGAAAAGCGCGGCATCCTGGCGCCGGCCGTCGAAAAATTCGGTATCGGCTATGCGCCTCCGGGCTGGGACAACCTGCTTCGCTACCTGACGGCCCGCGGCGTTTCACCGAACCTGGCCCAGACGGCCGGGCTGGTGGTGCCCCGGCGGCAGGGCGGCGGGTACTACGACCGCTTTCGCAACCGGGTGATGATTCCGATCTTCAACCTGGCCGGGGAGGTGATCGCCTTCGGCGGGCGGGTGCTGGACGATGCCGAGCCCAAGTACCTGAACTCGCCCGAGACGCCGCTGTTCAACAAGCGCCGCACGCTGTTCAACCTGCAGCGGGCGCGGACGCGGTGCCGGCAGAGCGGGGAGGTGATCATCGTCGAGGGCTACTTCGACCTCATCGCCCTGGACCAGGCCGGCGTGGAGAACGTGGTGGCCACCCTGGGCACGGCGCTGACGCCGGATCACGTGCGGGTGCTCAAGGGCCACGCCCAGAGGATGGTGCTGGTCTACGACGGCGACGCGGCCGGCCGCAAGGCCGCCGAACGCAGCCACGAGATCTTTGGGCGGCAGAACGTCGACGCCCGCGTGGCCCTGCTGCCCGAGGGCCACGACCCGGACTCCTTCGTGGCGCGCCACGGCGCGGAGGCGTTCCGGAAACTGGTGGCCGAGGCGCCGGGCATGTTCTCGTTTCTGCTTGAGGCGGCCGCCGCACGGCACGGCGACGGCATCGCGGCCCGACTCCGCGTGGTGGCGGAACTGGTGCCGGTGCTGGCGCAGATCGACGACCGGGTGGCCCGTTCGCTGTACGTGCGCGAACTGGCCGACCGCCTGGAGGTTCCCGAAAGGGACATCCTGGACAGGATCCGGGGGGCGGTCAGGTCCGGCGCCGCCAGAGCCGGGTTTGCGGAACCCGGTCCGCCCGCGGGCAGCACCACCGCGGACGAAGACCCGGCGCAGGACGCGTCTGAGGGCCGTTTCCGCATCGAACGCCAGATCGTGGCCATGATGGTGCAGCACCCCGCCGCCATCGCCGAGGTGGAGCGGCGGCAGGCGGTGGACCGCTTCGAGCACGACGACCTGAAGCGGGCCGCCGCCTTTCTGCTGCAGAACGCCGCCCTGCTGCAGGACGATCCCGGGGCGGCGGTCGAACGGATGCCGGACGACCGGCTGCGGCGCATGCTGACGTCCATGATCGTCGGACCGGAAACCTGGGACGATCGGGCGTGCCGCATCCTGCTGGAACAGTTCGAGGCCGCCTGCCAGCGGCGGCGCGACGATTTGCAGAAGCGCATCGAGGCCGCCGAAAGCAGTGGCGACCAAGAACTGCTGCTCAAACTGCTCAAGGAGCGCCAGAGCCGGGCCGAAATGAAGAGTGTCCCGTTCTGAGGCCGGCGGCGCTTGACCGATAACCAATGAGGCGGAAGCATATTGCCGATGCCGGACACCCGGCGACCGGAACCCGACGGCCGCCGGCTGATCGCTTTTTCAAAACGTCCAGGGGGAGGTTGGCGTAAATGGCAGAAAGCAACTCCAAGAAAGAGCAGGCACGCAAGGAAACCACCCAGAAGGCGATTTCCCAGCTGCTCAAAAAGGGCAAGAAGAAGGGCATGTTGACCTACGCCGAGATCAACGACGTGCTGCCGTCCTACATGCTCTCGGATGAACAGATCGACGAGACCTTGATGATGTTCGACGAAGCCGAGATCGACATCATCGACGAGAAGAAGAACAAGATGGAGAGCCGGCTCAACCTCTTCAAGGAGAAGAAGGCCGGCAAGGCCGTGGCCAGTTCGGCCGATTTCGGCAGCGTCACCGATCCCGTCAAGATGTACCTGCGCGAGATGGGCATGGTGACCCTGCTCAGCCGCGAGGGGGAGGTGGAGATCGCCAAGAAGATCGAGGCCGGCGAGCGCGAGGTCATGAAGGCCCTCATCGAGACGACCAGCGGCATCAACCTGATCATCGAACTGGGCAAGGGCATCGAGCGCGGCGAGCTGCGGCCCAAGTACGTGCTGCGCGACCTGGACGAGGGCGACACGCTGGTGGACGAGGTGGCCCAGACCAACCGCTTCGTCGACACCATCCGCGCCATCGAGGAGGTTCACCAGGAGAACACCCGCCTGCGTGAGCGGCTTTTCTCATGCGACCTGGCGCCCGACGAGGCCCGCCGCGTGCGACGCAGCATCAACCGGCGCAACCACAAGATCTACGACCTGCTCAAGGATTGGCGTTTCGAGGGCAGCGTGCTCGACAAGATCGAGGGGGTCGTGCGCGAACAGGTGGCCTGGTTCGACAGCATGAACCGCATGATCACCATGTGCGCCGACAGCCTCAACGTGCCGGTGGGCCGCCTGCGGGCCAGCCTCTACGACCACGAGGGCTTTCTCAAGTGGCTCCGGCCGCGCACCAACCTGAACACCGAGGAACTCGAACTGCTCTACCAGGAGCTGCACACGGTGGCCGAGCAGATCGACGAGCGCGAGTACCTGCTCAAGGCCAACAGCCGGGCGCTCAAGCGCATCATCTCCATGGTCGAGGAGGGCCGCCACAAGGCCAAGCTGGCCAAGAGCGAGCTGACCAAGGCCAACCTGCGGCTGGTGGTCAGCATCGCCAAGAAGTACACCAACCGCGGCCTGCAGTTCCTGGACCTTATCCAGGAGGGCAATATCGGCCTGATGAAGGCCGTGGACAAGTTCGAGTACATGCGCGGCTACAAGTTCAGCACTTACGCCACCTGGTGGATCCGCC
>Ga0256914_1003661_pt1 | contig 11993 bp, 14 predicted proteins | sample HulkmetaG_FD_191571 | JGI IMG/M metagenome (GOLD analysis project Ga0256914, IMG submission 191571) | Hydrothermal chimney microbial communities from Main Endeavour vent field at the Juan de Fuca Ridge, Pacific Ocean - Hulk | ecosystem: Environmental > Aquatic > Marine > Hydrothermal vents ...
TACGTCTTCCACTTTTCATAGTCTCTTGCTCTGATTATTTCATTGAGTTTCAAAATTGTTTCCTTTATCGCATCGAAAGTCTGGCGGTATACCTCTTTTGTGACAACAAATTCTTTAGGGTTTGCCTTTGTGGTCTCCTTTGTTGATGAGGAAGAAACAGAAGTCTTTTTTTCTTGTTTCTCTTTCTCTTTCGAGACCACTGGTGTGATTTTATTTACCTCTGCTTTTTCCTCTGTTTTGGTTGAGACACAACCCCCTACAAGAAAAATAAAACCTATTACCAGATAAATATATTTAACTTTCATTTCATACTATTCTATATACATAGTCTTCTTTTGTCAAAGACAATTTTAAGTGTTGACCTTGTTAAAAATTGTTATTAAATTGTGAAATAATGTTTAAGGTAGTATTTCCGGGTACTTTTGATCCCCCTACAAATGGGCATCTTGACATTATGAGGAGGGCTTCTGCCCTTTTTGATAGGGTCAATATAGTAATAGCTGTAAATCCAAATAAAAAATATCTCTTTACCCCGGAAGAGCGCTTCGAGATGATAACTCAATTGGTGAGTGATTTACCAAATGTTGAAGTAGAGATTTGGCAGGGATTGATCGTGGACTATGCGAAGAAGGTTAACGCAAGGGTGATATTACGTGGAGTAAGGGCTCTATCGGATTTTGATTATGAATTTGAACTTTCAATGATGAATAAATCGCTAAATCCAGAGGTAGAAACCATATTTTTGCCTACGGATCAGAAGTACTTCGTTTTGCGTTCTTCCGTAATTCGCGAAGTGGCCTTCTTTCATGGGGATATCTCCGAGATGGTACCCGAAATCGTAGCAGAGGCTTTAAAGCGGAAATGCAGGTAGTATCTTGACATTAATAAAGTAATTAGGTTAACTTTGCCTATTCCGAAAAAATGATAAAAAATGAGTAAGAGGTAGGAGAGTATGGCAGTACCCAAAAACAAAACGTCAAAGGCACGAAGCAGAAGAAGAAGGGCTATCAACATGAAACTTACGATTGGAACAATGATAGAATGTCCTAACTGTGGAAATAGAATTCTGCTTCACAGAGTTTGTCCTAAGTGTGGTTTTTATAGAGGGAGGCAAATCTTCAATCCAGAAGAGTTGTCCTAAAATAGATTAATTTAAAGTTTTGGTCAGGAGGAATATGATATGGATGAACTTTTTGAAAAGATGAAGAAACTTATAGCCGAAAGATTGGAAATTGATGAGGATAAAATAACTCTCGATTCCACTTTCAGGCAGGATCTTGGTGCTGATAGTTTAGACACCTACGAGCTTGTTTACGCAATAGAAGAGGAGCTTGGTATAAGCATCCCAGATGAGAAGGCCAATGAGTTCGAAACTGTACGTGATGCATACGAGTTTATAAAATCACAACAGGAGAAATAGAAAATAGTTTCGATGTTTCTATTCAATAAATTACCCGTATTTAAAGCTCCCTTTATAACCCCGGAGAGGAAAAGGGAGCTTAAAATATTTGAAAAGAATTTGGGGATAAAATTTAGGAATTTAGAATTACTCAACCTGGCATTCACACATAGATCTTATGCTAACGAATCCTCCGAAAAAGTGGAAAACAATGAAAAGCTCGAATTTCTGGGGGATTCGGTATTGGGACTTGTCGTAAGTGAATACTTGTTCTTTAGACTTAGAGATAAAAATGAAGGGGATTTGGCAAAGGTTAAATCCTTTGTAGTAAGTGAAAACAGTCTCTCTCAAATTGCAAAGAAGATAAAGGTTGACAATTTCATCTTAATCGGTAGAGGAGAAGAATTTTCAGGAGGACGCTCAAAAAAGGCGATACTAGCTGATGCCACAGAGGCTATTATAGGAGCCTATTTTATTGATTCTGGATTTGAAGCATCAAAGGAGTTTGTTCTCAAACTGTTAATACCTGAGATTGATAAAGTTCTTCAAAACAAACATGAAAAAGATTTTAAAACTCTGCTTCAAGAGTACGTTCAAAAGACTTATAAGACCCATCCGAAGTATAGAGTTGTTCAACGAACCGGACCAGATCATGATAAAACTTTTTGGATAGAAGTCTCTGTTCAGGATAAAGTATTTGGTCCTGGGGTTGGCAAAAACAAGAAAGAAGCAGAACAAAATGCGGCCGGCATAGCGTACAAGAGTCTCACTGGTAAAAAATAATCCTATTTATACTTTAAACGTTCCTCATAAAAATTTTTGGCAATGGTTAACAGTATCTCTCTTTTATTTAGACTGGGATCTTCTAAAACGGAATCAAGAAGAAATTTCAAAATTATACCTATGGTTTTACCTGGTCCTATTTTTAGGTGTTTCATTATATCATCGCCGTTAATTTTCAAATCTTTATATGAGGTAATGCTTGCTTCAGCAATCACTCTATTAATCCTATCTTCAAATTTAATTAAGTTCTCAGAAATAAAGTACCTGTTACATGTACCAATTTGATCAGCCCGTCTTAGAGCGAGAAGGTCCTGTATGTAATCCTTCCCGACTTTATAAATAAATCTTCTTACTGCAGAATCACTCCACTCATCCGTATAGTTAAACATATGGTGACGGACTAGATGTGTTACATATTCTATCTCCTCATTGGAGAATCGTAGCTCCTTTAAGACTCTCTCAGCTATACGGGCTCCCAGTATCTCATGATTATGAAATCTAATTTCACCTTCTTCATTTATAAACGCCGCCTCAGGCTTCCCTATATCATGAAAAAGCGCTGCTAACCTTAATCTATAGTTTTCACGAGGGGCCGCATCACAGGTATATACAGAGTGATAAAAGACATCAAAACAGTGCAATCCTCTCTGTTCTATCCCGACACCCCTGTAAAGTTCGGGTATTATTTTCTTCAACAGTCCTGTCTCCTTCATATAAATAAAAGCAATAGAGGGTTTAGAAGAGTCTAGTATTTTTATTAGCTCATCTCTGATTCTTTCTCTGGAAACCTTGTCTATCGTGTTAACAGATTTCGCTATCCCGGAAAGGGTTGCTTTTTCTATCTTAAATCCTAATTGGGCAGCAAACCGACAGGCCCGAAGGACTCTCAAGCCATCCTCGTGAAATCTCTCTTCGGGTCTACCGATTGCTCGTATTGTTTTCCTTCTTATATCCTCTATTCCAGAGTGCGGGTCGATTATCTTTTTTGATATAGGATCATACGCTATGGCGTTTACTGTAAAATCACGTCTTTTTAAATCCTCATAAATCGATGGTACAAATTGAACCCTATCAGGGTGCCTTCCATCGCTATAGTCACTCTCCGTTCTAAATGTTGTTACTTCAAGCTTTAACCCTTTGAATAAGACCGTTACCGTACCGTGCTTTATTCCCGTCTCTATCACGCGCTTGAAAAGGGTTTTTACTTCTTTTGGGGTGGCATTGGTTGCAATATCATAATCTTCTACTTTTTTACCCATAAGTGCATTTCTTACAGCACCACCAACCACATAGCATTCATAACCGTTTTCTTTGAGAATTCTTGAAAATTCAATTACACCACGGGGGATTTTTATGTGAGGTTTCCCTATACCCAAAAACATACAGTATTGGAATAACCTGTCGCTTCCCTATTGTCAAGTGTAGATCTTCTGCTCTAAACCGTAATGTTAATACAGATAAGATAGAAATGGTAATAAAAGAGGCTGCTCGTTAGAGCAGCCTCTTTTGGTATTCTGTGTAAACGAATGGACCAAAAAGCAAAATTTACCTGAATAATTGGAGAACTGTCTGAGGTTTGGTGTTTGCCTGTGCCAACATAGCTGTGGCAGACTGAACCAAAATTTGATTTTTTACATAACTTACCATCTGAGCCGCCATATCTGTATCTCTTATCTTGGATTCGGATGCTTGGAGATTCTCCGCTCCGGACATGAGACCACGCATTGCATACTCCAACCTATTCTGGTAGGCTCCCAGATCGGCACGTTGTTTGTTAACAATCTTTAGAGCATTGTCAATAATGCCAATAGCCATATTGGCCTTATCTGGGGTAGAAAGAGAAATAAATGTTGCCGAATTGGGAAGTCCATTTGTCCCCTGGATCCCCAATCCCTGCGCAGTCATTGTTCCAATATAAACTCTTTCTCTCTGATCCATATTAGCACCAATATGGAACCACATGCTTGCTGTAACAACATTTTCACCCGTTGGTCTCGCAAATCGTCCAGTCATAACATTCATACCATTAAACTGGGCGTGAGAGGCAATTCTGTTAATTTCGTCCACAAGCTGAGAGACCTCTACCTGAATCTGCATCCTATCTTCTGGTGAATAAATACCATTGGAACTCTGGATAGCCAGCTCTCTTATTCTCTGAAGAATATCCTCAGTCTCCTGGAGATACCCCTCGGTAGTTTGAATGAGGGAAATCCCATCTTCCGCATTTTTCTCGGCCCGCTGTAAACCTCTGATCTGTGCTTTCATTTTTTCTGAGACAGCGAGGCCAGAAGCGTCATCACCAGCTCTGTTAATTCTCAGACCTGATGAGAGTTTCTCCATGTCCTTGTCAACAGCAAGATTGTTAAATTTGAGCTGATGCTGTGCGAAGATGGCACTCATGTTGTGATTGATAATCATATTATCCTCCTTGATAATTTTTTATAGGACATCCGTGTCCTACGTGCCTGTTTTAATGGTCGGAATAAAAAAAACTCTCTTTAACAGCAAAAAAAAAATATTTATTATCACTTATGTATAATTTACAGAAGTAGAGGTACAAAAAATGATAGGTGTGCTATTTATAGGGGGAGAGGGACCTGAACAAAGATTTTACGACGAGTATGTGGGGATGGGAGATTTTATCATTGCCGCAGATTCGGGCTTAGAGCTGGCAGAGCAACTCGGCATCGTTCCCAACATGGTAGTAGGTGATATGGATTCCATATCGGACATAAGCCTCCTGGATAAATACGAAAGGGAAAGAGTTAAAATCTATCCTAGGGATAAAGATGAAACAGATACGGAAATAGGTGTAAGAATTTTCAAGGAAATGGGTTATAATGATATAATAATAGTGGGAGGTGGGGGTGGACGCTTTGATCACCTCCTTGGGATTGTAAATCTCTTCGAGAGACCATTTAGACCTAAAAGGTGGGTCACCTCTCGGGAAGTAATTTTTCTGATAGAGAAGGACTTTTATGCCTTCGGATGGAAGGGAGCTACCGTTTCTCTTTTCCCTGTTGGTGAAAGAGCCAGAGAGATGAAATCCAGTGGGTTGAAATGGCCTATAGATGGGCTTGAATGGAAAAGAGGATACTATGGAATAAGCAATGTAGTAATTTCACATAAACTTTACATTGGTGTTGGAGATGGTAAAATTTTGCTTATAAAGAATTTTTGAGAGGAGTCTGTTAAGGAGCAAATTGGTATGGTTGAAAAAAGTAAGTTGGAGGAATTATCAAGTGAGTTGCCGGAGGAAGAGCGAAAGGAACTCTTAGAGAAGATAGTGAAGAGAATGAAAACTGAAGAACACGAAGAGATTGTTCATGTAGAATTAAAACAGGAAGAGAGAGAAAAAATAGTAAAGGAAGAGATTGAACACCTATCCTGGTGGTACAGGTTTCTCCTCTGGCTGAGGAGTTTCTTCAGCGGTAAAGATAAAAAAGAAGCTTACTTGGAACTGAAGCTTGGGTATCTAAAGAGAAAGATAAATCAAGTGACTCCCGGTCTTACAGGATTTGAGACAAGAAACCTCACACCCAAGTTTGCCAAAGCCCTCTATGATGTGTATGTTAAGGCGTATCCTCTCTTTCCCTTCTTTCGTGTTTTTTCAAAGGATAACAAGTTTAGACATGCGGCTTTTTCCTTTATTGTGGAAAATAAATATGAGAATACTAAAAAGGAGCTTGATCAGCTTATCACAATCGATGAGATGGAAGAGATATATGCTACTACTAATTTTGAGGAGGAGATAAAAAAGGAGGTTTTAAGACGACTAAATCTTTATTTAAAATCTATTCCTGATTCTTTCTTTAGAGAGCTGGAGGAAAGCACAAAACCCCTGACATACATAGAAAAATTTGTCTTCTTTCCGTTCAAGACCTTTTTCCAGTACTTTCATTACAGCCTGGGAGACACGGTGGAGAGTAAAACTCCCTTTTTCGAAAATGCACCAGTCATGTTAATATTAGATCTTCTTGAAAAATTGTACTATTCTGTATATTTGGTAAATAGAATACCGGATGACTATTCTCTTAATACAGACATTTTTACGGCATACGAGCTCTACCGCCGAGATATGGATGTTACTTCCCTGCCCGAGGGATCTACGGAGATTAAAAAGGCGGTGGAAGAGTTGGAAAAGAATGTAAGAGTTCTGGTAGAGAGTGTAAAAGCTTTTTACAAAGAGGTTCCTCTTCTTTATCTTATTAGGTATTTCAGGAAAGATCCATATTACAAATTAATGTTTAACTTACCAAAACTTTATATAAAGGCTCTCTATGCTACGAATTTGAAAAGCAGGCTATTGGAGGATCTTAAAACAAAATTACGAGAGATAAAAATAAGAGTAATTGACCGTAGGATAAAGGATATATTTAAAGACAGGAAGCTTTTAGAGCTTTTTTATTACACTGAAAATCCTAATTTTGACTATAGAAAACTCGGATTGCCATATTTCAAGCATATTAAGTCTCTAACTCTTCTCTACAATTATCTCAACAGTATATACAAGGGATATATTCAAGAGGCGATTCAACTTGTAAATAGCTATTTGCTCTCGAATAATCGGATAGTACAAAATCGGATGATGCAATACGCAGCAGGATTGGAGGATCTTGAAGCGAAGATAGTGCTTTTTGATAGATCTCTCTCCGAAGATGAAGAAGACGGTAAGGTTCTTGTTCAGTTTCGTTATAATATGGCCAATGATATAAATCTTCAAAAATCCTACCGCGCTTTTATATACCAAAAGGATCGAGAGGCATTGGAATTGATAGAAAAAGGTACTGAGTATCTGCTTGGAATAAAAAAAATCTTTGACGAAATTCTAACGAGTCCGATGGAAAGTATCAAATCGACTCTCAAAACACTCCATGTAACAAAGGGAAGAAGCAATACACTTGCCCAAATTTTACGTTACCGATCGGACAATATTACTAATTTTACCAATGTGATGTCTCAACTACTCGATATAGAGAAGGGAAATTGATTGCTCAGTTCTCTCAGTTTTTTAGCACTCACTCGCGGATCTTCAACGAGGACCCTTTTACCTGCAATAAGATCGGCGATTCCGGTTTCTCTGGGATATCTGGGTATAATATGGAGATGGAGGTGTTGAATTGAGGCTCCCGCGGTGAGACCCATATTGTACCCAATATTATAACCCGCTGGGTTGTACACTCTATCTAATAGGTCAAGGATATACCGAGTAAGCTTGTTCAGCCTGATCTCTTCCTCTTCTGTATACTCACGTATGTCTTCTATATGTCGTAAAGGAAAAATAAGAAGATGCCCGGGATTGTAAGGGTACAGATTTACCGAAACAATGAATAGCTCATCTCTATAGATAGAAAGGTCCACTATTTCTTTTGACCTATCCCTAATAAGACATAAGATACAACCCTTGGGCCTTCTGGATTTTAGGTATTTAATTTTCTCGAAGTTAAGAAAGTACTCTTTTATCATTGGCTGCCATTTTTAGATTCTATATCAGGTAAGTTTAAATTCAATTTATCCCCCTCTCCACTTTTAAGGGCGAAGTACTTTAAAAGGATCGGGTATTGAGTTAAAAGTTTTCCATATTCTCGGTAGCGTTCGAGTTTTTGTTTTTCCTCCTCATTTTTTAAAAGATTTTTTACCCTTTGGGTTTCCGCTTTTTGAATAACGCTTTCCTGAGAGTTCTTTTCGGTTTCTGCCAACTCTAAATAAATTTTTTTTGCTCTATCGTACAGGGTAATATCAGGCATCTCATACTTGACAACGGTTATATCAATTAGTTTTAAAAAGGGGTACTTTTCTTCAATCCTCGCCAAAAGTTCACTGTTTAACTGTTTCACTTTCACATACTCATTAGGGTTCTTTAAAGTTTGGAGGTAATTAGCAATCACAACTAGGGCAGAATCAATTTTACTCTTCATCCATTGATTGAAATTGTTAGGGCGCAATCCCTTTTCTTTAACAAGTTCCGGTAAATAACTGGGTTTCAGTGCCATCGAAAATGAAATCTTAATTGAGTACGAGAAATCTGGATTCCCCGGCATTACGGAAGAATAGAGAGAACCCGAAGGTAATTCACCATTGATCTCTGTTTCTTTATAGATGGGTTCAAGTTTGAATTTATAAAGGGTCATATTGGTGGGTATTAAACGCTCCCATCTCCATACAAATTTTCCAGGCTCAATTACTCTACTATCAAAACCACCGGTTTTTGTAAATGCTACACAATAAGTATCCGGAGGTACAAACAGTGTTACCCATCCATAGATAAAGGCGCCTATCCCCGCCAATACTATTAGAACAGTAAGGATAATAAAAAAAGTTTTCATTATTCCAGTTCCTCTTTAGACTTCTAACTTATAATAAAGATTATAATTGAAAATGCAAGCTCTTTCAAAGATAATAGAAAACATGAATCTATTTTACCCACTATTCGTTGTAATAAGAAAACTGTTTTTTTTACTCTTCTATTCGACTCTTGTTGTTTTCTTTGTCTATATTCTGGGAAATCAACAGGAATTCCTTGATTCTTCCCAATTTTTTCTCCTATCAATTTTAGAACTTCTCTCTCCTATTAATTTTCTCTTAGGTATTATTCTGATCATCATGGGGATCCTTCAAAGCTCAACAAAAAACACGAAAAAGACGGGGGCGATAAAAAATTTAATCTCTACTCTCATAATCACCCTTTTTTCGTTTTCTCTGTTTGTGGTAATAAAATTCCTAGAGGTTTGGTTTAAGCATTGATTGACAGTGAACAATTAACGAGTTTATAATTTCCTCGCAAGAGTCATTGAGTGGGAGTTTTTATGGAAGAAGAGGTTGTAGCGGTCAGAGGAGCAATACAGGTCAAAAAGAACACCCCGACCGAAATAAAAAGTGCATCTATAAAATTAATAAAAAGATTACTCTCTGAAAACAGCATAAGCGAGGGGGATATCATCAGCGTAATTTTCTCTGTAACGGAGGATCTAAATGCATATAATCCCGCTACCTCAATCAGAGAGATAGGTTTCGAAAGGGTTCCTCTTATGTGTCTTAGGGAGGCTCCATTTTTAGACCAAATGGAGAGAGTAATACGGGTTTTGGTTACCTATCGGAGTTCGAAAAAGAACAATCTCAGATTTGTATATTTGGATGGAGCAGAGGCTCTTAGACCAGATTTAGGCAATGGCAGTGACACAGATGTTGTATAGATACATTTCAAGGTACTGCGATGAATACGGGATAGCGTTTAATCGAGAAAGTGAGAATGAAAAGAATTCGGAGTTCAATATTCCCGTAAGAATAAATGATATTTTATTCGCATTCATCGTTGGAATAAAAAAAATTGAAGAAAAAGAGTACTTTTACATTCAGGTTCCAGTAATGGAGATCCCAGTGGGGAAGGTATTGCTTCCCCTCTACAGAAAAATTTTAGAGATAAATTATTATCTAAGAATGGTTTCTTTTTCCCTTCAAGATACAACGATTTTTCTCTCTTACTTTCAACCATTAGGGAGTAAAACCTTCCCGGGTAGTTTTAGATATTCCGATTTTAAAGATTCAATGAACAGAGTGTACTCGGCGTTAAACAAGTATTCAGAATATTTGTACTATGAATTTGGCGAAATGGACGGTTGAAATTCGATATGTCTTCCAATATTTCTAAAACTATTGATAATGTGTGTAAATCGGTTGTAAAAATCTATACAAAAAAAGCAGTAGGAGCGGGAGTTGTTGTTCTTGACAGGGGACTTATCATGACGAATCTCCACATTGTTGAGGATACTGTCGGAAAAATAAGCGTGGAAACAATTGATGGCAGATTTCACAATGCAATATACATTACAAAATTTAAAAGGTTTGATATTGCTTTTTTAAAGATCAACAGAGAACTTCCCCCCATTAAAATTGTTGAAAAACCCTTAATAAAAGTCGGAGAACCCGTCTTCGCTATTGGGCACCCTCACGGTCTGGGCCATACTGTAAATAGAGGAATTGTTTCTTCAAAAAATCGACGACTTTTAAACGGAGATTTCCCAGTAAAGCTTTTCGGACTGGAATGGATCCAGACTGACACACCTATAGGGAAAGGACATTCTGGAGGACCTTTGATTAATGAGCGAGGAGAAATGATAGGGATAAATACATGGGTTGATAAGGAAGAAAAAACCAGTGGAATTAATTTTTCCCTTCCCTCCTCATATTTTTATCCGTGGATACTCTACTTTCGCGATTATTTCAAACCCTCTAAAAGAATTAAAAATTCTCTTTGTACGGTGTGTGGGGCTTTCACTCCTGTTACCGAGTACTATTGTGGATTCTGCGGGGCCAAGTTGACCCTTGATATATGGCGCAAGGATATCCTTCATAAAATAAAAGCCGACAAGTGAGTTATTAAAATGTCAAATTCACTCTCCCTGAAAACATCGGTTGATATAGCACGTATACGGAGGAGTTGTAAAATTATAGAGAGAACCTTTGATTATCTAAAAGAATACATCCGCCCTGGAATAAGTACGAAAACAATTGAGAAACGTGCTGAAAACCACATACGGGAAAATGGTGGCAATCCCGCAGTGAGAGGATTTATGGGATTTCCGGGAGGGATATGTGTTTCAGTCAATAATGTTATGGTTCATGGCAAACCAAATGATTACATATTGGAAGAGGGAGATATAGTAACTGTCGACATAGTTGTTGAGGTAAATGGATGGTACGGTGACGGTGCATGGTCATACATTGTTGGAAGTTACACCGAAGATACTTTACGGTTAATTAGGGCTGCGTGGCAAAGTACATTGGCGGGTATAACGGCTGTAAAACCGGGAAAAACAACAGGGGAAATAGGAGGTGCTATTGAAAAGACGGCAAGAAAATGGGGATGTTCTGTTGCCAGAGATTTTACTGGCCATGGAATAGGGAAAGATATCCATGAAGAGCCCATAATACCTAATTACGGTAAAAACATAGGCCAAATCATTGTCCCCGGAATGGTCTTTACTGTAGAGCCAGTTGTCACCCTTGGAAGTGGAGAGAGCGAACTGATTGAAGACGGTTTTACTATTATAACAAAGGATGGCAGCCTCTCTGCTCAGTATGAACACACAGTTGCGGTGTTTAGAGATTATACCGAGGTGTTAACATTTTCTAAGGGAAAATTAACAGAATATCTTGACTTTCCTCCCTTCTTTTAATAATCTTTTGAACCGTTAAATGCCACCTTAGCTCAGCTGGAAGAGCACGTGACTTGTAATCTCGGGGTCGTCGGTTCGAATCCGACAGGTGGCTTAAAAATGGACTTGACTATGTAGGCTCGATAGATTTAAATTTACTGACGAAATGGGGAGATTCCCGAGCGGTCAAAGGGGGCAGACTGTAAATCTGTTGGCTTTTGCCTTCGAAGGTTCGAATCCTTCTCTCCCCAAAGCCTTCCCCTTCGGGGAAGGCTTTTTTAGTAACTATGATCTAAAAAATGATGTTTTAAAATGTGATAAAAGATCTATTTTGCGATAACTTTAGTACATGAAAAATTTTGTCAAGGGGAGATAGCTGCGGGTAAAGCCCGTGGATAGTTAAATCATGTCTGATAACAATAACAGCAATCCCTTTTACAGGAACGGATTGCGATTTGAATGTACAAGATGTTCCAGATGTTGTAGATTTGAACCTGGCTATGTTTTCCTTTCTAAAAGAGAGATCGTCACAATTTCAAAATTTCTAGGATTGGAAAGAGAAATCTTTCTTCAAAAATACTGTCGGCGGGTATGGATAGACGGTGGAGTAAAGATAAGCCTCAAAGAGAAAGAGAATTATGACTGTATATTCTGGA
>Ga0256914_1003662_pt1 | contig 11993 bp, 12 predicted proteins | sample HulkmetaG_FD_191571 | JGI IMG/M metagenome (GOLD analysis project Ga0256914, IMG submission 191571) | Hydrothermal chimney microbial communities from Main Endeavour vent field at the Juan de Fuca Ridge, Pacific Ocean - Hulk | ecosystem: Environmental > Aquatic > Marine > Hydrothermal vents ...
GGGGAAAACCACGATGTCCCGCAGGGGCAGCAGGGGCAGCACCACTCTGCCGGACGTAGTGGGGAATTTCTTGGATTTCAGGGAAAAGTTGATCATTTTCACCTAACCTCGCGGCCGGTGCACCCCGCGCGGGGGCGCACTCTCGTTGTTCCTGCGGGCGCCGCGCCGCCGGTTCAAAAGGGTGGGATTACCGGCGCCAGGCAGCGCCCCTTGCTGTTCAAGCCTGTTTCTTCTGGGGTTCGTAGAGCAAAATGGGGTCTTCCCCATGCAGGATCACGTCTTCGCCGATAACGCATTCTTTGACGTTTTCGATAGAGGGCAGTTCGTACATGATGTCGATCATGCTGGCCTCCAGGATGGCCCGCAGTCCGCGGGCGCCCGATTTGCGCTTCAAGGCCTCTTTGGCGATGGCGGCATAGGCGCTGTCGGTGAATCGGAGGTTGACGCCTTCCATCTCGAACAGTTTCTGGAACTGTTTGACCAGTGCGTTCTTGGGTTCCTTGAGAATCCGGATGAGGGATTCCTCGTTGAGTTCATCGAGGGTGGCGATGACAGGCAGCCGGCCCAGGAACTCGGGAATCAGCCCGAACTTGATCAGGTCTTCGGGCCGCACCAGCTTGAGGATCTCGCCGATGCTCTGCTTGTTCTCCTCCCTGATCTTGGCGCCGAAGCCCATCATCTTGGAGCCCATGCGCTGCTTGATGATCTGCTCCAGCCCGGTGAAGGTGCCGCCGCAGATGAACAGGATGTTGGAGGTGTCCACCTTGACGAAGTCCTGCTGGGGGTGTTTGCGGCCCCCCTTGGGCGGCACGCTGGCCGTGGTGCCCTCAATGATCTTGAGCAGCGCCTGCTGCACGCCCTCGCCGGAGACGTCGCGGGTGATGGACGGGTTGTCGGACTTGCTGGCGATCTTGTCAATCTCGTCGATGTAGACGATGCCGCGTTTGGCCTTTTCCACGTCGTAATCGGCGTTCTGCAGCAGCGACAGGATGATGTTCTCCACGTCCTCACCCACGTAGCCGGCCTCGGTCAGGCTGGTGGCGTCGGCGATGGTGAAGGGCACGTTAAGAAAACGGGCCAGCGTCTGGGCCAGCAGGGTCTTGCCGCAGCCGGTGGGGCCGATGAGCAGGATGTTGCTCTTCTGGATTTCCACGTCCCCGGTGACCACGGTGGAGTCCAGACGCTTGTAGTGGTTGTGCACCGCCACGGCCAGTATCTTCTTGGCCAGGTCCTGCTCGATGACGTATTCGTCGAGCATGGCCTTGATTTCCTTGGGCGTCAGGTGGCGTTCGGGCTGCGTACTGGTCTGCTCACTTTCCTCTTCGATGATCTCGCTGCAGAGCTGGATACACTCATCGCAGATGTACACCGCAGGTCCGGCAATCAGTTTGGTCACTTCTTTCTGGCTTTTGCCGCAGAAGGAACAAAACAGATCGTCGTTCTTGTCATTTTTTTTGGCCACCTTATTCCTCCGTGTTATCGAGATGATCCAGATCGTCCCGGTTTTTGATCACGTGGTCGACGATTCCGTAATCCTTGGATTCCTCACCCGACATGAAGAAGTCTCGGTCCGTATCTTTCTGTATTTTCTTTAATTTCTGCCCGGTGTGGTGGGCCAGGATTTTGTTCAGGGTGTCTCTCAGGCGCAGAATTTCCTCGGCCTGGATGGCGATGTCCGCCGCCTGGCCCTGGGATCCTCCCATGGGTTGGTGTATCATTATTCGTGAATTCGGTAAAGAGTAGCGTTTGCCCTTGGTGCCGGCGGCCAGCAGGATGGCGCCCATGCTGGCGGCCTGCCCGATGCACACCGTGGCGATGTCCGGCTTGATGTACTGCATGGTGTCGTAGACCGCCAGGCCGGCGGTGACCAGGCCGCCGGGTGAATTGATGTAGAAATTGATCTCCTTGGCCGGATCTTCAGACTCCAGGAACAGGAACTGGGCGATCAGCAGGTTGGCGATTTCGTCGGTGATGGGTGTGCCCAGGAAAATGATCCGGTCCTTGAGCAGCCGCGAATAGATGTCGTAGGCGCGCTCACCTCGGCTGCTTTGTTCGATAACCATCGGAATTAACGGCACTTATGTTCCTCCTTGGCGATGATTTGGCGTATCCGGGGCGGCACACGCAGGCGGGTGCCCCGTCCCCTGACCGCACAAAGGCCGTCCTCAGGCGTCTTCGGCGCTTTTCTCGTCGGCGCCGCTCTCTTCGCCCGCGGCTTCGGCCTGTGGTTCGACTTCTTCTATCTCACTACTGTCAATAATAAGTTCAATCGCCTTCTTTTCAAGTAAGGTGTGCTTGAAAGCGTCGATTTTGTCCGGGTTGGCCTCATAATAGGCCTTGATGCTCGCCACCGGCTGTCCGATGGCCCGGGCCATGTCGTCAAACGCCTTGTCCATTTCCGCGTCGCTGACCTCCAGCTTTTCCTGGGCGATGATCTTGTCCAGGATCAGGTGACGCCGAACCTGTTTTTCGGCGGTTTCGCGGTACTGTTCAGCGAGTTTTTCGCGGGTCAGTCCGGCGTCCTCCAGGCGCATGTTGCTGGAGGCGAAGGAGCGTTCCGTGTCGGAAATGATGTGCTCAAGTTCATAATCGACCATGGACTGCGGCAACTCAAATGAAACCCGCTCCAGCAGGGCCGAAAAAACCTGCTCGTTGAGTTCCTGCTCGGTGCGCTTGGCATAGCCGTTTTCCAAGTTCTTGCGGATCTCCCCGCGCACCTCCTCCAGCGAGCTGTAATTTCCCAGGCGCTTGGCGAATTCGTCGTCGATGGGGGGCAGGACTTCTTCCCGGATTTCCCTGAGCGTGACCCGGAAGGTGACCCTGGCGCCGGCCAGCTCGGGGTTTTTGTAATCCTGGGGAAACGCGATCTCGAACTCGCGCGTCTCGCCGACCTGCATGCCCTTGATCTGTTCATCGAAATCCTCCGAAATCACGGCCTTTCCGATCTGGACCGCGAAGTTCTCGGTCTTGCCGGCGGCCGGATGCGGCTTGCCGTCCACGAACCCCTCGTAGTCGATCAGGGCATAGTCACCGTCCTGCAGACCGCGCTCTTCCTCGATGGGCTTCTGGGCGGCCAGGTTCTTCTGCAGCATCTTGAGCTGCAGCTCGATTTCCTCGTCGCTGACTTCGTAGCGGGTTTTCTTGAGTTTCAGCCCGGAAAAATCGATGTCCTCCATAGGCGGCTTGACTTCCACCGTGGCCTTGTAGACGTAGGGCACCGAGGGGTCCAGCGCGGGCGGATCGATCTCCGGCCGCCCCACGATGTCCAGCTTGGTCTCGGCGAGCGCTTCCACAAAGGTCTCCTGCAGGAGCCTGGAGGAGACGTCGGCGTCGACGTCTTTCCTGTAAAGCCGTTCAAGAACTGAACGCGGCGCCTTGCCGGGGCGGAAACCCTTTATCTTAGCCTGTTTTTTCAGTGTGTTATAGGCCTTGTCGAGTTCCTTGGCGATTTTTTCTTTGGGAATTTCGATCTCGAGCACCTTTTTAACCGGGCTCACCTCTTCGACGCTGACTTTCATAATGGTCCTTTCGGGGATCGTTCTGCTGTGTGACTGTTTACATCCCGCCCGCCGGCGACCGGGCAGACCCCGGCGGGCGTTGCGGTTTCATAAAAATAAAACAAGTGCCGGAAAGCGCACCTCCAGGCACTGAAAAACAAGCGGTGGTGCGAGAGGGGAGACTTGAACTCCCATTCTGTTTCCAGAGCTGGATCCTAAGTCCAGTGCGTCTGCCAATTCCGCCACTCTCGCACGTCAACGGAGCTGTATGGAAACTCCCCTGTCGATCCGGCCATAGCGCTTGACATCGGGATGGTTATCCCGGAAACTGAAACGGTGGTTGAAAAAAGCCCGCCAGAAAGGCCGGAACCGGGTTTTTATAAACCTTCAATCTAATATTTAATTTCAGGGGTGTCAAGAAAAATAAGATGATGGCGCGGCATCCTAAGGCATCGAAAACAAAACCGATCCGCTTTTTCGTCTTCCCGGCGGCTCTGGCCCTGATTTGCCTCCTGGCCCCGGTCCGCCCGTGGGCCGGCTGGCGCGGGGGCGCGACCCCGCTGCCGACGGTCGTGCTGGATCCCGGGCACGGCGGCAGCGACATCGGCGCCCGGGGGCCCTCGGGCCTGAAGGAAAAAGACGTCGCCCTGTCCCTGGCCCGGGCCCTGTCCCGGGCCCTGGCCGGAAGCTGCCGCACGGTGCTGACCCGCGACGACGATTACGGGCTTTCGGCCGCGGAGCGCACCTCCATCGCCAACCACCGCCGGGCCGCGCTCTTCATCAGTCTGCACAACGGCGGGGGGTTCAGCCCCGCCGTGGAGGGCATGGCGGTTTATTACTGCGGCCAGACCGCCCGGGAGACCCTCCCCGAGGCCGACGCTTCCGCGGATTCGAACCTGGCGTCCTGGGACGCCGTTTATCTCCGCCACCAGGCCGCCAGCCGCCGCCTGGCCCGCCTGCTGGTCGACCGGCTGGAACCCCTGGCGAACGAAGGCGAAGTCGATTCCGGCGCCCTCCCCCTGCTTGTGCTCAAGGGCGCCGATATGCCGGCCGTACTGGTGGAAACCGGCTGTCTGACCAACCCCGTGGACGAACAGAAGCTCACCGATCCCGACTACATCCGTGCCGTGGCCGCCGCCATCGCCGTGGCCGTGCGGACCTTTTTCCGAACGGCGCCGCCGTAAAATCTCCGCCGGCAGGCTCTAATCGTGCCGCATTCCGCGCACTGGGGCCGATTTTTTCGACGGTCCGTCCCCTTGCGCACCACGGCAAAGGGTGTTATGTTTTTTAATATCGGGGCGTGGCGCAGCCTGGCAGCGCGCCTGCTTTGGGAGCAGGAAGTCGGAGGTTCAAATCCTCTCGCCCCGACCAATCAAAACAATGGATTGGATGACGAATTTTCTTTCCGGACCAACCATTTTCAGTTAACCCGTCCGGAAAGGAGGGCCGTTGTGAGCAACGCATCGGCGGCTGCAAAACTTGCCTGACAGTACAACATCGAGGAAAGCACCCCGTTGACACCGTTCAAAAGTAATTGAATTCCGTCAATAAAAGAAGGATGGCCGGACATACCGCTTTGGGGGCAGCCGCAATTTTCAGCAAGCAAGAATGATACGCTTGGCGGAGCAAACGCCGTCTGGAAAGTACGGCTGACGCCGGCAGCCAGGACGATTCCTGAATAAGCACCATACCCCGGCTGCCATCCACCAGCACTTGCATGTCATCGCGCGGACGGGCGGCAGCCGTCTGCGTGTCCAGGACGGCCGGAATGCCGTATTCATGGGCCACAATGGGCATGCGAGAGCGGACCGCCCGTATCGGTGACCACGGCTGCCAGCCAGGCCAAACAGCAGCGCTCCGACCGGGCTGGTCACTCCCGTGCGCTGTACGGCGGCATGTTACCCCAACACCACCGTCCACACGCCGATGAGCGCATAGCCGATGCCATTTTCCCAGCCGGGACCGGTCATCGGCAGCAGGATGACAATGGTCGTCGAGCCGACCGGGAAAAGGCTGGTCGCTGCCAACAGGAGCGATTGCCAAAAGATGTGGGTCATGGATCAACCCTCCGTGCAGACCATGAAATCGAAGAGTTGTCCCAGCCATGCGGCCTGGGCATGGGGGTCGGCACGCCCTTCGCGCAGGGCGTTGATGAGCACCATAAAGTAATTGAAGAAAAAGACGTGGCCATCAGGGTGGCATCGGCTTTGCCGGAGAGCTCTCCGCATGCCTGGGCGGCGGAAAAATGGCGGCAATGTCGTTCACCAAGCAAAGCGGTTGTTCCTGAAAAGCCTGTCCCCATTCACCTTCCATGAAAAGGGTTTCTTTGAGCAGCACGGTGGTGAGGGCTTGGTTTTGCAAAGGATAGGCATACAGGCCGCGCGCCAGATGTACCAGCTGTCGACGCAGAGTCCAGTCCGTCTGCAAGGAGGCTACGGCCTGCACCAGGGCCTCTTCGAAACCCTCGTACAAGGCGGCACCCAGCAGGGCGGACTTGTCGGGGAAGTGCAAAAAAACCGTCCCGACGGCCACATCGGCAGTTCGGGCAATGTCGCGGATGGTGGTTTGGGCAAACCCGTTGGCGGCAAACGGATGTCTGGCGGCCTCCAGAATGCCCTGGCGGGTGACGTTTGCTCTTACCGACGGGAAGGTTTCGCGGACAAGGGCCGCTCCTTTGCTGAACGCATTCACTGAACACGTTCAGTATGCCAACCCAAAAACCGCTTCAGGAAAATTCCCCGTACATACGGGGAGTTGCGATAGATTCCTGTTGGCATGTTAAATGGCGTGTGTCAACTAATGGATGATAGTAATGAATTCTCCTACACACCATAAGAGGTCTTCAAAAACGGCCGCTGTTCTGGCGGGGGTGTACCTGCTGTTGGTTCTCGCCGCATTGACCATCCTGCTGCTGGCGGGGAAAAACGATTCCCTGGCGGGCATCTATTTCATCCTCATCACCTTTCCCTGGTTGCTGGTGCTGACGAAAGTGACGGGTGCCTTCGGCTTGGATTCCATGGCTTTCAACACCGTCTTTCTGCTGATCGGCGGCCTCATAAACGGGTTCATCATTTACAAGGTCGCCGCCTTCCTGTCGCGCAAGTTTTCCGGCAACGCCTGACCGGACCGTGCCTGCCGGCCGGTAAGCCGTCTTCCCGAAAAACGCTGCTTGTGGCGACGGGGGGATGCGCGGGTCACGGCCGGCGAAACCTGCCGTGGCGCAGGAAATAGAGGGTCTGGGCGATGACGCGCTCGGCGTTCATGATGAAGGGGTGGCTGGCGGGCACCACCAGGAAATCGGCCATGCCGTCGAGGCGGGCCTCGTCCACGGATACCTTGCCGTCGTTTTCCTTCGGGATCATGGCCGCGAACAGGGTGTCGAAGAAAGCGTGCCGGTTGCCGGTGATGACCCCCACCTCGTAGTCCACCGGGCCCAGGCGGTTGGGCAGCGAGTCCGCACCCGTTCCCAGTTCCTGACCGGCCGGTCCGTTAAGCCACCTGTAGAGCCACCAGTCGCCGAGTTTATCGGCCAGGAAACTGCCCCTGTTGGGCGGGCTGAGCATGACCACCCGGCCCAGGTTGGTCGGCTTTTGCCGGGACAGCGCCTGGCGCACCACGATGCCGCCCAGGGAGTGCGTGACGAAGTGGACGCGGCGCGCGCCGTTCCGCTCACAGGTGCGTAGCGCCAGGGCCAGTTCCTGTGCGGCGATGGCCTCGACCGTTTTTTCCCGTGAGGGGTAGTCGACGTTGACCACCCGGTAACCGGCGGTGGCCAGGGCGCGGGCCATCTTGTGCATGGACCGGCTGGTGCGCGCGAGGCCGTGCAGCACCACCACGCATTCCGCGGCATCCGGTTTGCCCAGGATTTCAAGGGGCGGTCCGGCCCCGTAAGCGGGGAGCACGAAAAGCAGGCCGGGCAGTAGGGCTGCGGCCACGCGCGCAAGGGGACTCACCACTGGCCCTTCAGCTCTTTTTTGGCTGCTTTGCGCACCCGTTCCGGGTATTCGTGGTTGAGGTACCAGACGCTGTCGAGGTCCGCCGGCGCCAGGCCGCGCCGTTGCGCCGGCAGGTCGGTGCGCAGCAGGAAAATGATGTCGCTGCTGGCCCAGGGATGGCGGTACCAGTAGTGATGGCCGGTGATGTCGAATCCCCTTTGTCTTTTGCCCCGGGAAAAATCGATGATTTCGAAATTGTCGATACGGTGGGTGCGCGCGAATTTCTCCTCTTCGACACCGGCTTTCTGCGAGCCGATGCGCTCGTCGCCGCCCATGAAGTCACCGGCCGCCCGCAGGACGTTGTCCGCGTCGGAAACCGTCACCACCACCTTCTGCGCCAGCCTGGAGATGGCCGGGAGTCGCTGCAGGAAAACATCCAGCGAGACATCCGAGGCCGCGAAGATGACGGTGCCCAGCTTGAACTGTTTTTTCAGTTCCTCCTTGGAGAGATGAATGTGTGTCCGGTACATCTCGAAAAGAGCCTTGGACGCCACCCGCCCGCCGGCACTGTAGCAGATGATGTTGATGCGTTCGACCATGGTGTAGCGCGCCAGGAAGTCAATCACGGTGTGCAGGGCCAGCGCGGAATTCCAGGCACGGTGGACGTCGGTGCCGAGAAGGTAGGTGAAAATGTTCTGGTGGGACGGCCAGGCGAAGGCGAACCCCACGAAGTCGCGGCCGGCGAAATGGTCGAGCTCTGCGGCCAGGGTAACCGCTTTCTGGAAATTGGTCTTGGCGCCGTGCACATAGAGCATGATCTCCTTGTCGGTCGCCCGTGCCAGTTCGGCGTCGATCGCCGATGCAAATGCCTGCAGCCCGGGCGGGATGATGTCCGGCAGGTGCTCGGCATACTTGGGGTCCAGTGAGGCCATCTCGAGGACGTCCTGCACCTGGAGGGGAATCGGTGCCGTGCGCTTGCGTGTGGTGGAGGCCCGGTACAGGTCGTCCCAGGAAGTCTCTTCGGTTCCCATGCGCACCACCGCCCGACCCAGGTGGAGATATTCGCCGATGCCGTTGCCGTAAGCCGTCCGCTCATCCCCGGTCTTTTGCCGTTCACGGTTGGTGGCGAAGAAAACCGATGTATTAACGGTTTTGTCTTTCGGACCGAGGTGGGCGAAAGGGTCCACCCCGGCGTCGGTGTACAGGACCGGTGTGGTCATCAGCGTCAATGGTTTGGGGGTCGAGCAGCCGGCCGCGAAAACGGCGGCCAGGATAAACGACCAGTAGAGTGATTTTATCTGCATAGCCGGGATTTGCCAAACTCCATAGGTTGTGCCACTATTGCAGAACGCTTCTAGTAGTTAATGCGAAGGCGGGCCAAAGTCAAACATGAACTCATGCACAACAGGCGGGGGCGGAATGGGTCGTTTCGGAGTACTGGTTTTGGGCGTTCTCCTGATGGCCGCGATAGCGGTGATTCCCGGCCGTGCCAACGCCGACCGGAGCTTTCGCTGCGGGACGAGCCTGATCGAAATCGGGGACGACAAGGAGACCGTGCTTTCCAAGTGCGGCGAGCCCGACGAGATCAAGCACTGGGAGGAAGACCCCAACAGTTATATCTCCCAGACCTACGACTACGAACAGGAGCGCTACCGGCTGCCCAGGCTGATCAAGGGCCCCGTCCTGATGGAACGCTGGACCTACGACCTGGGGGCCAACCGCTTCATCCGCCACCTCTATTTCCAGAACGGCGGACTCTACAAGATCGAGGCCGGGGAAAAGGGCGGCGGCTGAGCCCCACCCGGATCGCGCCGGCGCGTCACTGCATCTGGACGTCCCGGAACATGCGCGCCAGGTCCTGGATGTCGAAGCGGTCGGCGGCCAGGTGTTTCGGAAAGGCGATGAAGCGCACCTCGGCCGTTTCGGTGCCGGCCCGGTAAAGAATCAGGGCCGCCCGGTACTCGCCGATTTTCACGTTGTCCACCAGCGGGGTGTCGAAATAGGTGATCGTGAAGGGGCCCACCGGCCGCCGTCCGGTGGCCTCCGAGCGGATGGTGGCACGTACCCCTTGCGGCCCTACGCTCAGGATGTCCACGGTGGTGAGCAATTCGTCGAACCGCAGTTTGTCTCCGGCCCGGACTTTCGTCGGGCCCGAGTCGTAGCCGGCGTCGATGGTCAGGCGGTAGGCCTGCCGGCCCGCCACTTCGCGCATGATGTCCCGCAGGCGCGCTTTGTCTTCGGCAGCGGTCAACTGACTGTCGAGGTTTTCGAACAGCGGCTTGAGGTGGATGGGGACGTCCTGGAAATTGAGCGCCACCAGGCGTAGCAGCAGCATCTGCTGCCGCAGGTATTCGGGTTCCGCCCCGGCCTGGTTCTTCTGGAAGTAGTAGCCCATCAGGGTGCCGAACAGACGCATGCCCAGGTCGACATCAAACTCTTTCTGGCGGCTGGTCAGTTCGATGGCGGCCTGCAGGCGGCGGTTCTCCTCCTGGACCCTGGCGCGCTCGTCCTGCAGGATGTTGCCGTAGTAGACCACCGCGGCCGCGATAAGTGCGCCGAAAACCCCCTTGACGCCGATGTCCAGTATCTTGATGCCGGTATCGGAAATCTTCATGACAGCCCCTCACCATTTGACCACCAGGTCCTCGATGATTCCCTGCTCGCCGACCCGTCGGGAAAATACCGACAGGAAGTCGCCCCGTCGCACGCGAATCTCGTATTTTCCAGGGACCACGCCCCGAATCCTGAAGACCCCTTCCGCGTTGGTCATGGCCGAGTGTCTTCCGGGCCCCACCAGGGAGACGCTTACAAAAGGTTTCGGGGCCCCGTCACGCCCCCTGACCCGGCCGGTTGCGGTGACGGCGCCGGCCATCGCTGCTGACGCGCCGGCCAGGAGCGCAATGGCCAGCAGCAGGCAGGCGATGCCCGGCAGGATGGATCGTTTCCGGTAAGATTCGGACACATACATGACAACCTCCGGCGGATGAAGACATGACTTTGTGCGCGGTTTCAACGCGCGGCGGCCCGGAACGGAGGGCAGGCGGAAGAGATGGTGAGCGATGCCGCGGGATCGCGGAACCTCAGCCGAAAAGAACGGCCTGCAGCACGACTTTGCCCTCGGGCGTTCAGCAGCCCCCGGCGTTGGAAAATGGCCCCATCGGGTTTGCGTTTCAAAGAGACGAAAGCGGTGCCATCGGTCCCTATTGAAAGTCCAGTACATTTCGGTCGTTCCCGCGGGCCGGCCATTTTTCATGCATTGATGGAACTTGAAGCCCATTTCTTCCGGGGACGATCGGGTGGATTCCACTAGTCGTCCATCGGTGGTGTTGATTCCCGATGAAAAAGCGCTGATGGTTACATTCACCATCTCGATTTCCCAGATGGGATTCCGTGTTTTGTCTTTCGGCTTAAGCGACACGATCCAGACCCTGGGGTAAACTTTTCCCTTGAGGGTGCCTCGGCCAGCTTTGGGCTTTTCCGGGCTGCATACTTGGAGATGACCAGGCCGTCGAAGCGGAGACCGAACAGCGCAGACCGGTGAAGGGGCGCTTCGGCAACGGGATCGAACCGCGGGTCGGTTTCCAGCGGATCGATTCGGCCCGCCTTCAGAATGCCGGCGGGTGCCGTGAATTACCTGCCGCCCAGGCCCGGGAGGGCAAGGGAGCCGGCATCGGAAACAAATCGTGGCGCAGGTTCCGGTGAGATTTTACGAAAGCCTGAATTCCAGAAGCGGAGAAAGAAGCGCAGATCGCCGGGAATGCCCGGCACGTAGGCGTCCTGCCGTAGCGGAGCTGCGAGTGCACGCGGTATCGCGGCATGTCTCGGCCGTGTCGGCATCCCCCCTTTCGGGTAGCGCTTCTGGTCAACGCAGCGGGGCAAGTCGGGTGTTTTCCGTTTCCCCCTCAAAGACACCCCGACGCATTCACTGAGGCGTGAGGGTTATTTTGTTTTTCGGTTTCTATGGCAGAACACGCAAAATTTGTGCAAAATTTTGTAATAATAAATATCCGTGTGTTTTCAAGAGGATGAGCGGGTGTAACCAAGAGAGCCTTGGAAATAAGGTAATAAATGAAATAAGATATATGTCTATTAGGTAATAGTCAGGAAAGGGAAATACATATTTGCGCTGGAAACTGACTGCGGCAAATTCCACGAACCGGTGCCGATACGACACGGTTGCGTGATTCGCCTGACGCGGGGGAGGAAAACCGCATCTTCTGCTGACAAACCGCCTCCGGCGTGCTGTTGACTGAAATGCTTATCGAAGTCTGGTGAAAATGGTCTCGATTGCGTCGATTTGCGAGGCCAGTGCAAAATCCGGATTGAATTCGGCATTCATCTAAAACAAAACACAACGGGAATCTATGTGGAAGGGAGTTACACCGACACCTTGGGAGTGTTGAATCTGCTGGAAAAAACAGGAAAAGTTTTTCCTGAAATTCACTCCGTTGTTCACTCAGGGGGGACAAAAAAGGGGGCAGCCGGATTTGGTTGACCCCTGATGTTACGGATGGCGTCCCCAAGGGGATTTGAACCCCTGTTGCCGGCGTGAAAGGCCGGT
>Ga0256914_1003663_pt1 | contig 11991 bp, 6 predicted proteins | sample HulkmetaG_FD_191571 | JGI IMG/M metagenome (GOLD analysis project Ga0256914, IMG submission 191571) | Hydrothermal chimney microbial communities from Main Endeavour vent field at the Juan de Fuca Ridge, Pacific Ocean - Hulk | ecosystem: Environmental > Aquatic > Marine > Hydrothermal vents ...
AAGTCCGCCCGCCCCGACTGGGATGCCAGCGCCAACAACAGCGACCGCAGCCGGGTTGGCCGCGTGCCCGGGGAGGGGGAGGGTGCCGGGGGCCATGCGCAGAGCCACCACTGCGGCCGGTGCCACGCGCGCACCGGTTGCATTGCATTGTCGCATTTCGCCCGCCACGGGAGGTCGACTCATGCTCTTTCGCCGCCGTCCTTACGACATCGTGCTCGAGGCCGTGCACTACGGCCCCGACGGGCGCACCATCGAATGGGCCCGGGGCTACGAGCGCTTGTTTTCCCACTACAGCGATCGACGCATTTTCACCCGCCAAGACCTGATTCGGGCGCTGCGCCAGGGGAAGCGCATCGCGGTAGGCCAACGCAAGCCCCAAATGGGCAACCAGTTCGACATCCAAGGCACGGTGACCTTGGCCCCCCACGGGAGCGATTTGTGGCTGACCATCCAGGGCGCGACCCCAGAAGCCGAGCGGGAGTTGGCCGGCGTGCCGCAATTGTGAGCCTCACCCGTCCCGCCGCGCCCGCTGGCCGCATTCCACACCGCAGGAGCGAGGCATGACCGAACATGTGCTGGCCGGGGTCGCCTGGCCGTACGCCAATGCCTACATCCACGCCGGCAACCTGGCCGGCGCGTATCTGCCCGCGGACATTTTCTCGCGTTATCAGCGCCTGCGAGGGCGGGCCCTGCTCATGGTGTCGGGGTCCGACGCCCATGGCACGCCCATCACCGTGCGCGCGGAGCAAGAAGGCGTCTCGCCCGAGGTCGTCTACCGGCGTTACCATCGCTCGTTTTTAGACCTCTTCCAACAGATGGGGTTGGCCTACGACCTGTTCACCAGCACCCACACCGAAAATCATTTCAAGGTCTCGCAAACCATTTTCGAAGCCCTGCGGCTGAACGACTATCTGTTCACCAAGCGCGAGAAGCAGTGGTACTCCACCACCCAGCAACGCTTCTTGCCCGACCGGTATGTGGAAGGCACATGCTACATCTGCGGCTACGAAGGCGCGCGTAGTGACCAGTGCGACCGCTGCGGCAACTTGCTGGATCCCACCAAACTCATCAACCCCCGCTCCAAAATCGACGGCAGCACGCCCGAGTTGCGCGAGACCGAGCATTTCTACCTCGACCTGCCCAAACTGGAAAACGACGTCCGCGCCTTTCTCGAGGCCCGCGCGCCCTACTGGCGCCCCCATGTAGTGCAGCAATCCTTAGGGCTCATCCGCACCGAAGGCCTGAAGCCCCGCCCGATCAGCCGCGACCTTGACTGGGGCATTCCCCTGCCGCTGAAGGGATGGGAGCACAAGGTGCTGTATGTGTGGTTCGAGGCCGTCATCGGCTACCTTTCCGCGGCCATCGAGTGGAGCCATCTCACCGGTCAACCCGACGCGTGGACCCGTTGGTGGCTGGCGCCCGAGGCTCGCACGTACTACTTCATTGGCAAAGACAACATCCCCTTCCACGCCATCATCTGGCCTGCGCAACTCATCGGCTCAGGGGGGCGTTTTGAAGAATTGTTCACCGGCCGCACGCCGGGCCGCGCGCTGACCTTGCCTTACGATGTGCCGGCCAATCAATTTCTCAATTTAGAAGGATGCAAATTCTCGGGCAGTCGCAATTGGGCCCTGTGGGGGCTGGATCTGCTGGAACGCTACGACCCCGACCCACTACGCTATTACCTCACGGCCATCATGCCCGAAACCCGCGACACCGATTGGTACTGGGATGACTTCTTCCGCCGCAACAACGACGAGTTGGTCGCCACTTGGGGCAACCTGGCCCACCGGGTGCTGTCGTTCACCCACAAGCACTGGGGCGCGGTGCCCGAGCCGGGCCCGCTGACGCGCGAGGATGAAGCCCTTTTGGCCGAGGTGCGGGCCGGGTTCCAAAGCGTGGGCGACCATCTGGAACGGGTGCGCCTGCGGGCTGGCCTGCAAGAAGCCATGCGATTGGCCGCGCAGGTCAACAAATATCTGGAACGCCGCGCGCCCTGGAAACGCATCAAAGAAGACCGCACCGACGCGGGCACCATTCTCTACACCGCGCTGCAGGCCATTGATTGGCTCAAAGTGCTGTTCGCGCCCTATTTGCCTTTCAGCAGCGAGGCCTTGCATCGCACGCTGGGCTATGCCCAACCCCTCTTCGGCCGCCAGACCGTGCGCGAAGTGCGTGACGCGCTGGGCACGCACGAGGTGCTGCTGTACGACCCCGCGGGGGCCCAAGGCCGCTGGGAAGCGCAAACCCTGCCCGTGGGGCAGCCCCTGCACAAACCCGCGCCTCTGTTCCGCAAGTTAGACCCCGCGCGGGTCGCGGACGAACAAGCCCGGCTGGGCGAACCCCCGGCCGATTGCGTGGGCAAACGGTAAGCGCGCCTTCAGGAGGGGAGCCCACGACGACCGCGTCAGAGGAGGATGAACGGCTATCGCATTCGCGACTGGGAAGCCCACGACCGCCCCCGGGAACGCCTGGCCCGCTTGGGCGCGTCGAGCCTGACCACCGCGGAGTTGTTGGCCATCTTGCTGCGCACCGGCGCGCCGGGCGAACACGCGGTCGCACTGGCGCAACGCCTGCTGCGCGATTTCGGCGGCTTGGCCGGACTGCATCGCGCGCCGTTCAGCGCGCTGCGCCGCGTGCGAGGGGTGGGCCTGGCCAAAGCCGCGCAAATCAAAGCCGCGCTGGCCTTAGCCCAGCGTCTGCGCTTGGCCGAATGGCGCGATCGCCCCAGCATTCACGGCCCCGATGATGTAGCCGCCATGTTGGCCACCGAGATGGCCGCGTTGGAGCAAGAGCACCTGCGGGCCATTCTGCTCAACACCCGCAATCACGTGCTCCAGGTGGTCGACATTGTGCGCGGGTCGGTCAACAGCGCGCAAGTGCGGGTGGGGGAAATCTTTCGTGAGGCCGTGCGGCAAAACGCCACGGGCCTGATCTTGGTCCACAACCACCCCAGCGGTGACCCCGCGCCCAGCCCCGAGGATGTGGCCCTCACGCGGCAGGTGGTACAAGCCGGCCACTTGCTGGACATTCGCGTGCTGGATCACATTGTCTTTGGCGCGGGCCGGTATGTGTCGCTGCGCGAGGCAGGGCTGGTGACCTTTGCCGATTGAGCGCGGGCCAGGCCCCAAAAGGCACCGGCCCGGCTTGTGCCGGGCCGGTTTGTCCCCAAAAACAGGGGCTTAGCGATAAATGCGCACCCGCCGATAGGGCTCTTCACCCTTCGAGCGGGAGTGCAATTGGGCTTCGCGAGCCAACTCATGCTGCAAGCGCCGCACCGGTGCGGGGGCAGGAGGCAATTCCACCGCGGGACGGCCTTGGAGCACAGCCTCGATAGCCGCGCGGGTTTGGGCCAAGGCCCGGTCGATGGCTTCAGGGTCTCTGGCGTCGTTGGCCGCGGTCAAGTGGAACAAATCGCCCAAGAAACGCTCGATTTGGGCCATGGTGTTGGCCCGCAGCACGTAGATGGGCAAGCCGCGGTTTTCCGCGTCGGTGACCGCGCGCTGGCGCTTGCGGTAGTAAGTGCGCAAAGTGACCATGGTATCGGCCTCGCCCAGGTCGCGCACTACGATTGCGGGCACATCCAGGCGTCGGGCGGCCCGCATGAGGCGATCTCGGGCCACGCCGTAGGGGTAAATGCGAATGGGGTCGCGGCGGGTGGCTTGGTCGCCGTTGTCGCCCTGGGCCGCGGACCACGCGGCATCGGCCTGCTCCCGGGCCGCGGTGTAAGAGGCCACGCCGCTGCGCCAGCCCGCCTCTTGCCGCCGCGGGCCTTTGCGGTCGCGGCGGGTCATAGGCTCGGGGGCCTCTAAGCGCTCAATGTGCACCTGGCCTTGTTCGTCACGATAGCGCAGTTCGGGCTGCACGGGGTAGCCCCGCAAGAGCGCGTCCACGGCCTCGGCCACGTCTTTGTGCACCACCAAATGATTGCGGTCTTGGATCTCGACCAAAATGTCGAAGGTGGGAGGCGCGCGGCGCTCAAGCACGGTCTTTTGGGTGCCACGGCGACGGGCCTCTTCATCGGACAGGGTCACCGACTCGATGCCGCCGATCAGGTCCGACAGGGTTGGGTTGAGCAAGAGGTTTTCGAGGGTGTTGCCATGGGCGGTGGCGATGAGTTGCACGCCCCGCTCCGCGATGGTGCGCGCGGCCATGGCCTCGAGTTCGCGGCCGATCTCGTCAATGACGATGACCTCGGGGTTGTGGTTCTCGACGGCCTCGATCATGACCTCGTGCTGCAGCGAAGGCGTAGCCACTTGCATGCGCCGGGCGCGGCCTACGGCCGGGTGGGGCACATCGCCATCGCCGCCGATCTCGTTGGACGTGTCGACGATGACCACACGCTTTTTTTCGGCCAAGATGCGAGCGGCCTCGCGCAACATAGTGGTCTTGCCCACGCCGGGGCGTCCCAAGAGCAGCACGCTCTTGCCACTCTCGATGAGGTCTTGAATGATGTCGATGACCCCATAGACCGCCCGGCCTACCCGGCAGGTCAATCCGACCACGTCGCCCCGGCGGTTGCGAATGGCCGCGATGCGGTGCAAGGTGCGCTCGATGCCGGCGCGGTTGTCTTCGTCGAAGTCGCCGACGCGCGCGACCACATACGCGATCTCGTCGCGGGTGACTTCGCGCTCCCGCAGCACGACCTCGCCGCCGTGGGCAAAGCGCGCGGTGGGCACCCGGCCCAGGTCGAGGATGACCTCGATGAGGTCTTCCGCGGGGCCAGCCTGGCGCACCGCGGTGCGGATATCCGCGGGCAAAACCTGCAGCAGCGCGTCCAGGTCGTCGGTGATTTGCAATTGGGTTTGAGGCAGAGTTGTTTTCTTCGTCATCGCGCTTACTTATGGGTTGAATTCGCGTCCGAAAGGGGTAGGGGCTACCATGCCAGGGGTGATGGAATGAATTTAACGCGCAAAACACCCAAGGCCTGGGGCCTGGGTGTGGAGATGAGGCAACGTTGGCGTTCCCGTCACGTCCCTGAAGGGGAGGTGAAGAAGGGTGCTTGGCAACGCCCTACTCTCCCACGGGGTCGCCCCCGCAGTACCATCGGCGCAGGCGGGCTTAACTTCCGGGTTCGGGATGTGACCGGGTGTACCCCCGCCGCTATAGTCACCAAGCACCCTTATTCGCAAAGTACCGTACAAGAGCGTCCGCAGGTGTCACCCTGACAAGAGCATACGCTCCGCGCGTCGGGCGGTCGGAAGGTAGGTAAGGAAGGCCTCGGCCATTAGTACCCGTCGGCTTCACCCGTTGCCGAGCTTCCACCTCGGGCCTATCAAACCGGTAGTCTCCCGGTGGCCTTACCCGGTTGACCCGGTGGGGGACCTAATCTTGGGGTGGGCTTCCCGCTTAGATGCTTTCAGCGGTTATCCCATCCGGACATGGCTACCCGGCGGTGCCGCTGGCGCGACAACCGGCTCACCAGAGGTCCGTCCACCCCGGTCCTCTCGTACTAGGGGCAGCTCCCCTCAAGTCCCCTGCGCCCGCAGCGGATAGAGACCGACCTGTCTCACGCACCATGATCCTGGTGTTTCCACCAGGGGCGGACTATCCCACACTCCCCTTTCGGGGAGCCCGGCGTATTGCCCGGGCCATAGATTTGCCCCTTAGGGGCAGGGACCCGAGCCTCGGCTCTAAGGCCTCAGTCTCTACGGGGGCGGAAGGAGGCCCATGCCGTTGTTACGGTTTAGGGCCAGTTCAGGTGCATGCGGCACCCTCACCTTCCGCCTTCCCACGGGATTACCCTCAGACGCCCGGTCGGTAGGCCGGAGGGCTTCCCCGTTATGAGCCGGTTTTTCCCTGCGGGTTGCCCACGCAGGGCCGCCCAGATTGACGGTCTGAACCCAGCTCGCGTGCCGCTTTAATGGGCGAACAGCCCAACCCTTGGGACCTTCTCCAGCCCCAGGATGCGACGAGCCGACATCGAGGTGCCGAGCGTGGCCGTCGATGAGGACTCTCGGGCCACACCAGCCTGTTATCCCCGGGGTAGCTTTTATCCGTTGAGCCACGGCCCTTCCACGCGGTACCGTGGGATCACTAAGCCCGACTTTCGTCCCTGCTCGGCGCGTCGGCCTTGCAGTCAAGCCCCCTTATGCCTTTACACTCTATGGGCGATTTCCATCCGCCCTGAGGGGACCTTTGGGCGCCTCCGTTACCTTTTAGGAGGCGACCACCCCAGTCAAACTGCCCACCTGACACTGTCCCTGAAGGGGATCACCCTCCAGGTTAGAGGTCAGACATACCCAGGGTGGTATCTCACCGGCGGCTCCATCCCCGCTGGCGCGGGGACTTCTCAGCCTCCCACCTATCCTGCACAGGATATGCCCGACCCCAATGCCAAGCTGCAGTAAAGCTCCACGGGGTCTTTTTGTCCTGCTGCGGGTAACGCGCATCTTCACGCGTATTGCAGTTTCGCCGGGTCCCTCGCTGAGACAGTGCTCCGGTGGTTAAGCCTTTCGTGCGGGTCGGAACTTCACCTTTTCCCTGAGTTTCCCCAGGGGGCAGACTATCCCTTCACCTCACCGAGTGCCCTTAGGAGATCTTCCTTCCTGTATTTACGTTTACCCGACGGGTTCATGGTGTAGGCCAGGTCGATGATCCGCGGGAGGTACTTACGGCTGAGGTGCTTGTTTTGGTGCACCATCAGCACGATCTCCCTGAAGAGTTCAAGTTCCTCCCGCTTACTCCCCTGGAGCGGGTATTTCTCGAAGTGGGGAAGGATCTTTTTCACGATGTCCCGCACCGAGCGAACTTCGTACTTGTAAGTACGGTCCCCTCGGCTGAAGCGTATCGCACCGCATCCGAAGAAGCGGCGCACCTTCTTGAGCAGCTGTCCATCCCGTTGGTGCAACGAGATGGAGAACGAAGGTCGGGTTTCGATGCCGATCTTCAGCCGCTTGCGGAAGTTGAAGCTCACGTGAAAGCAACCTTCCCCTTCGATCAACCCGGTGACATACCAGGGGTCCAATTCGTTCATCGCCTTACTCCGTACCACCCCTGTCGAGGAAGCAAGCCTCCGTAGGCACTCCCTTCCTCATCCTTGGCGGGATGAGGGGTGAGGGCCGGCGTATTGCGCACCAGGGGTAAGTGCGCCTCCCCTTTCGGGTCAGTCGTTACGGGGTCAGGCCAGATGGCCTTGACTTCCCTCGGGGTTACCCGCACGCCCCGGGCTGGGGCAGGAGGGCTTCCCCGATATGAGCCGGTGTGACCCAGACCCTCACGGGTCTGGGGGGCAAGTCCATACTTACCCGACAAGGAATTTCGCTACCTTAGGACCGTCATAGTTACGGCCGCCGTTCACCGGGGCTTCGGTTCAGGGCTACGCCCCCCGAAGGGGGTTTCACCCATCCCCTTCACCTTCCGGCACTGGGCAGGCTTCAGCCCCTATACGTCCCCTTACGGGTTCGCAGAGACCTGTGTTTTTGATAAACAGTCCCCAGAGCCGCTTCGCTGCGACCCCCTCGGGCTTCGGCCGCGAGGGCCTACACCCTACCGGGGCACCCCTTCTTCCGAAGGTACGGGGCCAATTTGCCGAGTTCCTTAGCGAGGGTTCCCCCGAGCGCCTTGGTGTTCTCCACCCGCCTACCAGTGTCGGTTTGCGGTACGGGCACCTGGGTTTCGACGCTTAGAGGCTTTTCTCGGCCGCAGGGGTCACCCACTTCGCCTTACGGCTCGCCCTGGGGCCTTCGGCTCAGGGGGCGGATTTGCCTACCCCCGTCACAGCCTAATACCCCGGGCACCTGCATGCCACCTGGCAGGCTGGGCTACCCCACGGCGTCCCCCCATCGCTCCACCCAGGTGGGGCCGGAATGTTGACCGGCTGTGCATCGGCTACGCCTCTCGGCCTCGCCTTAGCTCCCGCCTAACCCGACGCGGATAAACCTGCCGTCGGAAACCTTAGGCTTTCGGCGCTCGCGATTCTCACGCGAGTGTGCGCTACTCGTGCCTGGATTCTCACTTCCCAGCGCTCCACCGGTCCTTTCGGTCCGGCTTCACTGCCCTGGGAACGCTCCCCTACCGCCGGTGCCGAAGCACCGACCCACGGCTTCGGTGATGGGCTTAGCCCCGTTACATTTTCCGCGCCTCGCCACTCGGCTGGTGAGCTGTTACGCACTCTTTTAAGGATGGCTGCTTCTAAGCCAACCTCCCAGCTGTCTTTGCAGCGAGACCTCGTTTCCCACTAAGCCCATGCTTGGGGACCTTAGCCGATGGTCTGGGTTGTTCCCCTCTCGACCACGGAGCTCATCCCCCGCGGTCCGACTGCCCGGAAACCCATGCCGGTATTCGGAGTTTGACTGGGTTCGGTACCCTTGACGGGCCCTACCCCAATCAGTGCTCTACCCCCGGCACGGTCTTACCGGACGCTAGCCCTAAAGCTATTTCGGGGAGAACAAGCTATCTCCGGGTTCGATTGGCATATCACCTCTACCCACAGGTCATCCGAGCCCTTTGCAATGGACACCGGTTCGGGCCTCCAGCGGGTGTTACCCCGCCTTCACCCTGCCCATGGGTAGCTCACCCGGTTTCGTGTCTATCCCCAGCGACTGAACGCCCTATTCAGACTCGGTTTCCCTACGGCTCCGGCTGTTGCTGCCTTAGCCTTGCCGCTGAGGATAACTCCCAGGCTCATTCTCCAAAAGGCACGCCGTCAGGCCTACCTCCGAAGAGGCAACGCCCTCCGACGGTTTGTAGGCTCGCGGTTTCAGGTTCTCTTTCACCCCCCTCACCGGGGTGCTTTTCACCTTTCCCTCACGGTACTTGTGCGCTATCGGTCGCCAAGGGTATTTAGCCTTGGAGGGTGGTCCCCCCAGCTTCCCACGGGATTTCCCGGGTCCCGTGGTACTCAGGAGCACCCTCGGGAGCCGATGCGTTTTCGCCTACGGGGCTGTCACCCTCTTTGGCGGGCCATTCCAGGCCCTTCGGCTAACGCACCGGTTTTTCACTCCCTGGGGGTCGCTGCCGCCCCCCGGAGGGTGTCCTCCAACCCCGGTACAACATAGGCCGGCAGACCACTCAGTTGTACCGGTTTGGGCTGTGCCCCTTTCGCTCGCCACTACTCAGGGCATCTCGGTTGATTTCTCTTCCTGGCCCTACTAAGATGTTTCAGTTCGGGCCGTTCCCTTCCACCCACCTTACGGTGGGGGATGCGGTGGGTTTTCCACCGCGGGTTTCCCCATTCGGGCATCCCCGGATCAACGCCTGGACACGGCTCCCCGAGGCTTATCGCAGTGTCCCACGCCCTTCATCGGCCCTTGGCGCCGAGGCATCCACCGCGAGCCCTTAGTACCTTCCTTACCTTACCATCGGGCCGAACCGCCCGACGCGCGGTATATGCTCTTGTCAAGGTGCCACCTGCGGTGCTGGGGCAACTGTAACTCAGTGGAGATGGGGGGATTTGAACCCCCGACCGCCGCCTTGCAAAGGCGTCGCTCTCCCGCTGAGCTACATCCCCACTGTGGGCCTGAGAGGACTTGAACCTCTGACCCCACCCTTATCAGGGGTGTGCTCTAACCAGCTGAGCTACAGGCCCGCACCGTCAGCGCGGCGCAGTGCGCCGCCTCTGACCTTCCCAACAGGAGAGTGACCAAAAGGGGCCTGTCCGGCCCGCCCCACGCAGGATGTTCCAAGAAAGGAGGTGATCCAGCCGCACCTTCCGGTACGGCTACCTTGTTACGACTTCGTCCCGGTCGCGGACCCCACCTTCATCCGGCGCCCTCCCTTTCGGGTTAGGCTACCGGACTTCAGGTGTAGCCCACTCCCCGGACGTGACGGGCGGTGTGTGCAAGGCCCGGGAACGTATTCACCGCACTGTTGCTGACGCGCGGTTACTAGCGACTCCGGCTTCATGCAGGCGAGTTGCAGCCTGCAATCCGAACTGGGCGCAGGTTTGGGGATTGGCTCCACCTCGCGGTGTCGCGACCCATTGTCCTGCGCATTGTAGCGTGTGTGTAGCCCTGGGCATAAAGGCCATGCTGACTTGACGTCGTCCCCACCTTCCTCCCGGTTGCCCGGGCAGTCCCCGCAGACACGTGTAACTGCGGGCAGGGGTTGCGCTCGTTCCCGGACTTAACCGGACACCTCACGGCACGAGCTGACGACAGCCATGCAGCACCTGTGCGGGCTCCCCGAAGGGTCCCTCCCCTTTCGGTTCGGTACCACCCGCATGTCAAGCCCAGGTAAGGTTCTTCGCGTTGCATCGAATTAAACCACACGCTCCGCCGCTTGTGCGGGCCCCCGCCAATTCCTTTGAGTTTCAGGCTTGCGCCCGTACTCCCCAGGCGGTGGACTTAACGGGTGACCTCCGCCACGGAACCCTATCGGGCCCCACGGCAAGTCCACAGCGTTTACGGCCAGGACTACCCGGGTATCTAATCCGGTTCGCTCCCCTGGCTTTCGCGCCTCAGCGTCAGGGACGGCCCAGGAGGCCGACTTCTCCACTGGCGTTCCTCCCGATATCTACGCATTTCACCGCTACACCGGGAATTCCACCTCCCTCTACCGCCCTCGAGCCCGGCAGTCTTGAGCGTCCTCTCCCGGTTGAGCCGGGAGCTTTCACGCCCAACTTACCGAGCCGCCTACGCGCACTTTACGCCCAGTAAATCCGGGTAACGTTCGCCACCCACGTCTTACCGCGGCTGCTGGCACGTGGTTAGCCGTGACTTTTTCCGGGGCTACCGTCCTCTCTCTTCGCCCCGAAAAGAGGTTTACGACCCGAAGGCCTTCTTCCCTCACGCGGCGTCGCGGGGTCAGGCTTTCGCCCATTGCCCACGATTCCCCACTGCTGCCACCCGTAGGTGTCGGGGCCGTGTCTCAGTCCCCATGCGGGGGGCCACCCTCTCAGGCCCCCTACCCGTCGCAGGCTTGGTAGGCCGTTACCCCACCAACTACCTGATAGGACGCGGGCCCCTCCCAGAGCGGCGCTGGGCCCTTTCGGTACCCAGAACCCTTTCCTGGCCGGGCCTCTAACCCCGGCCAGGGCATCGGGTATTAGCCCCCGTTTCCAGGGGTTATCCCCGTCTCTGGGGCAGGTCACCCACGCGTTACTCGCCCGTTCGCCGCTGGGAACCCTCCCCGAAGGGAGTCTTCCCCGCTCGACTTGCATGTGTTAGGCGCGCCGCCAACGTTCACCCTGAGCCAGGATCAAACCCTCCGCAAAAGACAACGCCTCTTGGCGTGTTTGCCGAGTTCTGATCCTGGTGTTGTGCACACCATGGCTACGCGGGGCGGGCCTCGGAACCAGGCCCTTTTGGTCACTCTCTTGTTGTCAAGGTCCCTCTTCAGGCGGGAAACAAAAGCCGATGCCTCGCTCGCGCTTCGCATCGGCCCAGACCAGACGGGCCCGCAGGCCCCGGTTTCTGGCTCCTTATCCCTTTGGCGCCCCTTATTATACGCCGGGCCGCCGCCTTGTCAAGGGTTTTGAGGGTCCTTTTCGCCACCTTTTTTCGGCCGCTGTGACCCTCTCGCAAGGCCCTCCAAGCCCTGCGATTCCCCTCGCCAGCCGGGGACGCTCCCCCGACCGGCGAGGCCCAACTATACTCGCCTTCCCCCGCCTTGTCAAGGGCAAACGCAAAAATGAGTCTATTTCAATCTGGTAGGCTTACATAAAACAAACACACGCAGGGACGGGAAAGGGAGAAAGGAAAAAGGTTGCTCCTCTGGCAAAATAGAACACCAACCTCAGCCAAGGAGGAGCAACCCATGAGTACCCTAAGCATACCGCAACCGCGAGCCCATTTGCAAGGGGAGACGGAAACGCCGCTGTTGGGATGGGAGCAACATTTCTTCCAGGCGGCCTGTCGCCAGGCACAACAGGCCGCACAGACGTGGTTGGAGTGGCTCGATAGGTGGCTTTTGGCGCATAAACCGGCGGGCTGGCGGGTGGTGGGCAAGCGGCCGCGGACCTTCGTGACCCGCTTTGGGGAGGTGACCTTTGCGCGGCGCTTGTATCAGGACGCAGAGAGGCGCTATGGGTTCCTGTTGGATGAGGTGCTG
>Ga0256914_1003664_pt1 | contig 11988 bp, 10 predicted proteins | sample HulkmetaG_FD_191571 | JGI IMG/M metagenome (GOLD analysis project Ga0256914, IMG submission 191571) | Hydrothermal chimney microbial communities from Main Endeavour vent field at the Juan de Fuca Ridge, Pacific Ocean - Hulk | ecosystem: Environmental > Aquatic > Marine > Hydrothermal vents ...
TTCGTTTTGTGTATGAGGGAAATGTACCTGGTGAAGGAGGAGAATCTACTTATTGCCCAAAATGCAAGGAACTTCTCATAGAGAGATTTGGTTTCAGCATACGCAAAACCAATTTGAAGGATGGTAGGTGCCCAAAGTGCGGAGAGGCCATTGAGGGAGTGTGGAGCTAGATTCTGTGTTGCGATCTTTCACGCCATGATTTTCGTTTGGGCCGCCGCCCAAGGCGCAAGTTGATGAAGTTGTTTATGGTCTGAAAGTAGACTGCATCAGCGTCAACAGCCAAGGTTTGCCGTGAATTGGCTCCGGCAATCTGGAATTGAGAGGCTTTGGATCTGCTTTCACACACCAACCATTCGATATCTTGTACCGGAATAATATCATCCCTGTGGCAATGGAGAAACAAAACTGGTTTTTCTATTTGTGACATCTTTTTCTTGTTTTCAAAGGGATCTTCAACGTCGCCAAGAATGGACGTATCCACGTTCATACCTTCCAACAAAGCCTTGGAGGTATGGAATGCACTTTCCAATATTAGGCATAGCAGTTTTTTTTGAACTACAGTGGCAAGATCCAACGCTGCCGCAGTACCAAGGGAGCGTCCCATCACAATTGTGTTGCCAATCCTGCTATCCTGCTGTTTCCACTCTTGAAATATTTCAAATGTTTTCTGCGCAAGGTTAAAAAAATCTTGAAATGAGGATGCTCCCCTACAGTCCATTACCGCGAATGTGTAACCATATTGTTGAAAGCCTTCTGCAAGGAATTGAAGATCAGCAGAGGTATCAAACTCAGCAGGAATATAAAAAATGTGTGGTTCTTCTGGCATGCCTTTGAATATGTGCACTGTAACGGTTCGATCATTGTCTTTGTCTTGAACAGAAAGCTCCATTACCTGAGGCTCTGTGATGCTGAGGGCCTTAGAAAGGCCTTCAGTAGAGCGTTCATAAAACAATTGAAAAAAATCGGTATCGTCCAGGATAGGGATGGTCATGATTGTTGTTTATTATACCATGTTCTTTTTTCAAGAAAAGATTTTATTTCTTTTTTCAGGAACTTATCAGCGAAACTCTCATGAGACAAATAATTCAAAGCGTGCTCTTTAAGGCGTGTTAAAATTGCCTCAAATACGGCATCTTTTTCTCGTTCGTCAATGAAGTTCCGTTCTTTGTGAAGCTCGAAACTTGGCGTACCTCCTGTCGCTTCGAGAAATTCAGCATACAGTCCTGGCTTTCCACCCAGTTGTACAAAGCGCTCTTCATCAATTTTTACTGGTATCCTAGCCAGAAGTTTTACATACCACCGATCCCCAGCAATCCTGCGGGAACAGTCGTAAAAACAAATTTGGAGCCCATTGGCAAGGGTCAGTTCCTCAACTAGTCGTTGATCCATATTTTGTCTCAAAGTTTATCTAGAAAGACACTTTCTTGGAAACTTTCTAATGTTTAAATGCCCGCTGCCCTGTGAAGACCATGGCAACTGGTGGATCAGCTTCGTTGCAGGCCTCAATGGATTCCCAATCACGCAGAGATCCACCAGGATGCACTATAGCAGTAACGCCCTGTTTAATACCTACATCTACACCATCTCTAAAGGGGAAGAAGGCGTCTGAAACCATAACAGATCCTGGTATATTACCCCGGTCCTTTTTTACTTGCTGGTCAATTTCATCTTTTTGCGCCTTGTCGCGCTCACCTTTCTCAACAGCCCTTTCTAGCTCCTTGTAAGATATGCCATACTTATCCCAGCACAAAATGTCGGCATATTTTGTATATGCCTTGTAAACCGCAATTTCAGCAACTCCTACCCGGTCTTGTTCGCCAGTTCCAATTCCTACAGTAACACCATTTTTTACGTATATGACCGAGTTTGAGGTTACGCCCTGTTCAACTGCCCAGCCAAAAATAATATCCTCATATTCTCTTTCATCAGGCAGCCTCTTGATTTTATATAATTTACCCTGATATTCGCATTCGGCAGGTTTGAGATCCTCTTTGGAGCGTACTTTATTGACTGGTGATTGCTGTATTATTATGCCACCATCAATCAAGCTCTTAAAATCAATGAAACGTTTGTCCCAATATGTCTCCAACTCATGTATCCTCGATATCCTGATGATCCTGAGGTTTTTCCTTTGTTGGAGGATTTCCACAGTGCCTTCCTCGAAGTCTGGAGCACAGACTACTTCCAGATACTGGTTACTTAGGGCCTCTGCCGTAGCTCTGTCTACTGGACGGTTCAATGACACGGCTCCACCAAAGGCTGCAACTCTGTCTGCCCTGAGTGCTCTGGTGAAGGCTTGTTCCAAGGTGCTTCCATAGGCCACTCCACATGGGTTGTTGTGCTTGACAATCACTGCTGCTGGCTTCTTCATCAAGAACTTCAGAATGTTCAAAGAGTTGTCGATATCTGTAAGATTGATTTTGCCAGGGTGTTTGCCCGCCTGGATCATATCTTCTTCTGTGATTGAACTCACAAGACCGTTTCCTGGGGTGATGTATTCACAGCCACCCAACACCAAGTTCCCATTTATCAGTTCATACAAGGCAGCCTCCTGGTCCGGGTTTTCCCCATAACGTAAGCCCTTTTCCTCTCCGCCGATGGTCCAAGTGCGTTTGCGGTATACCAAGGTTTGATCACCAAAGGTAATGGTCATTTTCTTGGGAAATTGATCGCCCAGTATCGTCGTATACATCTTCTTGATGTCAGCCATGTCTCACTCCTAGGAATATAATATTTCTCCTCCTCCTGTTACTCAAATACTCCGCCAGGAGGCTGGCAAGACTATAAATCCATTATATGGTTGGCGTCAATGAGCTAATCTATTTGAAGCTGTATACAGTATATTTGTCTATTAGCCAGTAACATATTAACCAGAAGGGAATTTGCCAAAGGATTTGAAAGGCAAGCACGTTTTTCTTTGCTGGTTCCTGTAAAAAGTCTTGCTCCCATGACAATGCCAGTCCGTGTTTTACTAGAAAATTGTATATCACATAGCATTCCAGGGCAAAAGGCGGAAAACCTAGAAAACCCAAGATTGGCATTTCAAAGAGCTTGATGTTTCCTACGAAGGGTACTGTGTAGACCCATTTTGATGTTGCCCAGAAGTTCCAGAATTCCCATAAAAAACCGCACAGTAATCCTGCTGCCAGCAACTGGGCAGGCTTTGCAAGCGATCCCTTTTCCAGGTCAGCCAAGAGACTGTTTGCACCACTTTTGTAATTGAACGGCTCTAAAAGGAGAACAAATCCTCCCCAAACGAGTGGAAAGAAATATTTTGGCCAGACAAGTGGCAAGATGAGAAAAAGAAGCCCTATAATTTGAAAAATCTTCAACTTTGAAGGAGTGTACCTTATACTCTTTTTGGTGCGGACTTGCGTAAACAAGCCCATGTTTTTCAATAAAAGATAGGTGGCAAATAAACCAGGCAGTACCGTGGCATAGGCAAAGGTATAACCTGTCCATCTCACCGCCGTGTTGGATACGAGGTTTATGTAGTGCCAATTTTGCAGCCTGAGATTGAAAAGCTCAAAAAGAAGCCACGTGGTTATTGACCAGGAACCCATGGAAAAAAGAAGCCTTGGGTCAGGTCTCAAAAACGACCGTCCTTGCGTTTTGAAGATTATGCCATCGGCAAAAATAATATAAGACCACCAGGCAAGAAGGTAAAAATAGTCTGAAACTATGGGTACGTGTAGAAAGAGGAGAATTTCAGAGAATGCCAAAACTAATAAGGCCCCCATGGAATAAGCAGGGGGCCTGAAAAGTGTCGATTTGTGGTTTTTTTCTTCTCTTTTTGGGTTAATCTTTTATCCCAAGCCTTTCTTTTAATGCCTTTTCCTGGAGGACACCTGAGTGATACAAGCCATCTTCGAAGATATATGTGGGGGTTCCCCCTATACCCTTGGTTTGTAACAGTCTGATAGTGGCTTCAACTTTTTGTTTGCCCTCTTGGCATTGATTGTCAGACTTGTATTGATGTTTCAGGCCATCAAGCCCTTTTTTATCGCATATGATGGATATACACTGCTCCTTTGCCCCCTTATGAAATTTTAGTGGGAACAACAAAAAGCGCACTTCAATTTTCCCCATCTTGGCCAAGGGCTCCAGAATCTGTTCTGCCTTCTTGCAATAGGGACACATTGGGTCTGTAACAAAATAGACCACCTTTTTGCCTGAGCCTATTTTGAACGCAGTAAGAGATTTTAATTTTTCCATCTCCTCTTTGGTAAGACGGTTCAATTCAGCCAAGGTTTGGCGTGTAAGGTTTGAACCATCGGATGCCCTGAAAATTTGCCCTGCAATCAAGAAGTTGCCTGTTTCGTCAGTATAGAGTATCCGATTCTGACCTTGGAGCTTGACCTGGGCCTGACATATGCCTGGTACGGGGCCAGGTGTTATTTCAACTACCTGGAGGTCACGCTTAAAGGCTGTTTTGGCAGCCTTTTTGACAGCATCTTTTGTTGGGCAAGAAAGAGCACCCTGGGCCATAAAGAATACGCTCAGGATGCAAACTAGTAGTGTTGCAAAAGTGGATTTCATAGAATTTATGTCTTCTCCTTCCAATATAATTTGAATAAAAGTTATGCAAATTCTCTGCCAAATCTAATTGTTTGCAGGCCACCATGGCACGCCTAGCCTCCTAATAACATTCAGGCCCCCTGGCAAGACCATGCTTTCTTCAATCCCAACGGAATCAAGGAAGAGCTGAATTTCATATGATCTGGTGCCAGCATTGCAAATCAATATAAATTTCTTGCCCTTAGGCAATTTTTCATATTCAGGCCTTACCCTGTTGTATGGCAATGCAAACCATTTTTGGCTGAATTTCTCCACAAAAGGAGCAGCTTCTTTCGGATGGCGCAAGTCCAAGACCATCCACTCCGGATGGTCGTTCTTGCCTTCCATCCATGTCAGGAAATCCTCTATTTCAACAGTTCGCATTCTGCCTGAAACAATATTGTCAGCGATGTTTGCTGAAACATTGAGGATGTCCACGGCTGTAGAAAATGGCGGAGCATAAGCAAGTTCCAAGTTGCTAAAATCGGAAATCGAGGCCTTGTTTGCAATCATACCAGCTGCTGCATTGATACGTGCCATAAGGCCATCCCCCATTTTACCCACGCCTTGCAGACCTAAAACGCGCCTATCTCTTTTATCTGCTACTAGATGTAAAAACATGAGTGCTTGGGTAGGGAAAAAGTGTGCCCTGTCTGATTGAACAGCAAGGCCACCTACTGCGTCAAAGCCCTCACCCCTTGCAACTTCCAGGCTGATGCCAGTCGCTCCTACGCAAATGTCAAAGACCTTCATGATGAAGCTTCCAACCACGCCATCAAAAGTGGAAGGGATACCGGCTAAGTTGTCTGCAACCACCCGGCCTTCCCGGTTGGCGCACGAACCCAACGGAGCATAAGCCTTTTTGCCTGTAACAAGGTGGTATGTTTCTATGCAATCACCAGCAGCGTAAATATCAGGGTCTGAAGTCTGCATGCGCTGATTTACAACAATGGCTCCATAAGGTGAAACTTCCAAACCAGCGTCTTTGGCCAGTTCACCCCGGGGGCGGACACCAGCAGCCATGATCACCAAGTCTGCCTCAAGTTCGCGTTTAGTGGTAAGGACTTTTTTCAAGCGGCCATCAGGGTCGCCCACAAATTCTTGGGCAGCTTCGCTGGTATACACCTTCACACCATTTTCTTCGAGATGTTGTGCAACCATGTCTGCCAAAGGCTTGTCCACTATTCGTGGAAGTATTTGAGGCATAAATTCAATAATAGTGGTTTCAACACCCCACAAATCTGCAAGGGATTCTGCCATTTCAATACCAATGGCCCCACCGCCGATGACTACCGCCTTGCCAACCTCACCCTTTGCCAGTTTTTCTTTTATTGCTATAGCCTTGTGTAAGCTACTAATGGTGAAAACGCCTTCCAAATCCCGGCCTGGTACTGGCAGTATATTTGGCCTGCTTCCAGTAGCTATTACCAGTTTGTCATAAGGGATTTGGGCCTTTTCACCAGTTTCGACATTTTCCACATGGACGACTTTACCCTTTCGGTCAATAGCCAAGGCCTTGGTAAGGGTACGCACTTCCACTCCTTTGGCATCCTTGAAAAAATTTTCATCCCTAACGATATGATAGCTGGTGGAACGAAGCTCTTTTTCATCAGGTATGTCGCCGGACACAAAATATGGTATGCCGCATCCCCCATATGAAATGAGATCATCCTGATCAAGCATGATGATTTCAGCCTCTGGCATAAGCCGCCGTGCCCTGCAAGCTGTTTTGGGGCCGGCTGCAACTGCACCTATTATGACTATTCTGGCTCCCATTTCGCCCCTCCTTGTAAGCGTTGTCTTGTGTGGGAAAGCTATCACAAGATGAGTCAGGACGCAAAAAGGCCAGGCGAAATAATCCGCCTGGCCTTTCAGTTCGCTTGTTTAGTTTCCTATTAAAGGTTTATGCCAAGCGCTTTTAGGGTTTCATATGTTATTCCACCGGTAGCCAAACCTTTGTCTTTTTGAAACCGTTCTAAGGCTGAAAGGGTCTGTCTGCCTATCTTGCCATCCACTTTGCCAGCATTGTAGCCCCGTTTATTCAAGGCCTCTTGCAAAGCCGCAATGATATCAGGGCTCATGTTGGTTTTGCATAGTATGCGCTGCCATTTCATAGTAGGCTCGGCGACCTTAACCATCTTGGCCACTGTAATATATTGGGCAGGCACAGGGATTTTGATTTCCTTGGCAGGTTCAACGATTTTTGCCACTTTTATGGTCTTGAATTCAGCAGGTACTACAACTTCTTTGGTAGTTGCAGGCTTTTCCACTACAGTCTTCGTTATCTTTATGGTCTTTGGAGGCGTTTCCACGAGGCATATCTGGTGGCCAGTGAAGGTGTAACCCTTTGTAACAGATTCGCCAGCTCTTTTCCAAAGAAAAGAGGGTGGTGACTCCAAAACTGTCTTCGTGATTTTTTTGCGAACAGCGGGTATTTTTATTTTTTTGACTTGGGCAGGCTGCACCAGCTTTTTTACCTTAATGGTCTTGTACTCCGCTGGAATTTCAACCACCTTTGTAGTAGCAGGGGATTTCAGCACCTTCTTTTTGATCACTTTGTATTTTGCCGGTATCTTTACAAGGCACATAATGTCGCCTGTAGCCCCAGCAATTTTTTGGGCCGGGTCAGTACCTTTTTTCCAAACCGTCTTTTCAGGCTCGACCAGAACCTTTTCTTTCACTATTTCATATTTGGCTGGCACTGGAACCAGTTTTTTTATAGGTGGTCTGACCATGACCTTTTTTTCAACCCATTCGAATTTGGGTGGTATAACCTCGATTTTTTCGCTTTCTTCTTTTATAACCACCTCTTCTGTTACGGTCTTGTATTTGGCAGGTGTGTAGTATTCCCTGTAGCAGGTATTGGGTTGCATGGCCTCCACGTTTACGCCTGCTGCTTTAGCAGCGTTCAATATTTCGGGACTCGCTGGCGCAGCATTTTTCTTCAGGCTGGTAGTCCATTTTTTTTCTGCAGCTTTTACTGTTACGGTTTCAGTCACCTTTTTGTACTTTGGCGGTACTGGCACAATTTCTTTGATTTCAGGTTTGACCTCAATCTTTTCTTCCACCCATTCCAGTTTTGGGGGAACCACCTTGATCTTCTCGGAAGCTTCTTTTATGAGCACTTTTTCCGTGCGCTTTTCATATTTTGCTGGCAAAAGGACCTTGGCGTAACACTCACCTGGCTTGGCGTTCTCAGGCACAGGTGACAAGTCGGCACCATAGGCTAGCGATGCCATCATAATCAGTGCGGCTGCAACGGTTGAAACTTTTCCTAACATAGAACTTAATTCCTCCTCCTAATTGGTTTACAGTTTTTAAGGAATCCACCAACTCCTTCTTTGAATCTCATACTTTAAAGACTTGTAAAATTCAAGCCATGTAAGAGGACTTTAGTCAATAATTTTTTCTTTGTTACTCCGGCACTAAAAGGCCCGACTTTTGGATGCTGACGAATTGATGACAAAAAGCGTATTTTTTCTTTAATTGCCACAGTAATAGTTTGTTTTTTCCTATTCCTAAAGTTTAGGGAATTTTCCCTCAGAGCCTGATTTTCAAAAAGGTGGCTAGTCCTAAACTTTGGACAGACAATCAAAAATCTATTGGGAAGATAGCCAATATAGGCATGATATTTGGATGGTTGGGAAGCGGGCTAGCATTTTTTGCCCGAAGCGACTGTGAGCAACTTCCAGCAGAGCACGCATTAGAATCGGTAAGAACATCGACTCCAGGAGTAAACTACTAACCACTATCTTTGTGGACAGTTTTATTTGCAACTGTATGCAATGCTGATTGAGATTGTAAGTTATGTTTGGTAATATTTTGATCATGGACGACAAGAAAAACTATCTTGAAAAAAACGAGAAAAAGAAAGCAGCCCAAAATTCAGATCTTCCTTCACAAAAAGATCTTGAAAAAGAGTTGAGCGACTATCTTGCCAAAAAATATGGCGGTAAGGTCAGGGTTGTGTCGCAAATGGTCTTCCCAAAACAGCTTCAGCCAGACGGTGAGAAGGAAGGGGGAGCGACTTCTCAGGGCCCTGGAATAAACTTTGATTTGAAGCCTGAGGAACTAGAGGCCTATCTTGATGAATATGTGGTGAAACAGTCAGATGCCAAAGCGGTTCTTGCCACTAAGATATGCACCCATTTTAACCGGATAAATTATTTGCAAAAAAAGGGCAGGGCAGCTCCACCTATAGGAAACATAAAGAACAACATAATCCTGATAGGGCCCACTGGCGTTGGTAAGACATTTCTAATTAAGCTGATTGCCGCCAAGCTTGGTGTTCCCTTTGTGAAGGGAGATGCCACCAAATTCAGTGAAACAGGATACGTAGGCGGCGACGTGGAAGATTTGGTGCGTGAACTCGTTCAAGCAGCAGATGGAGATATTGAAAAGGCCCAATACGGCATAATTTATATTGATGAAATTGACAAGATTGCATCTTCGTACAATATCAACGGCCCAGACGTTTCAAGGTCTGGGGTTCAGCGGGCGTTGCTGAAGCCTTTGGAAGAGACAGATGTCGAACTGAAGGTGCCGCATGATCCCATTTCACAAATAGAGGCCATTGAGCGTTACCGGAAGAGCGGAAAGAGAGAGAAACAGGTTATTAACACCAGGCACATCCTGTTTATCGTCAGCGGTGCCTTTAATGGATTGTCGGATATTATAAAGAAACGCCTTACCCAGACGGGAATCGGCTTCGGAGCTAATCTGGATACCTTGGAAAACGACATTGAGTGGCTTTCGCAAGTTAAGCCGCAAGACCTCATAGAATATGGCTTTGAAACCGAGTTTGTCGGCCGTCTCCCGGTCATTACAGTGTTGGAAGAGCTGGAGGAAGAAGATCTCTACTCAATATTGAAAAATCCTAATTGTGCAGTGATTATCAGTAAAAAACAGGATTTCAGGGCCTATGGCATAGATCTTAAATTTGAAGATGAGGCCCTGAGGGCATTGGCGCATCAGGCCTATCAGGAGCGTACAGGCGCGCGGGCCTTGGTAAGTGTGGTGGAAAGGGCCATGTTGCCCTTTGAGAAGAGGCTGCCATCTTTGGGTGTCAAATTTCTCGTTGTGACAAAGGAGATGGTGGAAGATCCTCATCAGGCCCTAAAAAAATATCTGGATGATCTGAACGATCCAGCCTTGGAAAAGGCTTACCAGGCTCTGGTTGCACAAGAGCGTTCAGAAATTATTTCAAAGTTGCGCACTGAAGTTGAACAGCAGTGGCGTAATGCAGGTCTTGATGTGACACGCAAACGTCTTGAAGTCATGGCAGACTATTGTCTAAAAGAGGACCTGCAACCATTGGAGGCCAGCGAAAAGGTACTTTTTTGGGTTCAGCAGATTAAAAGCTATGAAGTCTCGTTTTATAACAGATGCGGCATACACATATTAATTGATGATGATGCTGTGGATCTGCTACTGGATGAATGCTTGGAAGATCCTGCAGAGATTTACAGCCTTTGTGAACGTTTGGCGAACATCCTTGAGTATGGGTTGACCCTTGTAAAAGAGCGCACAGGCAGGGATTCTTTCAATATACCCAAAGAGGCCATGGAAAACCCCGAGCTTTACATTAACAAGCTCATCAGGACTTGTTATAAATCAGGCCAAAGCAAGGAGTCCTGACCATGAGCCCTAAAGAGCCTTCATCAATTGTATTGGTGGAGCAAAAAGAAGAAATCATAAATGTCGTAAAGACGGCTGCTGAGCGGGCTGGCTTTTCACTCATAATCGCAGAGGATGGGCAAGAAGGATTTGACATAGCCATGGAACGGCCTCCAGTACTGATGATGGTTAGGTGTGATGCCCCAATCCTTGATGCTCCTTCTCTGAGTTTGTTGCTTAAACAATCCAATGCCACAAAGGATGTGCCGATATTGGTCATCTGCTCAGAGATTTCAGCCAGCGAGCATGAAAAATATCAGGATGCAGGATGCAATGATTGCTTGAAAGAACCGTTTTCCGTTTCAGACTTGCTGAAAATATTCAAGGAGTGGCTGCAATGATGTTTCCAGAATATAGGCCTAGGCGTTTAAGGCGGACAGAAGAGCTGAGATCAATGGTGCGTGAAACCTCTTTTGGGGTTGAAAATCTGATTTATCCATTGTTTGTGGTGCCAGGGAAAGGTGTGCGGAATGAGATATCCTCCATGCCAGGTTGTTATCAGTTTTCAGTTGACCAATTGGTGGAGGAGGCAAAAGGGCTTCAAGACCTTGGAATAAAATCGGTGATTCTATTTGGCATACCGGAAAAAAAAGATGCTTCTGGAAGCCAGGCCTGGGCAAAGTCTGGGATTGTTCAGCGCGCAGTCGAAGCTTTAAAAAAAGAAGCACCAGGGCTTTTAGTGACTACTGATGTTTGTTTGTGTGAATATACATCTCACGGCCACTGCGGCCTGCTGTCGGAAAATGACGTAGACAATGACGCTACACTGGAGCTTCTTGCAAAGGCTGCCTTATCACATGCAAGGGCTGGAGCAGACATGGTTGCCCCGTCTGATATGATGGATGGTAGAGTGGGAGCCATAAGAGACGTCCTTGACGAAAATGGTTATGAGAACATACCCATTATGGCCTATTCTGTGAAGTATGCTTCTGCATTTTATGGTCCCTTCAGAGAAGCGGCAGAATCGGCTCCTGAATTTGGAGACAGGCGTTCCTATCAGATGGACCCTGCTAACAAGCGAGAGGCATTGAGAGAGGCCGCGTTGGACGTGGAGGAAGGCGCTGACATATTGATGGTTAAGCCTGCAATGCCATACTTGGATATAATTCATATGTTGAGACAGGAGTTCACACTGCCAATCGCAGCCTATCATGTAAGTGGAGAATATGCTGCCATTAAGGCAGCCTCGGCACAGGGCTGGCTCGACGAAGAAAGAGTGGTCTGGGAAACAATATTGAGCATTCGAAGGGCCGGGGCGGATATTGTGATAACATACTTTGCAAAGGACATAGCAAAAGCCTTGGCTTGATCAAGGCCCCTAAGTTGCGATTACCCAAGGCTCTATCAGCCCTTGAAAGTCCTGGCTTTGGCCTTCTATTGCTGGGCCAGGCTATATCTTTGCAAGGAACATGGATCCAGAGTACAGCCCAGCGTTGGCTGGTGTTGGAGCTATCGGATGCTCCATGGATCCTTGGGCTTTTTGGAGCAGTTGCTGGCCTTCCAATGCTTGTTCTTCCATACTGGGCAGGCTGGCTTTCGGACAGGATGGACCGCATGATCATCCTCGTTTCTGCCCAGTTGGTTATATTGATACAGGCCGCCCTTTTCGGATTTCTGGTTCAATCAGATTTGATTAACATCTATTATGCCTGTTTTCTTGCCTTTGCCATGGGAAGTGGCATGGCCTTTGAGGTACCATCCAGGCAGGCGCTTGTCTTCGAGTTGGTGGGAGCAAGCAACATAACAAACGCCCTG
>Ga0256914_1003665_pt1 | contig 11985 bp, 11 predicted proteins | sample HulkmetaG_FD_191571 | JGI IMG/M metagenome (GOLD analysis project Ga0256914, IMG submission 191571) | Hydrothermal chimney microbial communities from Main Endeavour vent field at the Juan de Fuca Ridge, Pacific Ocean - Hulk | ecosystem: Environmental > Aquatic > Marine > Hydrothermal vents ...
GGTAACGCGCGTAGAACGCATCTGGGTCGTGCTCGCCGACGATGTCGTTCGCGTTGGGTTCCACCATCAGCAGGTATCCGACCACCGCGGGATGCTCGCGGAACCGCCGCGCCAGCCTTCGCCACATATCGGCCCACGCGGCTTGCGCGTCCGCGTCGGTCCAGACTTCTTCGTGCAGATATTCGGGGCCGAACCACTCGCCCAACCCGTCGCGCAAGATCGAGAATTCACTGCGGCCGGGACCGCTGCGCACGGCAATGACTACGAACAGGTCGGCCTGCCAGGCCATGTCCACCAAATAGGCAATGTGGGCCAAGGCTTGTGGGTCGGGACGATAAGGGCGGGTCACCGAATAAGGCCCCATCACCGACAACACGACCCAATTTGCGCCTTGGGCCGCCAGCGCGTCAAAGTCCTGTTGCGTGTAGGGCGGCCCAAAAGGGCCTGGGCCGTAAAACCACGTGCCATCCAACTCCGGATACACGCGGCGTTGGTACACGTTCGCGCCACGCAGCCACGGGCCTGGCTGCCACAAATCCCAGGCGTCGGTGGGATACGCGGCTTCGGCCTCCACCGCCGAGGTGTTGGGACGACACCCGGCCAACGCGGCCACCGCGAAAAGCAAAAGAAAAGTTCGTCGCATGATAAGGCCATTATACCCTGTTGGGGGGCGGTGATATACTTGGGTTTGTGTTTTGAGGACGGGCTCCGCGCGGGCCCCGCGGGAGGTGCTGCCATGAAGGAGCAACTGGAGGCCTTGCTGGCCTTTCACCGGGCGCTGCAAGTGTACACGTCAGAGCAACCTACAGCCGACCTACCGCCCGAGGTGCGCGAACTGCGCATCCGCCTCATCCAAGAGGAACTCAACGAATATGCCGCCGCGGCCCGCGCGGGGGATTTGGTGGGCGTGGCCGACGCCTTGACCGACTTGTTGTATGTGGTATTGGGCGCGATGTTGGCCCATGGGTTGCATCCGATTGCAGAAGCGTTGTTCGCGGAAGTGCACCGCAGCAATATGAGCAAGGTCGGCGCCGACGGCAAGCCTGTGCTGCGCGACGACGGCAAGGTGCTCAAGCCGCCCCACTTTTCACCGCCCGATTTGGAGCGCATTTTGGCCCCTTGGTTGCCCCGTGACGCTCAGCCCTCCACGGCCCACCGCGCGGGGCCCATTTCGCATTCGGCGGGAGGAAACGCATGACCAAGTCATCGCCTGCTTCTTCGGTGCTGCAGTCTTTCGATTTGTCCGGCCGGGTGGCGCTGGTGACGGGTGGCGCGGGGTTGTTGGGTCGGCAGTTTTGTCACACGTTGGCCCAGGCCGGCGCGGCCGTGGCCGTGCTCGACATCGCGGGCGACGCGGCTCAGGCCGTGGCCGACGAGATTCGCGCTGCAGGTGGGCAGGCCATGGCCCTGCCCGCGGATCTCACCGACCCCGCGCAGGTCGAGGCCGCGGTTCAGCGCGTGCTCGAGGCTTGGGGCCGGCTGGACGTTTTGGTCAACAGCGCGGCCTTAGACCCCAAAGTCAGTTCAGAAGGCGCGGTGCGGGCCTCGTCCGCGTTCGAAGACTTCCCTTTGGATGTGTGGGAGCAGGCTTTGAAGGTCAACCTCACGGGCACGTTCTTGATCACCCAAGCCGTCGCGCGCGTGATGCGGGCGCAGAATCGTGGCTCCATCATCAACATCGCGTCGACTTACGGCTTGGTAGGGCCTGACCAGCGCATTTATCAAAAGCCCGGTCAACCGCCCCAATACAAGCCCGTCTATTACACCGTGACCAAGGCGGCTATGCTCGGCTTCACCCGCTATTTGGCAACCTACTTCGCGGGCACGGGCATTCGGGTCAACACCCTGACGCCGGGTGGCGTGTACAATCATCAAGACCCCGCGTTCGTGGAGAAATACGCGTATCGCACGGTTATGGGGCGCATGGCCGAGCCCCACGAAATGAACGCGGCATTGCTGTTTTTGGCTTCCGACGCGTCGTCTTACATGACCGGGGCCAATTTGGTGGTGGATGGGGGATGGACGGCATGGTGAGGCCGGGGTGGCAAGGGTGGCCGCGCGCGGCCGTGGTGTTGGTGAACTTGGCATGGCTGCTCGTGGGATGCGGCAAGGCGGCTTCGGCCGCGCGCATGACACCAACGCCGTTGCCCACTGCGGTGGTCGAGCGGTATACGGCCACCCCTTCGCCGACCCTCGCGCCCACGCCATCGCCCACGGTGCCGTGCTGGGCCGCGCGTGCGCTCGACAAGGCCGAAGTGCAGATGCAGGCCCCCGCGGGTGAGGCCGTGGAGGTGGTGTGGGCCGTGGCCAATGTGGGCGCTTGCCCGTGGGACGCGCCATTGACGCTGGTGGCTGCGCCCGATTCGGCCTTGGCACCCCCCACCTGGGAGGCCACAGCCCCGGTGGCGCCAGGCGAGGTGCTGGAGGTGCGGGTGATATTGCAGGCACCTGCCGACGCGGGCGCGTACGTGGCCCGCTGGGCCTTGCGCCCGGCCCACGCGGAGCCTATCCCCTTGGTGTTGACGCTGCACCTGCAAGTGCTGCCGCCCACCCCCACGCCCACGGTCACGCCCGGCCCACCGGTGTTTGTGCAACGGCAGGTGGATGTGACGCCGGGCGATAGCATCAATTTCGACGATGGCAGCGCGGAAATCGCGTATGGTTACAACGGCCCCAACGACCAAGGGCTGGGGCACGTGGGGGATCATGTGTTTTTCGTGCCCATTTATTATTGGCCGCCGGATTTCGCGGATTGTTACCACGCGGCCTACACTCGCAAGAACGCGATTTTGAATCCCCAGTATCAAGTTGGGCAGGCTTTTTGCTACACGACCAACGAAAAGCGGGTGGGAGCGCTGCGCATCGACGGGTATTATGTGGACGCGCAGGGCACGCCCCATTTGATTTTGACCTACGTCACTTGGGCCGCGATTCGCAAGTGAATCACGGGGCCGGCCCCCAGCCCCAAATGAACAACAGGGTGAAGAGGATGGTCACGAAACCCTGCCGCAGGCCAATGTAGGCGGGGCGCCGTTTGACCGCAGGCTGCAACGTGCCCAGCACGACCTCGAGCCATTGGACCGCGAACGCCCAGGTTACGCCCAGGGGCACGATTTCGGCCCGTCCTAACGCGTAGACGGCCAGCATGTTGAAGGTGGCGTATGCCAGGGCTCGCGCGCCCGCGCGGAGCCGTTCCCCCAGCCGCGGCACGGCCGGCCAGCCACGCTGCTCCAAGCGCAGGTAGGCGTACACGATCGCGGTGGCTTCTTCGAACCACAAGAGGAACCACAGCCACCAATATTCCGGTTGGTAGCGTCCGTGGGCCACCCAAACCGCGGCGGGCGCGCTTAAGGCCAGCACACCTACGCCGATGAGTTCGACGCCCATTTGGCGCCGTTCTCGGCGCCGGGCCAGCAGCCACAAGTGCCACGCGAAGACGAGCACGCCTGGCACGGCCAGATGCAAAATGTACCATTGCCCACGCCAGAGCAGGCCTATCACCCCGACCGCGGTCAGGGCTAAGTAAGCGAACAAGAAACGCAAGGCAGGCCGGATGTCGCGGCGTGGGCGTCGGCCGGCCAAGGCTTTGACCAGAATGCTGGCCGGTTGGCGGGCCAAGAACGCGCCCAGCGCGGCCAACACGAACAGCGCGGTGTTGAGGTTCCACCGCCCGCCCAGCACCAAGCCGATGATGAGCGGGCTGAAGAAGAGAAACCACGCGCCATGATCTTGGGGCAAGGCAATGTGTTTAGGAAAGCGGCGTCGTTGTCCGGTGTGGGTCATGATGCCATCCTGGAGATGGAGGTTTTGCCCCTCACATATAGCACAAGGGGGTTAAAACAGGATTGGGGTTCGAGGAAGCAGGGGTGAGAAAACAGCGGCCGGGCGTTCGCCCGGCCCGCGCTCAGTCGGCCAATTGTTGGAGTAAATTGCGATACACTTGGGCTTTGGTCGGCGGGGGGCTCAGCGCCAATGCCGATTTCAGCGCTCGTTTGGCAGCCACGGTGTTGCCGGCCTCCATGTAGGCTTCGATGAGGCGGTCGTACTCTTCTAAGGCCTTGTGCTGCCGCCCGGCAAAGGCGTACATGCGGGCCAGATACAGGCGCAGGTCCATATGTTTGGGGTAATGTTGGATGAGATTCTCGAGGATGCCCACGGCCTTGTCCATGCCGCCGGGCTGCCCCCGGAAGTGGCGGAACATTCGGTCCAGCACGCGCACCATGCGCTCGTCGTTGTTCAGGCGCAATTCCAGGTCGAGCAACCCTTGCCATGCGGCCGGGTCGTCGGGGGTGATCTCGGTCCACTTTTGGTAGGCCGTGCGGGCTTTGTCCCATTCGAAGCGCTGTTCGGCAATGGCAGCCTGGGTTTTGAGCACTTGGGCCTGCTCTTCGGGGGACCAGCCTGCGCGTTGGCCCCATTCCAGCGCTTTTTCCAAGGCTTGCGAGGCTTCGTCCAAGTTGGCCAGTTCGTAATGTACCTCGCCCAATTTGCGGTAGGCCTCGGCGACTTCACGATGCGCGCCTTGCTCCATGAGCAGGTGGATGAGCATACTGTGGGCCTGGGTGTGGAGGGGGTTGATCTCCAGCACCCGACGCAGCATTTGCGCGGCCTTGAGCCCTTCTCCGCGCACTTGATAGGCGCGTGCCAGAACCAGGAACTTGTGCGCGGCCTGTTCCAGCAGGCTCTGATACCAAAGAATATCGCCAATGAGAATGTGCAGGGGCAAAAATGTGGGCGCGTCGAACAAGGCCAGGTGCGCCTCTTCCATGGCTGCGTCGTACAGGTGGCGTTGCATATATTCCCGCACCCGCTGCATGCGTTCCAGCAGTTCGGGGTTTTGCACTTGCAAGATGAACTCGGCCAGCGGCAGGACGGTGCTTTCGGTGGGCGCGTGGAAGATGTCGGTGCCCTTTTCTTCGGCCGATTGACTCCGGAGGGCCGCGATGCGTTCCCGCCAGTCAGGGGCTTCGAGCAACTGGGCAACGCTGCGATAGATTTTTTCGGCCTGGTCGGCGGTGAGTTTTTTGCGTTCCAAATCTGTGCGCAGTACCTCGTAGTACGAGTCCAACATGGCGCGGTGGCTGGCCGGTGCGGTGATCCAATCGGCCCAGTAGAGGGCTTCCAGGGCTTCCAGCGCGGCGCCCTTGACGCGTCCCGCTTCATAGAGGATCTTGGCCCGCAGCCAGCGCGCGGCCAAGGCGAACTCAGGGTGCGTGAGGGCCTTTTGCAACGCGTTGAAGGCGCGCTTGGGTTCTCCGCCGCGCAAGTAGAAGATGCCCAGCGCGTAGGCCAAGGCGGCGTGCTGCAGGCCGGCTTTTTGGGCCCGCTCTAACTCCGCGGCGGCCTGGCGCCACTTGCCTTGGGACTGGAGTTCGAAGGCCTGGGTCAGCAGCAAGACCACCTTGTCACGCTGGGCCGCGGCCAAGTTGCGATAGGCCTCGCGGGCCTGGGTTAGGCGCAGCAACCGGGCGCGCGGGGTTTCGCGCTCTTCTTCGGTGTGCTCCTCGGCCTGCATGAAGAGCAGTTCGGCCATGACGGCCAGCGCGGTTTGGTAGGCCTCTTCGTCCGGACGCAGGGCTTCGGTTTCTTCGGCCTCGGCCTCGGGGGCTTCTTCGGGCGCAGGCAGGGCCGCGCGTTGGTTTTTGGGCGCCAGAGGCCCGGTGGTGGGTTGGGGCGCTTCTGGCGGCGTCCATTTGGGAATGGGCACGGGCTTATTGCGGGCCAGCAATTGCAACGCGCGGCGCACTTCGGGATGTTGGGGCGCGAACTGCAACGCCCGTTGGGCCAACCGCATGGCCTCTGATTGACGCCCAACCCGTTGGAGCAGCGCGATGGCGTACAAAAAGTGCGGCACGGCCTCGTATTTGCGTCCTAATTTTTGATAGGCCAAGGCCGCGTAATAGTGCGGCTCTAAGTACGACGGCGCCAAGCGGGATGCATGTTCCCACATGGCAATGGCCTTTTCCAACTGCTCGCTGCGCGCGTAACGCTCGGCCGCGGCCATGGCGGCCTCGACCGCGGCCTTTTCACTGCCCAGGCGTTCCAAAATTTGGGCCAACTTTTCCCAGGGCGCGGGCTCCGAAGGCTTGACCTCTGCCGCGCGACGATACACCTCCGCGGCCTCGCGCAATTGCCCCAGAGAGAAAAGGGCCAGCCCCAAATTCACCAGGGCCCAATAATCGCGCGGCTTGAGCGCGACTGCGCGGGCATAGGCCCGCGCGGCTTGGTCCCAATCCAGGTTCCAGGCCGCGGTATGGCCGGCATCCATCGCGGCTTGAAAGGCTTGCTCTTTTTGCGAGGCCGAGAGGTGCGCTTGGGTCATCGAATTCGCTCCCGGGGATGCGACATGCGTGCACGGCCGGGGACCGTACGGGTCAAGTATAACGCACTTTCGGCGGTTGGGCCAAACGCTAAAGCCCTCGGCCGTGCACCGAGGGCTTGGCTGTGTGGGCGCGGAGGGACTCGAACCCCCGACCTCCTCAATGTCTACAACTTCCCGCCTTTCATCTCAGGAAGGGCGGCATCTGGGCGGCTACGCTGACCAACGCCGCCGATGATGTACTGCTTTTCCAGCAGCAGGATTCCGAAACGCCCTTCCCCAAACCTGGACGGTCGATTTCGCCCGGGGACGGGCAGCCTTCACATTCTGCCAGCCCTGAAGAAAATTCCCCTATTCTCCTCCCCGCCACCCTACCGCTCTGCTTTGTCTGCAGCGAGGCCCTTCCATTTCGGCAGTTGGAAAAATGGCGTGGTGGGCCTTGCCCCGTCGCCCTCACAAGGCGACTTGGACCTTGCCTTTGGGAGGTGAGGTATGCTGCCGACATGGCAACCAGCAGTATCTCCCCGCTCTCGACGATGTTTTCGGGCCAACGGAAACCTGGCCGAACGAGGCCGGGCGACGCGGCCGTGGTATGTGGCGGATATGCTGGCCCACGGCGGTGTCATGACCGCGGGGCAGATGGGGCTTCCACCCGCACCCTGCGCCATGATGCCCGCCTGGGCTTAGTCCGCCGGCTGGATTTCCCCGGCGACGAGGTGCGGGCGGCCCTGGAAGCCCTGGGATGGCCTGCAGACCGACGGCAGGATGGGAGCCTGTGGACGCTGGGATGTGGCGACCCGGACGCGCATCGACACCCGAAAGGAAGGGCCTGTTCTTGCCCTGGAATCTGCTTAGTTTTGGAGAGACCGAATTCGGACGGCTTGGGGAGTAATGACAGTAAAGGCACGAAGCATTTTGCGCCCATGCTTCTTAATGGCCCAAACGACACGTTTCGCCTTGTCTTTGGGCGGGAGACCCGCCAGGCGGAGTAAGACGACTCCCTTCGTGAGTCGTCGCATTTGGAAGACGAGGGTGCCAAAATCCTTGTCAGCAGTTACTAATAGCGCATCCAGTTGCGACGCCATGGACAGCACCGTGTCATCAGATAGACCGATCTCCATTTCAGCAATATACCATACCTGATGCCCGGCCTCGCGTAGGGCATCGACAATGGGCTTATCGACGCCTTCATCTGCCAGCAATTTCATCGGAGACGCCTATGCCGACAGGGGATACACTTCTTCGAAACGCAAAACCGCCGCGGCATAGGCCAGAGCGGCCCGGATCGCCTCTTCTGTTAAGCGCGGGTGAGCCTCCAGCAGATCCTGCACCGTCTCACCAGCGGCCAATTTCTCTAAAACCAAATCCACCGGAATCCGAGTTCCGGCAATCACCGGCTTTCCCATTTTGACCTTAGGGTCACTGATAATCCACTGCTGCCAATCCATTGTTGCCTTCCGGGGTTTTGGGTGGACAAGCCTTCAAGAATGTGCTCTATCATTATACCCGTCTCTGCGCCGATGCTTGCCTTTGGGTTGCCTTTCGCTTGCTTTGCGGTACCCTCGTCCACGTGTCCAAATGCCCAGTATGCCCATCCGTCGCGCCTGTGGGGGCTGGCTGGACAGTACTACGGAAGATAACCACGTTTCCGCGTTTCAAGGAACCGGGCTTCGGCAGTACGATACGCCGGGATGGTCGGGTGTTCGAGTTGAATCAGGCTTCGAACTCTTCTTTGTATGATAACGCTACATGGAATCGCGCGGCATTCTGACCGCGTGCCCGAAGAAGCCGCCTTTTGCTCGCCCCCGGCACCTCGCCGGACCTGCCAGAACACGAAGGCCTGTAAAAGCATGGCCTTCCCCATGCCAGAGAAACTATAGCGACAGCCTTCGCCTCTTTGGGACGCGACTTTCGCCGCGGCTTGCATGGCCGCCTGGGCCTCGCTGCGGGGCCGGATGCTCTCCCATGCCGGAGGCCTGCATCTCCGCGATTTGTCAGATGGAGGGCCAGGTCGTCCCGTAGCGGATGGTAGCGACACGGGAGCAGCCCCGGGGATGCGACATGCGTGCACGGCCGGGGACCGTACGGGTCAAGTATAACGCACTTTCGGCGGTTGGGCCAAACGCTAAAGCCCTCGGCTGTGCACCGAGGGCTTGCCTGTGTGGGCGCGGAGGGACTCGAACCCCCGACCTCCTCAATGTGAGTGAGGCGCTCTAACCAACTGAGCTACGCACCCATCCTTGGACGCCCCCTATTATACAGGCCCAAGCGCATTTTGACAAGGCCCGCACGGGGGCTATTTGTCCAAGGCGCTGATTCGCCGGCGGTGGCCCGGCCCGAGCGCCGCGGCCGTGGGCCAGAGATGCTCAGCCCTGTTTTTCGCTGACACCGGCCTCGTCGAAGGTGGCCATCTCATTTAGCAGCCGTACCGCGGCCTCGAGTACTGGCAGGGCCACGGCCGCGCCCGAACCTTCGCCCAACCGCATGTCCAACGTCAATATGGGGTCGAGGCCCAAGGCGCGCAACATGATCTCGTGGCCGGGCTCCGCGGAGCGATGCCCCGCGATGAAGTACGCGCGGACGCGCGGGTCGATGGCCGCGGCGACCAACGCCGCGGCGGTCACGATGTAGCCGTCCAGCAGCACGGGCACGCGGCGGGCCGCGGCCGCCAACATGGCCCCGGCCAGCGCCGCGATCTCCAGGCCGCCGACCGCGGCCAAAGCCTCCAGAGGGGCCTCGCCGCGCGGACGATGGCGCGCCAACGCGGCCTCGACCACTTGCTGTTTGCGGCGCAGGCCGGCCTCGTCCAGGCCGGTGCCCCGTCCTACCAACGCGGCTGGGGGCTCACCGGTGAACACCGCGGCCAGCGCGGCCGCGGCCGTAGTGTTGCCGATGCCCATGTCGCCCAGCACCAAGATGTCCATGCCCTTGGCGTGCTCTGTGGCCACGACTTCCGCGCCCACGCTCAGCGCGGCTTCAGCCTCGGCTTGACTCATGGCCGGCCCTTCCAGCATGTCGGCCGTGCCATAGCGCACTTTTCGCGCGTACAGGTGTGGGTGCTCGGGCAACGGTGCCGCGACGCCCACATCCACAACGCGCAGCCGCGCGGCCGTGAAGCGGGCCAACACCGAGATAGCCGCCCCGCCGCGCAGAAAATTGAGCACCATCTGGGCTGTGACCTCTGGCGGATACGCGCTGACGCCACGACGCGCCACGCCGTGGTCGCCGGCCATGACCAGCACCACTTTGTCGCGTAGTTGGGGCCGGGGCGTGCCTTGCATGGCGGCCAAGGCTGCACTCAGGGCTTCCAGACGCCCCAGGCTGCCCTGGGGTTTGGTCAGGCGCTCTTGCCGAGCCAAGGCCGCGGCCCGAGCCTGTTCGTCCAGCCGTGGAATGGGCTTTTGCCAGGCCAACACGCGGGTCATGATGCACCTCCTTCGGGGGAATGGATGCGCGCAAGGACGGGTTCGGGGTTGGGCTATGGTCAGCGGGACTGAGGAGGCAGGGGACGTTGAGGAATGAGCACAGGCCGGCCCTGTCGTGGAATCAAATCCACCTCAACCTCATAGACTTGCGCCACGCGCGCGGGAGTGAGCACTTGGGCCGGCGTGCCGGTGGCAACGACGCGACCCCGATGCAGCAGCACGACTTGGTCGGCAAAGCGCGCGGCCAGGTTCAGGTCGTGGAGCACAGCCAGCACGGCCAGGCCGGCTCGTGCCCGGTCGCGAGCCAACTCCAGCACTTCCAGTTGGACCCGCCAATCCAAGTGGGTGGTCGGCTCGTCGAGCACCAACACGGGGGTATCTTGAGCCAGGGCTCGGGCGATGAGCACGCGCTGGCGTTCGCCACCCGAAAGTTCGGCCAGAGGCTTGGCGGCCAGCGCGGTAAGGCGCAACGCCCGCAGCGCGGCTTGGGTGGCTTGGCGATCCGCCGCGCGCGGTTCGCCCCACCAGGGCAGATATGGGGTGCGCCCCAGAAGCACGGCCTGTTCCACGGTGAAATGGGGGGGCAATGGGCCGTGTTGCGGCACCACCGCGACGATTCGCGCCCGCGCTCGCGGGCTCAGGTGGACGAGATCGCGGCCTTGCCAGGTGATGCGACCTTGCACCGCGATGCGCCCCAAGATGGCGCGCACAACCGTGGTCTTGCCCGCGGCATTGGGGCCGACCAAAGCAACCAATCGCCCCGGGGGCACGCGAAACGTGACTTCGTGCAGCACAGGGTGGGGGCCGTAACCTCCCCGAACGCGCTCCAGTTGCAGCATGGCGATCTCTCACGAGGGAAGTTGGCGGCGGGCCATCCAATAGCCGGCCAAGGCGAAGGTGAGCCCGAGGGCCAAGGCCAGGTCGAGCGGCCGCGGGCCCGAGGTGCCTGCGGAGGACGACGTCGTGGCCGTGGCCGTGGGTTGGGGCCGCGTGCGCGCCGGGCTGCGCGGCGTGGCCGTGGCGGTGGTGGTGGCGGTGGCTGTGGCCGCGCGCGGCGTCGCGGTGACCGCGCTGTCGGCAGCGCCCGAGGTTGGCGTGCTCGTCACCCGCGGCGGCACCACAATAATTTCTTGGCCGATACGCAAGATGCTGTTCTCGGTCAGGTTGTTGTAGCGTAAGATATCTTCCAACGGAACGCGATAGGAGCCTGCGATCATCATGAGGGTTTGCCCGCGGCGCACAGTGTGAATGACCGCGCCGTCGGGTCGCGGGGTGGCCGGGAGCACGGGCTCGTACGGCAACGTTGGCGTGGGGGGCGGTGGCGTGGCCGTGGGGCCCGTGGGCGGCCGTGGGGTGGGCGCGAGGGCCTGGCCCGCGATGCCGGCCGCAACCAGGGTAAAGTACACCTGTTTGCCCGAGCGAGCGCAACCCGCGCCCACATCGTGATACAAAGGGCCGGTCATGGTGCGATAGTGGGGCGGTGAGGGAAGCCACACGTCAATGGCCCCCTGGGGCGTGAGGTTGTAACCCCAGGCGATGTTTTCCGAGACATAAATGTGCCGCCCGTCACCGTATCCGGCGGCTTTGACCCGGTCGTAAGGCCGACTGCCCCCGGGGCCGGTGTGGGTGCCTGCGTTGATGGAGGCCTGATATTCGCTGTGGGCCTGGGCCACGGCCATGAGCGTGCCGTTGATCTCAAACGCGGGTTGGCCCGCGGCTGTGCGCACGCCATTGACCAGGCCGATGAGTTCATACGCGGCATCGATGCATTCAGCCACCGCTTGGGGCGCGGCCGCGGCCGGCTGTGGACGCGCGGCAGCGATGGTCACGAGCAACACCCCCAACCCTGCCCAAAGCAGCACAGAACGACCTCGAACCATAGTTCCATCTCCGCGCGCAAGTGTACCATGACCTCGGGCACAAAAAAACGCGGGGCCGCAGCCCCGCGTTTGTCCGTACGGCTGAGGTGGCCGGGTTCAGGGCTCGATGCGGGTGCCCAGCACTTTGAGGAACTCCGCGATCCAGGCCGGATGCGCGGGCCACGCGGGCGCGGTGACCAAGTTGCCATCCACCACCGCGTTGCTGAAGGTGGCGTTGGGCGGGACGATCTCCGCGCCCGCCAAGCGCATTTCGTTGAACACCGCCGGATAGGCCGTCATTCGCTTGCCTTTCAGCGCCCCATCCACCGCGGCCAACAATTGCCCGCCGTGGCAGATCGCCGCGATGGGCTTGCCCGCCTCG
>Ga0256914_1003666_pt1 | contig 11985 bp, 8 predicted proteins | sample HulkmetaG_FD_191571 | JGI IMG/M metagenome (GOLD analysis project Ga0256914, IMG submission 191571) | Hydrothermal chimney microbial communities from Main Endeavour vent field at the Juan de Fuca Ridge, Pacific Ocean - Hulk | ecosystem: Environmental > Aquatic > Marine > Hydrothermal vents ...
GTCTCGCCACGGACGAACCGCGGGAGGGGACGGCCGAACTGGTCCTCGTTCCCCGGTCCCGCAGGATCCGGCGCCGGGTCAGGGAGATCCGGCTCTGGATCGACCGCGAGCTCGGCATCCCCCGGGTGATCCGGTACACGACCGGTGACGACAACGTGGTCGAGATCAGCCTCTCCCACGTGGAGATCAACCCCGAGATCCCGGCGCAGGTGTTCCACCTGGAGGTGCCCGAGGGGGCGAAGGTGGTTCGCGGGCTGCGTTCCCTCGGGTTCGGCGAGCTGGCCGAGGCGGGGGAGGACGTCCGCTGATGCGGGAGCGGGTCGTCGTCGACGGGACCGAGCTCCTCCTCGCCCCGCCCGACGAGCTGGACTGGGAGTGGGTCGGCCGCCAGGACCTGGTCGACCAGCTCCTCGCCTGCTGGATGAAGCTGGCCGACGATGACCTGCCGTTGAACCCGCGCCTGGTCGGGCCGCCCGGGGTCGGGAAGACGACGCTCGCCTGCGCCGCGGCCCGGCGGCTGGGGCGCGAGGTCTACGTCTTCCAGGCGACGGCGGACACCCGGCCCGAGGACCTGGTCGTCAGCCCCGTCCTGGACGAGGACGGCAAGGTCCGGTACGTCGCCTCCCCGGTCGTCAGCGCGATGATCCGGGGCGGCGTGGCGATCCTCGACGAGGGGAACCGGATGAGCGAGAAGGCCTGGGCCTCCCTGGCGCCCCTCCTCGACCATCGCCGCAGCGTCGACTCGGTCCTCGCGGGGGTGCGGATCCGGGCCCACGCCGACTTCCGGTTCTGCACGACCATGAACGACGACGCGTCGACCTTCGACCTCCCGGAGTACATCTCCTCGCGACTGTCGCCGCGCGTCGTGGTCGACTGGCCGGACGCCGAGGACGAGCTGCGGATCCTGGCGAGCCGGCTCCCCTTCGCCCCCGAGGAGCTGCTCCGCCAGGTGGTGGCGTTCCTCCAGGAGGCCCACCGGCGGGACGAGCCGTTCACCGTGCGGGACGGGATCAACCTCGCCCGGTACGCGATGAAGCGGGCGGTCCAGGCGGGCGAGGAGCTGGACGCGGCGATCGCCTTCCTGCCGGAGGCCGCCCGTGCGGTGCTCGGGGAGGAGAACCTCCCCGGCGACGACCGCGAGCCCTGACCGGCGCCATGCGCGATCCCTGGGACGTCGAGGCCTGGCCCCACGAGCGGCGGGGGGTGCGGGTGCTTCCGGTGCTCCACGGCGTGCTCGAGTTCGCCCGGGCGGTGCGCGCGCACCTCGACGGGTGGCGGCCCGGGCGCGTGATCGTCGAGATCCCCGCGCCGGTCGAGTCCGCGTGGCTCCGGGCGGTGGGAGAGCTGCCCCGGCCCCGCGTCGTCCGGGTCGAGGAGCAGGAGGGCCCCCGGACCGGCGAGGTCTCCTGGCTGCTCGTCGAGCCGGCGGATCCGCTGGCGGAGGCGACCCGCCGGGCCCTCGAGCTGGGCATCCCGGTCGCGTGCGCGGACGCCTGGGCGCCCGGCTACCCGGCCCGGCGGGAGGCCTGGCCGGAGCCGGCCGCGATCCCGGTCCTCGGGTACGCCCGGTGGGTCGAGCAGGTGCTGCCCCTCGTCGGGGCGCGGGGGGGTGGCCCGGAGGACCGGCTCCGGGAGCGGAGCCTGGCGGCGGCGGCCCGGGAGGCGGCCGACCGGGGGGAGCGTGTCCTGCTGGTCACGGGCCTCGCCCACCTGCCGGGGATCCTCGCCGCCCTCGACGATCCCCCGGTGACGCCGCTGCTCCGCCGGGCGCGCCTCGGCGTCGCCGTCCTCCCGCTCCACCCGGACAGCCCGGTCGAGACCTGGCGGGAACCTCCCTTCGTCGCGGCCGCCTGGGAGCGCGCCCGGGCCGGCGACCTGCCCTGCCGGTACGCTCCCCCGGAGAATCCCCGGGAGGCGATCGTCCTCGCGTTCCCCGGGGTGCGCGTGCCGGGGCCCCACGCGCCGCCGGGGGAGGAGGACCCGGACGACGCCGAGGAGCGGGCCGCCCGGGAGCGGGGGGAGGATCTCCTGGCCCGGCCGAGGCTCCTCTACCGGCTGGTCGCGCAGGCGGCCCGGTTCGCCCGCGAGACCTCCGGCACCGAGCCGGAGCCGCGGGAGCGGCGCCTGCTCCACCGGTTCGCCGGGCGGATGGCGCTCCTGCGCGGCGGCCTCGCGCCGGACCTCTACGAGCTGGTCGTCGCCGCCCGGGGGGCGGTGGACGATGCCTTCGCCCGGGACCTCCTGCACCTCGCGGGGTACTGGCCCCACGCGGCGCCGGAAGAGGGGGGCGTCCGGCTCACCCCCGGGGACCTCGGGGTCCCCTCGCGGCTGGTCCGCCTGCGGCCGCGGCTCGACCGGCTTGCCGCTCGGCCCGGGCTCGCGTCCCGGTTGCGCGACGCCCTCGAGGACCTGCGGCGCGGGATCGGCCGGGGGATCTGTTCCCACCGCCCGGAAGACGTGGTCATCGAGGCCCTGGGGGCGGAGCTGCGCGAACGGGGCGCCGTCCGGGCGTCCCGGGCCGGCGAACGGTCGGTGCCGTTCGAGACCGGCCTGGGGGACGGGATCGACGCCCGGGAGACGCTGCGACGGATGCCGGTCGACGGCCGGGTCTGGATCCGGGAGACCCTGCCGGTGCGGGGAAAGGTCGGGGCGGTCGTGATCGTCTTCGACGAGGACGACGATCCCCGCCGGGAGCGCTACCCCTGGTGCGAGGTCTGGCACGGGGAGCACGAGGAGGAGTCGGACATGGCGTACTACGCCACCGACCCGCTCCCCGGGATGGTGGCGCCGGGGATCCACCGGGCGGAGTACGGCGGGTTCCTGCTGGTCTGGCCGCCCTGGCGGCTCGGGGACGTCTGGCACGACCCGGCCTACCGACCGATCGCCCGGAACAAGCCGGAGCGGTTGATCCTCGGGGCCCTCGACTACTCGCAGGAACCGCTGGTCGTCGTCGTCGCGCCGCGCCCTCCCCGCGCGGCGCTCAAGGGCATCTCCCGCCGCCTCGGTAAGAAGATCGTCCACGTTCCCCTCGGGGCGGTCTCCCGGGAGAAGCTGCGCCGGGTGCGGACGTTCCACGTCCTCGCCGGGAAGTCCCTGCGCCCCGTCGCCGAGGAGCTGCTGGATCCGCCCTGACCGCGCCGTGGGAACCGTCGGTCGTGGCCGCGCGGTGCGCGTTCGCTGGATGATGCGCGGCGCTTCGCGCCGCCCGGGTCGCCTGCCGGCGACCCCTACGAAACCCCCGGGTCGCCCGCCGGTCCCCGACGCAAGCGGTTCCGGGGGGTAGAATCGATCCGTCCCACCGCAATCCGTCGTGCACGACGACCACGCGAAGGAGGCCAGGCGATGGCGAAGAAGATCGGCGTGATCCTGTCCGGTTGCGGCGTCTACGACGGCTCCGAGATCCACGAGGCCGTCCTCACCCTCCTCGCCCTCGACAAGCGGGGCGCCGAGACGGTGATCTGCGCGCCGAACGTGCCCCAGATGCACGTCGTCAACCACCTGACCGGCGAGGTTGCCGAGGGGGAGACCCGCAACGTCCTCGTCGAGTCCGCGCGGATCGCCCGGGGGGCCATCCGTGACATCGCCGAGGTGAAGGGAGACGAGCTCGACGGGCTGATCATCCCCGGCGGGTTCGGCGCCGCCAAGAACCTCTGCGACTTCGCGGTCAAGGGGCCCGACTGCTCGGTTCACCCGGAGGTCGAGCGGCTGGTCCGCGAGGTCCACTCCCAGGGGAAGCCGGTGGCCGCCGTCTGCATCGCCCCGGCACTCCTCGCCCGGATCCTCGGCGGGGAGTCCCCGGCCCTGACGATCGGCAACGACGCCGAGACCGCGGCGGCCCTCGAGAAGATGGGGGCGAAGCACCTCTCGTGCCCGGTGACCGACCGGGTGGTCGACGAGGAAAAGAAGCTGATCACGACGCCCGCGTACATGCTGGCCCGGGGGATCGCGGAAGCCGCCGAGGGAATCGACAAGACGGTGGCGACGCTCCTCGAGATGGCCTGACGGGCAGGCGGCCCGGGTGCCGTCCCGGGCCGCGCCGCCCCCGGAGGTGTGCCGATGACGGTCCGTGCCCGCGTGTTCCGTGTCCTGCTCCCCGTCCTCGCCGCGGCCCTGGCCGTCCCGGCCCTCGCCGGCGGCCCCGCCGTCCGGGTGACCCGCGCCCGGGTCTACCTCGACCGGGCGGACGTCACGTACGTGGTCCGGGTCGAGGTCCCCGCAGGGGCGACGACGGTCCGGGTTCCCGGGATCTCCCGGCGGGCGGAACGGGATTCCCTGCGCGTGCGGGCCCGCGGCGTGCCGGCGGAGATCGTCTCGGCGGCCCTCGTCGAGGAGGCCCGCGAGCCGGAGGACACCCCCGCGTACCGGGAGGCGCGGGCCGAGGTGGAGCGCCTCGAGGCGCGGGCCGAGACCCTCGAGCATGCGCTCACCGACCTGCAGATGGTCCGGGGTTTCCTCGGCCGGCTCGATCCGTCGGACCTGGCCGGCAAGGATGGCACCGGCCTCGCGCCCCAGCGCCTCGGTGCCACCGCGTCCTTTCTCGCGGAGCGGCTCGCCGCCCTGCGCGAGCAGCGGGAGAAGCTGCGGGCCGAGGCGCGCGAGGTGGACCGGGAGCTCGCGGTGGCCCGGGCGAAGCTCGAGGCCCTCGGGAAGGAGAAGCCGATTCGAACCCTGGCGGCGGCGGTGGACGTGGTCGCCCGGAAGGCGGGAGCGCTGGAGGTAGAGGCGACGGTTACCCTGCGGGGGGTCTCCTGGCGGCCCGCCTACCGGGCGATCTACGACCCTGCCCGGGGGACCGTCCGGCTGGCGGGAGAGGGCGTGGTGCGCCAGGACACCGGCCTCGACTGGCGCGGGGTGGAGCTTTCCTTCTCCACCGCCCCGGCGAGCCGGGGGATCGAGCCTCCCCGGCTTCGCCCGCCGGTGCTCCACGTCGGCGAGACGCCGCCTTACCGGAAGGCCATGGGGGGCAGGGCGGAGGTGATGGCGGCGCCCCAGCCCGCGGCCCCGGTGGAGAAGACGCTCGAGATGGATCGGACCGCCACCCGGCGGACGGCCCGGGCGACCCGGGCCGCCTGGAACGTCGTCTACGAGGTTCCGGGGACGGTCGAGGTCCCGGCCGACGGGAAGGAACATCGTTTCCTGCTGTGGGAGCGGGATCTCCAGGTGGAGCGGACCTGGATCGTCGTCCCGGAACGGTCCCGGGCTGCCTGGCTGGTGGCGAAGGGCGAGGTTCCGAGCGACCTTCCGCTCCTCGCCGGCGATGCGCGCCTCTTCCTCGGCGACGACTACGCGGGTACGACCCGGATCAGCGCGCTCGCACCCGGGGCCGAGCTGACCCTCCCCTTCGGGCGCGACCCCCGGGTCGAGGTCGACTGGAAGGCCCGCGTGCCGAAGGGATCGACCGAGGGGTTCTTCGGTCGGAAGCGGCAGCGGGTCCGCGCCTGGACCGCCCGGGTGACGAACCACGCCGACGAGACGGTACGGGTGCGGCTGCTGGGCGCCGTGCCGGTCTCGTCCGACGAGCGGATCGTCGTCACCGTGCTCGAGGGAACGACGGCAGGGTACGAGAAGGACCCGGACCGGGAGGGGATCCTTCGCTGGGAGTTCGAGCTGGCGCCGGGCGCCTCGCGGGAGGTCTCGCTGGAATACGCGGTGCGCTGGCCGAAGGACCTCCGGGTCTGGCCCGAGCCCTGATCCGGCGTTTCCCGGGCCCGCGCCCGGGGTGGCGTTGACCATCGGTCGGACGCTGGTCTCCGGCCGGAGGCGGCGGTATTCTCCCGCGGTCCCGCCCGCGCCGGAGGGTCCGCCATGACCCGTGCCCCCCTGTTCGCCGCCCTTTTCCTCGCCGTTGCCTCCCTGCTCGTTCCCCCGGTCCCTGCCGGGACTCCCGCCGTTCCGCGCGTCCCGAAGACCGCCGCCTGCGACGCGGTGATCGTGGTCGTCCCGGACGGCCCTGCCGACTGGGTCCGCCACGTCCAGGGCCTCGCCCTCGCCGCCCGGATCGGCGTGCCGGTCGTCGTCGCCTTCGAGGACGGCGCCGACGGTCACCCGGGCGGTCTGTCCGTCGCGGAGGCCCGGCGCGACGTGCGCGAGATGGACGCGGTGCGCCCCGCGGAACTGCGCGTCGACGACCCGGCGCGTCTCCGCGGACCGGGCGCCCTCGCCTGGCTCGCCGACGAGGCCCGCTCGGCCTGCCTCCGGCTCGCCGCCGGGGGGCCCCGGCACCTCGGATTCCAGGACGAGGTCGTCGTCGTTGGACGACGCGTCGAGACGACGATCGCCGAGCTGCCGTCCAGCGTCGACGTGGTCGACGAGGAAGACGTGGAGGCGACCCAGGCGACTACCGCGGGCGACCTGCTCAGGGAGACCCCCGGCGTCAGCCTCGCGGACACGGGAATCGCCGGCCAGCAGCGGGTCTTCATCCGCGGCCTCGGCAACCAGCGGGTCCTCGTGCTGATCGACGGGGAGCGGGTCAGCTCCCAGCGGGACCGGCGGGGAGCGCCGCTGCTGGTCGAGCCGGACGACATCGAGCGGGTCGAGGTGCTGAAGGGATCCGGCTCGGTGATCTACGGGTCGGACGCGATCGGCGGCGTCGTCAACATCGTCACCCGCTCCGGCAGGGAGGAGCAGGTGCCGTTCGGAGGCGAGGTCGGCGTGCGCGTCTCCGGGGCCAACGACCTGGTCCAGCGGGCCGTCGCCCTGGCCGGGAAGGTCGGCCGCTTCGACTACCGGGTTTCCTGGGCGGACACCGATGCCGAGGAACGGGAGACCCCCCGGGGCACCCTCCCGAACACCCAGTACCAGTCCAGCGAGCTGGCGGCGCGGTTCGGCGCGGACCTCGCTCCCGGGGATCGGCTGGAACTTCGCGCGGAGCGGTACCGGTCCGACGACCTCGGGATCTACACCGGCGACCCGGACTTCCTGTTCACGCTTCCCTGGTGGGACCGGGACCGGGTCAGCCTGCGGCTGGAACACGTGGGGCGGCGGGGCCCGGTGAAGGTCGCCCGATTCCGGGTCTCCCACGCGACGATCGACAAGGCCCTGGCCAGCACGATTCGCATCCCGATGGGCCCGATGGGAACGATGGTGTTGACGAGCCGATCGGAGTCCGAGACCACGGAGGACGGGTTCGCCGGCCAGTTCGTGCTCGACCTGGGTCCCTGGGAGATGACGACGGGCGCCGAGCTCCGGACCGACGTCGCCCGGGGCCCGGCGACGCGCACGACGAACTTCCCGTTCCCGAGCACCGAGGAGTACGTCCCCGTCGACGCCCGCCAGACCACCTTCGGCGCCTTCGCGGACCTGGTGCGCGGCTGGTCGCGGGGTGACCTGGACATCGGTCTCCGGTGGGAGCAGGTGCGCACGAAGAACAACGCGTTCGGGGACTACCGGGAGCCCGGCGAGACGACGGACGCGGCCTTCACCGGGGCGTTCGGCGGCACGTGGAACCTCCGGGGCGGCTGGTCCCTCTACGGGCACCTGTCGTCCGGGTTCCGCGTGCCGTCCCTCCTCGAGCTGTACTACGAGAGCCCGGCCTGGTCCGAGGCCGGCATCGCCTACGGGAACCCGGACCTGGACCCCGAGCGGTCGTACGAGGCGGAGATCGGCTTCCGCGGCCGGAGACGGCACTGGGTCTGGCAGGGCTCGGTCTACGGGACCTGGCTGCGGGACATGATCGAGTTCCGGCGGGTGCCGAGCCGGCTCGTCCCCGGCGGCTGGGACTACGTCTACGACAACGTCGGCAAGGCCCGGATCCTGGGCCTCGAGGGGCGTCTCGAGGGCCACTTCGCTCCCCACTGCACGGGCGTCGTCACCGTTTCCTGGTCCCACGGGGTCGACCGGGTGGAGGGTGACCCGGTCTTCGTGCCGCCGCTCTCCGTCGTGACGAACCTGCGATGGGACGGGCACCTGGCCGGCGGCCGGTGGCCGGCCTGGGTGCAGGTCGACCTGCGCTGGGTCGACGGGCAGGACCGGGTGCCGTACGTCTGGAACCCGGACGGGACCCGGGACCGGGCGGAGGAGGCGCTGCTCGTCTCCCACGAGTTCGCGACCGTGGACCTGGCGATCGGCCTGCGGACGCCCCTCGGGGGGCGGGTCGTCGCGGTCTGGACCCTCCGCGGCAACAATCTCCTCGACCGCTGGTACGAGGAGCCGTTCTCCGCGGTCCCCCAGCCGGGCCGGCACGTGGTCGCCTCGGCCCGCTTCCTGTTCTGACGGGTCGCCTGCCGGCGACCCCTACAAACCCCTCGGGTCGCCTGCCGGCGACCCCTACAAACCCCTCGGGTCGCCTGCCGGCGACCCCTACGAAACTCACGTCGCGCGTTTCAAGGGTTCGTGTAGGGGCGGCCGGCGGGCCGCCCGACGGTGCCTTCAGAAGAGGGCGAGGAGCGGCGCGGCGAGGGGGGCGAGGGCGTCGGGCCCCCGGGGTTCGCCGGGAAGCTCCGGGAGCACCGCCCGCGGGAGACCGCGGAGCGCGGCGGGGAGTTCCCCGTCCACCGGCGGCGCCGCTCCGTCCCGCACCCGGTTGACCACGAGCGCCGCGAGGGAGATGCCCTGCGCCCCGAGCCGGTCGGCGAGCCGCTCCGCCTCGACGAGGGCGAGCCGGGCCGGCGTCGCCACGGCGAGGATCCGCGCCCGCGCGGGGTCGGCGAGGGCGTCCGCCAGGTCCCGGTGGAGCGCGAGGCTCCCCCCGAGCCGCGCGCTCACCGGGTCGTCCCCGGCGTCGGCGGGGACCGGCTCGCCGTCCGCCGGGTGGCGGGCCGGCGTCTCCTCCCCGAGCACGTGGCGGAGGGTCGCCCGCCGGTCGAGGATCTTCCGGCGCAGCGCCGCGAGGGAGGCGAGCCAGTCCGCGGTGGCGCGCGGGAGGCCGAGGATCCGCCAGGCCTGGCCCGAGGGGGGCAGGTCGACGACGAGGACGCGCCGCTCCCGGGCGGCCTCCCGGGAGAGCCCGGCGAGGGCCTCCGCCGCGGCCTGTTCCTCCGCGCCGGGCGCGTCCCCGAGGAGCCGGAGGAGCGGGTCGAGGCTCGCGGCGGAGAGGTAGCGGTAGCGTTCTCCCAGGGCCTGGCGGGTCGCCGCGAGGCGCCGCCGGAGCATCCCGGCGAGGTCCACCTCGCGCGCGGCGACGCCGGGGGCGACCTCCCGGGGCTCGTCCCCGAGCGGCACGCCGAGCACGTCCCCGAGGTTGTGGGCCGGGTCGAGGGAGGCGACCAGGACCGGCGTGCCGCGGGCGGCGAGCCCCAGGGCGAGGGCGGCCGCGGCGGTGGTCTTGCCCGTCCCGCCCTTGCCCGTCAGCAGTACCAGCGCCGGCCCGTCCATCCCCGGTCCTCAGGTCACGTCGAAGGTGGAGACCAGCTCCGCCAGCGGATCGCCCGACTCCCGGGCCCGCGAGAGCAGGACGACCAGCTCCCGCTCCAGCTCCGGCAGGAGGTCGAGGGTGGCGAGGGAAGCGGGGGAGGGGATCCCCGCCGCCGGTCCGAGCACCAGCAGGGCGAACAGGTTCTCGAGCTCGCGGTGTTCCCAGGCGATCAGCTCGACCGACGAGGCGCGCGTCGCGCGGCCCAGTTCCCGGAGGAGATCGCGAAGCCGCCGGAGAAGCGACACCGCCTCAGTCCTCGGTGACCAGGGGCCGGCCGCCCGCGGCCGCGATCGCGCGCCGGGCGGCGAGGATCGAGCGCACCGCGTCCCGCAGCAGCACCAGCGCGAGCAGCGCGAGCAGCAGCGCCAGCCCGGCGAGGAGCCAGTTCCCCTTCCCGGCGAACTCCCACGTCTTCCACGCGAGGGCGGAGAGCGTGACCACGTACATGAACCCGGTCGGCACCAGCACGAAGCCGACCGGCCGGGCCCGGTGGGTCATCCAGGCGAGGACGGCGAGGAAGGCGAGGGCCGCGAGGAGCTGGTTCGCCGCGCCGAAGAGGGGCCAGATCGTCCGCTCGCTGCCCGAGAGGGCGAACGCCCCGCCCAGGATCACCGTGACCGTCGTCGCCAGGTAGCGGTTCCCGGCGATCTTCCTCCGGGCCTCCGCCGCGGGCCCCTCGGCCTCCGCGGGGGGCGTCACCAGCTCCTGGAAGGCGAAGCGGGCGATCCGGGTCGCCGTGTCCAGGCTGGTCAGCGCGAACTCGGCGACGGCCACCGACGCGAACGTGATCCCGGCGGCGAGGGGGATCCTGCCGCCGGAGATCGTCTCGAGGAAGCCGCCGATGCCGCCGGCGAAGACCGGGATCGCGCCGTGGGCCACCTGGGCGTGGTAGTCGCCCCGGGCGAGGATCGCGGCGGTCACCAGGGCGGTGATCGCGAGGAGCGACTCGATCAGCATCGAGCCCATCGCCACCGGCCGGGCGTGGGCCTCGCTCGCCAGCTGCTTCGCCGTCGTCCCCGACGAGACCAGGGAGTGGAAGCCGGAGAGCGCCCCGCAGGCGACGGTGACGAACAGGATCGGGAAGAGCGGCCCCAGGTCGGTCGCGAAGCCCGCGTAGGCGGGCAGTTCCATCCGCGGGTGGACCAGCAGGACCCCGAGGATCGCGGCGAGCATCAGGGCGTAGAGCAGGAACGAGTTCAGGAAGTCGCGGGGCTGGAGCAGGATCCAGACGGGGGCGACCGAGGCGACGAAGATGTACCCGAGGAGGATCGCCTTCCAGGTGACGATCGGCAGGGCGAGGGGTGCGGCGTGGCCGGCGACCAGCGTGAGGGCGATCAGCACGATCCCGCCGACGGTCGCCGGGAGCAGGGGGATCCGCAGGCGGTAGACCGCGAGGCCGAAGAGGACGGCCGTGCCGATCAGCAGGGACGACGCCGTCCCGGCGGCGGGCACCTTGTGGAACGTCTGGGCGACGGCGCTGACGAAGACGGCGATCACCAGCAGCAGGGCCGACCAGGCGAAGAGCAGGAAGAGGATCTTCGCCGGCCGCCCGACCCGCTTCTCGATCACCTCGCCGATCGAGCGGCCCTGGTGGCGCACCGAGACGACCAGCGAGGAGAGGTCGTGGACCGCCCCCATGAAGAGCCCGCCGACCAGGATCCAGAGGTAGACCGGCAGCCAGCCCCAGGTGGCGGCGACGATCGGACCGATGATCGGGGCGGCCCCGGCGATCGACGAGAAGTGGTGCCCCATCAGCACCTGGGGCTTCGCGGGGACGTAGTCGACCCCGTCGGTCATCGTGTGGGCCGGCGTCGGTCGCTCCGGGCGGATTCCCAGCCGCCGCGCGAGGAACCCCCCGTAGAGGACGTACCCGGCGGCGAAGACGACGAGGGCGACGAGGACGAGCAGGGCGGCGTTCATCGCGGTCCTCCTCCGGTCGTGCGCGCGCGACCGCCAAGGTACGCGCCCCGCCCCCCCCGTTTCAACCGCGCCGTCGAGAGTGATGTCTTGCTCATCGCCCGGGCCACCGCGGCCAGGGAAAGTGTCGCCATTCGAGAACACCACCGAAACCGTCCCGGCTTGGAGTTGTCCCCGAAGCGGACAGCGAAGTTCGGGCAAAAAGGCCCAACGTCTTGAATCGATGCCTCTTGTCGGCAGCAAACGACTGGCACACGGGTTGCTGAACGACCCGGCGAGTCAAGGCCGGTGTCCGCCCACGGGTGGACCTGGAAGTCTGGCCCAGGGACAAGGAGGGCGGAAGGGGTGACCACGACGGACAGGCTGGTTGCGCTATCGGAGCAGGTGGCCGACCGCGGTGGTACGCGACGTGAAGTCGGGATCCTCGGGGTGGGAAGGGCGGTTCCCGACCGGGTGCTGACCAACCACGACCTCGAACAGATGGTGGACACCAGCGACGAATGGATCAGGAGCCGTACGGGTATCGTCGAGCGGCGCATCGTCCCGCCGGAAGTCGCGTGCTCCGACCTCGCCACGGAAGCCTCGTGGAGGGCGCTGGAGAGCGCTGGCCTGGGGCCGGACGACATCGACGCCGTAATCGTCGGCACCGTGACACCCGATACGCCGTTTCCTTCCACCGCATGCCGGGTGCAGGCCCGTCTCGGTCTGCACCATGT